>Ga0207868_1000438_pt1 | contig 45711 bp, 41 predicted proteins | sample Passage237B_FD_187370 | JGI IMG/M metagenome (GOLD analysis project Ga0207868, IMG submission 187370) | Cellulose adapted compost microbial communities from Newby Island Compost Facility, Milpitas, CA, USA - Passage2 37B (SPAdes) (version 3) ... | reverse complement strand
GGGCAATCCGAAGGGGTCGGGTCGTTAGGTGTTAATTATGAAATTGAGTTGAGATAGGGTCAGCACAGGCTTGGCGAGCATGCCAAGGAAACTGCGAATCCAATTTGAGGGAGCGCTTTATCACGTCATCAACCGAGGCAATTATCGCCGGGATTTGTTTGAGTCGGCGGGAGCGGCGCAGTCCTTCGAGGATACGTTGATCGGGTCAGACAGAAAGGGTCAGGTTTAAACAGTTGTGATTGAGCGCGCAAAGCGCGCTACACACACAATTCGCACGGCTTGGTCGCGACTAAATGTTACCGATATCTTTGGCGTCGTAGATTCTACCGTTTTGGCGTCGTAGGGATTTTGGGTTGAGGGTGAGACTGACATCGCATTTTGCAGCCGGATTGCCGCGTCTGGTCGTAGGTGAGCGATGGGGCGGTCGGGTTGCGGAATGCGAGTGCGTCGGTCTTGAAGCGGTCGTAAGCAGGTTTGGACCGCGGCGGTCGTAGAGTTTTGGACCTCACGGCCATCGCCATACGACGGGAGTGTGGCTGCGAGTTCGGCCGTGCTTGCTTCGTCTGCCTTCGCCAAGCCCTCGGCGCGACAAGCAGGGGTGTTTCGAGCGGCGTCGTCGCAAGGTTCTGGGCCGCATTGGCGTCGTATTACATGCGAGCAGTTCGCGTGTCATGGGAGTCTTAAGAATATCAAGCGGTCTTGGACTTTAGGTGGACGCGCAGCTCTCTCTGCGCGTCGAGGGCGTTTCGCCGGGGTTGCCTGTTGCGTGCCGGCGTGTTCCGTTGGGCGGGCTTATGAATTTACCCAAGGATGTTGCGTTGTCCGATCCCCGGATCATGGAGCGGTATTGGGCCGCTTGGGACCGGTTGTTGCACAAGAATCTGCGGCGTTTCCCCGCGATGGACGCGGAGCTGCTGCTGATTTCCGATGCCTATCCGGGAGTGTGGCTGGAACACACGTTTGATGCCGTTTGCCTGGCGACGATGAACCCGGCGCATCGCGAGGTGGCCCGCGCCCAGACCCTAATCTTCCTGCAAAACCAGAAGCCCGACGGCCAACTGCCCTGCTATGTTTTGGATGCGTCGCATCCGTCGGCGGTCAACTACGGTCGCACGGTCGGCTACGGGCAGTTGCAGGAATGCGTGTCGTTTGCCCGGCTGTGCTGGGAAACCTACCTACTGCTGCGCGACCGGGAGTATTTGGAGACCGCCTATCGCGGCTGCGCGCGATGGGACGACTGGCTGCGCCGGCATCGCGACACGCAGGGCACGGGCCTGATCGAGCTATTCTGCGAGTTCGACACCGGCCACGATCACAGTCCACGGCTGGCCGGAATTTCCGCGCGCAGTTGTCCGGGGGGCGATGCCGGGGCGTGCAGCCCGGAAGACTTCATGCCCTTGCTGGCGCCCGACCTCAACGCCGTGGTTTACGGCTCGCGCTGCGCGCTGGAGGCGATGGCCGCCGAACTGGGGCTGCCGGCCGAGGCCGCCGTCTGGCGGCGGCGGGCGGAAGACTTGCGCGAGACCTTGTTGCGGCGCTGTTACGACGAGGCGGACGGGTTCTTTTACGATGTCGATCGCCAAGGGCGCGCGCGCAAATACCGGACGATCCACATCGCGAGCCTGTTCAGCGAGCGGGTGCTGGAGCCGCCTTTGGCCGACGCGATTTATCACCGTTATCTGCGCAACCCCGCGGAGTTCTGGACCGCGTATCCGTTTCCCGCGATGTCGCTGGCCGATCCGCGTCGCTCGCCGGGGTTGAAGGGCAACGACTGGGGATATTATTCGCAGGGCCTGACCGCGCTGCGCACGCTGCGCTGGATGGAGCACTATGGTTACGCGGCGGACGCGAGGCTGCTGATGGAGGCGTGGGTGAAAGCGCTGGCCGTGGCAGAGAGGCCTTTCGCGCAGGAGCTCGATCCGGTGACCGGCGCGCCTTCAGAGTGTTCGCCCTGGTATTCCAGCGCCATGCTCTTCTACATCGCCGCGGTGAGAACGCTGGGCCTGGCCGGAGGAGAATGAAGGGGCGGTTTTATACCAAGCGCCCTTTGACATCGGACTTATTAAAGCTCGTCTGAGAAACCGACGCCTTTGCTGAGGTGGGTTGTGCGCTCTGCGCGCGACGGTTCGGCGGGTCCAGCGGTCTCGCCCTACCAGGGCAGCGTCTCCTCTTTGAGTAGTCATCAATAGGTGGACGCGCAGGTTCCGCTGCGCGTCGGGCGCGTTTCGCCGGCCGGTTTCCTGTCCGCGTCATGCGCGGGAAAAACACTTGGAGCCAATGCCTCCAAGGGCGGCCGGGTTGGGTTTGTCTTAGGAAAGCGCTGATTAATGCTGATCTCCGGAATGGCGTTTGATTCAACGCGCACAGGGACGTGCGCGTCCACCTCTGATGGCAAGGTGGATGGGCACGTCCCTGTGCCCATCCAAGTCTCGCTCAATTGATCACTGTTATCTGCTCCTGACTTTATTCAGCGCTTCCTTTGCGCGCCTGGCCGTGATTTCAGCAGATGCGGCGGGCAGGTTTAAGGTAGTCGTGGTCCCAGTCGCTGATCTTTAGCGGGAGTTTGCGCCAGTAGTATTTGAGATCGTCGCTTTTCCAGTTCGCGTAAATTTCTTCCCACGTGAGCGGGCAGTGTGGATTGAGCGAGCTGTTGTCGACGGGCTCGTCAACCGGCTGGTAGCGCACGTCGAGCGACAAACGAATGCGGTCTTTGAACTGACAGCGCAGGGCCTTGTGCACGGTGTGCGCGGGAAAGGTGAGCACGTCGCCGATTTCAAAGTCGCCTTCGACCCAGTGCGTTTCGGTGGGGCAGAGCGGAATGGCGAAACCGCCCGCGCCTTTGGCCGGCTGGATGGGCAGGTAACCCTTGCGATGCGAACCTTTCAGCACGGTCAAGCCGCCGAGCGAACGCGGGCAAGCACCGATGGGAAACCAGCAGGTCCACGTGGTGGCGGAGCCCTGAATGTAGGGAAAATCCTGATGCGGTGGCGTGGGCACCATGAATTTGTGCGGCGTAATCATGCGGCAAATGTGGCGCGGATGCACGAGCACCTCGCGACCGAACAGCGCGCGGTAGATTGCGAGCAGCCGGGGATGATGCGGCAGCCGATGAAAGCGTTCGAGCCGCTGCACGTCGTGGTAAGCCTCGGCGGTCACGCCGATGTCGGTGCGGTGCATTTCCTCGTCGGTGACGCGGTTGATCGCGTCGTAATCGATCAGACCGCCGAGATCGTCTTGGCCGGGTTGGCGCCAGCCGTATTTGTCCACGACCGCGATGAGCTCCCGGCGCAGCGCGAGGATTTCGTCGGCGGGCAGGCGGGACTTGAAAAACAGATAGCCGTCCTCCGCGCCGCGCGCGCGCAAGGCCGCGGGATCGTCCAGCAAGGGCGTGGAATCGACGAAGAGCGTTTTGCGAATGGCAGTGCTTTCGGGGGCGTTGGGGGCGACCATGGGGGAACTGGCCCACTGCTTTGCGCGAACCTAGTCGGGAGGTCAAGCGGGGCGCAGCGTCGGCATGGTGGCTTTATCCCAATGCCGGTGGCGGCGATTGCAAGTGCAAGCCCCGTCGCCTTGCCCTGGAAAACTGAACCCGATGGCGGTTCAGCGGTCTCAGATTGTCATCTCTACATATTATGAGATTGCTTTTCCTCATGCGTTTTCGCCGAAGTCTTGTTCTGCTGTCCATGGGGGCGGCGGTCTTAACCCTGATATCAAACCCGGTGTCCGCAACGGTGGTCATTCCACCAGAGTTTGAGGAGATGGCAGCCCAATCGGATTTTGTGGTGCGAGGGCGTGTGACCGATATGGAAAGCGAACGCGTAACCAAAGGCACTGGACGCAAAATATTCACGCACGTGAAAGTGGAGGTGCTTGAAGTGATTGCGGGCACGCCACCTGAGGATCTCGTGTTAGTCTGCTTAGGCGGTCGCGTGGGTGATGAGGAATTGATCGTCGAGGGCGCACCGGTCTTTCAGATCGGCGAGGAGAGTATCTTGTTTGTGCGTCGCAACGGCCGGGCCCTGAGCCCGCTGTATGCCATGAGCTACGGGCATTACCCGATCCGAACCGATGGCGCAACGAAGCGCCGTTACGTCGCCCGGCAGAATGACGTGCCGCTCGAGAGTGTGGCCGAGGTTGCGCAACCCTTAGTGGAAGGGCCCGCCGTCGTTCACGAGCGCGCGCGCCGAGCGAAGACCAATGCTCTATCGCCTGAAGAGTTTGCCGAAAAAATCAAAGCGGTAGTCAGTCGCCGCAACCTCACCGCCGATGCACACGATTAAGATTATGCGATGGGGGTGGGGAGCGCTGATGAGCATAGTGCTCGCGGCCGGTGCTTCGGCTTCAGATGTCTATAAAGACAGCGGCGGCTATGTGGTGGCGTGGCAGCCGGGTTCGATTCCCATGCAAATCAAAATGCCCGCGCCTTCCGCGGTTTTGATGGACGGCAGCACGAGCTACGCGACGCCAATTCTCAGCGCCATGCAGACGTGGAATGAACAAACCGGCGTGGTGCAACTAGCGGGCCAACAAGTAGGCGGCACCAATTATGCGACGGGCAATGGCGTTAACGAGATCGTCATGGACGCCAAGGCCGATGATGAGGAATTCGGTGACAACACGCTCGCCATCACACTTTCCTATCGCATCGGCAACAGGCGCACAGAAGCCGACATCATTTTCAATAGCGCACACACTTGGAATTCCTATCGCGGAGAGTATCGCAGCAATCCCAAGGACATACGGCGAGTGGCCCTGCACGAACTCGGCCACGTGCTCGGGCTGCTGCATCCCGACGAGGCTGAGCCGCGGCAAAACGTGCCGGCTATTATGAATAGCCTTGTCGGTGATCTCGAATCTCTGACCAGTGATGATATCAGCGGGGCACGTTATCTTTACGGCGCGCGCGGAGCAGTTCCGTCCAATGATCATTTTGCCAACGCCTCCGTGATTAATTTCTCAGGTGGCACCACGCAAGTGACCGGCGCGACGATTGGCGGCACGGTGCAGAACGGAGAACCGCGGCATGATAGCGAAGATCCCAGTCATTCGATTTGGTGGCGATGGACGGCGTCGAACAGCACGACCGTGACAATTACCACCATGGGCAGCAATTTCGACACGGTGCTCGGAGTTTACACCGGCAATGCCGTCAACGCACTCACAACTGTGGCTTCGAATGACGATGAAGAGCGCGGCGTCGTGCGCACGAGCAAACTCACCTTCAATCCCGTGGCCGGCGCCACCTACTACATTGCCGTTGACGGTTGGGATGCGTCCTACGGGCAAGTCACGCTTACACTGACCACCGCCACAGGTGGCACCAGCACTGTGCCGCCGGTGATTACGACCCAACCTTCGAGCCTCAATGCCAGCGTCGGCGGCACTGCGGTATTCACCGTCAGCGCCTCCAACACGCCAACCAGCTACCAGTGGCATTTCAATGGCTCGGCGATTTCCGGTGCGACGACAGCCACTTACACTGTGACTTCGGTTACGCAGGCCCACGCAGGGAGCTACAGCGTGACGGTGAGTAATTCAGCCGGAAGCGTGACCAGCGCTTCTGCGACCTTGAATGTGTTTACGCCGGCCGTCACCACGCAGGTTGTCACCAGCGGTCATGAGGTGACGCTTGTGGCTCCTTTGACGGAAGGATTTTACCAATGGCAGGTATCGACCGACGGGGGAGTTACTTGGACGAATCTAACAGATAACTCCACTTACAGCGGTGCGATAACGCCCTATCTTACCATCAAGTCAGCGACCTCAGGACAGAACAATTACCGCTATCGTTATGTGATCAATCCCATGGGTGGAACATCGACCGGAGCGCCGATTACGCTTTCGGTGACAACGGCGCTGATTCCTTTTCCAGTGGCGATTGCGGTGGACGGAACGGGCAACCTCTACGTCGCCGACAGCTCGACTCATGTCGTCCAAAAAATCAGCACGACAAATCAGGTGACCACACTGGCGGGCACAAGCGGTGCCACAGGCTCGGCCGATGGCACAGGAGCGACTGCACGATTTAACCAACCCAGCGGAATCAGCGTGGCGAGCAACGGCTCGCTGGTGGTGTCCGACACCGCCAACGCTTTGATCCGGCAAATTTCTTCTACGGGAGCAGTGACCACCTTGGCGGGTTCCTCGACCGTCCGTGGCAATGACGACGCGACAGGCAGCGCGGCGACGTTCCGGATGCCGATCGGCATCGCGCATCACAACAGCGGCACCATTTACCTTTCTGATGCGAACAATCACACCATTCGCGCGCTGACCACGGCCAACGTAGTCAGCACATTCGCCGGCTCGGCGGGCAACTCAGGCTCGGCCGATGCCGTCGGTGCTGCGGCGCGGTTTAATTTACCGACCGGGCTGGCGGTGGACAACGCGGGCAACGTTTATGTCGCTGACACGACCAACAACCTGATTCGTAAGATCACTCCGGATGGCACGGTGACTACTTTGGCCGGCGTGGTCGGTGTGAGTGGTTGGGAAGATGGCAACGATGCGCTTTTCAATCAGCCGCAAGGGCTCGCCGTAGATTCGTCGGGCAACCTCTATGTCGCCGATACGGGCAACTCTACGATTCGCAAAATCACGCCGAGTGGCGCGGTCACGACTGTGGCTGGACTCCCCACGATTGGTGGACTGATGGATGGCACCGGTTCGAACGCGTGGTTTAATCAACCGCGTGATTTGACCGTGGATGCGAGCGGTAATCTTTACGTCGCGGATACCGGCAATGCGGCGATTCGCAAAATTACGCCGGCCGGCGTGGTGACGACGCTGGGGCTGACTGCAGGTTCAAACAATTCCGGCGGATCATCCGGCGGGAATTCTGGTGGTGGCACTCCTCCGCCACCTTCACCTGGCGGTTCTTCCGGTGGTGGTGGTGCGCCGAGCCTGTGGTTTGTGCTGGCGGTGAGTGCCGTTGCGTTGATGCGATTAACTCAATGTCGACGCAGTTTATGAAGTCGGTGGTGGATTGGCATTCGCGCATTCCATGGGTGTTCCTCGCGTTGTCGGCCGCTGCGCTCGTGATTCAACTTAATCCGGCGTGGCGAGAAACGCTCATTTACCAACGCACCGCGATTAGTGACGGCGAAGTGTGGCGGATGTGGACGGGACATTGGGTGCATTTCGGCTGGCCGCACTTTGTCGTGGATACGGGATTGTTTTTGATTCTTGGCTGGATGCTGGAGCGGCCGCATCGCCGTGCGGCGTTGACTACGCTGGTTTTGATGCCGCTGCTCGTTTCAGCGGTGCTGCTGATTTTTGATCCAGCGATGGAACGCTATGCCGGATTGAGCGCCCTTAATCTTGGCCTGCTGCTTTACCTCGCCTTGCAGGGCTGGCAGCGCGACTGGCGCGATTGGTTTTGGCCGGCGGTGCTCGTGATCTACGTGGCCGAAGTGATTTTTGAAATCGTGTCCGGCGGCACCGGTGGCGGCATGATCAAGTTCGATGATCCGAGCGTGAAGGTGGCCACCAGCGCCCATGTCGCCAGCGCGGTCTATGCATTGGCAGCGTGGGGCATCAGCCGACGCACGAAGTCATAGTGGTGCCGACTGCGGCATGCTGGCACTGCCCGGATGACCTACGTCGGTGTCGCGGGGGGTATTTCTGAGCCCGGGCGGATAAAGGTAGGCGTAGTTGATGGTGCGGACATAAAGCACCGGCACCGCAGTGTCATTGATCATGGCAGGTTTAAACCGCCATTTGGTGATAGCCTTGGCGACGGAAAGGGCGAACAGCTTTTCGTTGTGGTTATAGCAATACAGTGCCTTTACCTGCCCGTCGGCGCCGACGAAGATGAAGAAGCTCGCGGTGTTGGTCTCGCCTAGCCACTTGCTGGATTCGGACAGGTAGGGCGGCGTCTCAAATATCGGATTGGCCTGCTTGGCTTGCGCCGGCAGTCGAACGAAAGAGGTTTTTTTGGCGAAGCCACTTTCTTTGATGGCTTCAAGCACAGGGGCGCTGTCGCCTTCAAACTGTAACAGGGTCTTTTCGCCCAGAAACTCGGCGACGTATTTCGAGTCGAAGATCACATCTTCGAGTGTGAGTTTAGGTTCTTTGGCCGACATTTCGACGACGCCGAAATAACTCAGCACGATCGCGCTCAAGACCAGACCGAAGCGGAAAGTTTTCATCACCGTATGAGATAAAATGATGGATTTGAGGCAATGCAGGAATCTTAGCCAGGTCTAGGTAGGCGATCCTGTGCGAGTTGATGAGCAACTTAGAATCATACCACTTGGCTATTCCCGACTCGACGCGGCTGCGGCAAATGCGCACGTTGAACAGTGAATATGGCCCGCCGCTGGCAGACGATGTCCGATGAACGCTTGCTCGGTTTGCGTTTGTGTGAACTCGAACTGCGTATCGAAGGAACCGTGATGGAAGAGCGCACGGTGCGGCTTGACGAAGAACTGGCGGCGAAAGGTCTGCGATTCCGTCCACACTATTGGATCGGCTCGGAATGGTTCACGCCTGACGGCGTGCCGGGCATTGCGATTCCATTTTTTCTTTTGCATCCGCGGCTCACAGAACTCGAACGCGAGCAGATGCTTGAGGTCGAAGGGCAATCACTGGCCGAGTGCATGCGCATCCTGCGACACGAAGCGGGCCATGCGATTGATAACGCTTACCGACTGCACCGGCGCAAACGCTGGCGCGAGTTGTTTGGATCGTTTACCGATCCGTATCCCGATTTCTACAAGCCGCGGCCCAACAGTCGTCGTTTCGTGCAACACTTGCGCGGCTGGTATGCACAAGCGCACCCAGCCGAAGATTTCGCCGAGACGTTCGCGGTGTGGCTCACGCCCGGTTATCCGTGGCGCAAGCGCTACGCGGATTGGCCGGCGTTGGAGAAACTCGAATACGTGGACGAGCTGATGCGCGAGATCGCCGACGAAGTGCCGCCGGTGCGCTCGCGTCGCTTCGTCGAACCGCTGCGCCAATTGCGCACGACGCTGCGTGATTACTACCGCCAAAAGCACGAGCTCTACGCGGTCGAGTGGCCGGCGTATTACGACCGCGATCTGCGCCGCATTTTCCGCGAGGACTTGAGGGAAGAAAGCACGCGCATGTCGGCGGCGGCGTTTCTGCGCAGCCAGCGCGGCGATCTTTGTCGCACGGTGGGCGAGGCTGCGGCGGTGCCGGTTTACACTGTGGACCAATTATTGAAGAACATGATCGAGCGTTGCCGCGCGTTGCGTCTGCGGTTGCGTGAATCGCCGCGTCGCACACGCGAAGCGATTTTGCTCATGTTGATGATGCACACCATGCATGTTGCCCATGCGGGTTATCCCCGCATAGCTGTCTGACCCGCATGAAACACCTGTCGCGCCAGTTGAACATCCTGACCCTGATGCACGAGGATCTCGTTCCGCCTGCTTCGATCGAAGGGCTGAGCGAGAAGGAGATTCAACCGTGGAAGATGGAATACGACGTGTCGGCGACTTTAGGGCAGCTTGGACACAAGGTTCATCCGTTGGGAATTTACGGAGACTTGGGCGATTTGGCCGACGCGCTGGATCGTGTGAAGCCCGACATCGTGTTCAACATGATGGAGGAGTTCGATGGGCATGGTCCTTACGACCAACACCTCGTCTCGTTTCTCGAACTGCGTCGCGTGCGCTACACGGGTTGTAACCCGCGCGGTCTTACGCTCGCGCGCGACAAGGCGCTCTCCAAAAAGATTCTCGCGTATCATCGCATCCCGGTGCCGGCGTTCGCGGTTTTCATGCCGGGCAAAAGAGTGCGTCGCCCGTCGAAGCTCGAGTTTCCGCTGTTGGTTAAATCGCTCTACGAAGAGGGTTCGGTCGGTATCGCGCGTGCTTCAGTCGTGCGAGATGACGCAGCATTGGCGGAGCGGGTTGAATTGATTCATCGCCAAACGCACACGCCGGCCATCGCCGAGGAATATATTGAAGGCCGCGAAATATACGTTGGCGTTACAGGCAACGAACGTCTGCAAACCGCCACGCCGTTGGAGCTTTTCTTGGAGCACTTGCCCGAAGGCGCGCCCAATATCGCGACGAGCCGGTTGAAATGGGATTACTCCCACCAGGCGAAGGTGGGCATGACGACCAAGGTGGCGGAGCTAAGCGCCGACCAAATCCGTCACCTCGATCAATTGTCCAAACGCATTTATCGCACGTTGTATTTGAGCGGATACGCGCGACTCGATTTCCGTCTCGCGGCCGACGGCCGCTTCTTCCTGCTCGAAGCGAATCCTAATCCTTGTCTGTCCTACGGTGAGGATTTCGCCGAGGCCATGCATCTGTCCGGCGTCGAGTATCCTGACTTGTTGGACCGCATTTTGCGGCTCGGACTTAATTACCGCGGCGTGTGGTGATCTTTAGGCTCACCCGAGCGCAGAGTTGTTTGGGTATCCCTCAGGAATTCTTTGATTTGGTTATCAATCGACGGAGGTGGCGCAGTGCGAACCAACAGACGCTGATCAGAAGAATGTAATAAATGATCAGCGCAGTGACACGGCTTGGGGTGAGATCCTCGCTGTGATCACCGAGCAGGATGGTGACAATGGCGCGTCCGGTATGAAGCGTGGTGCTCAAGCCGATCAGCAGATGCAACGGCACGCCGATGATCGGCAGTAGATAGAGTTGAACGCTGTAAGGCATGCCCGGCAGAAGACCGCAGAGTAGAGTGGCGTCGCGATGACCGGCGCCGCGGAGTTTTTCTCGCCAAGGCAGGATGCGGGAAAACCACCTGCGCGGCAGCACGCGAACCAGCAACCAGCCGAGCATATGCTGCGCCATCGTAGTGAACGCGACCACCATGAGACCGTGAGCAAAACCGAAACGCACACCGGCAATCAGGTGCAGCCAGCTGACGGGAAAGCCGATGAGCGGCAACACGACGATGGCCACGATCACCGGCAGCGCCGACAGCGATTGAGCCCGGCGATGCAGATCATCGATATCCAGATGCTGCCAGAATACCGTCAGCATAATGATTACCGCGATCACTACGGTCGCTTGGAGCAATCGCTTCGTGGTGATGTCGAGTGAGCCGATGCTGAACAGCACACTTGCGGTCGATTCTTTGGCGGAGTGAGGCATTGTTCAGAGTTCCAATTCGAGATCCGCGACCAGCGGCAGGTGATCGGAAGCACGACGCGTAAGAATGTTGGCGGGGCTATGCACCCGGTGGATTTGAAAGTGCGGCGTGACAAAAATATGATCGAGCTGCCGCACTGGCAGAATCGAAGGGAAGGTTTTTACCGCAACGTGATCCAAGGTGTGCGCCTGCACATCGCGGAAAATGGCATGTCCATTGACGCGATCCCATTTGGCGGTGAGGCGTCGATAGAGTTTTCCGCCCGGCGCGAGGTTCAAATCGCCGAGGAATAACGCGGGCCGGTCGGGTGGAATACCGCCGAGAAAATCGTTTTCGAGCAGCCGATCGATCTGCGCGGCGCGTTCGAGAAAGTTCAGTCCGAGATGAGTGGTGACGAGCGAGATGACCTTGCCGTCAATCGTGACTTCCGCGTGCAAGCCATCACGCGGCTCAATGACCGACACTCCGCCGGTTGGCAGCCGTGCTTGGCACACCAAGCGAAGCGGATGAGCGGAAAGCAACCCGTGCCCATATTTTTCTGCACCATTGACGATGGAAGGGCAGAAGAGCTGGTTCAAACCAAGCTCCTTGGCGAAATACGCGAGTTGATCGTCGCCGTAAGAGCGAGGACGCCCCACATCAATTTCCTGCAACGCGATCACATCGGGATCGAGATCGCGCAGAATCCGCGCGACGCGATCCGGGGCGAAGCGACCGTCGAGACCTTTGCAATAATGCACGTTGTAGGTGACTACGCGTAATTGCCGGGCTTTGGGACGTTGACGCCGGCGATGCGCAGGACGTTTGGCGCGGCCGAGGTGAATTAACGCCGCCTGACGCAATTCGACGGGGCGAATGATCTCGGCATTGACCAAGTGATTTGCAGCCGGAGGCACAATCAAGATGCCTTGGGTTTCGACCGGCGATGGGCCGCAATGTGATCCATTTTCTTCGGCAAACGTGAATGAGCGACCTTCAGGATGCCAACCGAGACAGATCAGGTTGCCGGAAAACCGCTGCCGCGCGAGACGGACCAAATCCTCGGCGATGGCGGCGCAAAGGACCGGTGGTCCGCGCAGCAAACTGGTGTCGTCCGGCAACACGGCCTCGGCGTTGCGTGTAATCCATACGACCTCGTCGCCGCGCACGCGCAAGATGCCGGGCACATTGCCGTCGAGCAGATCACGGATGAGTTTATCCTGCGCTTCGTCGTCGAGTGGACGCTTGTAATAAATGTGTCCGACGGGGCCGAGACACGCGATGGCGAACTCGCTTTTTTCAAAGGTTGAAAGCGTGGCGCGGTCGATTTCCTTTTGTTTGAAATGCGCGTGCGATGGTCGGTGGTGACGCCGCAAATTACGCGTGCTCCGCGCGGCGGCATCGAGGCCCGGCCAATGCCGTCGCACCAATCCTTCCAAACCACCCTCGGCAATCTGAGAAAATGGCCGCGCGTGAATCTGCCCGTGATCGCTAAAAACCCACACTTCATAGTCGCGCCCCTCGGAGCGGCGCGCGGCGCGGTGCAGGTGTCGCACGGCGCGATCGATACCCTTGAGTGTCCAATGCGCGAAACGCGAATCGGGGCCGCGGCGATGCGCTTGTTCGTCGTAACCGAGATAGTTGACGTGAATGACCGGCAGCCCGCGCGCGAGATCCACCTTGGCACCGAGCGTGACCATTTCGCGCAGGCCCACACAGACGAATACGCGGGCGAAGATGAAACCGATTTCGAGCAGCGGATTTTGTCCGCGCCACATGCCGCGACACGCGTCGTAAAACGCGAGCACGAATTCGACCGGTAGCAAGGCAACGAGCCGCAAGAAGGAGGGAAAATGCAGCACCGCAAAGAGCAGCAGATTGCGAATCTTGCCGGTGCGCCACATGTCGCCCAACCCGATGGACGCACCGCAGAAGTGGCTTTCTTCCTGCGTGGCGCCGCCGGTGTAGATATTGGACCATGAACTGCCGTCTTTCAGGAGGCCTTCATTTTCCTCAGCGAGTTCCTTTTCGATGCGATTGGCCCACGTCGGCATCATCATTTTGCCGATGGAATCGGCGCGCGGATCAAGAAAGCTAAAACCCGGCACGGCGGTTTTGGTGCCGTAATAAAGCTCGGCTTGAACCGCCGGTGTGGTCGAGGGTATGCCGCTGTAAAACGTATGCAGCCGGTAACCTTCGCGCCGAAGCATGCGTTTGATGAATGGCAGGCGGCGACGGGCGAGGGCGCGTTCAAATTCGCGGTGAGAAAGTCCGTCGATTTGAATCAGCAGCAGGCCGGGCCGGACGCTTGCAGTGTGCGACCGCGAAAGTTTGAGGCGGCGAGCAATCCATTCGGCGCGACTGATCCGGCGATGCCAGCGGCGCAGCGATGATCCGATGTTGGTCAGCATCGCTCGGGTCAGGCCGTGCCGGAGGCCATCATTTCACGCGATCGCGAGACGAAAAGCGCCCCCGCCTTGTCGGCGATGATCCGGCCTTCGGTGCTGATGCGTTCGATGATGGGATTGAGCACGCGAGCAACCGCGTTGGTTTCTTTGAGCTTGTTGCCGTTTTCTTCGAAGAGCTGCTGATAGAGCTGTTGGAGTTTGTCGCTGGTCTTGATGCGATCAAACTCTGCCGCGGTGCGACGTGCGGCTTCGGACCAACGGCGGCGCGAGTCGAGCGAGCGCACCGCGCCGGACAACGCGCGGGCGAAATGTTCGACTGTGGCGTCGGCCGGCAGGAGACGACCATTGTGACGATCGCGCACGACTTCACGCGCGCCAGAGGCATCGAGTGCAATCACAGGCGTGCCGCTGACCATCACCTCGGCAAGAACCAGCCCTTGGGTTTCGGATTTTGAGCTGAACGCAAACAGGTCCATGGCCGCGCAGGCATCGTGCAGCCGCCGGCCGGACAGTTTGCCGGTGAAGATCACGCGGTCGCCGACGCGGGAGGTGTTGAAAATGCGGTCCATGGCCGCGCGGGACGGACCGTCGCCAACGAACAAGGCCCAGGCTTGGCGATTGCGTTTCAGGGTGCGGGCCACGGCTTCGGCAAGATAGGGAAGGTTTTTTTCCGCCGCGAACCGCCCGAGATGACCAATCACCGGTGCGGAGGCTGGAATGCGCCAGCGTTGGCGCGCGCGGGCGCCTTCGCCTTGGGCGATCTGCTGGCAATCGATTCCCGTGGGAATGACGTGAATTGGAACTGCGACGCCACGGGACCGAATGAGGTCCGCCACGCTTTGGCTCGGAGCAATGACAGCGCTGCAATTGTTGGCAAAACGTGTGGCGATTTCGGCTGCGATGTCGCCCACGACCTCGCTCTCAATGGGCAGGTAATGCGTGTATTGTTCATAGAGCGTGTGGTGCGTGAACACGATCGGCACCTGGCGGCTGGCGGCTTCGCGCAACGCGGTGTCGCCGAGCAGAAACGGATGGTGCGCGTGAATGATGTCGGTGCGAAACTTTGCCAGTCGTTGCGAAAGCGTTGCGGCAAAGGGAATGCGCACGGAAAAATCGCTGTCGTTGAAATGGGTGAAGGCGGGAATGCGAAGGACCGAACGCTCGATGCGGCGCGGGGCCAGACCCTCATCGAACTCTGGAGCGACGACGAGAACGCGATGACGCGAGCGGCGCTGATCTTCGAGGAGCGTTTGCACCGCGCGCGCCACGCCGCCGACATGCGGCAAAAACGTGTTGGTGAAGTGGCAGATTCGCATGACTGAAAATCAGGATGCTCCGCCGTCCGCAGGCGCGCACGGCGGAGCGGGCGAAGCGATCAGCGTTTGTGGCTGCGCAAAAACAATCCGGCGCCGCCGGTAATCAGCAGGATGACGCCGAGGATAATGAGCCAAATGCTTTTGTCACTTGGCGCACCGGACACCGTTTCCGAGACAGCGGAAGAGATGGAATCGGCGGCGTTTAGTCCGAAGAGGAGCAGAATGACACCGGCGACAAACAAGGCGAGTGAGGTGATTTTGTTCATGATTTTTAGGGATGTGGTTTAGGGTGAAGTGATTCAGACGCTGGTGCTATAGACCGGTAGATCGCGGAGAAAGCGGACCTCGTCATGCATGTCCTTGAGAGCGATGGCTTGCGTGCTGATTACGGCGCGGAGATCGCCATCGAGTGGCGCTTCTTCGAGCACTTTGCGGTAAGCCTCGATGGTGGCATCTTCGCCGCGTTCGCATTCGGCCAAAGCGGCATATGCGTCGTTGCTTGCGACGGCGGACCTAATGTTGATCCAACCGCGATGGAACGCACCGGTGAAGGAAGCAGTTTGATGAGGCTCGCAATGCAGATCGCGCACGAGTTCTTGAAGTTGCGCGGCGAAGTGTGCGCGCTGATCGGCAAGCCGAGTGAACAGTTCGATAAGTTCCGGATCCTTGGCATCGTGAGCGCCCGCGCGGTAGCCAGCCTGGCCATCCTTGCAAATGGCGATGAGCTTGCTCAGGTGGTTCGCGATGCGGTTGCGCCTCTCTTCGGTTTCGGTCGAAATGGTCATGACGATGAGGTGAAGGGTTTCCGTTGCCGGCCGACATTGATGTCGGCTGTAACAGCCACGGAGTGATTCAATTTTAGCCGGCCACGTGCCAGCGGATGACAGGCTTCCTAAGCGGCTGGAAAGGAGGTGAATAAAAAACGGCCGATAAATTGCGCGGCGCCTTTGCCCTGCGTTTTGCACGAGCTCAGCAAACGTCAGCTGGCGTTTTGCCTGTGTGAGCTCTGAGTGCAAAAAAGCATGCGCATCGATGACGACGCGCATGCTCTTATGATCAGACGACGCGTATGACGCGCAGTCGAATCAAGGTCTCCGCCGCGTGATCAGGGAGATCAGCAGCAAGACCACGAAGATGAAGAACAGAACTTTCGCGATGCCCGCGGCCGCTCCTGCGATGCCGGTGAAGCCGAGCACACCGGCAATGATGGCGACGATCAGGAATACAATGGTCCAAGATAACATAGTAGTGAGGAGTTGAGGTTAACAGGAGCGATTGAAACGGCTGATTAACGGGTCAGTTCGTTTCTTTCGCGTTTGAGGTCGGCGACGAGCGCCTCCCAGCGAGCTTGGGTGAAGTTCTTTTCGAGTTCGTCTTTGCGGTCTTCAATCGCTTCAAGACGTCGTTCCAAGATGGTGCGGCGTTCGCCTTCGGGTAGAGATTGAGCATGCTGCTTCAGGCGGGAGATTTCGAGAACCAGTGCTTGGATCGCAGCCTTCTCTTCGGGAGTTATTTCTGACGAAGGATTATCCTGAGGCACGGGCGCAGGAGAGATCGCGGTTTCGGTCTCGGGATTCACGCGCGCACCGGCTTGCGCTGGAGTCTCGGCATCCGACCCGCGTATGCTTTCCTTCGCGTTTTGATATTTCTGACGCGTCCACGCGGCGGCCTTTTCATATTCGGCTTGCACGTCAGCTTTGAGTTGTTCGTATTTGCTCGAGAGGTAGGCTTTGCGCAGTTCCGTGCGGCGATCTTTCAGTGCTTCGAGGCGCTGCCGAGCTTGGTTGCGCTCAACGCCTTCCGGCAGAAGTTCAATGTGGGTTTCAATCACATCGATTTGGTGATCCAATGCGTCGAGTTGAGCTTTCTGCGCTTTGGCTTCCGCCTCGGCGGAATTGGCGCGGGTTTGCGCATGGATGACGTCGGGGTTGAGAGAGCTTTCCTGCCCGTGGACAATGACCGGACTCAGGCCGATGAGGATGAGAGCAAGCGCAGCATGAGCCTTGGGAATATGATGATGAGAACGCGGACGGGTTAGTGTCTTTGGAGTTTTCATACGCCTGGGATAGGCGCACGGCCTATGCCAACAGCGAAAGGATGGCGCTTACTCCCTGATGAGTAGCGATATATCCGTTCAGGCTTATTTCTCGTCACGGCGACCGGGCTGGCAATATGCAGGATTTGCCGAAAAGCGCTGGTGCACGATGCAGGGTAAAAACCGGTAGATTGATTCGGTAATATTTCTGAACAAAGCGTTTAAGGGCTTGTCCCTAAGAGCGGCAATACGGTTGTTGCCAGTGTGACACAATTGCTGCCTATCTCGTCATTTCATGCGGATTCTTATCGTCGATGACCAAAAGACCGTCCGTTTGTCTCTCTCCAAAGCGCTGACTAGCGAAGGACACGAAGCCGATACGGCGGATAGCGGTTTGGTTGCGGCGTTGAAGCTGCAAGAAGAGAGCTACGACTTGGTGTTGCTCGATCTTCACCTCGATCAGACGGCGGATGGATTGGATCATCTGGGCAAGCTGCTCAAGCTATCGCCGGGCCTGCCGATCGTGGTGTGCACTGCGCAGGCGAGCATTGAAACGGCGGTCGAGGCGATGCGCCGAGGCGCGCTCGATTATCTCGAAAAGCCGTTTACGCCGGAAATTTTGCGACAAGTGCTCGCGCGGGTGGAAAAGGTGAACCGCCTGCGCCAGCGCGTGGCCAATCTCAGCGAGACGGTGGCGAGAAGCGGACCGGTTATCGATTTCACTTCGCAAGAGCCAGCGATGGCTAGCATGATGCAAGTGGTCGAGCGCGCCGCTGGCACGCGTGCCACCATGTTATTGCTCGGCGAAAACGGCACCGGCAAAAGCCAACTGGCGCGGCACATTCATGAGTTGAGCCCTTTGCGTGACGGTCCGTTTGTGACAGTGAACTGTCCTTCGCTTTCACGTGAGTTGCTGGAGAGCGAATTGTTCGGTCATGTGAAAGGATCATTCACCGGCGCGGTGAAGGATCAGACCGGCAAGGTCGAGGCCGCGCGCGGCGGCACCTTGTTTCTCGATGAAATCGGGGAACTGCCGCCGGAGATGCAGTCGAAGCTGCTGCGCCTCATTCAAGATCGCGTCTATGAACGCGTGGGCGAAGCCAAGACTCGCACGGCCGACGTGCGCGTGGTGGCCGCAACCAATCGCGATCTCGCGCCAGCCGTCAAAGACGGGAAGTTCCGCGAAGATCTCTATTATCGGTTGAATGTGATCTCCGTCACGATGCCGCCGCTGCGCGAACGTCCGATGGATTTGGAAACTTTGGCGCGGCGATTCTTGGCTTACTTTGCCGACGAGACCGGCCGCACCGCGCGGGAGTTTTCCGACGAGGCGTGGGCGGCGCTGCGCGGTCATTCCTGGCCGGGCAATGTGCGCGAACTGCGCAACGCGATTGAGCGCGCCGTCATCATGAGCCGCGGCGAGCAGATTACGCGTGATGACTTGCCGGATACGTTGGTATCGGACGGTGGCGCGAATGACGGCGTGATGTTAGGCGGATTGGTTTCGCTCGAGCAGTTGGAGCGTGAACATGTGCGTCGGGTGGTCGCGCGCACCTCTACTTTGGAGGAAGCCGCACGAGTTTTGGGCATCGATGGCGCGACCCTTTATCGCAAACGCAAGCGCTGGGCTGAGGAAGCCAAGGCGCCTGTAGAAACCTGATTTGAGGCCGCATGAAGCAATGGAATTTTCTCAGCGGACTCACTATCATCCTGTTGCTGTTGATGACGCTGGGAGGCTATTGCGTTTGGATTTCCAACACGCTCAGCGAGGACATCGGCTCGTTGATCTCGCGCAACTACGATATGTTGCGCGCGGTGAGCGATCTGCGCACGGCCAACGCGCGGATTAATACGACGTTTCTCTCGGTTCGCAGTCCCACCGAGTTCAGCGACAAGCTCAGCGTCTATGAGCACGAACGTCGCAACCTGCTGGAAAAGTTGGAGCAGATCAAACGCACTGCGACGACTCCGTTGGAGCAAAAAGCTGTCCAGCGATTGGAAGCGCTGATCGACGATTTCTTCTCCGCCATCAGCCGTTTGCTGACACTTCCGCCGCGAGCACAGCAGGAATTTGCCGTGCAACAGGCGAGCCTTGGCCGGCTGGATATTGAGATTGCGACCGTGTGCGAGCAGTTGGTGGATATCAACGATCAGGCAATCATCAGCCAGCGCGATGCAGCGAAAGAGCGGGGCAAGCGCGCGTCGTATGTCTCGCTCGGCATCGTGCTGATCTCGCTCAGTATTTACGGCTACACGTCGTTGCGGCTTACGCAGGGCGTGTTCAAACCGATGCGGCAGTTGCGCGACTCGATTATGCGCGTGCGTGAGCGTAATTTCGCCGAACTGGAGCCGATCAAAGGTGAAGGCGAATTGACCAAGATCGCCGAGACGTTTAACGAGATGGCGGCGGAACTGCACGAGTATATCCTTGAGCAGGATGATCGGGTGGTGGAGTCGAACCGGATTTGTCGCGCGATCATGGAAGCTTTGCCCAAGCCGGTTTACATCGTGGACAAAAACTTCGAGGTGAAGCTGCTGAACCCACGCGCGGAGCGTTTTTCGGAAGCGCTGGGCGTGCCCGGGCAATTGCCTTCGGCAGTGCGCCATTTGGTGGATGATGCCGCCGCACGTGGCTACGATCTCGTCGGCGACGATTTGCGCCGTGCCATCGAAGTGGATGTGAAGGGATATCTGCCGGGCGACGGCAAACGGAGTTTTCTGCCGCAGGTGTTCAGTATGGAAACGAACGCCGGAGCTAAGGATGGCTGGGCCGTGCTATTGATGGATGTGACCAATCTGCGCCGGCTGGACGAAGCGAAGAGCAAGGCGATTTCGACGATTGGGCATGAGGTGAAGACGCCGGTCACCAGCATCCGCATGACGCTGCATCTGTTGCTGGAAGAACAGATCGGAAAACTCACGACGGATCAGCGCGAGCTGATTGAGGCCGGCCGCGATGACTGCGAGCGGCTCTTGGCGGTGCTGCAATCGTTGCTCGAATTGGCCCGCCTTGAGAGCGGTCGCGTTGCACTTAAACCGGTGCCGACACCGCCGCCCGAATTGCTGGATCAAGTGGACGCGATGCACGGTTCGTTAGTGAGCAATTCCGGCCGCCAACTGGTGAGAGAGACCGCGAATGATACTCTGCCGTTGGTTCAGGCGGATTTGGTGCACGCCGGCCGCGTGCTCGGCAACTTTGTGGCCAATGCCGTCAAGTATGGCAGCGAAGGCCAAGCGATCACGTTGCGCGCGATGGCACGCGCCGATGGGTATGTGCGACTTTCGGTGATCAATTTCTGCGAGCAGAATATTTCGGAAGAAGATCAGGTGCGGTTGTTCGAACCGTTCTTCCGACGCTCGGGTGAAAAAGTGGAAGGTGCGGGACTCGGGCTGACCATCGCTCGTGAGATTGCAGCTCTGCATCGCGGCCGGGTCGGCGTGTGGTCCGGGAACGGTCAAATAGAATTCTATCTGGATTTGCCAATCGCCGCAGGTTGAGACAGAATTTGCTCACGCAAGATGAGTTTGCTATCGGTCTGTCGGTTTCGCCCCAAAGGGCTTCTGTCTCGTCCGGCTAAAGGAGGACTTGCCGGAAAGCGGCCGATAGTTGCCAGCGCTCACAGCGACTCTCCTGATGATGAGGAGAGACATGAAGGTGAAAGCGCCGCGGCGAAAAAATCTGATATTGGAGCGAAAGGATCATCAACCACGCCGTTCGGAGCGGATTTGTCACGAGACCGCGCCGGGGCGCGCATCCTGATTTTGGATGATGAGGTTTCGGTGCGCCGGGTGTGCAGCTACGCCTTACGCGCGTCGGGCTGGCAGCCGGAGGGCGAAGGTTCGGCACGAAGCGCGCTCGAACGTATTCGCGCGGGAGAAAAGTATGACGTAATCGTGCTCGATTACGCGATGCCGGAGATGAACGGCTTGGAGTTTTTGCAGGCGCTGCGCGAATTGCCGGAGTCGTCGCGCCCGGCGGTTTTGATGGCGAGTGCACACGCGGATGGAGCGGTGGCCAAAGCGGCGATGCGATTGGGCGTCTGGGATTTTTTGGCGAAACCGCTGATGCCGGATGATATTCGCCGACGCACGCGGCGTTTGCTCAACCGTCCCGCCAGCGCGGCGCGCGGCGAAAAACTAGCGGCGGCTTTGTTGCACGCAGGACACTGCCGTTGGTGTGTGGCGTTGGAATTATTGGAAGGCGTCACCACTTCGCCGGTTCCGTTATTACGCGGCTTGTTTCACGAAATGAACGGTGATGAGACTGCGGCGCAGCAGGAATTTGCGCGCGCGTATTGGAGCAGCGGTTGGAGTGACAGAGATGCCGACGTGTGGTCGGAACTATCGCGTCGACTAGATATCGACGACTGATAAATTCAGCTGAGAATTTTGCGCGCGATGGAAGTGGCGCTGCGGAAAAACCGCGCCCATCCACCGGAAATGCCGGGAACATATTGGCCGAACGTCAGCGCGTTTTCCACCATGGCCAGCGTGCGCGTGATCGGATTATCCGGTGGGTTCTGCGTTTTTTTAACCAGTAGTTTTAGCTGCAGACGATCCAGCGTGCAGCGTAGCACGAGCTGCTCCTTCGCCTCAGCGGCGGAAAGCGGAAAGGCGCTGACTTGTTTCATGATTCGTCGGAGGGCCCGAGATCTTTGACCAACTCTCCGAAGCAAGCGCAGTCTTCTCGCAGTTGTTGGCGCGTTTCAGCCCACGGAGTCCAATCGCGGATTTTTTGTCGCAGAACGATTGCCGCGATGCCGGTGGCGCAGGCGAATCCGAGCGTGATGAGGCTCAGGATTTGCACGCGGTTCTCCAGCGGCCAAACCGCGGCGGCAATGATCAGACTGAGCATGATCACGCTGCATATTCCGCCAAACAGCACAGCGAGCATGATCGCGCAGAACTTGAGCAATTGAGCGCGCGCTTCGCTTGATTCCAAAGCGGCCAGTTGCGCCCGGTGATCGTAAGCGCGCGCAAGGTGTTGGAGAATGACACCGGTTTGGCTGAGCAATTTGCTGAAGTTGATACTGGACATGACTGCGGTCGTGACGGGTGGCTTCCGGTCATCCGGCTTGGGACCGGATGACGTGGAAGTGGCCCCGAATTAGGAGTTGCAACGACGGCTGACGAGAGCTCCGGCGATGAGACCGAGGCCCGCGGCGATGCCGATTGCGATATAAGGTCTGTCGTGCACGAATTCATCGGCTTGGACAGCATGCTCGCGAACAGCTTTGACGGCGCGATCGCCGACTTCACGACCATGGGCGATGGCGTCTTTGAAACGGTGGCCTAACTTTTCAATTTCTTCGCCACCCTGTTCGCCCGCGGAGGCGATGGCCTTTTCGGCTTCGGCGATGAGACTGCGTAATTCCTTCACGGCGTCGCTGTCTGTGTTGGAGGCATTGGATTTTGTTGGCATAATTATTTAGGGTTCAGGGTTGTGGTTGCAGATGGGAAGTAAGCGCAGTGCGGCTTTTGACGATCACGTCAGCGGGTCTCGCCCGCGGATGAGCCGGACAGCGATGGCAATGAAAGCGATCACCAGCAGCAGGTGGATGGCTCCGCCAAGGGTTTGGGAGAAGACCAATCCCAGCAGCCAGATGAAGACGAGGGCGATGGCGATGGTTTCGAGCATGCCAACCAAAGCGCAGGAGCAGTGCCGCGTGGGTGCTGTTATTATTAACTGAATGACAACCAGCGGCATAAAAATGTGGGCTCAATTACCGCGGGGCCAAAACCTCTTGCGATTTGCACGATGAATTCTATCGCAAGCTGCGGAATGCAGAACTCGCGAATCGATTCACGCCCAAACAAAAGCGCCCGGCGGTGAGGCCGGGCGCTGGGTGAGAGGAGAATGAGAGATTAGAACTCAGCGATACTCTTCGCCGGTGACGGCGTTGATGATCTTGTAGTTCTCGACGTGGTAGTTGAGGTCGGCGCGGAAGGCCAGTTTCACGCCGTAGAGCTGCTCCATGCGGATGAGCAAATCGGCGTCCTCGCTGCGGAGGCGTTCGAGAATGCTCGGGTGCACGAGCACGCGCAACGAATACTCGGTCTTCTGATCGCGTGCGATGAGGCGACGGATGACGGAAGAGAGTTTGCGTTGGAGTTCGACCGACATTGTCGTGGCCGACTTCACAATGCCGCGGCCGCGACAGTAGGGGCAGTCGGTGTAGAGATTGGACGAGAGAGACTCCTGCTGGCGCTGGCGGGTCATCTGCATGATGCCGAGCGTCGAAATAGGCAGGATGTGATTCTTGGCTTTGTCCTGCGCCATCTCGGCCACCATCTTTTCGTAGATGGCGTTGCGATGGCGGCGCTCTTTCATGTCGATGAAGTCGATGATGATGAGACCGCCGAGATTGCGGAGGCGGATCTGGCGCGCGGCCTCAACGGCAGCCTCAAGATTGACGGCGTAGATGGTGTTCTTCTCGTCTCCGCCGCGGTTCTTGTGGGAGCCGGTGTTGACGTCGATGGAGATGAGCGCCTCGGTTTCGTCGATGATGATTTCACCGCCGGAAGGGAGGCCGACCTTGCGTTGGAAGGTCTGCTCGATCTGGCGCTCAATGTTGAAGCGTTCGAAGATCGGAATCGTGTCGTCGTAACGCGCGATGCGCGAGGCGGAGCGCTTGGAGATTTGCGCGACGAGGGCTTGGGTGTGCTCGTGACCGGCCTTGTCGTCGATGAGCACGCGGTCCACTTCTTCGGTGAGAAAATCGCGCACCGTGCGTTCGACAATGTCGGGCTCTTGGTAGAGGCAGGCGGGCGAGCGCTCGGACTGCATCTTGCGGGTGATTTCTTCCCACTGCTTGAGCAGGATGTGGAGGTCGCGGACGAAGTAGCGGGTCTTTTTGCCTTCGCCGGCGGTGCGAACGATCACGCCCATGCCTTCGGGAATGGTGAGCTCGTTGAGCATCTGCTTGAGGCGCTTGCGCTCTTGCGGGTCCTCGATCTTGCGCGAGATGCCGCAGCCATCGGAGAACGGCATGAGGATGAGATAACGGCCGGGCAGCGAGAGGTTGGTCGTGGTGCGCGGGCCTTTGGTGCCGATGGGGCCCTTGGTGACTTGAATGACGATTTCGGAGCCGGGCGGGTAGAGCTTGGGAATGTCCTTGACGGTGGGCTCGGCAGGGCGGGCGGGAGCGTTTTTCTTTTTGTTCACGCGCACGACTTCGACCGACGAATCGGCGGCGGCGGGCAACATGTCCCAATAGTGAAGAAACGCGTTCTTGGTGTAGCCGATGTCGACGAACGCGGCTTTGAGGCCGGGGTCGAGGTTCTTGATGCGGCCCTTGTAGATGCCGCCAACCATGCGGTTGTCGGAATCGCGTTCGATCTCGAACTTTTCGAGGCGGCCGTTGACGAGGAGCGCGACGCGCTTCTCGAGCGGCTCGGAATTGATGATAAGTTCGCGGTAGGTCTCCTTCTCCTTTTTGAAGACGGAGAGGATTTTCTGGAGGAGCGGGCGCTGCTTGGAACGTTCCTCGGCGCCGGTTTTCAGCTCTTCGCTGCTAATGGCGGGCACTTCGGTGACGGGCGGGGGATTGACCAATTCCTCGTCATACTTGTGGATTGGATCCTGCGATCCGGAGTTGGGTTGCGATTGATCGCTCATGGTGCGTTTGGGTGTGTTTCGCGGAGCACCGATGGGCTGCGGTTGCGGCGCAGGAAATCCCGGCAGGGCGGTCAATATCGGGGCAAAGCTTCATTCTTAGGCAAAGTCTTTGCGGAATCGATAGACGCTCTGGACCAGTCCTTGCAGCAGGCAGCAACTGAGCACAAAGGAGCCTCCGTAACTGATAAAGGGAAGCGGTATGCCCGTGATGGGCACGAGTCCGATCGTCATGGCGATGTTGACGAACACGTGCACCGTGAAAAGCACGGTGACACCCACGGCAATCAAAGTGCCGAGGCGATCGCGGGCGAGCCCGGCGATGCGTATGCCGTTAAACAAAATCAATCCAAACAGACTGAGAACCGTAAAACTTCCCACTAAACCTTTCTCCTCGGCGATGACCGAGAAAATGAAATCGTTGTGCGCCACCGAACGGGGCAGATAACCCAGCTGTGCTTGCGTGCCCTCGGTCCAGCCTTTGCCGGCGAAACCGCCGCTGCCGACTGAGATGAGGGACTGGCGCTGGTTCCACCCGATGCCCATAGGGTCGATCTTGTCGGGTGCAACGAAAGAGATGATGCGATTGCGCTGATAATCATGCAGCGGAACGATAGTGTGCGGCTCGAATTTGCCGCGGTCGCGCATGTAGGAGTAACCGTTGGACTCCATGAAATTGGCATAGCGCCATGTATCCCAAGCCACGATGCTGACGATCAGCAAAAAGGCGGCAAGCGCGCCGGCGAAAAAGCGGGCGGACAGCTTGGATACGAAGAGCATGGAAAAGACCATCGGGGGCAGCACAATGGCCGACTTCAGGTCGGGCTGAAGCAGGATAAGAATCAACGGTAACCCCACCGCAAGTGCCAATTTGCCCAAGACCCCCAGCGATTGGCGGATGGTGCCGATTTGAGAGCGCACCAGCAGGCTGGCCGTGATGAGTAAAACCGCAACCTTCGCGGTTTCAGAGGGTTGGAATGCGAAGAACCCAAAATCCAGCCACCGTTGAGCCCCGTAACGCTCGCTGCCGATTCCCGGGATGAGCACGAAGAGCAGAGGCAGAATCGCCAGTCCATAAAACCAATGGGCGACACTCAGCCAGAAGCGGTAATCCACCAGCGAAACCGTGACATAAATCGCCGCGCCCACGACCAGCCACACGATTTGCGTGATCCAGTTGGTGCCCTCAACGGAGAGCTGCGCACTGTAAATGAAGAAAACCCCGATAATACTTAACCCGATAATAGATATAGGGTTAATGAGGTCCCACCGCCCGCGCGTAGTGGTTTTGAAAAACGTCAGAGAATCAATGGGCGAGGAGAGCTTCATGGGCGGGCTCGTATTGGCTGAATACAGCGGATAGCCGTGTAAGCAAGCGGTCATCGTGTCACGCATCGCAAGGGCAATGCTTGCATCGGCGGCTGTGGCTAAATCAGCTTGTTGCACAATGATATCAGGTGTGCTCGCCATGCGACGAATCGTCGTGCTGCTCCTCGGTTGCGGCTTGGCCCTGTATGTCGGAGTAAAAATCCCTGAGAACCCCATTGGGGTGCTGCTCATGCTCGGTGCCATCGGCTACACCATCACGCTGACGGTTAACGTGTATGCGCTGGCGTGGCTGTTTGTTGCTACTGCGTCGTCAGCTTTCATCGTGCCCGGTTTGCCGGGACGACCGTTTGTGTGGGAGGTTTGCGCGCTGGCCGCGTGGCCGAGTTTGGCTGTCTGGCTTTGTTTCAACTGGGCCAAAGGAGCGCTTTCGCGTGAGGAAAAGCGCATGCTGTTTTGCCTAAGTCTTTATGCGGTGACGCTGGTGGTGACTATGGTGGCGAATGGTGTGGGATTTCGGGTTTTCGGCGGAGAGCAGGTAGGCGGACGATTTTATCTGCAGCAAATCCTGCTCGTGATTGTGCCGGTGCTGATGGTCTTGCTGCCTTGGTCGAGCAAGGCGCTGCTGAGTGCCTTTATTGCCGGTGGCGTGCTGACTTCCTCTTATGTGGTGTCCGACTTGGCGCTTCTGTCGAATGGACCGCTGGCCAACGCAGTTCTTTTTGTTACCGAGCTGCCGAATGATGCCATTAACTTCTATCTCGGATTCGAAATGGGAGGTTTGCGCCGGTTGCAATCCATGGCGTTTCTGAGCACGGGATTGCTCGGTGTGCTCTTGGTGATGTTCCCGCTGCGATGGTTGATGAGCTGGCGCGGCTGTTTTATGTGGCCGGTGCTCTTGGCGGTGTTGGGTTTGGGTATGGCCAGTGGTCATCGAGAGGCGATCGCACAAGCGGTGGCGGTCGTGGCGGTTTTGATGGCGTTGAAAAAAATGTATACGCCGCTGCGAATCATGAGCCTGCTCGTGGTGGCGATCCTCGCGGTTGCGTCGATTTACCGGTTTTCGCGGGACTTGCCCGAGGGAATGCAGCGCGCGGTGTCCTTTTTGCCTGGCATCGAGGTCAGCGCTCTCGCGCATGAAGACGCACAAGCTACGGTGAGGGATCGCCTCGAAGTGATCCAAATCGCGTGGGCGGATATTCCGTCATACCTGTGGCTCGGCCGGGGCTTTGGGCAGAGTCAGGCCTTGGAGGATCCGAGACGGTTCCAAGAAGATGGGGCCTATCGCCTATACCAAAGCGGTTATCTGCCGAACGGTTTGCTGGCCTTGATGATCAAGACAGGGCTGGCCGGACTGGTTGGAGGGCTCGGGTTTTTATATTTCGTAACGCGGATTGGGCTTAATGGCTTGAGAGCAGCGGCAAACCGTGGGGAAGGAGAAGAAGACATCTTCATTCGTCTTGCTCAATACGCATGGGCGAAGTGGATCGTTGTGACGGTCTTTTTTCTATTCGTTCATGGTAATGCTGAGACGTTTTTGAGAAATACCATGGGGTATGCGGCCCTCACTCTCGGATGTGCGCATCTCGCCTTGCGGCGGATGATTGCGGATACTGCGGAGAGAAATGATTAATTCTCATGCCCCTTGTTTCGGTCATCACCGTATTTCATAAAGTCAATGATCACCTCCGTGCCGCAGTGCGCAGCGTGATTGCGCAAACGTTGCGGGAGTGGGAGCTGATCTTAGTTGATAACGGCACAGGCATGCCCTTGTCGGACTTGGGTGAAATGGGCGCCGATGAGAGGATTCGCCTAGTGCGGATGCCGGAAAACGTTGGCATTGCCGCCGGCCTCAATGCCGGCATCGAGGCGGCGCGCGGCGAGTTCATCGCGATTCTCGACAGCGACGACATTGCTCTGCCGCGTCGCTTGGAACTGCAGGTGGCGGCGCTACGCGCGAATTCGCAGCTTGGGTTTGTTGGCGCGGAGATGGACGACATCGATGAAGAAGGAAATGTGCTCGGTCGACGTTTCGTGTTGTTGAGACCTGAAGAGCATCGCGTGTTTCTGCGCTATGCGCCGCCGGTAACCACCTCTTCGGTCACTGGGCGGCGGGAGTTGTTTGCTGCGATGCGATTCCGGACTGATTTCGCTATCGCTCCTGATTACGATTTTTTTCTGCGTGCGAACGAACGGGCTGAAAGTTGCGCTTTGCCTGAGGTGCTCGGTCAATACCGCATTCATCATGCGCAGATGACGCAGAGCAATTACGTCTATCAAGTCATGCATGGTTGCATTGCTCGAATTTGCGCTGCGCAGCGTCGTGCTGGGCGTGAGGAGCATTGGGATGCGATGGCAGAATTGATTCACGTGAGACCAGACGCGTTGACGCTCGCGATGGTGTATACGCACTTTGCCCAAGTATCCTTGGATGAAGGATTGGGCGACATGGCCGCTTATCATGCGCGGAAATTACTCTCGGTGGATCGCTCGCTGGCATCACTGCGATTGGTTGCGAAGATCATGTTCAAGGTCTTAAGGCGACATCCGCGTGATCGGATTTTCCTGTTGCGATTGTTTTTCACAGGACCGTTGAGAGCCCACGGTTTGAAACCGGCAAAATGACACCTAAAGTTTCCATCATCTTGCCGACGTGCGATCGGGTGGAACTGTTGCGCCGAGCAGTGGAGAGCGTGCAGCGTCAGACGTTGCGCGACTGGGAATTGATTATCGTGGATAACAACCGGCGATCTTCGCCAGTTGTGACGCAGTCTGCCTTGCAGGATTTATTTGGGGATGTGCGGATTCGAGTGGAGTCGACGAATGCCGAGGCGCTTACCGCCGGTGCGGTGCGCAATATCGGTCTGGCGCAAGTTCGCGGGGAATGGACGACGTTTTTGGACGACGACGATGCCTACGCGCCGAGAAAATTGGAGCGACAGTTGGAAACAGCATTACAGGCTAATGCTCCGTTCGTGCTTTGCGGTTATGCGGTGCATTTGCCGCGACGCGTGCGCGTGAGACAAACCACGTCGCGGGAATATGTCGGCGATGATCTGCTGTGGAAGGCTGACTGGGGCACGCCGTTTCAGTTTCATCGTAGCGATCCTGCTTGTCGGTTTGATGAAACGCTCTCTGCCGGCGAGGATATGCACTACGCGCAGATTTTTCTGAAGCGACATCGTGTGGATGTGGTGCCGAATTGTGCGGAGGCGTTGGTTGAGGTCTATCCGCAGCTTAATGCACCGCGCGTGCATCGCGACGGCGAAGCGATCTGGGCCGCTTATCGCGCCACATGCCGATTGGCCGGAGGGCGTTATAGCCGTGACGCGCGCAGGAAATTTTTGGCGAAGGGTCGTTTGGTGCGCGCGCAGTTTGGCTATGGCGATTGGAGCTATTTTACCGGATGTGTTTACCGAAGCCTGCAAGTGCGTGGTTGGCGTGAATGGCGGCTGGCGATCAACGCCACATTGCGTCGCACCGGCTGGCTGAAACGTTGGACCGTGGCCTAACGTTTCTCGAAGAACCAGCGGCGCGCGAGTGTGCGGCTCAACACCCAAGGCAGCGCGGGAGTGCAGATAAGCCAGATCAGGAAAATGAATTCGCCGCCGAGACTGATAGCGGCGATGCCGGAGATCGCGAGAGCCAGCGCTTTGGATGTTTCGAGCCACGCGATGCGATCGGCTCGTCCACCGGCCAGTAGCAATTGCACGTGGAATTGCGTCATGACCACCGAAACGAAAAAGCATCCTGCAGGAAACACATAGGCGGTGGCGTCTGCGTATTTTTCGGAAATGACACTGCCGACCAACCACGGAAGCAATAGGTGCAGCACGCCGAGTGCGACTAGACTGCCTGCGATGTGAAGCAACGCGATACGATCGACGCGCGCGGCAAGCGCACGGCGTTCGGCTGCGGTTTTGCAAGGCGCGGCGAACAGGTCAGGTTGAAAATACTGCGTAAGCACCGTGCCCATCATCGATGGAAGGATGATCGCGAGATTGCTGGCCAAATTAAAAAATCCGGCGGTTTGGTCACCTTGGAAATACATCACGAGCCAGCGTGTGAGTCCGAGTGCCGTCCAACCGGCGATGGCTTGGATGATAAAGTTCCAACCGGTGAACTCGGCCGGCAGCTTTGATAATTTCCCGCCGTTGTCCTCATGCCGCGTCATTTTGCGCGCGAGGCCATTTACCCATACGGCGTCAACGAGTGCATGAATTAGAAATCCCGCGGGCAGGGCCAGAAAAACTCCGCCGGATCCCCAATAGGCCAGCGCGGGCACGACGGCGCGAGAAACGGAGGCCACGGCGCCTGTGTGATAATCCCACCAATGTTTTCGATCGGCCAAAAGCAGCGTGTGGCCGATGGCTGCGAACGAAAGTGCCAGCATGGTCGCGAACAGCAGTGCGCTTAGACCGGTGAAATCACTGGCTGATGTAGCCATTGCACCGACCGCTCCTAACAGGACTAGCCATCCGGCGCGCCGCCATGTTTCACTTTGCACGCAACGCAGCATCGTTGCGCGGTTCTTGGCTTCGGCCCAATAACGCGAGATGTATTTGATGACTCCCGCGTGGATCACCCACATGCCCAGCGGCGTGAATGTGAGATAGATGCCATAACGCCCATAATCGGCCGGAGCGATAAGCGAAGAAGCGAGGCGCACACCGATCACGCCGCACAGCAATCCGGTTGCCTGTCCTAAGACAATGGGCAGCAGCCGATCGCGGAAATTGGGCGGCAGGGCAGGCATGACGCGGGCAGATTCCGACGCCAAACCGCTGAACGGTCAAATCTATCGGCGACGCAGACTGCATCGACAACCGGGTTGCGTCGGTCGGGTTTAATTCGATTGAGTTCGTGCGGTATGCCAGCGCCTTCCAGATTCACCGTGTTGCATTACACGGGTTGCGACGATGATCCCGGCGGGATTTTTACGGTGATTCGCAATCTGGCGTCGGCTGGGCGATTTGATTGTTTGGTGGGAGTCAATCGCGGTTGCGTTCAATATCGGAAGCCGCCGTTGCCTGCGGTGGAATTCCCACGACTGAAGCCTGAGACCATCAGCGCAACCAACGCTCTGCGCGCATGGCATGCAGCGCGGGCGATTCGACGCTGGTTGCGCGAGTCGCCCAATAGAATCTTTCACGGCCATACTCGCGCGGGATTGCTCGTTGCGCTTTGGCTCAACGCGATGGGCGAGAAACGCGTGGTAGTCAGTGTGCATTGCTATGGACGCCAGCGTTGGTTTTACCGTTGGGCGCAACGGCGTTTGGGCGGACGGCTATTCTGGCTGAGTCCAGCGATGCGGGCTTATTACAACGCATCAGGAAGTGATTGGGATCGATGCGTGCCGGCGTGTGTGCAGCCGTCTTCACTACCGCCACGTCAAGCGCAGGCGGGTAGACTTCATCTAGCCGGCGTCGGCGGAGTTCTGCGTTGGAAGCGTTGGGAACTCGTGATCAAGGCAATGGCGCAACTCGCTCCGCATGAAATCGCGGGCGTGCGATTCACGCATATCGGTGGTGGTGATGAAGCCTATCGCGCGGAGCTGCGACAACAGGCGATCGATTCCGGCATCGCCGACAGAGTGGAATTTCGCGGCGTCACGGATTCTTCTGAGACGTTGTTGGCGGAAAGCGATGTGTTGGTGGTCGCATCGCACAATGAGCCCTTTTCGGTGGCCTTGATGGAAGCGCTTGCGGCGGGACGTCCGGTGATGGCGTCCGATAGTGGTGGAACGGTGGACGTGATTCAACCGGGCGTAAACGGCTGGCTGTTTCGCGATGGTGATGCCGATGCTTTGGCTGCCTGTATGCGCGAATGGCTGGCTGGTGCGCATGTGTTTAACGGCGAGGCCATTCGGCGAACCGCGTTTTACGCGGACGATGTGGCGGCGCGTTGGGAAGCGATTTACGCCGCGCTTTAATCGTTCACTTGCGCAAGCGCTGTGGCGAGCAATGCGAGGTGGCGTTCGACGGTGAAGTTTTGCAGGAAGTGATTCCTCCTCGTGCCGCCAGCCGGCGGTTGTGCGGCGGTTTGATTCAGAGCCGCAACGAGCGAAGCGACGTTTTTCGGTTCGGCCAGTGCACTACCCGGAGGCAACGTATCCGGAATGCCGCGCCAGCGCGTGGCGACAACCGGCAGATCGTAAGCCAATGCTTCAAGAATCACGAGTGGCTGGCCTTCGTGCGGATAGTGAGTGGGTAGGCACAGGCATTGGCTTTCACGCAACAACGTGCGTTTGATCGCGCCCTGCACGAACCCCGCGTAATGAATGACGTCGGTATTGGACTGTGCGATTTCGTCGAAGCGTGCCTTGGTTGCCGTGTCAGGAAAACTGCCCGCGACGGTGAGATGAAACCTCGGCGCGCCAGCTTGTTGATTTGCGGCCAGCACGGCTTGCACCGCGTCGAACAATCCCTTTTCAACGCTGCAAAGGCCGAGAAACAACACGCGGAACGGAGGAGTTGGATTTGCCGTCGCGGCAGTAAAATCCGGAGAGGGATCCTCAATGCCGTTGGGCACGACTGCGATGTCGCGTGCGGACAGAACTTGCGCGTCTGTTCGCAAGCTTTCGGTCAGCACGATGGCGAGATCGGCGCGTCCGAGCAGGAGGTGCGTGAGCATGCGTTCGATAAAACGGGCGTGCGCTTCGAGCCATTCGCCCAAGCCACCGTTGTGGAAATGCAGCACGAGTTTTTTGTAGAACGGGCGGCAGAGCAGCATGACGAGCCAATCACGATAAAGCGCGGCGCGTTTGCCGGGCGCGGGCACATAATAAAGCGTGTCGCAGTGCTGGGAAAACCGGGCGGCGATGGCACGGAAGCAGGCGCCAAGAATCACGAAGACTTTTCCGATGCGCCAACGACCGATGTCGGCGTGATCGCGCGAGAGATTAAGCGGCACATGATGCAAAGCGACGCCGTGCGAGGGCAGGCCGGCGACGAGCGTTTGCACCATCAGGCTCTGACCGTGCAGGGGCGGCGGGGTTTGCGCGAGCACGAGCAATTTCATCGTGGGCTTGGAATGTCGGAGACTTTCACAAAGAGTATGAACGCAGCATGAGGCCACCTTTCGCAAAATCCCAGTCAGGAGTGAAATGGGCGGTGTTGGCGAGTGCGCTGGCAGGTTTCCTGTTATGGCAATTCTGGGGCAATGCCACGCGGGGTTACATCAACACGGGTTCCATGTTTTGGTGGTGGATCAGTCAATGGTTCGATCCGATGGCCGAGACCGAACACGGTTGGTTGATTCTTGGGCTGAGTTTGTGGCTGTTTTGGCGCAACGCTCGTCAGGAGCCGGTGGCGTCGAATCCCGCGGTGCCGGGCCGCGCGTTGGCGGCGATGATCGCGGGGCTGGCGTTGCACGTGCTGGGTTATGCGGTGCAGCAGACGCGCATTTCGATCGTGGCGGCGCTGTTTTTTTTGTGGGGCGTGGCGGGGCTGGCGGGCGGAAAACGCTGGGGCCGGGCGTCGGCATTTCCATTGGCGTTTATGTTGTTCGCGCTACCGCTCAACGTGCTCGACACGGCGGGATTCTGGCTGCGCATGTGGGTGATCGAGGCCAGCCATACGATTGCGCACGCGGTGGGAATCGAAGTCGTGCGTAACGGCACGCAGCTTTTTGCGCCGGACGGTTCGTATCAATACGATGTGGCGGCGGCGTGCTCGGGCGTGCGTTCGCTGATGGCGCTGACGGCGCTTTCGTTGCTGATAGGCTATTTGAACTTTCGCTCTTGGTGGGTGCGCGGGCTGATTTTGCTACTGAGTTTTCCGTTCACCTATGTGGGCAACGTCGTGCGCATCACGGGAATCATTTTTGCGGGACAATGGTTTGGCGAGGACGCGGGCGTGGTGGTGCATGAGTGGGCGGGGTTCATTGTGTTTGTCGTTGTGCTGGGACTCGTGCTCGTGACTTCGAGTCTGCTGCGTAAATGGCTGCCGGGCACGGTGGCGGTTGACGGCGCAGAGCAACACCCGTTCTGGTCGCCGCCGGAAGGCGCGAACAATCGCCACGCGATCAGTGTGGCGGCGAGCGTGATTGTGTTATGTGCGCTGACGGTCGTGGCGGTGCGCCGGTTGGATCAATTGCCGGTGCGCTCCGACGCCGGAGTTTTTCTCACGGAAGATGGCTCTGCACCGGTCGATCTGCCGGCGTTTGTGGGCGTCGATTGGATCGGACGCCGCGCGGAAGTGACCCAAGTCGAACGCGACATCCTCCCCCCGGACACGGGCTATTCCCGGCGCAACTACGTGGCGCTGCATCAGCCGGGCCGGCAGGTGTTTTTATCCATTGTGTTGAGCGGGCGCGATCGCAGTTCGATTCACCGGCCGGAGCTGTGTGTGGCGGGGCAGGGTTGGACGATTACCGGGCGAACGAGTGAAACCTTGGATTTTCCCGGGCGCGAAGGGGAGAACTTTACGGCTACGGTTTTGCGGATTGAACACAAAATGGGGGACAAAAAAATCCCCGCGCTGCTGGCCTATTGGTTTGTAAGCAGTAACCGCGTGGTGGCGACGCATGGGGAGCGCATGTTGTTTGGTGCGTGGGACCGGCTGCGCAACGGACGGGCGGACCGCTGGGCCTACGTGCTTTTGCAAACCGACGCGCGCGACGGCGAGGAAGCCGCCTTGGCGCGGATGCGCGAAGTCGTGGCCGGAACGCTGCCTCATTTTCAAAAGCCTATGCAGCCGTGAGAAACGGTTGAATTGTCGGCTTAAATGGCTGTCCTTGGGAGAAAGCTTGAGCTTTGTTCGCTCAAAGCTACGGTCGCGAGCCCTCAATGTCCGCCAGTTTCGCACATCCCATGGCCAGCTTTTTGGCCGCAGGCAATCAGTTCGATTGGCCGCAGGCGGTTTCGGTGTTGGTCGGCATGGGCATCGGTTTCTGGTCGGTCTGGCTCATTACGCGCAGCATGCGGCGCGAAGCGCAGAAAAACGCCGAGGATTTGATTCAAGTCGCCCGGCGCGAGGCGGCGGTGGCGGCCGAGGAGATCAAACAAAAGGCGGCCGAGGAAATCCGCGAAAAGCGCGCGGAGTTGATGAAGGAATTTTCCCGTAAGGAAATTGATGCCGAGGTGCGCTTGCGCGAAATCCGCGCGCACGAGGAATCGCTGGCCTTGCTCGATTATCAACTCGAACAGCGGCAGGAGCGCATCAATCGCGAGAACGCCGCGGTCCGCCAAGCGCGCGATGCCATCCGTGCCTTGTCCAAGAGCGTGCGCAAGCGGCTCGAAGGCATGTCGCAAATGGACGCGGAGGAAATCAAGAAGACCCTGCGCGAAGAAGTGTTGCTCGAATGTCAGGACGAGCTGCGGGCCTTGCGCCGCGAGACGTTGGAAAAGTCTGAACGCGAGCTGGAGATGGAGGCGCAACGCAAACTCGTCGCCACCATGCAACGTCTGGCCGTGCGGCCCAACAACGATCTTTCGGCGACCATCATCCAATTGCCCAGCGAGGAGATGAAGGGCCGCATCATTGGTCGCGAAGGTCGCAACATCAAAGCGTTCGAGGCCGCGACTGGCGTAACGTTGCTGATCGACGAATCGCCGCAGACCGTGCTCATTTCGTCATTCGATCCGGTGCGTCGCGAAGTTGCCCGCACCGCGCTTGAGTCCTTGGTCAAAGACGGTCGCATTCATCCCGCGACCATCGAAGAATTCGTCAAAAACGCCCAAGCCGAGATCGGCGCGCATGCATTGCAAGCCGGTGAAGAAGCCGTGGCACGGCTCAACATCAACGGTCTGCATCCCGAGATCATCAATCTGCTCGGCAAGCTGAAATACCGGTTCTCCTACAACCAAAACGTGCTCGATCACTCGATCGAAACCGCGTTCCTCGCCTCGATGATCGCGAGCGAAGTTGGTCTCGATCCGAACCTCGCGAAACGCGCGGGCCTGTTGCACGACATCGGCAAGGCCATTTCTGCCGAACTCGGAGGCAGCCACGCGCGCGTCGGGGCGGAGTTTATCAAGCGCTATGGCGAGACGCCGATTGTCGTGAACGCGGTCGAGGCGCACCACGAAGAGGTTAAGCCCGAGACGGTTTACGCGGGCCTCGTGATTTTGGCTGATACGATTTCCGCCGTTCGTCCCGGCGCACGCGCCGAGAGTATCACCGGTTACGTCCAGCGTCTCGAACGCTTGGAGCAACTGGCCAACTCGATCAAGGGCGTGCAGCAATCCTTCGCCATTCAGGCGGGCCGCGAAATTCGCGTCGTGGTTTCTCCGGAAATGGTGACCGACGATCGCGCTCGTGAAATCGCCCGCGAACTGCGGCAGCGTGTCGAGGCCGAACTGGAATACCCGAGCTCCATCAAGATCACGGTGATCCGCGAACAGCGTTTCACCGAGACGGCGACCTGAAAAGGATGAATGAAGAAGGCAGCGGGATGAACCGCTCTGGCGGGCTCGGGATTTGACTTCTTACTTTCCCATTCATCCCTCTTACTTCTGAGCATGGCTGACCCGAAGATTCTCGAAACTTTCCCTAATCCTGCGCGGCATCGCGATTACGTGATCGAGCACACGCATCACGAATTTACGTCCGTTTGTCCGATGACCGGCCATCCCGATTTTGCCGACATCACCGTGCGTTATGTGGCGGACAAAACCTGCGTGGAGCTGAAGTCGCTTAAACTCTACTTCCACGCGTATCGCAACGAGGGCATTTTCTTCGAGGCCGCGACTAACAAGATTTGCGATGATCTTGGCAAGGCGTTGAAGCCGCGCTCGCTTATCATCATCGCTAATTGGAAAGCGCGCGGCGGTTTTAGTTCGCGAATTACCGCGGACTGGAAGTCGCCGCGGAAGCGCCGTTGATTAGCTGGTCCTGATTGGCCGAAAGTGGCACGTGAGGTGTAGCGGTTTCGACTGCGCGCCAGCCACGCCGAGTTTCACTGATCAAGGCCGTGAGAAACATTGCGCCCAACATCACGCCGGTGGAAATCCAGCGGCTGCTTGTCGTGGCATAAGTTTGAGCAGGAAGGAACAGAATGGCGTGCGCGACCACGACGTGAGCGGCGAAAACTTGCAGTGAATTGCGCCCAAGCAGAGCCAGCGGTGGCACGCGGAAGAAATTAGGGAAGCGCTGCAGACTGATCGCAAAGAAGTAGGCGATAATCGCCGCGTTGAGCAGGCGCAGCGGCGCGATGTTGTTTTTGTTGGTTAACCAAATGAATGTGTCGTGAGACCACGGCACCGCAGCGTAACCGTGTCGAATGACCCACAGCCATGCGGCGAGCGAAAGCATCAAGGCGATCACGAGCGCATGTGGCGGTGGAAGCAGCGTTTTTCCTTTGGCCCACGCAAAACCAAACACCACGCCGCTGACGAAGATGAATTGCCACGCGCCGAAATTGAACGCGCCCAGATTAATCCAACCTGCGACAATGGGTTGCTGCGTTTGCAGCAGGTTGGTCAGTAGCCAGCCCGCAAAACTGAGTGCCAAGATCAGTTTGTGCCGGCCTCGTTCCAACGCGGACAAAAGCGCGGGCAACCCGACGAGAAACAAACAATAGATTGGCAGCACGTCGAGTAGCCCCGGTTGATAGAGCAGCGTTGGCGCCATCACTAATGCAGCCCACGGCTGATCCACCATCAACGGCGGGGCGGCATCAGGTGGAGAACCGGTGGCCAGTGTGCAACCGATCGCGCCGACAAAAACCAAAAGAAACGTCAGCAGATGCGTTTTATAGAGCGTAAAGGCACGCGCATAAATTTTGCGGCGGCAGGCGGCCGCGCCTTCGCGGATTCGGTGCCGGCTGTAAACCCGTCCGGCCATCAATCCGGATAGAAAAACGAAGCCCGCCGCAGCGCTGACGTAACCGAAGATGTGATTGGTCGCGATTTGCAGATCACTGGGAATGTGATCGACCGCCATCATCACCAGCATCAATCCCCGCATAGCGTCCACATGTTGCAGGCGCTGCGTGCTTTGGGGTGATAAAGATTCGTGGGGCATGCTGGATGTAATCGGTGCCTCTCACTAGAAGGGCTGCGGTATCTGACACCAAAATTGGCCCAAGGTTTGCGGAAATTATACGCCTGATCTGTGCCGTTGCAGAGACGGGAGGAGCGCTTTGCGGCAACGTGATTATACCGTGAATAATCTCATCACAAAATGATAGAAAATACGGTAGCTGGTTCCGAATAACCTGCGGTTTCCGAATCTGTTACATGAAAATCCCCTGCCGCCTCCTACAGTCTGCGCGCCTCTTGGGCCGCATTATCCCTCGCTATTTCCTGATCTTAGCGATTGCCGCGATCAGCAGCGCCAAGGCCGCGCCCGATGAAAACTTTACCATATCTGAGCTCGATTTGGAGTTGATCGCCATTGCGCCGGGGACGTTTCAGATGGGCACTCCCACCGGAGGCAATGATGACGAACGTCCGGTGATGGAAGTGCGCATTACCCAGCCGTTCTGGCTCGGGAAGACCGAGGTCACCCAAGCGCAGTGGCGGGCGGTGATGGGTTTCAATCCATCCCATTTCCAAGGTAATAATCGGCCAGTAGAGCGCGTTTCGTGGCACGAGGCGTTGGAATTTTGCCGACGTCTAACCGAGCGCGAGCGAGCGGCCGGGCGATTGCCGGAAGGCTACGTTTTTACGCTGCCCACCGAGGCACAGTGGGAATACGCCTGCCGCGCCGGCACGACCGATACTCATGCAGGCAATGTCGCTGACATGGCTTGGATCAATGCGAACAGTGAAACGCAGACACACCCGGTCGCGCAGAAGCAGCCCAACGCCTGGGGCTTGTATGATATGCACGGCAACGTGTGGGAATGGTGCCTCGATCGCTACGGCCCTTATCCCGGTGGCACTCAAATCGATCCCAAGGGGCCTGAGACCGGTATCGGTCGAGTGTATCGTGGTGGACGATGGGGCAACAGCGCCAACTTCGCTCGTTCAGCCTACCGTCTGGCGGAGCCGCCGGAGCATCGCGGTGTAAGTTTGGGCTTCCGCGTGGCTTTGGTGGCGGGAAGCGGCGACTTGCCTCCCGCGCCATCAACAAACGCGCAGCTCAAAGAACTGCCATTTGGCGTGAAAGTCAGTGTCCGTGAGTTGGAGCAATTGAGCGAAGACTTTGATTATCCCGTGCGCCAAGTAGTGATTGATGGCGAGGTCTGGATGATCTTCGTGCCGGGGCGAAGCGCTTACAGAGGCATCTCTCCCGTGCTGCGCTACAAAGGTCCAGACACGGAGAATTTGGAACGACAGCCCGATGGCGTGGGTGACTTCGCTGGCGGCTCCGCTCACCTCGGCTGCGGAATGTGGTGGGATGAAGAAACGCGCACGCTCTACGGTTTGTTGCACACCGAGTATGATCGTGACCATCCCCCGGGTCAGGGGTGGACCGCGAAGAAGACGCGACTGGCGATCAGCCGCGACCTCGGCCTGACATGGACGTTGGTGGGCGACATCCTCACACGCGCCTTCCCGGAGAATGCCGATTATCTCGGCGACAAATTTGAAGCAGGCCCGGCGGACTTTGATTTCTACGTGGATGAGAAAAACGGCTATTTCTACATAACGTGCTGGAACTCTTTTGTGCCCAAGAAGGCGCCGCATAACGGATTCTTTATGTTTAGCGAAGTCGCTCGTTGTGCGATTGCTGACAAGATGGCGCCCGGCAAGTGGTTCAAGTTTCGCGACGGCCAATGGAACGAGCCCGGCTTGGGTGGCAAAACCTCCCGCGTGGGCGTCGCCGGACGTGGCATCTACGGTAACACCATTTACAATGAATACCTCGGCAAATACCTGCGCATCGGCGTCATTGTCGGGGTGACGGACTCGCGTGGATGGAATCCCGAGGGCTATCCCGATCAATCCGTTTACATCTCCATGTGCACGGATCTTGCGAAGCAAGACTGGACGCCGCTGGCGAAGTTGTGGGACGACCCCGAAAATAAACTCTATGGCATTACCCTTACGAATGCCGAGGGGCTTGGCGGTGTGGTGAGTGGTCAAAAGATGCGCGCCTACAACTACTGGCTGAGCGGCAGCCGCGTGCTTGAGATCGAGTTCGACAAGGACGGAGCTTTGGCTGTGACGAAGTTCCCGCCGCATGGAGCTTACGATTACGTGCCCAATTATGCCTCAGGCGACCGATTGGAGAGCCGTGATACCGTCATCACCGGATCGGAAGATCCCGCCGTGAATTATCGTGGGGACGCGTGGACGGTTGTTCAGAACAAATCCTACTATCAAGGCCAGGCCCAGGTTACCACCGAAGCGAATCAAGAAATCGAATACGCATTTCGCGGTGACGAGATTTATTGGCGTGCGGTCTTTGGCCCCGATGCGGGCCAGGCCGACGTCTATCTTGATGGCCAGTTCCAGCAGACCGTGGATCTGCATTTTGCGGAGGTCGAGAACCCCTATGAGTTTGCCTTCATCCGAACCGATCTGGATCCCGAGGTCCCTCACACCATCAAGATCGTCACGCGCAGCGGAACGGTTCGGCATATCGCGTTTGAACGCTCTCGCCTCCCGGAGGATTAAGAAGGGCTAGCTGCGGTAGAGATGAGCAGATTGCTCGCCTCTACCGCGGATCGTTTGAAGGCCGAACAAACTCAACCTTTCAGACCGGCCAACAACGCGGCGTGCAATTCCGGCGAGGCGGCGGCGACGGTGGATTCCGCCGGGTAGGGCGCGCCACCGTTCCAATCCGTAATGACGCCGCCGGCGCCGCGAATGATCGGGACAAGTGCGGCAATATCCCACGGGTTCATGATCGGATCGGTCATGATATCGGCGAGGCCAGCGGCCACGAGCAGGTAACCGTAACAATCGCCCCACGTGCGCACGAGTTTGGCGCGTTTGATCAACGCTTCGAAACGTGTGCCGTTCTGATAACGGCCGGGATTTAGCGGGTCGCTGGTGAGAAAAGTCGCGTCTTCGATTCGCGTCGTGGCACGCGTGTGCACGGGACGACCGTTGAGCGTGGTTTGCCGACCGTCGCCGATCATCAATTGACCGAGGATCGGTTGGTGAATACAACCGAGCACAGGCTGGCCTTGATACAGCAGTGCAATGAGTGTGCCCCAAAGCGGCACTCCGGTGATGAAGGATTTGGTGCCGTCGATCGGATCGAGCACCCAGACGAATTCGGCATCGGCGTTTTCGCTGCCGTGCTCCTCGCCGATGATGCCGTGGGTGGGAAATTTTGCGTTGATCAGCTTGCGCAACACTTCCTCGGCACCGCGGTCGGCGGCGGTGACGGGCGTGGCGTCGGCCTTGGTTTCAACCGACAAATCGGGGTTGGCAAAAAAAGGCCGAATGAAATCACCGCTGGCCGAAGTCAGCTCGGGAATGAAATCGCGATAAGGGGTCAAATCCACGGAATTGTTGAAATCATGAAACCCGCGAAACACACGAAAATAACGCGCTTTGGCGTGGTTTCGCCAGACGCGCAAAGCACCGGGTAAAATTAGAGAAAGCAGGGGTGGCTTTCGTGTATTTGGTGTGTTTCGTGGTTGTCCATGTCTTGGCCTTTGCAGCGCATCCACTTCATTGATTTTGAAGGCAGCACGACTTCGGGCATCGTGGAATATGCCGTGGCAGTGCTGCAGGGCGGCGAAATCAGCGAATTGCACACGCGGTTGTGTCGACCAACGGGCCGGCTGCGGCGAGAGGACGTGGCAGTGCACGGTTTGGATGAGCCGGATTTGGCCGGCGCCGAACCGATGACGACGGATTTCAGCTTGTTCACAGCGTGGCGTGAATCGGGTCCGCTGGCGGCGCACTTTGCTGGCGCGGAAAATTCGCTGATCAAATCCGTCTGGCCGTATCCGCGTTCTTCGCCGGATTTCGCGAGACCCGGAAAACAGATCGCGGAGTGGGGACCGTGGATCGATACCGGCGCGTTGTATCGCCAACTTTATCCGCAGCTCGAATCTTACAAGCTGGCCGACGTGGTGGCAGCGTGCGGTTTGCAGACCGAGTTGGATGCACTCGCGGCGGAGCACTGCCCGGCGGAGCGCCGGCGTTATCACGCCGCGCCGTATGATGCGCTGGCGGGTGCGGTGTTGTTACGAGCGCTGGCGCGTGAGCCGCAGATCGCGTCGCTCACGGTTATGCAATTACTCGCATTGAGCACGCTCGACGGCGAAAAGCGCGACGCGTTGCAACAGGAAGAGCTATTCTAATCCGCAGCACTTTTGAGCGGATATGAACGAAGGCCGGTGAGCTGGGCGATTGTTCGTAATACGAACAATGGATTGTAGACGAGGTAGCGGTAGGCGAGGCGGCGCGGTTCTTGAAAAAGTCGGAATAGCCACTCGAGGCCGCTGCGCTGCATCCAACGCGGCGCTTGCCGAACTCGTCCGCTGTGAAAATCGAACGCAGCTCCGACTCCGATCATCAATCCGCAATCGAGTTGAGATACGTAATACGCCATGAAGCGTTCCTGCTTGGGCGTGCCCAAGCCGACCCAGATGATGTCGGGCCTACATGCCGCGATCTCCTTTTGCCACGCGACGAATTCCTCGTCGGTCAATTCGCGAAACGGCGGTGTGAAAGTGCCGACGATGTTCAGGCCGGGGAAACGCGCGAGCAGGGCGCGACTCAATTCCTCGGCGACGCCGGGTTTCCCGCCGTAGAAATAATGACGTAGTCCCGTGGTTCGTCCCTCGTCGCAAACCTTGAGTAACAAGTCCGGACCGTAAACGCGCGTGATATCGCGATGACTGTGATATCGCCCGAGCCAGACCAACGGCATGCCGTCGGGTGTCGTTAAGTAAGAGTCGTTGAAAATCCGGCGCAGCGATTCGTCGCGGCGCGCTTCGCTGATGCCATGCACGGTGCAGACGCAGATGTATCCCACGTGCAATTGGCCGCGCGCGGCCAGCACTTGCGCAGTGGCGGAGTCCAAGCTGAGGGCGGAAACGCCGACTCCCAGAACATTGAAGCGTGGCGGTTGCATGAAGGGGATTGCCGCTGAGTTTTTGTTTGCCGAGGGAACGATACAAGCGGCGAATGCAGGAACGATGCAACCCGAGCCGATAACATTAAGCGGTCAGTTTGTGCGAGTGGAGCCATTGGCTCTCGCCCACGCGGCGGATTTGGCGTTGGTGGCGACGGAAGAAGGCATCTGGAGTTACATGCCGGCCAAGGTGCCGCAAAACCAAGCCGACGTGGAGGCGCTAATTGAAGCGGCGTTGGCGGAGGCGAAGAAGGGTGTGCGCCTGCCGTTTTCGATCATCGATTTGAAGGGCGGTCGGGCGATTGGCAGCACGAGTTATCTGGATATCGCGCCGGCGCATCGACGGATCGAAATCGGATGGACGTGGCTAGGCGCTCCGGCGCGACGAACCGCAATCAACACGGAGTGCAAATACCTGTTGTTGAAACACGCCTTCGAAGCGCTCGGGTGCGGGCGCGTGCAGCTTAAGACCGACGCACGTAATTTGCGGTCGCAGGCCGCTATCGAGCGACTTGGCGCAGTGAAAGAAGGCGTATTGCGACGGCACATGATTTTGCCCGACGGCCATGTGCGCGATACCGTGATGTATTCGATCACGGCTGCGGAATGGCCGATGGTTACAAAGCGGTTGCAGGCGTTCTTGGGGTATTAGTCAGCGCTGGACGCTGAGGGATCAGCCCGTCTAGGGTGGATTTATGACAATACCCTCCCGACTGCTTTCCTATGGTTTGAGCATGATCACACTGACCGCACTGAGCCCGGCGTTGCACGCCAAGCCTGAAACCCGCGACCGGGCCGAAATTCCCGACGAATACAAATGGGACGTTTCCGCTATTTATCCTTCATGGACGGAGTGGGAAGCCGACATGAAGAAATTCGAAGGCTACATCGAGACTTACGCGGCGCTGAAGGGCACGTTGAAGGATGGCGCGGAGCAATTGGCCAAGGCCTACGAGTTGGGAGACGAGATCGGCCAGCTCCAATACAAGCTATACCGTTATCCGCAGCTGCAACGCGACGTGGACCTGCGCAACAGCGATATCTCGGGCCGCTTCCAGCAAGTGATGGCCGTGTTTGCCAAACTCGGCACTGCGGGCTCGTGGTTTACGCCGGAGCTGCTCGCAATCCCGGAGGCGACCGTCACGGAATGGATCAACGCCGAGCCGCGCTTGGAGCCGTATCGCTTTCCGATTTCCGAGGCCTACCGTCAGGCGGCGCACGTGTTGAATGAAGACGGCGAAAAACTCATGTCGTTCACGTCGCGCTTCAACAGCACGCCGGCCAGCATTTATCAGGAACTCAGCACCTCTGACGTGCAGTTCCCGACCATTAAACTTTCCGACGGCCGTGAAGTGAAAGTTTCCTACGGCGGCTACTCAGAGGTGCTCAACACCGCGAAAGCGCAAGAAGACCGCGCCGCAGCGTTCAAGGCCCACTACGAAACTTACGCGGCGAACAAGAATACCTACGCGGCGATCTACAACAGCTTGTTGCAGCGCGATTGGTTTACCGCGCAGGCGCGCAACTATCCCAGCACGCTCGCCGCGGCGCTCGATGACGACAACGTGCCGGAATCAGTCTATCGCAACCTCGTCGAAACCGTGCGCGCAGGCACCGCTCCGTTGCAGCGCTATCTGAAGGTTCGCCAGCAGATGCTCGGCCTGGACACCTATCACCTATATGACGGTTCACGTCCATTGCTCGATGACGACCGCACCTACGAATACGACACCATGAAGGCGACGGTGTTGGAATCGGTTCTGCCCTTGGGTGAGGATTATCACACCAAGATGGAGAAGATGCTGAACGGTCGCTGGGTGGACGTTTACGAAAGCGACGGCAAGCGCAGCGGCGCCTACAGCGCCGGCGTTTACGGCGTGGGTCCCTACATGCTGATGAATTACAACGACACGCTCGATGCGGTCTTCACGTTTGCGCATGAGTTGGGTCACTCGATGCACACGGTGCTTTCGTATGAAACGCAGCCTTTCGCCACTTCGAGCTACACCATCTTCGTGGCCGAGGTCGCCTCGACGACCAACGAGCGATTCCTCCTCGAGTTGTTGCTCAGCCGCACGGACGATCCGAAGGAGCGATTCCTTCTGCTGCAGCACGCCATCGATAACATCGTCGGCACGTTCTACTCACAGGTGCTGTTTGCCGATTTCGAATGGCAGGCCCATCAACTCGCGGAAAACGGCCAGCCTGTGACGCCGGACACCTTGTCGAACATTTATAACAGCCTGCTCGATGCGTATTATGGCGATGTGATTACGAAGGACGAACTTTACCGCTACACGTGGACGCGCATCCCACACTTCTACAATTCGCCTTACTACGTTTACAAATACGCCACTTGCTTCGCCTCGTCTGCCCACCTCTTCAAAGGGATGACCACCGGCACCGAAGAGGAGCGCACCGCGGCGCGTGATCGTTATCTCACGCTACTCAAGAGCGGTGGCAACGATCAGCCGATGAATCAGCTCATCAAGGCCGGTGTGGATTTGAACCAGCGCGAAACCATCCAGGCGGTCATCGATCAGATGGATGAACTCGTGACCCGTCTCGAAGCTGAAGCTGCCAAGATCAAAGCGGCTGAGTGACGGCGGAGTAATGTTTGATTGCAGGCGGGGTCACTGACCCCGCCTTTCTTTTGTCAAATTACCTTTCCGCAGCAGAGATCAGCGCTCTCGCTCTACTATCACGCCCGCTGAAACAGCTTTTGTTCGGCGGCGACGATCGCGGCGATGAACTCCTCGGCGGTGGCGGCTTTGAAAAGGGTTTCGCGGTTTTCCGCCGAGTTGATGATTTTGCAGAGCGCGCTCACGACCATCAGGTAATCGGTGGGATTGGAGCGAGGCGTGCCGAGAACGAAGAGGAGTCGAACGTCCTGCTGGCAATTTTCGAAACGAACACCCGTGGAGTGCCGCCCGACAGCGAGCACGATGCGGTTGACATGCGTAGTGCGCGCGTGGGGCAGGGCGATGTCATGACCGAGATACGTGGTATCGAGCTT
>Ga0207868_1000433_pt1 | contig 46025 bp, 31 predicted proteins | sample Passage237B_FD_187370 | JGI IMG/M metagenome (GOLD analysis project Ga0207868, IMG submission 187370) | Cellulose adapted compost microbial communities from Newby Island Compost Facility, Milpitas, CA, USA - Passage2 37B (SPAdes) (version 3) ... | reverse complement strand
TGACCATCCGCGTCACAAACGCTGCGAAGCTCAGGAAGGCTATCTACACCTGCGTGGCCGATTCGAAGAACCCCATTGAACTGCCCATCGCCCGCAAGGGTGGTGAACTGACCGTCACGTTGCCCAGCTTCAGCGTGGCGGGGATGATTCAATTCGTGGCTGAATAATCGTTGTGATAGATCAGCGAAGAATGCGTGGGCAGCCTGTATCGTAAGAGATGCTGGCCCACGCATTCTTCGACTTTGTGATGGCGTTAATGTCTGTTGATCTGCAAACCTCTGTGTGACGTATGCATCCTTACGCTAAGCCCATTCCACTTCCAGGCAGCAGGTACATCACCTATCCCCATTGCAATGGGTTTCGAGGCCAGAGTAATCGTGTGCTGATCTGCGAAGCGTTCGAGTCACACACGCAGGTGATCGAGCGTGATCTGGATACGGGTGAAGAACGCGACCTCATCCGCATTGAAGATCATCTGGAGTATCTATGGATTGATCTGCCTCTAGCGGGGGATCGCCTCATTTACACCACGCCGACCTCGCTGATGATGATCGATCTGGCCGGAACTGCTCCACAGAAGCGTGAGATTGTCCGGGTGGATCTGGGGATGCATGCCCACAACCTGCCTTCGATCTCTGCGGATGGAAAACGGGCCCTGCTCGGGCAGGCGAATCAGACATCCAACGGCTTTGTGATGGTCGATGTTGAAGCAGGGCGTGAGCTGCATCGCATGCAGTGGGACTGGTACGCCAACCATTTTCACTTCTCGCCTTTTGATGCATCGTGGGTCGGCTTCTGTCACGAAGGGCCGACGGAAAACATTCCCGATCGCGTGCAGGCCTGGCATGCACAGTATGCGCCGCAGGGCCGATGCATTTTCGATCAGGAGCCCGATGCGCAGGGCGTGCGATTGTGCGTGGGGCACGAGCGCTGGAACTTTCATGAAGTCAGTGCACTGGCTGTGGCGTATGGTGTGAGCCCGCATGGGCCGCGCGGACTGTGGAAGCTTGATCCGCAGGGGCCGGCCAGGCTCATCAGCGAAGCGAATCGTGACTGGCACTGCAACATCAGCCGCGATGGTCGATATGCCGTGGTCGACACCACAGGCCCATACGTCCTGCCCGGTTGCGGCTGGGAGAACCACCAGAACATCAGCGACATTCTGCTGGTGGATATGCGCACCGGACAGCGCACGCATCTGGCACGCACGAAGCTGGGCGCTAAACAGCACTGCCATCCGCATCCTGCCTTCAGCCCCGATGGTCGATGGATCGTCTTCAATGAATGTGTTGAACGCTCGGATCGGGGGGAGCGGTCCACTGTTCGTTTCATCAAGCTGTGACTGCAGGGGGCCCTGCAGTTTCACCTGAGAAATACTCTTCAATAAGTCTTTGTGTTGTGATCTGATTTTTACCGGAGTTATTCGATGTCCTCCAGGCGTGTGCATTACATTCTCAGCAGTCATTGGGATCGTGAGTGGTATCAGTCTTTTCAGGACTTCCGCTACCGCCTGTGTCATCTGATGAACCGTGTTATCGATGGACTTGAAGATGGTCGGCTGGCCGGCCCGTTCACCACCGATGGCCAGGCGATCATTCTTGAGGACTACCTTGAAGTCTATCCGCAGAAACAGAAGCAGATTGAAACACTGGTGCGTGAGGGCAAGCTGATTGTCGGGCCCTGGTATGTGCTGCCTGATGAGTTTCTCGTCAGTGGTGAGGCGATGATTCGCAATATCCGCCTGGGCAGGCAGATTGCACGTGACCTGGGCGGCGAGCCTTCCAGTGCGGGATTCGTGTGTGACCTGTTTGGACACATCGGTCAGCTGCCTCAGATCGTGGCTGGCTTTGGTATCACGGCGGGCTTCGTCTGGCGTGGTGTGAATCACGAAGGTCCGAAGCTGCTCAAGTGGCGCAGTCCTGATGGCTCGGAGATGCTCTGCTACCGCTTTGGACTGCATGGCTACTGTGGTTACGCCATCAACGTCAGACAGGCCGCACCGTCTTCAGAAGCATGCAAAGCCGATCCCGCCCGCAGCATGGATAAAGTCCGCAGCCAGCTGCTGGAAGTGCTCAAGTATGAAGCGAATGTTCATCCCACCGGCCCCATCCTGCTGTTCGATGGTGGCGACCATCAGTGCTGGGATGAGCAGGCTTATGAAGTGATCCGTGAGCGCCTGGGCAGCGAGAAGGATGGCTATCAGATCATCCACAGCACGCTGGATGAATACCTCAAGGATCTGCAGAAGATTGATGATCAGGTCAGCGAAGTGGTGGTGGGCGAACTGCGCGAGCCCGCATTGCACAGCATTGTGAAGGATAACCAGTGGCTGATTCCCGGCGTGCTTTCCAGTCGCGTGCAGCTCAAGCAGGCGAATGTGAAATGTCAGAACCTGCTGACCCACTGGGCTGAGCCGATGGGCGTGATGGCTCATGCATGGCTGGGCGCGGAATACCCGGCCGACTTCCTGCGCGTCGCGTGGCGATGGCTGCTGCAGAATCACCCGCACGATTCCATCGGCGGCTGCAGCATCGATCGTGTGCATCAGGACATGGTCTACCGCTTCAGTCAGTGCGAACAGATTGGCCATCGTCTGGTGACTGAAGCGCAGCAGACTCTGTCCGCGCATGTGGAAGGGGAACTGGAAGGCGATGATCTGCGTGTGGTCGTGTTCAACCCGCTGCCTGTGGCGGTGAATCAGTCGATCGAACTGACGCTTCCGCTGCCCACCTCGTGGCCTGTCTATCCCTCGCATGGCGGAATCATGCGCGAGGTGATGTTCCACGTCTACGAAGCCGATGGCATGGAGCTTCCCGTTCAGATGCTTTCACATCGCTGGAACCGTTCACACTTCCGCACAAATGACATCCAGTTCCCGCAGCATTATGTGATGAATGAAGCGAAGGTGTCGCTGCCTGTGTCGATTGAGGCGATGGGCTACACGACGCTTCGCATCCGAGGTGGAAAGATCGAATCACATGAGCGCGTGAAGCGCGATCCCACACTGGTGACCAGCCATCGTTCGATGGAGAACGACACGCTTGAAGTCACCATCCTCCCCCAGGGAACACTGCGACTGCTCGACAAGCGATCTGGCGAGGTTTATCACGACCTGCTGATCTACGAGAACACCGCCGACACAGGCGATGGGTGGTACTTCGGGCAGACCATCGGCGACGAAACGCACATGACGGGCATGGGCCAGGCATCCATCTCGCTGGTGCATGATGGGCCTTACCTGGCGACGTTCTGCATCCGTCAGACGCTGAAGCTGCCCGCGCATTTCGAAACGGGCGACAGCTGGAAGCGCTCGGACCTGCGACGCGAGCAGATCATTGATACCTATGTCACCCTGCGGGCTGGCGTGGATCACGTGGAGGTGGAAACCGTGATCGACAACGTGATTGACGATCACCGCATGCGCGTGCTGCTGCCCACGGGCGTGAGTGACGCCGAGACCTACTTTGCAGATGCGGCGTTCGATGTTGTGGAAAGGCCGATCGCCATGCGGGGGGACAATCATCGCTATCGTGAGCCTGAGGTGGATACGAAGCCTCAGCAGACCTGGACGGCCGTCACCAGCAGCCGGCGCGGGTTGGCGGTGATCAGCGAGGGGCTGCATGAGTCGGCAGTGCGCGATCAGCCCGATCGACCGATTGCCCTGACGCTCTACCGCTCGACCCACAAGACAGTCCTGACCAACGGCGAGCCAGACGGCCAGCTGCATCAGACGCTGCGTTTCCGTTACTGGATTCAGCCGCTGACGGGTGAACTGAATCCGTCCCAGCTTTTCCTGCAGGGGCAGATGCTCGGCTGTGGCATCCACTCGGCCATGCTCTTTGCCAAGGATGTGCAGCATCGGCGGACGAATGAGAAACGCCTGCCCGCATCAGCTTCCTTCCTGCAGATTGATGGCGACGTTGTCCTCTCGGCCATGGAACAGAGGCAGGGGGGCACGGAAGTGCGCCTGTTCAACCCCAATGAAAAGTCCACCACGGCAGTACTCCGCTGGCCTGGCGATGTGACGCCCGCTCCCTCGCACTGCCAGCCTGTGGACTTTGAAGGCAATCCGCAGGGGCAGCCTGTCCCGGTGGTGGCGGGGCAGTGTGAGATCTCCATTGCTGCAAAGAAGATTGTGACCCTCCGGCTTCAGTAAGGCGTTACGCCGAGAGAAATCACGGTCCCGGAAGGGATCTTGAGCCTTAACTTTTCAGCAGCCGACCTCTTGGGACGGCTGCTTTTTTGTTGAAAACGAAATCCTTTCATGCCCCTCAAAAAACAGTAGACTTTTGGGCTCAGTGGAGTTATTCTCTTTTAGGAATGACTGAAGCACGTCGGGCCTGAGCATTTCTGAGGTCGTCATGGCTAAAGTTCTGAAATACGATCGCGTCCGCCTGGACCTCCTCAATTACATCGCGCGCGAAGGCTACATTCCCGGCGACAAGCTTCCGACTGAGCGCGAGCTGGTAACGCGATTTAATCTGAGCACCAATTCCCTCCGCAAGGGAATGGAAATTCTTGCAGAACAGGGAGTTATTGAAAAAATCCAGGGGCTTGGCACCTTCCTGCGCAAGCCAGTGAAGGATCTGGAAATGCAGGGCAAGATTGTTCTGCTGGATATTCAGGACTCCAAGCCCTACACCGTTCCGATGCTGGCGCGCGAACTGCAGCTGCTGCTGGAAGAGCGTCGGATGGATTTCCAGTTTGTCCCTGCTGTGACGCCCGGTGCGCATCTGCATCGGATGTTTTCAGATGCGACCGGGATCTTTGTGATCGGGCGGATCACTCCGGAATGGGCAACCTATCTGGAGCTGGTACGCCAGCCGCTGCTGGTCCTGGGCAGTAACCCGTTTCCTGAACGCTTTCATACGGTGACGTATGACTGGCGTCAGGCGTCATATCTGCTGACTTCACATTTCCTTGGCCGGGGCTTTAAGACGATTGGCCTGGTCAACGGTGAAATTGATTACTTCCCCGCTCAGCGGATGTATCAAGGCTACCGCCAGGCGCTGGCAGACCATGGGGTAGCGTTTGATGAAAAGCGTGTGGTCTGGCCGACGCGTTTTGAGCAGTACAACGTGATGAATCAGTTCCTGCATCGAGAGCAGTTCGACGCCGTACTTGTGGAAATGGGGGCGGTATTCCACCTGTTCAACTGGCTGTGGAATCATCCTGATGTCAAGGCTCCGCTTCTGGGGGTCATGGAGGACATGACCATGGGGACCCATAAAATTACCCGATCCGACCGGATTGTTTCGGTTCGATATGCTCAAAAGCTGCTGTCTGAGGCCATATCCATTTTCTTCAAAATCCTGGGGGGGCAGGACGGGCGAATTTCTCATGTGCTGACGCCTGAACTGGTCTTGAGCTGATGAGTTCCTTTCTGTCCGCGAATTCTCGGTCTGTTCGAAAGGTGTGTCAGAATGCTGTCGGTCAATCGTCGTCATATCAGGAAGGCGTTTACGCTGATCGAACTGCTGGTGGTGATTTCCATTATCTCGCTGCTGGTGTCGATGATGCTCCCGGCGTTGCGCGCGGCCAGAGAATCGGCCAACAATATGAAATGCATGAACAACCTGCGCACTATCGGAACGTTCACCGAGGTGTACTTGTCAGATAACAGGCAGGTTTACTTCATGACGCACGGCAACACCCTGCAGAATACATACAGGGCTCTGGTGGCTGACTGGGCCACGATGCGCTGGACCACCGGTCTGGCGGTGAAGTACGGCCTGCCTGGTCCTAATTACATGTGCCCGACACGAGTGGGAATCGAACATCGCACGGCGGCTGAGGCCCGTGATTTCTGGTCGGGAGACATGAGGCGTCATAACTACCCCGTGGGGATCAACAGCCTGACGCCTTCGGATATGCCTGCATGGAGTCGCCCGTCCTATGGGATGAACACAGAGATGCCTTTCAAGAGGCAGGCCGATGTGCTTCGCCCCTCGCAACTGTTGCTTTTCAGTGAATCGCGAAATGCGGGTATGGAGTTGAACTCGGCCAGTTATGGCTGCAGTTGGGTGGGCTCAGTCAGCGGTAACTATTCACTGCTGTCTGTCCATAGCGGCGAAAGCACGGTCAACATCCTCTGGGGCGATGGCCATGTGGCACCTAAGAAGGCTCTGGCCAGTGGCTCGGCAGGTTATGCAACCTACTATCAGTCGTCAGTGCTGGGTAACAAGAACACTTCTGCCAAGGTGATCTCCGGCAATGGTTACTGGAACCCCTGGGTGCCCTACGGTAACAACTGAAACCCGGCGGTAGCTTGTCTGGGACTTAAAAAATGGATGTGCATTGTCAATGGAATTGTTGGGTGATGACGGTCTAAGGGAAAACAACGTTTCGGGAGCAGGCATATGTTTTCTGATACTCGTGGCCGTAGAACTTTGGCGTTTACGCTGATTGAACTGCTGGTGGTGATCTCCATTGTCTCGCTGCTGGTGGCATTGCTCCTGCCTGCCTTGTCCCATGCTCGCGAGACGGCTCGCACGATGGAGTGCCTGACAAAAATCAGAAATATCGGAATTTTTACGCAGTATTACCTCAACGACAATAAAGCCGTGTACTTCAACGTCCATTCGGGCAATGCGACGTTTCAGGAGAACAATCCTGACTGGGCCTATGTGCGATGGACCACGTATCTGGCCTACGTCTACGAGATGCCTGGAAAGGCGTACTGGTGTCCCACCCGCGCAACGATTGAGCCGCTGACAAAAACGGATTCCGTTGGCAACTGGGCAGGCGACATCCGCCGTCATTCGTATGGATGGGGACGCCCAACCACGCAGCCGGATCATGCGATCTGGGGACGTCCCAATTACGGATTGAACACCAAAGTAGCGCTCACCTCGCACCTGAAGATGCGCAGGCCCAGCAGTACGGTGCTCTTCGGGGAAAGCCGAAACGCGAACAGTAATCTGGTGGCTGCCACAAGCGGTGGTTCGACATCGATTGCAGCCCAGGCAGGCGCTAACTCTCTCGTCTCCGTGCATAGCGGACAGATCACCTGCAATGTGATGTGGGGAGATATTCACGCTAAAACGCTGCGGGCTTCAGTGGCGGGATCTGGCGGCTACGCTTCCTACTACGACAACCGCCTGCTGGGCAATCGCTTTTCGGCCCCCAGCGCCATGGCCAGCAATGGAAACTGGAACTCCTGGAATCCAGACGGAACCCGCGACCCCTGAGCCCTGTCGCCGGGCTGATCTTTAAACTCGCCTGCCTGTGTTTCCGTCAGCGAAGTTGGTTCCTCCTGACGGAAATGGCTTGTCCTGCCTTTTGAAAGTACCTCATGATGCGATGCGCAAGTTCTGGATTCAGACGGTTTCTCTGTCTCGTAGTGGTCTGCATGATGGCCGTGGTCACGCCCGTTCTTCACGCAGATCCATCAGAGGAGAGCCAGTCGATTTCCATGGGGCGGCCAAATATCGAAGGGGGCAAAGCTGCGCCGGCCAGCGTGGAGGAGATCGAGGTCGAATATCAGGGACAGAAGAAGAAAGCCTATCGCTTCACCCTTCAGCATCGCCCCAAGGCCTATAACAGCATTAGTTTTGGACTGCCTGCGCCTGTCGATGCAACGAAGTACAACACGCTTACTTTCCTGGTCAAAGCAGAGGGTGAAAACTCGGGTAACTATTACCTCGGCGGTGTGCGCATCCGGGACACCAAAGGCAACTGGAATGGCACGGGGTCCAGCAGGTATTACAGCAAGCAGGATGATGGCTGGTATCTGTTCCAGTGGGACATGGTCAATCAGCCCGACAACGTTCGCGGGTTCAATCATAAAGAAATGCGGGCCGTTACCCTGCATTTCCAGTTTGGCAAAGTTCCTGAGAATCAGCCTGTGCATGTCATTGTGATGGACATGCAGGTGGTCAGCGGCAAGGTGGCTCGGGCAGGCAACCCGGAACTGTTTGCCCAGTGGAAGTCGTTCCTTGATCAGTACAAGCCCGACTACTCCGACAGCTCGAAGTATCTCCAGCCTCCTGCTGAAGGCCGGATCGCACAACCCATCGCGCTGACCCGCTCGGGCCGCACGGAAGCAGTCATTCACATCGCTCCTGATGCGGCTGACCCTGTGAAACTGGCTGCGGAAGAACTGCAGCTGTGGCTGAGCAAAATCACCGGTGCGACTCTTCCTATCGTCACGCAGCAGCCCGCAGGCAGCAGCCCGGTGATTCATCTGGGCGCTGCGTTGACCGAGTCGAAGTTTGCGGATGACGTTGAGTTCCTCAAGGACTCTGACGGCTTTGCAGTGCGTGCGTCGGGTAAGGATGTCTACATCTTCGGCGCCACCGACAAGGGCACGCTCAACGGCGTGTTCGCGTTCCTCGAAGGTAACACCGATATCATCTGGCCTCGCGCCCGGCAGGAGCTTAGCTCGGTCTACACGGTCAAGCCTGATCTGGATATCGTCTGGGCCGATGTTCGTTCGCGCCCGGTGACGCGCCTGCGTGGCTGGGCGACCAACCTGGGGCAGCGCGCGGCCCATGAAGTGTGGTCTTATCGCAACCGCCTGAACTATCCCACCGGGGGCGGAACCGACGCCGAAGGGGCGGCGATCCGTCAAAGCTATGGTGCTTATGTTGAATATGGCGGCGGTCACAATCTGCACTTCTTCATCAGCAAGAGCGAGAATCCGGAGCGTTTCCATCCGGTGATGAATGGACAGCGCGTTGAGAAGCTCAACATCTGGAAGCATCAGCTCTGCTTCACGCATCCTGATCTGCCCGGTGAGATGGCGAAGAATGCTGTTGAGCAGCTGCGCACCAAGGTTCCTGCGGGGATCAACAGCTACAACATCAAGATCGAGGACAACTGGGGGCTGTGCACCTGCGAACGCTGCATGACTCCGATCACCCTGGCCGATGGCCGGGTGATTCCGCCAACCCACGGCGCGTTCCGCTCCACGCAGTTCTTCACCGTGCTCAATGAAGTGACGCGTCTGGTTCGCCAGGAATTCCCGACGCTGACCATTGGCACCTATGCCTACTTCTTCACGGCGACTCCGCCGCTGATTGATGTGAATCAGAACATCCGCATCTACTTCTGCCCCTACGTGCGTAAGGACTATCGCTCACCGCTGTCATCGCCCATTAACGACCACTGGTGGCGTCAGCTTGAACGCTGGGCGAAGAAGTCGCCCAACGTGGTGATCCGCGAGTACTACGGAATCATGCAGGGCTTCAGGCCGATCTCGGAAGTGGTGGCGTTCGATCTCAGGAGCTACGTCGAGCGTGGCGTGCTGGAATACACCAGCGAACTGAACAGCGACGAGCGCGTCATTCACGGTGGCGTGCTGCGTGGCGGCGGTGATGAATGGGACTGGACCAGCATGGAGTACTGGGTGATTAATCGCCTGTACTGGGATCCCTATCAGGATGTGGAGCAGCTGCGCAAGTACTACATCCGCCGCACATATCACGAAGCTGCGCCGCAGATCGAAAAGTTCTACGGCGACATCCGTGCCAGCTGGTATGCCAATTCGCTGCAACCTGGCGGTTTTATTGAACTGCCCAACATGGTCCGCAGTTACTTCGCCAATAACGCGGAACGCGAAAAGCAGGCTCGCGAACTGCTGGAGCAGGCCCAGAAGAATGTGCGCCATCCGATGGCCAGCTTCCAGGTCCAGGCTCTGCGTTATGTGTTTGATGACGGGATCAGGATGCAGCGTGACAAGCCGTACGCCGTGACCCGCAATATCAAAAACCCCAACTTCCTTCTGGGCTTCGGCTGGGGTCCGCCTAACCGCTGGGGGCGGACTCAGCGAGCCTGGACGGAAGCCACCTACCTGCCCGACGCCTCGCAGGGTGTGGTGGAAGCGGTGCGCTTCACCATCCATCAGCGGAATGAAAAGCGAGGCAAAGAGCTTTACCAGATTGGCAACACCATGGTGGCTCCCATGATCGCCAGGGGCGGCGTGTTGAAACTGACCATCCGCTCGGCCGATCCTGATCGTGTTCCGTTGAAGGCGAACTCCTTCAAGGTTCAGCTGCAGGATCAACGTAACAGGCAGATCGCAGCGCCGGAGTCGGCGATCACAGTTCAGGCTGATGGCAGTGTGCGCGTGGAATGGACGCTGGACGTTCCCGCACCAGTCAATGGCAAGCCTGTGGCGTTTGATTTCGAAAAGCTTCGCAACCTGAATGTGAGCGTAAACCAGCTTGAAGTCCAGCAGGTGCCATTCATGGCTGACTTCTATCTGTCGCACTGGGATTACACGCCTCCCGCTACTGAGACTGCCCAGCAGAACTGATTCTTTTAGAGAGTTTTCTAATGACGATGAAATGTGTCCTGAAACGAGCTGCCCTGTCGCTGGCGGCTGTGCTCCTGCTCTGTACCCCGGTGGCGATGGGCGGATTCGCAGTCCTGCCTGACTGGCGCCACGGGAAAGGTGATCTGGCCACTGTGGCTGTGGATGAACTGGTGTATGACGGCGCTCGCGCTCAGGTCATGCGCATGAACATCCGCGCCCGCAACGGCGAAGCTGAAGCGAAGCGTTCAGAGTCCATCACTCAAAATCTGGTGGTCGATCTGACCCAGGCCAGACAGCTGACCTTCAAGGCTCGCTTTACAGCCAATGGGACAGAAAACCCCTCAGTGGATCTGCTTCTCAAAGGCAAGAATATTTCCGTACGCAAGGCCATCAGTCCTGCTACCGCTGTTGGCCAGGCCAAAGAAGGCTTCTACAAGTTCAAGCTTGATCTGCCTGCTAACACCAAAGGCGATCAGCGACTGCTCCAGACCATCACCCTCACGCCTGACTTCAACAAGCTCGCCGCTGGCAGTACGGTGAAGGTCGAATTCATCGACATGATTTTTGATGAAGGCGTGCTGCCTGGTGTGAAAGACCGTCAGGCCATTGCGTCGCGTCAGTGGGTGACGGAGAAGAACGTTTCCTATCGCGATCTTCCCGTCGTCGGCTGGCGCGTAGAGAAGGAAGAAGCTGCTCAGAACATCAGCATCGAAACTACCACGGTGAAAGTGCAGGGGAAGGATCAGCCTGCACTGAAGATCCGTTACCGTCCCAGCAAGGTGGCCAGCGCTGTCATCCTGCCCATCAAGGCCGATGTGACGAAGGAAAATGTGCTGACCTTCATGGGCAGGGTTCAGGCTCCCCAGGACAGCAAGCAGCTGGGCACGGTCGAAGCCCCGATGACCGGCTGGTTCAGCTATCAGTTCAATGAGTTTCTGGACAACTTCGGTGTAGGCTTTGAAGACCCCAACGGTTTTGGCTGGGCGTCGGCTGGCGTTCCTACCACTCACTTCCTGCAGCATGTGAACGTCAAGGAACAGCCTGTCGATGGGCTGCGCCGGTTCACGTGGGACATTCTGCATGAGAACCCGACGGGCAACAAGGGTTTTGATCGTCAGAACGTGACCCGCATGGTCATCTTCTATGACAGCCGCAAGCTCAAGGAAGGGCAGGAGACGGTCATCACGATCGTCAATCCGCAGCTGGCGACGGGCATGATGCGCACGGGCGGCGATATGGATCGCTACGCCCAGTTCAAAAAGGAGATGAGCCAGTACAAAGCCGACTACTCCGACAGCAGTCACTATCTTGAACCGCCTGTCGAAGGTCGGCTGGAAACCCCGCTGCCTCTGATCCGTGATGGCAAAGCCGTGGGTGAAATCGTCAGTAAGCCCAGCGTCTGGAACCCGGCGGGCAATGCTGCTATCGAATTTCACCAGTGGCTGTTGAAGTTGACCGGTGGCGTGCACGTGCCTTTCGTCGATAAGCCCACCGATGCAGACAACACGAAGATCTTTATCGGCGTTGAGTATGCCCGCCAGCTTTTCCCCGAGGACATCGAAGCGCTCAAGGACAGCGATGGCATCGCCATCCGCACGCGTGGCAAGCATGTGTACATCTTCGGCGCAAGGCCCAAGGGTACGCTCAACGCGATGTATGCCTTCCTGGAAGCCAACACCGACATCATCTTCCCTCACCCGGCCGAGGTGTTTCAGGCGGTGCACAGCCAGTATCGTGATCTGGATGTGCGCTGGGGCAATCACCTGTATCGTCCGCCTGCACGCTACTGGGGCTGGATGGGCGAAGTCACGGGCCCGCAGCTGATGTATCAGATCCGCAACCGTGCCAACTACGTGGGCATCCGCAGCGGTGAAAACTTCAAGTACTGGGGCCTGTATCGCGAAGAAGGCGGCGGCCACAATCTGCACTCCTGGATTCCCTTCTCGCTCTTCAAGACTAATCCCGAATACTGGGCGCTGATCGATGGCAAGCGTCAGCATCCCAACGGGTACAAGAATCAGATCTGCCTGAGCAATCCTGATGGCAGGCAGATCTTCATGACGCGCATGCGCACCGCCATTGACCGCAAGCCTGTGGCCCGTGAAGCCAACTGCTTCAACATCAAGATTGAAGACAACTGGGGCGTGTGTGAATGTGAAGAATGTACCCGGCCGATCCGTCTGCCTGATGGCACGATTCTGCCGCCTGAAGATATTGCCTTCCGCTCAACGCAGTTCTTCATGTTCCTCAACTCGGTGGCCAACCATCTGCATAACACCGGTCTGCCGAAGATGCAGATTGGTACCTACGTGTACTTCTATACGGTTCCGGTTCCCAAGGTTCCGGTGACCAGCTACCTGCGGCCTTACTTTGCACCGTATGTGCGCAAGGATATGAAGGTTCCGCTGTATGCTCCGATCAACGACATCTGGTGGCGCATCGTCAACGAGTGGGCGGCGATTAATCCTAACGTGGTGATGCGTGAATACACCGGGCTGTACGTGAATCTGCGGCCGCTGGCTGATGTGGCAGCCTATGATATCCGCGCTCTGCTCGAAGCCGGTGTGCTGGAGTTCACTTCGGAGCGAATCATCGGCGGCATATATGAGAGCCCGGAGGTCCAGAAGCGCGACTGGGTGGGCATCGACATCGCCGCAGCGGAATTCTGGATTATCAGCCGCCTCTACTGGAACCCCAATGAGGACGTTCAGCAGCTGCGGCGATACTTCCTGCGTCGCACCTTCCGCGAAGCCTCGCCTGCCATGGAAAAGTTCTACGGCCTGGCCCATGAACTCTACTACGCAGAACAGCGCACCTCCGACTACGAAGAAAATCACGAGACCCTCAAACGCGCTATCGTGCTGGGCAAAGATCATCTGTTCAGGCAGTACCTCGATGAAGCGCTGCAGACCGCGAAGCATCCGGTGTCGCAGATGTGGATTCGCCTGATCAGCGACAAGTTCGACAACTGGCACGTCGAAGCTGCCAGACAGCTCAAGGCTGAACAGCAAAAAGCCAGCCGTTAACTGAAGCGTGACTCTGTAGAGTCGCCGACAATCCCGTAAGAAGTGAGAGGGCTTCCTCGGCCAATGCCAGGGAAGCCCTCTTTATTTCAGTTCCATGTGATGTGGGATGGTGCTCATGCTCATCGCATGGCAGGGCGTCGGAATCAACTCCGGATGGTGGGCAGTGACCGATGCGGCTTGGCATCCTTCACATCGCGCAGCGGCAGTGACAGCTGCTGACGATAAATCATCCGACGCTGAAGACGCAGCACGCTGATCTCCACGCGATGGCCATTGGGAAGTGATTCAAGCAGCAGGCCGACATCATCGAAGCTGCTGGCCGGGTGACGATGGATGCGTTCGATGATGTCCCCACGATCAATCCCCGCCTGCGCGGCCGGGCTGCCTGGTTCCACTGATGCCACGATCAGGCCTCGCAACCCGGGCAGGCCAAGCTGGCGGGCATTTTCCGGCGAAAGCTCCGCGGTTCGCAGACCAAGACGCTGTTGAAGCAGCAGGTCGCCATCGGGCTTGGGCAGACGCTGGGGTTCGAGTGTGGTCTGGATCCTTCGGCCTTGCCTGTTGAGCGTGATGGCCAGTGAGGGCTGCTCATGGCGATCGATCAGGGCAATGAGGAAGTCGATGCCATTGGTGATCGGAGTGTCATCAATGGCGGTGACAACATCGCCCACTTCGATTCCCGCTTTGACGGCCGGGCTGTCCGGAGTCAGATGCGTGACCGCCGCCGATGTGTCCGTAGCCACGCGCAGGCCGATGATCAGGCGGTAGCGTCGCTCCACATCGAGCAGTTCAGGCAGCAGGGCGCGAAGCTGATCAACCGGAATCGCAAAGCCGATGTTCTGGGCATCACCACGAATAGCCGTGTTGATGCCGATGAGTTCACCCAGCACGTTGAACAGCGGGCCGCCTGAGTTGCCCGGGTTGATTGAGGCATCGGTCTGCAGCAGGCCGGTGAACGCCAGGCCCTGACCGACTTCAATGCGTCGATCCAGAGCACTGATTACGCCAGCCGTCACGGTGTGCTGGTAGCCCAGTGGGTTGCCAATGGCCACGACAGTCTCGCCGATCATCAGGTCATCGCTTCGTCCCAGGCGGATGACAGGCAACGCCTCTTCAGGCTGAATCTTGAGTACCGCCAGATCGTGCTGCGTGTCGATGGCGACGATCTGTGCATCGTATTCCCGCTTGTCGGCGAAGATCACCTTGCGCTCTGCAGTACGGGCCACGACGTGCGCGTTGGTCACGATGTAGCCCTGACGATGCAGTACGAATCCACTGCCCACGCTGGTCTGCTTCACTTCGCGGGGGCGGCGGGGCAGATCAAACAGATCTTCAAACAGGGCATCAAAGCCGGTGGGGGACTGAACACGCATCACATGCGTGCTGGAGATGTTGACCACTGCATCCTTGTTGGCCTGGAAGACTTCAACAACAGGGGAACGTCGCGCGATTCTGCTGTCGGGCTGGGTTGGTTCGCTGGCCAGCGTCTGGGTGGGCGGGATGCAGCAGAGGGGAAGCGCCAGCAGCCCGGCCAGGATGATCCTGCGGGCCAGATGGCGGCGGTTCATCTCATTTGAAAAAGTGGGTGTTTCTGCGAATCCAAACATGGTCATCTTCATCAGGTTGAAGGCGAATAGGGTGGAAGGATGACAGCCGTATTCTAACCACAGGCTGTCAAAAAACGACGTATGTTCTGCTCTCTACAGAGAATAGGTCTGGATGGAGGTGACTTTCCAGAGGGGCGATGCAATTTCCATTGACGAACGAAGAAAAATAAATACAGTATTACAGTTGTGCGGCGAACCCCCCCATCTCTTTCCCGGGAGTTGTCATGACTCGACTGTCTTACTGTCTGTCGATCTGCCTGCTGACCCTGCTGGCTGGCATCTTCGGAGCCAGCGCCCAGGCCAGTGAGGGCTCCTTCTTCGATTACCAGACTCTTCGCCCCTCGCCTCAGCGGGTGGTGTATTTCAACAATGGTCGTACGCTCACTGCTGCGCCTGATGCAACGTATGAACTGCGTGTGACCGCCTCGCTGCTGGAGGATGCGAACTACATCGCTGCACGCTTCAAGACGATGGCCGGGCTGACGGTGGAAGTGACTACTGATGACGCACTGAAGTCTCGTGGCGAGTTTGCAGCGGTTCTGCGGACAGACAAGAAGTGGACCGGCCCGGAAGTGACCCCCACGCCCGCAGGCAAAGCCGCTGGTTACAGCATGCAGATCGATCCCGAGGGTATCTTCATCGCAGCGGAAGATCGCGTCGGTGGATTCCATGGCCTGCAGACGATGGTTCAGACTATTGCGCTGGCGCTCGAAACCCGCCAGTCGCTGCCCACGGTGATCATCACCGACTGGCCTGATGTGGCCAACCGTTCCATGCTGCTGGTGGTTAACAAGCTGCGAGGCAATGATGATCTGACCTATCTCAAGCGTGTGCTCGATGCTCTGGCTGGCCTGAAATTCAACAGCGTTTTCTTCGAGTTCGACAACGTGCTCCCTGGCCCGAAGTATCGCTTCCCCACGCTGGTTCCAAACCCGCTGGATGAAGCGAAGGTCAGGGAATTGTGCGACTACGCCCGTTCGCTGCACCTGGAGGTCAATCTGGCGTTCCAGTTCGGCTCGCATTGCACCTGGCTGCTGTATGAGCCTGCGTATGAAAAGCTCGGCGAAGCTGAGCGGTCGAAGATGGGCTGGAATAACACCAACTGGTCGCCGCTGAATGAAGAACTCTGGCCGGTCATTGAGGACCTGCTCAAGCACCAGATTGAAATCTGCAAGCCGAAGCATGTGCACATCGCGCATGATGAACTGGACTTTGGTGAATTCAACACCTCGGCTTCGAGCAAAGCAGCGGGGCTGTCGAATGAGGAACTCACAGTCAAAGGTATCAACCGCCTGAGGCAGATCATCCCCAGTGACATCAATGTGCTGATCTGGTTCGACATGTACATGCCTGAGTCGATGAAGCGGGCCCATCGCGTAGGGTTCGTCAACAGCGATCGCGTGCATCAGCTGACCGACAAAGGCATTGATATGCACGTCTGGCTTTACGGCGGTGACCCGCATCACGTGACCGCAGCCGAGTACCTGAAGCGTCACGGCCGCAAGTTCTGGACCTCCACCTTTGAGCCTCAGGGCGTGGAGCGCGTCTGCTACTTCACCAAGACCCTCGGCGCTGAAGGTGTCATGGGAACCCACTGGTATGAAGTAGACAGCAAGTGGAACAATCCCCGTAACATCTCGCCCAAAGCAATGCAGGCCATTGTGGCGCTTGGCCAGTATGCCTGGAGCTCTTCGCCGGTGGGCAATCTGCTGGAGCTGGATACGGTCCGCCTGTTCAGGCTGCTGACTGATGGGGCTGATCCTGTGCAAGCCGCTGGTATTGCTCAGCAGGTTGATCTGTCGAGCGTGGCCAATGGTGACAGTGAGTCGGTCAAGACCAAAGCCGCCTGGGCCGCGAAGCTGCTGAGCACCGTCCGCAGTGGCCGGGGTGATGCGGTGGAACAGCTGCAGCGCACCGTTCCCGGCGGAGGCGTGCTGCTGGCCGGTCAGAAGTCGGAAGTGGGCACGCTGCCTCAGAAGGTGAGGATTCCCGTGGGACAGGATGTCTCGGCGGTGACGTTCTTCCACACGGCCAATATTCCTGATCCCACAGCCGGGCTCGATGCCTGGAACAATGCCTTCGTTCATCCACGCATCGGCTCCTACACGCTGGTCTTTGCAGATGGTCAGAAGGAAACCATCGCACTGGATTACCGCTGGAACATTCAGGACTGGAACAGCCTGTACGGTGCTTATGCATCACAGCACGCCTGGGCCGCGACGGGTAAGGGTGGCGTCCGACAGCAGGTTCAGCAGGTGCATTGGCAGGCGAAATCTGCCGCTACGCGAAAGCTGGATCGCATCGAGTTTGCTTCGGATCTGCGCAATGGCTTGAACCCATTCCTGCTTCAGGTGGTGGCCCATGTGCCCGCCGGTAGCGGTCAGGTTGCATCAAATGATGGTGAGGCTGACCAGGTGATCTGGGCGGATGACTTCGAATACCGATCACAGAATGAACTGCAGGCCGCGTGGTCGGGTATTGCCAGAAAGTTTGGCGTTCCGCAGATGCGCGTGGGGGGCAACCCCTCAGGCGAGAAAGCCATTCGATGGGAGCTCAAGCCTGCGAATTATCGTCTGCGTGACGATATTGGCTTCCAGCGTGAGCGCATCGACTTCACCGGCGCCAATGAGCTGAGCTTCATGGTCCGCGTTCAGGGCGGTGATGAAAAGGAAATCCGCGGTTTCTCCTGCTCACTCTACCTGGGTAATGAGAAGGCCAATTACTGGTATCGCTACGGTTTCTACCTGCCTGAACAGGGCAAGTGGCATCGCGTCAGGCTGCCTATGGCCACGCGGTTCACCGAGGGCAAGGTTCCACAGGAAGGCGGACTGGCGAACCTCGATACGTTCATGATCTCCATCTGGCATCAGAATCAGACGCCTGTCACGGTGCTGATTGATGATGTGCGTGTGGTCAACAGCCAGAACCCGGTGCTGTATCGATCGGTGCGCTGAACAAGAACACCAATACCCTCGCCGCTCACCTGTCGGGTGGATAGACGCCCGACAGGTGAGCAGGGGAGCCGGATTTAACAGGGGGCATCCCCCAGTATTTCCGGGCTCGTCTGTCGAGGATCCCTGGTTTGCGTGAAAACCCCCGTCAACATTTTCATTGACTTATGGAGTAAATGTATTACTGTATTCTAAAGGTTTAATCATTTCACTGCGTCATCTCTGCTCTGTCTTCAGATCTACTGATCTGTATCCTGCATTGAAGGAGAACCCCCGTGAGCGAGCCTCTGCAATTGGATCGACTGCCTGAATCGTCATCTGCCGCCAGGACTGAATCGGTCGCCTGGTCGAAGTCGGTCGATATGAAACCTCGTCGTCGCAGCCGCATGGTCGGCTTTACGCTGATCGAACTGCTGGTGGTCATTTCGATCATCTCTCTGCTGATCTCCCTGCTGCTGCCTGTCCTCTCCAAGGCTCGCAACGCCTCGAGGCGAGCAGCGTGTCTGAGTAACGTCCGCCAGCTGGGCGTCAGCACCACGGCTTATGCGCTGGAGCAGCGTCGACTGGTCCCCATCAAGATCGGCCCGACAACCGGCGGGACCCCCTGGCGTCAGATTCTCCATACCCAGGGCTACTTCGGCGATATCCGCGTGCTGGTCTGCCCGAGCGATATGACCTCAAGCAAGCTCGATCCCCAGACGGCTACCAGTCGCTACTTCACGCTCCAGTCGTATGGCATCAACATGTCGATGGATATCGACATCAACGAATCAACGACCGAAGACCGCCTGCATCGCTATGGCGATGGCGTGGGCAGCCGCTATGGTGTGGATGATGTCCGCCGGCCTTCCGCTTCAATTCTCATGGGCGATCTTGAATACGTGCTCAACCCGGCCGATTCCATGCCCCACTGGAAGCCCCATGGCACCGGTGGCCAGAGTCATGGCTACCTTCGCTTCGGCCCGCATTCCTACTGGAATGGCTCGGACCCGTGGTATTTCTTCCCGCAGCATGATGGCGCAGGAAATGCCGCGTTTTATGATGGTCATGCCCGGGCGGTGAACATTGAGCAGGAAATCAAACCTTATCCGCTGGGCAATGCCGACTGCATCTTCGACAATAAGTAAGCCTGACGCCGAGGATGCGCCACGAAGGGACCTGAGGGTGAACCATGTCATCAGTTGTTGAAGGAAATAAAGTTCCGCTCTACCAGCAGGTCGCGCGGAACATGATGCAGCGCATCCGCACGGGTGATTACCCGGCCGGTCAGCCGCTGCCTCCCATCCGCAGTATTTCCAGTGAGTTCAACGTCAGTGTCAACGTCGTCCAGCGCGCCATCCGCATTCTCGAACAGGACGGCCTGGTGCTCTCGCAGCATGGCAAGCAGGTGATGGTGGCCCGGACCGATGGCGCTGATCGCGCCGCGCTGATGTTCGGCCTGATCCATCCATACGCCGACGGCATGTCCTTCGGGCGCGATGTGCTTCACTTCGCAGCAAGGGCGTTCAGCGAGCGGAACAATCTGTTGATCACGATTTCATCCGATGGCCTGGCGATGCGTGAACGTGAACGCGCCGAGCATCTGGTAGACAACGGCGTGCGCGGCCTGCTCGTCTGGCCAGTGGCCAGTGATGACAATGCACGATTCTTTGAAGAACTCAACCGCCGGGTTCCGGTGGTGCTGGTCGACCGCCTGATGGCTGGCGCGGAGCTGCCTCTGGTCACACATGACACATTGGCGGCAGGTGCGGATATCTGCCAGTACTTTTTCGGCGAGCAGAAGAAGAAACGTCTGCTGGTGGTGATGGATGACCTGGACATCTCCCCTTACCACGACATGCAGCGGGGCATGCGTGCCCAGGCGCAGAAACTGGGGCGCAGTGCGGATCTCACCGTGATTCAGCTGCCTGTGTCCGAGCTGGTCCAGCAGTTCAACCGCTCCGACTTCTCGCAGGTGGACCACTACGCCCAGTATGTGGAACGCATCCTCAAGGAAGGTCGATACGACGCGGTCTTCAGCTATCAGGAAGAATTCCTCGATTACGTGATTGTCGATAACGGGCTGCTTGATCGGCTCGGCCGGCTGTCGCTGGGCGCCACGCGCAGTGCGGATATCAACATCCGCTCGCGTCGCTATGTGGAAGCAGCGCCGGCCATCTGGCAGATCGACCATGTGACGGCCATCGCCGCAGCGGCGGACAGGCTGCAGGAAATTGTGCTCTCCAAGCGTCGCATCACCGAAACGCTGCGTATTCCACTGGCTCGTGCTCTTCCGCAGATGAAGTGAAGTCTTAGATCGTTGCGTGAGGCAAGCATGCCATCAGGGCGATGAATGAAGCCGTCCGAATGTCCGGGGACAGAGTGCGGCGGATAACAGAAACGTGCTGGTGTATGCATGTTTCCTGAAGTTCGAGTTGTTTCAATAAAGGCATTGTTTTTATGTTCTCGGATGCTGAATTGCGTCGACGGATGATGGGCTGCTGGCTGGGCAAAGCCGTCGGCGGAACGCTGGGCATGCCCTATGAAGGCGTCCGTGAAACCGTGGCCCTGACGTATTACGACCCGGTCCCCACCGAGATGCTGCCCAACGATGACCTGGATGCGCAGGTGGTTTACGCATATCTGCTGGAGCAGATGGATCGGCCTCGCGTGGATCGTCATGTGCTCAGCAAGGCGTGGGACCACATTGGCATGTCGGCCGATGAGTATGGGATCTGCAAGCGCAATCTCAAGCTCGGCCTGGTACCACCGATGACGGGGAGCTATGACAACCCGTTCACGGCAGGCATGGGCGCGGCGATCCGCACTGAAATCTGGGCTTGCCTCGCTCCCGGCCAGCCTGATGTGGCCGCAGCGTATGCCTACGAAGACGCCTGCATGGATCACGCGAATGAAGGTATTCACGCGGCCATCTTCGTCGCCGTGCTGCAGAGCCTGGCGTTTGTCGAGTCAAACACCGACAAACTGCTTGTTGCAGCGCTGGATTATCTGCCAGCAGACAGTCAGGTGAGACTGGCGGTGGTCGATACACGCCGCTGGTGGGATGAAACGAGAGACTGGGCCATCGTTCAGCGCAGGCTCAGTGATCGTTATATGAACGATAACTTCACCGATGTGGTGATCAACATCGCCTACGTCGTGCTCGGCTGGCTGTCGGGGGAGGGCAAGTTCGGCCCTTCGATCTGTGCTGCAGTCAATGGCGGCCAGGATACGGATTGCACCGGGGCCACGCTGGGAGCACTGCTTGGCATTCTCAATCCTGAGGGGATTGACGAGTCCTGGCTGGCACCCATCGGCCGAGAATTAGTGCTGAGCCCGAGTGTAAGTGGCGTGAAGCATCCGCCAACACTTGACGGGTTTACGGATCAGGTGATGTCGCTACGTAAGCGGCTGGCCTGTCGCCTGCCGGCGGTTGATGAGATAAGGCAGCCGACTGAACATCTAGCCATTCGCGCGGATGTGGCGTTTGATGATGATAAAGACATGCCTTCGCTGCAGATTGCGCCATCGCTGCCAGGCAGCGCGAAGCCGATGCTGCTCTCGGGGCAGTATCAGCAGTGGCCTGCGTCGGAGGTCAAAGGCAAACGTCTGTGGCTGCGCTATCGACTGACGCTCAGTGAATCCGGGCCGGTTCAAGTCATGTGCAGCACACGTCAGCCTATGCGACTGTGGATTGATGGAAAAGGTTTGCTGGCCGGTGATGGCAATACGCCGTTCATCCCTGCGATGCATCGATCACCAAAGGAACATCACACAGTGGTGAATCTCTCTGCGGGTTCGCATGAACTGGTCCTTCTGCTGCGACGCCCTGAAGAGGATCTGCCGCTGGTGTGGTGTGTGGGCTTGAGCGATGTGAAGGCCAGCCCGGTTTGTCAGGACTGGCTGGTGGATGTGTTTGACCGGCCCGGCCTGCGCAGGATTGATGCTGATGTGAACGCCAGTGCGGAAGCAGACTCACCGGCCATCGTCAGCCACCGCTGAATCTTCAACTGCTCCCATGTAGATCGCTGTAAAAACCACCAGGGCAGAGGCCTGACTTGGTCCCTCTGCCCTGGCAGTTGTTCATGGATTGGTACACGCGATCAGCTCAAGGCTGATGGTTGCGTTTCTGAAGTGTCCACTGGCCCAGTTCGACCAGCTTGTCATCCGACAGTGCCTCACGAAGCACAATGAGTTCGTCCAGAACGCCGACGAAGGCGTAGGTCTTCTTGTCGAGGATGTAATTGCCAATGAAGGCCTGGCGAGTCGTGGGAATCATGGGCTTGGCCGCTTCACGTTTCACGCAGGCACCATCGACATACAGCGAGATGTGGCTGCCATCGTGCACCACGGCGATGAACGCCCACTGATCGATCTGAGTCTGGTGCTGATCGTATCGAACCTGAATGTTGCCTCTGCCTTCGCTGTATTCGAAGAACAGTCGACGCGGGCTGAACACCCAGCGCACGCCTTCGCGCCAGCTTTCTGCCTTCTGGCAGAAGATGTCCATCGACGCGCGGCGGGACTGAGGCTTCACCCACGCTGCGAGGGTGAAGGGGGGCTTGATCCCAAAGTTCTGATTGCGAGGCAGCGTCAGCCAGCCCTGCTTGTTGTTCTGGAAATGAAGCCCCTGGCCTTGCACAGCATCCGTGCTCTGAATGGCACCTTCTTCGCCTTCAATGGTGGCGTGAAGCCCCAGCGGGCCGCGGTCGCGCACATGATTGCCTTCGATATCGGCTGCATCAAATGACCAGTAGGCCCAGACCTTGCCAGGGGGAACGTCTTTAGCAGACGTATCAGCATTCACACTGCTGCCCAGGCCAAGCACGCCCAGCAGCACACCCAGTGTCACGATTTTTTTGAGATTCATCTTTCACTCGCTTTCAACGGGAAACCACACTGGACCACTTCTGCTGTTCCTGCTCGGGCAGAGGATCGAGTTCCTTGCTCAGCGTGGGAGCAGCATCAATCCACTTCTGCATGGCAGCCAGATCAAGCTTGCCCGCCACAGCAGCATTGGTGGTGTAGATGTGGGTGGCGTAAGGCTGGATGGTATCGGTCAGCACCCCGGAAGGGCTCGCTGTGACGTTTCGCTTTTCGGATACCACATGCCACTTCGCAGGAGCGTTCTTAGGCAGTTCAATCTGGATGTTGATGGCGTCTTCGCTGGTGTTGGCCACGAAGAGGAACAGGCCCTCCTTCGTCGTGCGCAGGGAGTGCACGAGGCGTTCATCCTTCGGAGTGATGGGCAGCTTGCGGGCGGTGTCCAGTGCCAGCAGCGGTTCCTTGAGCAGGGCGGCTTCTTTAGCCAGATAGCCCAGACTCAGGCGGATGGAAGGATGACGGCGGCCATGCTGGTAGGAGTACCAGACCCAGCCGGTGGCGCCAGCGATTGCGGCCTGATAGTTCATGCTGCGCATTTCTGCGAAGCTCGGCGGCCTTTCGTCGCTGCGGTTTTCACGCAGGTCGGCCCAGCTGAAAGCCTGAGGCGTGGTCCAGGTGGCACGCATCATGTCGGTCTGCACCGCCGCGTGATGAACCAGCTGGTGGGCGTAGTTCAGGCGACGGCGGGGGCCTGAATCCTTATAGAAGCCGGGGAAGGGGTTGGGCATGCGGATGTCACCGCAGTCCGTGTAGACCTCCATGCCGTTGAAGGTGTTGTTGAGCACAATCGTCGGATGGTAAGGGTCTTCTTCCTGGCAGATGGCGTGGATCGCACGCAGACGCGCGGGCAGCGTGCCATGCAGTTCAGGCTCGTCGGCCAGGTACCATGCGAGAATCGCAGGATGGCTCTTCCAGGTGCGGACGAACTCGCGGATCTTGGCGGCATCTTCGTTGCTCAGGGGAACGGTCAGCGCTTTGTCACGCGCCATGGGCGGTTCGGGATAAGGATAGATGATCGCCATCAGGCCCTGTGCATGCACGCGGTCGAGCCACTGGCGCTGCTGTTCAGGCTTCATCCAGTAGAAAGAGTATTCGAACACCGCAGTGTAACCCTGACTGGCGACGGTGTTCAGGTCATCATGCGGCCGGATCATCATCGCGCCGTAAGGCAGGAAAGGCTTGCCATCGACGCACACAATGCCCTGATCATTGATCCGCACTTCGCGCCCGCCTTGCGGAGCAGGGGGGAGCTTGTGGATCGTCTGACTGGTCTGATGCAGCGCCTGGCCGGCCTGGTTATGCATCGCGGCTTCGAGGGTGTACTGGCCCTGAGGCAGTTCGCCTGACAGAGGCAGGTTCATCTTCACGAGATTGTCTGTGATGGCGATGGTCTGAGTCGCGTGAACCTTGCCTTTGTCGTCACGCAGGGAGACGACAAGGCTGGTGTTGGCAAGCTGCTCAGCGGCCAGATTAAGCCGCACGTTACCCGTGAGTTCCGTAAGATTCTGCGTGGCGAAGATGGTGTTGCGATAGCTCGGGGAGGTGAGCTGCATTTCCATGGAGGCATCGTCGAGCTTGACGCCACGCATGCGACGCGCGACGGTCTGGCCGGTGCGCAGGTTGGTCAGTTCAAGTTCCACCACGGCTTCGCCGGCCTGGGTGAAGGGAATGACAAACTCATGCAGCCGCGATGCGCCTGCGTCGAGCCCGCGCTTGGTCCGGTAGCTGCTGGTTTCCTGGCCCTGTGAGAGCACACGGAAGTGGAGCTCCACAAAGTCGTACCAGGGGGTACGGTTGTGGATCATCATCTGGGTGGAGAAGGCATTGCCCGATTCGCTGCGTGTCATGTGAATTGTGGGCTGCCAGTCGAGAACCCACTGGAAGGCAGTGGTATCCAGCGTGGGAATCTGCAACGGGACAAACAGTTTGGGCTGATGGGCATCGCCACTGATGCGGGCGAAGCTGCTGAACTGCATTTTGCCCGATGAGCGGGACGACCGGCCGATGTTAATGGCCCAGGTGCGCGGGGTCTTATCTGTCAGGCCAAGGTCCGCCAGCGGGATGGCGATTTCCGCATACCAGGCATCGTCAGCGATATGCGTTGCGACTTTGATCGACGAGTTGAAGGAGATATCAGCCAGGCTGCCACCCTGCACGCGAAGAGCGTCATAGAAATGACCAGCCGGGTTGATGATCCAGTGGATGTACTCATCGGTGGTGGGGGTGACATGGAGCATCACCTCCAGCGAGTCGTCGCGCCACATCGGGCCGTCACGGTCGGTCACCGTGGCGCGAGGCGTGTAGCCTGCGGGAACATGCAGACGCACACCGATATAGAGCGACTGTGCATCGTGACCGATCTTGAATTCTGTCTTGTCAGCGGCGGGAGCAGGCGTCGCTTCGTTGGTGGCGAAGTTGCTGTACCATATGCCGCTCTGCCAGGCGGCATCATCGAGTCGACCATCAATCACCGGGGGCTGAGCAAAGGAGGGGGCAACCACTTCTTTCTGCTGGGCGCTGGCGATCGTGGGCAGGCTCAGGAGCAGCGCTCCGGCCATGGCCTTGAGTTTGTTCAATGAGAAATGAGGCATCTTGTTCTCTCGGGTAAAAACACAGGGCGTATATACCAGCCATGCCCGCGAGGGCGGGCATGGGGCTGGAAAACATCGTCAGTATCAGGCTAAGCAGCGGGTGACTTATTCGCGGTCCCAGTTGTTCTGGCTGTGGAAACGCGGGAGCAGGTCCGGAATGTCGTACACCGCGTAAATGTCGCTGGGGTTGGGAGACATGGCCGTGCTGACGTGGCCGTCTACCCACGAGATGTTCACCGCGCTGTTATGACGGGCGTGAGGCATACCGCGGTCACTGCTCTTGGCGCCCCAGAGCTGATTCCAGCCGGTCATGCGATCAATGCCTGCGTTGCTGGCGTTAAGCGAGTCGGCATGGAGGATGGTCTTCGAGTGCTTTTTAATCTGACGTGAACGTGCAGGCGTCTCCCACTTGGCAGCGGTGGCGGTGATCGAAGAGTCGCGCACGGAAGTCGCTACGTAGTCGTAGTTGTAGCCGTAGGAGATGAACTGCGTGTAGTAGCCGGGGATGCCGTAGTTGGAGGTGACATCGGTGTTGTAGTTCGGCGCTTCCTGACAGGCGAAGACTTTCCAGCTGGGCTCAGAGCGCAGCTCGTTTGCACCGCTGGCCGACGTGCCAGGTGAGCCGGGCAGATAGCCCTGTTCACGCAGGATGGCAGCCCAGGCATGGTGTTCGCCGTTGTTCTGCCAGCGCGACGATCGGCCGGGCGTGAAGTAATCCTTGAAGTCGAAGGTGTAGGAATTCTTCACCAGGGCGATCTGGCGCAGATTATTTGAGCAGGTCAGTGTGCGGCCGGCAGCGCGGGCCTTGCCCAGCGCGGGCAGCAGGATTGAGACCAGCAGTGAGATGATCGAAATCACGACAAGCAGTTCGATCAGAGTGAATCCACGACGGCAGGCAGACAGGCGGTAAGACATGATGCATCTCCTGATGAGGGGCACATCGGAACCGGGAGCGGTCGCAATGTTGAATGACGGCGTATCTTTCCTTGACTCCCAGCCAACCAGTCAGCGAGGAGCTGGAGGACATGTTGACTGCCGAACGACCAGCTCGGCAGATAGACTCACTACTTCGTTCTCTGCTTCGCCCGCGATTCGGCGGTCGAGCATGTCCAGTGCTGCAGCGGCCAGCGTTCCTCGGCGGACACACACTGTGGTCCCCGGTGGATGCAGCAATGCAGTCATCGCCAGGTCGTCAGTGCCAATGACACTGAAGTTGCCCCCGACGCGCAGCCCCTGCAGCGCCAAAGTTTGATAAATAGCGGGTAAGAACTGGTCCGGCGCGATGATGGCTGTCGGGGGCTTGGGGCCATTGAGCATGGCCTGCACACCTTTGACCACGACCTCGGCCGTCGAGCCAGACTCAGCGTACTGGACCCAGGAGGGAACCACGCGCACGCCATGCTGAGCCATCAGATCGTGATAGGTTTCATACTGGAGCGAAAACGCTCTGTTGTACTGCTTGGGATCAAAACGGTGCAGCAGTCCGATCTGTTCATGGCCCAGCGACCACAGATGCTCAAGCTGCAGACGAGTAGCCTGAGCCGCATCCACCACAATGCTGTGTGGAGGAAGCACCTGCGTACGAGGCAGCAGGTGCACCGCGGGGATGAACATCGGATCGAAGACCGACTCGATCAGATCATTGCGCGGCGACTGGAACAGAATGCAGGCCTTGATGTCATTGCGACGCAGCACATCGTTAAGCTGGTGCTGGACATCCTTAGGGTCGATCTGAATCGTGCGGATGCTCTGGCTTCTGCGGGCGCAGCGTTCGCCAATGGCACGGATCAGTTCCCCGGTAAAGTCCGGACGCTCCATCCAGTTCTTCGAGTCCTGGATGATACGCAGGACGTCGATCGTCTTGATGGCCTCGGCGGCGGGGTTATCGCTACGCCCCTTGAACAAGCCGCGACCCGGGACAGACACCACCAGCCCCTGATCCTTGAGCACATCCAGAGACCGCTGAACAATCAGCTGGCTGACGTTGCAATCGCGCATGACCTGCCTGACCGAAGGCAGGGCCTGGCCCTGCCGGATCAGGGACAACTGACGGGTCAGATACCGCATGACCTGTTCGTCGCGGTGTGCAGACCTCGCAGATTTGTCAGTCAGTACGCTCATGGCTGCCCGTATCAAAACTGTATTAAACAGACCATAGCATGGTCACTGTTCTTGTGTCAATACAAAACTCAATGGAATTTGCAGTGTTTCGAAAATAGACACCTGGACGGCTGTAAATGAGGGATTTTCAGAAATTTCCACATCCCTGATCGCGCCAGAATTCCAGGCCCATACTGTCGACAAGCGGTGAATTTATGGTCTACTAATGGCAGTAATGTCTGTGTGCGCTGTGGTTTGTCTGCATGTCGGTTACTAACTTCTGGGAAAAAGTCGCATGATCGATCAGACGCTTGCGCGGGCTCCGGGGCTGCTTGATCACTTCAAAACCATTGCGTCTTCTCTGCCTGAACTCAGGCGAGGCATACGCAAGAGCGAAGGTTTTTTTATCTACGCCACCATCGGCCCGGATTTTCAGGGCCAGATTGTCGAGTCAGGCCGGGCCCTGGGGCAGAGCACTGAACTGCTTGCCCGCAGCTATCCCGATGCCCGCGTGGTGAGCATTGAGCGTGAAGTGGGAACGCCTGATGCCAATGAAGCCCTGTCCAGACTGAAAAACGTGGGGAATATCGCCTGTCTGTTTGGCGATTCCCGCGTGCTGCTGCCTGAACTGACGCTGCCAGGCGATGTGGTGGTGATTGACGGCCCTAAGAACATCCGGGCTGTGAAGCTCGGGCTGGAAGTGATTGCGAAAAAGAAGCCCCGGGCCGTCTTCATTCACGACTGCAGGAAAGGCTCATTTACCCGCCAGTTCCTCGACAGCCATTACGCTGGGCGGGTGTTTTACAGCGATGATCCCCAGTTTGTGGCGCTCAGCTGTCAACTGGACTCGCATCTGCCTCCCGAAGAGCTGGCCCAGTGGTCGAAGGTGGAAACTCAGCCGAAGGATCGCAGCTATGGGGGCACGTTCGCCTGTCTGATGGGCGACGCCGTCAGGCCGGGCTTCAAGGACGCCATCAATCTGCGTCTGGCACGCTGGAAGCAGATGCTGGCCAAGTCGGACGACTGATCCCCGCAGGCAGGGGGCAGTGGTTGTAAGCCGGTCGATCCCGTACAATGGCCATTCTTTGAGTGGTCTGTCAGGTTAGACGTTTGAGGTTTCAACATCATGGCCAAACCCAATCTGGATCATCCCACGCTGCCTCTGGTGAAGCAGCGGTTTCCGGACACCAAGTTCCTGGCGACGGAATTCCGCGGCCAGACCACGCTGGTTGTCCCCAATGACAAGCTGCATGACGTGCTGCAGTTCCTGCGTGACGATTCGCAGTGCGCCTACGACTTCCTGTCAGACGTGACAGCGGTGGACTACCTCCAGTACCCTGCCCGCCAGCCCATCCCCGGCGAGCCTGAAAAGACAGGCCGATTCGCGGTGGTGTATGTGCTGGTCAGCACGGTTCACAACCGCCGTCTGATCGTCAAGACCCTGCTCAACCCCACGCTGGACACTGCGGGCATCGAAGACGATCCTGCGCTGCATCTGCCCACTGTGACCGACCTCTGGCCGGGCGCGGAATGGACGGAGCGCGAAGTGTTCGACATGTTCGGCATTCGCTTCGATGGCCACCCCGACCTGCGTCGTATTCTGACGTGGGAAAAGTATCCCGCTCACCCGCTGCGTAAGGATTACCCCCTGCGCGGCCGCGGCGAACGCGACGACTACCGCGTCATCGAACGCGACTCGGCGTGAGCTGGTGAATCAATCCCAATGAATGATGAGAGCTGGAGGTGCATGCCTCCAGCTCTTTTTGTTTGGGGATTGAGATGAGGGGGATGGAGCGCACCCCGAAGGGGAGGACTGGAATCGTTCGGGGTAAGAGCCCAGCCATGCAATGGCTGGGCTTTGATGGTCCGAGTTCAATTCTATTCCTACTCCAAAGCCCAGCCGTTGCACGGCTGGGTCTTCATGACCAAACTTCTATCAATCTCTTCTCACTCAGAAAAACAACCGCCCCCGCAGGGATGACCTGCGGGGGCGGTGCTATATCAGACTGAGTTGCTCGAATCGCGTTGAATTACATCTTGGCGATGATTTCCTTGGCGAATTCGGAGCACTTGATTTCGGTGGCGCCTTCCATCAGACGGGCGAAGTCGTAGGTCACCTTCTTGGAGCCGATGGCGCCGTCGATGCCCTTGAGGATCAGGTCGGCCGCTTCGGTCCAGCCCATGTAGCGGAACATCATTTCACCCGACAGGATGACCGAGCCGGGGTTGACCTTGTCCTGGTCGGCGTACTTCGGAGCCGTGCCATGGGTGGCTTCGAACACCGCGTGGCCGGTGACGTAGTTGATGTTGCCACCGGGAGCGATGCCGATACCGCCGACCTGGGCAGCCAGGGCGTCGGAGATGTAGTCGCCGTTGAGGTTGAGGGTGGCGATGACGTCGTATTCAGCAGGGCGGGTGAGGATCTGCTGGAGCATGGCGTCAGCGATCACGTCCTTGAGGATGATTTCCTGGCCCTTGTCGTTACGCAGGGTCTGCCACGGGCCCTTGTCGATTTCCTGGCCGTTGTAAGCGGTCTTGCCCAGCTCGTAGCCCCAGTCACGGAAGCCACCTTCGGTGAACTTCATGATGTTGCCCTTGTGGACCAGCGTGACGCTCTTGCGGTTGTTGGCGAAGGCGTAATCGATGGCGGCTTTGACCAGGCGCTGCGTGCCTTCCTTCGACACGGGCTTGATGCCGATGCCCGTGGTTTCCGGGAAGCGGATCTTGGCGTACTGCTTGGGGAAGGCTTCCTTGAAGAGCTTCTTGAAGGTCTTGACTTCCTCGCTGTCGGCGGCGAATTCGATGCCCGCGTAGATGTCTTCGGTGTTTTCACGGAAGATCACCATGTTCACGTCCTGCGGACGCTTGACGGGGGTGGGGACGCCGGTGAAGTACTGAACGGGACGCAGGCAGACGTAGAGGTCGAGCATCTGACGCAGCGCGACGTTGAGCGAGCGGATGCCGCCGCCGACCGGGGTGGTCAGCGGGCCCTTGATGCCCACGAGGTACGTGCGGAAGGCTTCGACGGTTTCGTCGGGCAGCCAGTTGTTGACGGTCTTGAACGCCTTCTCGCCGGCGAGGACTTCTTTCCAGGCGATGGAGCGCTGGCCGTTGTAGGCCTTGTTGACGGCAGCATCGAACACCATCTGGCTGGCACGCCAGATATCAGGACCCGTACCGTCGCCTTCGATGAAGGGGATGATGGGGTTGTTGGGAACGTTGAGCTTGCCGTTGGTCAGGGTGATCGGCTGTCCGCTGGTGGTCATGGGATCGCTTCTCCAATTGGAATGTCAAACCTCTCCGACCCGAGTCGGCCGGGTTAAACAGTATACAGGGATAGGGCCCGGTTGTCTGATTCCACCCCCTTAGAAGTTCGCCTGGCCTGCCTGTATTGATGCAGTGCGAGACTGGGAAACAGGTGCATACAATGGCCCCTGCAGGGATTATGATGCTCCTGTCTGACGGGTAGACCGTTGAGGTATTAGTCAGGCTAATTTCATCTCGATTTTCGGGGGTTCCATGCGGCTGAGAAAGCTGGCACAGTCCAACGGTCTGCTTCTTATACTTCTGAGCCTGCTGGCAGTGAGCGGGCAGGTTCAGGCCAGTACACCATCTGAGCCGTCAGGGTGGATCTATCTGGATGTGAAACGTGATTTCCGCCAGCCCCTGCGTGTGTCCCGTGGCGGAACGCTCTCGCGCGAACTGGTCAGGCAGAGCATCCTGCTGGCGATGCGTGATAAATTCGGTGGCATCACACGCGACGCAGTGCTGGAAGAGCCTGCGCCGGCGGATTCCACAGGCGGGCTGCTGATCACGCCGGTGATCGTTACCGAGCCTAAGCATGTCAATCTGCAGCTGATCCTGGGACAGGAAGAACAACCCTGGTCCACGCTGGAAGCGAAGTACACAGCAAACAAGCTCGGTGCGCTGGACTTCAAGGCGCTGCTCGAACTAGTTGAAGGATGGTCGCGCCAGGAACTGCCTGAAGCCTTGCGGGCCAAAGGCATGACAGGCCAGCCTCACGCCTGGCATCCGCAGGGGGCCATCCCCGACAAGATTGAGGTCAATCTCGGGCTGCCGACGGATATCGTTCAGTACTACTACGTAAAGCAGCTGCATAAGGACATTCGCACGCATGGCGAATCTCCTGAACGACTGGCTGCTCTGGTGCGGGCCTATGCCATGCTGGGCCAGTCCTGCAGGTATTACTGGAATGCCAGTGAGAAGGTGTTCTATGCCCGGTCGCTGCTCTATGCCCAGAGGCTGGTGCACAAGACCAATGGATCGCAATGGGCATTGTGGCATCGAGCCTACGCCTGGGCCATGGTGGGTGTTCCCGCAGAAGCGATTGTCGATCTCGATGCTGCAGCTGCTCTGACCGGTGACAGATCTGAGCCTGCCTGGAAAAAGTGGATCGAAGCCTATGCCCGTGATCGGGTTGAAGATCTGCAGATTCCCGAGGATGCCAAAGGCGCTGAAGTGATTCTGCCTCTGTTTCTGCAGTGCATGCTCGCCGAACGGACGAACATGCGGGATTACATCGTTTCCACTGCCGATGCGCTGCTGAGCAGATACCCCATAAGCCTGCGTGTGATTCAGGGACGGGCCTCGATGCGAGGCGTCGGGAATATGCATTAGTTCTCGTCCAGCGTTGAAGCGATGATGACCCTTTATATGCGGGCCCTGTATGCGAATGAACAGGATATGCCTGATAAGGCCCGAAGGCAGCTCAAAATCGTGCATGATGCCCAATGGCCCGCGCCGGAGCTTGCTTCGCTGGTGCGCGAGCTGCGGCGGGAAAGTGATACTGCAAAGCAGAAGGAAGAAATGTCCTGGGGGGTACTGGCCATGCTGCTCCAGGAGGCCCACCTGTCCTCGGCGCTGAGTATTGGTGTGTTCCAGAAGTTTGAGTGGAGCATTGACGCCAGGCCTTTTCTGAGTCGAGCGGTGGGCAGCGTGGAAGGCCATCGCTATGCACCCATTCTGCAGTCACTGATGCTCGACCGCAGTCACGACGCCAAACAGATCGACGATCTGATCATGAACGTGAAGTTCGTGGATATGAACTTCAATATGCATCTTCTCTATGGAAAACGCTGGTGGGGATGGACGCCGCAGGCCAAGGAATTTTCCAATGAACTCTGGAAGATGCTCAATACCACGAAGGAGAATCTGGCTCCCGAGCTTGCGCTGGATGTGTCCCGCTGGACTACGACGGAAAAGAGCTATTACACCACCCGCATCAAGTATCTGAGCCAGATGGCACCGGACACTGCTGTGGAGGCAGCGGCCCGCATCAAGTCGCAGTGGTCTGAAATTCAGGATCAGCTGCCTGCAATTGAAGCTCGCTTCGGGCAGAACCCGCTGGTGCTCTATGAACTGATCAGGCAGTACATCAATGCTAAGGACGATGAAAAAGCGATCCCCGCTCTTGAGCGTTATAACGCGCTGCTCCTGACGCTCTGGGGCAGCGAACAGCTGGCCGACATCTACTTCAAGCGAGGCGACGAAAAACGCTGGAAGCAGATTCTGGAGCAGTATCTGGCCTCGGGCGAAGAGAGCGGACTGGAGAAGCCGTCACTGCGGTCGCGTATGGCGTACAAGCTGATGTCGACGTGGCGATATGAAGAAGCATTGCCTTATGCGAAGGGAGCAGCGGAATCCTACGCCGCATGGGGCCTGAATGTGGCGGCCTATTGTCTGGAGGGGCTTGGCAAGCTGGATGAAGCTCATGATCTCATGAAGGCCGCTGCGCAACGTTATGACCATAGAGGTGATGCCATCGACTGGTATCTGTGGTGCCAGCGCGTGGGACATGGCAATCTGAATGAAGCCCGTCAGAAGGCAATGACGTTTATTCAGTCACTTGATGGCAGCAGCAGTCATGAATACCACTACAAACTGGCCATCTTTTTCCTGCTGGAGGGGAATCAGAATCGTGCTCTGCGTGAGTTGCAGGCATATGCCGCAAAGCAGACCAATCCGACGCCCGGGCCGCTTGTTAATCAATTGCGCATGGCTTTGAAGACGAATAATGTGTCGCTGAAAAATCAAGTGCTTGCCCGCTTTGACGGGCCTGAAAAGCTGACCTTTGAAGCCCAGCGTCATCAACAGGCCGCAGCGCTGCTGACACTTTTTATCCCGGCCTTGCGTTCGGGGCAGGGGACGGATGTCGATCTTGCAGCGGTTGAAAAGTTTATTGCTGAAGTGGGTGAAGACGCTCCCGGTTATCTTGCCTTGAACCATATGACTGCCGAGTTCCTGCATATCCTGGGCAGGCCTGGGGATGCCCGCACTTACTTTGAACGATGTGTCGTTCCCTATCGCACAGCCAACTGGGACACTCTGGTTGAATCCTGGTGGTCCATGAGGAATAAAGGTATTGAACCCCGTGATGTTTTTGCCCGAAAAATGGCCGAGGCCCGGAAGAAGCCTTGAAGTAAAGTCATTCAATGGTCATGGGCATGAATCTTATGCCAGAGGCAAATTAGTGCCCACGCCGGAGTACTGGTCGTGCAGATCGACCAGCGGGGCAATGGAGGGGGCGACGGATTCATCGCCGATGATTGCCATCAGGTGACAGGTGGCCCAGCCTGCTGACCCCCGTGCATACATTTCCAGCCATTCGTTCATGGCATTGACCTCTTCAGGCGTTTCACAGGGGTACAGGAAATCCGCCCTGATGACGCAGTCGCATCGCCAGGGCTTGGGCGTCAGGCGTGCGCGGAAACATTGCTGTTTCCTGCATAGAAGTTTGTATTTCGCATCGGCCTGGCATGCGTTCATGAGCTCATGGGCTATGGCACTTTCAGGCTCAAAGGTGGCATGGGTGACCAGCAGCCTGAAGCCTGCTGCAGTTCGATAGAGTCGGCCGCTGAAGTTGGGCCACTTTTGCAAGGCTTTGCGAGTCTGTTCAATGACCTGCTCGGGCGATACGAGACTACGACGCCTGAGGAGTTTGTTGATCAAGCCGGGGCCGATCTGCCAGGACTGATCGATATCAATAAACATGGCGTCACGTGTGTTGAGCACCAGCGAGCCATACGCGTTACGTGTAATGACCCATCGGTCGTGAGGATCGCGTTCAATCACTTCTTCACGCAGCGGCCGATCCGGATAGCTGTACTGGCGAGGAATTGGATTATTCATTCTCACGCGACGCAGAATCGATTGCGCCCGTTCAAGGCCATGCTGCTCCGCTGCTTCCGGGCTGAGGTCAGACCAGCCATAAGCCCAGAGACAGGCGCGGCTGCGATTAAACTCGTAGTCTGAGAAATGCTTGACAGGCCGGCCTTGTTCGTCGATCAGAACCCGTTTCCAGTAACGTGGAATTTTCATGGGTTGTTTCCCCGGCAGAGGCGTCTCAAACATTTCTTGACGGTTAACCTTGACGATACTACCATTGGGCATCATGAAGCGTTCGCCTTTTACCCTGATTTCCACCACGGACAGCCTGCTGCTTAGCGGTCTGCTTCTTGGCGCGCACGGGGGATAGGTCAGGCCGCTTCAGTTGTGATGATGCGATGTCAGCCCTGTCCCCCAACGGTCAGGGCTTTTTTTGTTTCATTGATCCCTGAGAGCCCGATTTTCTGATAGCGTCTGCGTACATACTTTTGGAGCCTGTTATGAGTCAGCCCATTCCCATCCGGATTTTTGACACCACGCTGCGTGACGGCGAACAATCGCCCGGCGCCAGCCTGAACCTGCAGGAAAAGATGGAAATGGCCAGACAGCTTGAGCTGCTGGGTGTTGACGTGATCGAAGCAGGTTTCCCCATCACCAGTCAGGGCGATTTTGATGCGGTCTCCGCCATCGCCAAAGAGATTGAGAAGCCTATTATCGCCGGCCTGTCCCGCTGTGTGCCCCGTGATATCGATCGCGCGGGCGAAGCGGTGAAGCACGCCCGTCGCGGCCGCATCCATGTGTTCTGCGCCACCAGCAAGATTCACCTGGAGTTCAAGCTCAAGAAGGCCTTCGATGAAATCATCAAGCTGTCGGTCGAGTCTGTGAAGCGAGCCCGCCAGTACGTGGAAGACGTCGAATTCAGCCCGGAAGACGGCTCGCGTACGGAGTTGAACTACCTGGCCGACATCACCGCCGCAGTGATCGAAGCCGGTGCGACAACGATCAACATTCCCGACACGGTGGGCTACGCTGTGCCCGAGGAATACGGCCGCATCTTCAGCTACGTCCGCCAGCAGATCCCGGACATTGATAAGAAGGGCATCTATCTGTCTGCCCACTGTCATAACGACCTGGGCATGGCCGTGGCCAACAGTCTGGCAGCCGTCCAGAACGGGGCGCGTCAGGTGGAATGCACCATCAACGGTATCGGCGAGCGAGCGGGTAACGCATCGCTCGAAGAAATCGTCATGATGCTCAAGACCCGTTCGGACTATTACAAGTACACCACCAACATCAATACGAAGCGCATCTGGCCGGTGTCGCGCATGCTCACCTCCAAGACGGGGCTGCATGTTCAGCGCAACAAAGCCATCGTGGGTGAAAACGCCTTCGCGCACGAGTCGGGCATCCATCAGGATGGCATGCTCAAGAACCGCGCGACGTATGAAATCATGGACCCGCGCGATGTAGGCATTCCTGAAAGCAAGCTGGTCCTGGGCAAGCACTCCGGCCGTCATGCTTTCCGCGATCGCGTGCAGGAACTGGGCTATCAGATCAGCGACGCTGATCTGGAGAAGTCGTTCGAAGCATTCAAGGCCCTGGCCGACAAGAAGAAGGACGTCTACGACGAAGACATCGAAGCCTTGCTGGATCAGATGCTCTCCGGTGGCAGGCAGCTGTGGGAGCTGGTTCAGTTCCAGGTGACCAGTGGCAACATGGCGCTGCCCACGGCCACGGTGATCCTCAAGGATTCCTCCGGCCAGCAGAAGATGGAAGCGGCGGTGGGTGATGGCCCGATCGACGCGGTCTATTCCGCCATTGCACGCATCACGGGTGTGTCGGCCGAGGTGCTCGACTATCAGAGCCGCGCGGTGACTGCAGGCAAGGAAGCTCAGGGCGAATCGACCGTGGAACTGCGTCATAACGACCGCAAGGTTCGCGGCCGCGGCGTGAGCACCGACGTGATTGAAGCCGCGGCGCTGGCATACATTGCGGCGATCAATCGCATTAAGACGACCGATGCCCGTCAGGTGGCAGCTGTCAGTGCGGCTGCCGATAACGGGCAGGTTGGTACGCCATGAGCGACAGTCCTCAGCGGCAGTGGTCAACCGTCGAACAGATTCGAGAGCGTTTCGATAACGATGTCGAACGCTTCTCGAATCTTGAGACCGGACAGGCCGCGGCGATGGATTCGCCACTCTGCACGCGACTGATCGCCCAGGCCGCGTCGGCCGTCAACCCGCAGGCGACGGCGGTGCTCGATATCGGCTGCGGAGCGGGGAACTACACCCTGGTTTTCCTGCAGGAACTGGCCCGGCGTGACATTCATTGCACGCTGGTCGATCTCTCACGCCCGATGCTCGATCGCGCGGTTCAGCGCATCAGTCTGCAGGTGAATTACCCGCCTGTGGCGCTGCAGGGCGATGTACGCGAACTCGATCTGGGCCAGAACCAGCATGATGTGATCCTGGCTGCAGCAGTGCTGCATCACCTGCGTAGTGATGCCGAGTGGGAGGCGGTGTTCCGCAAACTCCTTGCGGCGCTCAAGCCCGGCGGATCGTTGTGGATCTATGACATGGTTGAGCACGATCAGCCGGCCATCCATGCTCTGATGAAGCAGCGCTACGCCCATTATCTCGAAGGGCTTGGCGGCGTGGGCTATCGTGAAAAAGTCTTTGCTTACATCGAGCAGGAAGATACACCTCGCTCGCTGGCGTATCAGCTCAAGTGCATGAGCTACGCAGGTTTCGTGGATGAGGTGGTCCTGCACAAGTCAGGCTGCTTTGCTGCTTTTGGTGCGATTAAGCCTGAGTGACAAAATCAGGTTCAGTCGGGTGCTACAATGCGATAGACTGACAGCAGCCTTTTAACAGCACGCCTTCGGGCGGGATTGGAGTTGCTTTTGCCTCAGGATCAATCCAAGCAGGATGCCGGGATCAAGGAACCTGTACAGGTGACCGGTGCGGGTGGCGATGAAATCAAGACCTTCGTGCTCGATACCAACGTTCTGCTTCATAACCCCGCGGCGTTGTATCTGTTCAAAGAACACGAAGTGGTGATCCCCTTCGCGGTGCTTGAAGAAATCGACAAGTTCAAGAAGGGTAACGACGACGTCGCCCGTAACGCCCGTGAAAGTATTCGCCATCTGGATCAGCTTCGTTCGCAGGGCCAGCTCAGCGAAGGCGTGGTGTGGAACGACAAGGGCGGCAAAATCCGCATTGAGTTTGCCACCGACGAAAGGCCCAAGTGGCTGCGTGATGATACGCCTGACAACCGCATCATCTCCGTCGCCTGGGCGCTGACCAAGTCAGGCCGGCGCACAGTGCTGGTGACCAAGGACATCAACGTCCGCATCAAGGGCGATGCACTTGGCCTGCATACGGAAGACTTTGAAGCCCAGAAGGTCGACGCGGATCGGCTGTACTCGGGCTACGTTACGCTCAAGGTTCCCGGCGAACTCATTGACACGCTGTATGACGAAAAGCAGCTGTCGGTGGATCAGCTTGAGCCTTACCTGTTCAGCGAAGGGGCCGATCAGGTTAAATCGCCCATTAAGCTCTTTGCTAACGAGTTTGTTCAGCTTCAGGATGCGATGGATGAATCGCACACCGGGCTGGCCAGGCTGCTGGGCGAGACGGGTCACCTGATCCCCATTCATGGGCCCCGCAAGCCTGTGTTTGGCATCATGCCTCGCAACGTTCAGCAGATCATGGCGCTGGACCTGTTGCTCGATGACGACATCAAGCTCGTCACGCTGCTGGGCACGGCGGGTACGGGTAAGACGCTGCTGACCATCGCTGCAGGCATGGCCAAGATGATGAACGAGCAGCGCTACGACAAGCTGCTGGTTGCCCGTCCGATCATGCCCATCGGGCGCGATATCGGTTACCTGCCTGGCACGAAGGATGAAAAGCTCGAAGCGTGGATGCAGCCGATCTTCGATAATCTGACGTACCTGCTCTCCACTCGTGGCGTCGGTTCTCAGCAGGCTGAAAGTCGATCGCCTGAGCACCGCATCAACAGCCTGATGCAGACCGGCCAGCTGGTACTCGAACCGCTGACGTACATTCGCGGCCGATCGATTCCGCATCAGTTCATCATCGTGGACGAAGCCCAGAACCTGACGCCTCATGAGGTCAAGACCATCGTGTCGCGCGTGGGTGAAGGCACCAAGATCGTTCTGACGGGCGATATCATGCAGATCGATAACCCGTACCTGGATTCGTCGTCCAACGGCCTGTCGTACATGGTCGAACGCCTGAAGGGACAGCGACTGGTCGGCCACTGCACGCTGGCTCGCAGTGAACGCTCCGAGCTGGCATCGCTGGCGGCGGATCGACTGTGATCAACTGACAACCGATGTTCTGGAAATAAAAAGGCCCTGGTTCAGTGAACCAGGGCTTTGTCTTTTTGAGGTGCATGGGATGGAGATCAGAGCTTCATCGGGATGCCTTCCTTGCGCATCTTTTCGATCATGATCTTGAACTCGTCAGCGGCTTTGCCCATGCGCTGGACGGTGTCGTTGAGGTTGTTGTAGAGGGCAGGGTCAGTGATGAGCTTGCCCGCGCTGCCTTTACCCTGCTGGATATCGTCGAGGGTTTTCTGCATTGAGCCGATGGCCGCGGACAGATCGTCGGCCGAGGCGATGAAGCGGGTGGTCAGACGGTCGACCTGCTCCTTGGCGCCGGCGGTCACTTCGTTGATCTGCGTCACGCTGGTGTCGAGCTTCTCGGTGATCTTGCGGGCATTGGCTGCGGCGATGCGGACGTCTTCACGCAGCTGATCGTCGCTGGCCCACTTGTTGACCGCATTGATGCTGGCCTGCAGCTCCTTGATGCGATGGTCCAGACGGGCTACTGCTGAGGACAGGTTGCCAGGCTGCTCACCCTTGTCCACCGCATCAGGCGAGCGGGGCATGGTGATCTGGTTGATATTGCGGGCTACCTCGGTCCACTCGGTGCTCAGATCATCCACCTTGGCGATGAGCTTGTCATACTTGTCCAGACGGGCCGAGAGCTCCTTCTGGAGATTGCCCGCCGCAGTTTCCAGCGCGGCGCGGAGCTCCTTGGCCACGCGGGAATCCATGCTGCCACCGGCGGGCTCAGCTTCGAGGACGGCCGAGCCATCGGTGGGAATGAAGTTCACGGGCTTGTCTGTGGGCAGATGGGCCGTGTTGAGCGAGATGCTAGGTGTGCCCCCGAGCAGCGGGGCGTTGACGATCACACGCGTTCCTTCGGGGACGTTCACATCGCCACGCAGGCGCATGGTCATATTCACGCCACGATCGGGGAAGGGGGCCAGTTCGATTTTTTCGACGTGGCCGACATCCATGCCATAGAGCCAGACGCGGCTGGCATCGTTGATGCCCTGGCTGTCAGGCAGATGAGCGTGAACCTGATACCCCGGCGCCAGGAAGCGGGGCACATATCCGAAGAGCAGCAGCAGCACGGCCACGCAGACCATACCAGCCAGCGTTGTCAGGCCTACCATGATGTTGCGGGAACGATCTGTCATATCTCTGACCTCTGCATCGGCGATGAACGATTCGTTCAATCAGCCCTGGAAGGTGGTGGATCAATCCATTCAATGTCGGGCAACAGGTGCGATGCCCTGGCGGATGGCTTCGAGTTCATCCGCATCGGCCTGGCCCTTGATGAATCGGCGAACCAGGTCATTGTCGTTCTGATGGAATGCCTCGGGCGTGTCGTCGATGACGATTTTGCCATCGTAGAGCATGACCATGCGGTCAGCAATCTTGTCCGCACTGACCATATCGTGCGTGACGACGATACTGGCGATGCCCAGTTGCTTCGTCAGCCCGAGGATAAGCTCGTTGATCACGTCGCTGCGGATCGGGTCCAGGCCGGTGGTGGGCTCGTCGTAGAGCACCAGTTCGGGCTCAAGCACGATGGCACGCGCCAGCGCCACGCGCTTCTTCTGCCCGCCTGACATATCCGCAGGCATCTTCTTTTCGACACCCTTGAGGCCGACGATGTTGAGCATCGTCTGAACGCGCTTAAGCCTCTCGGCGGCCGACATCTTCTTGTTGTGCTCCGTCAGCGGGAAGGCGACGTTCTCGCCTACGGTCATGGAGTCGAACAGCGCGCCCATCTGGAAGAGGAAGCCCATGCGTTTGCGGATTTCGACCATGTTCTTTTCGGAAAGCTGGTCGATGCGCTGATCGTGAAACCACACTTCGCCGCTGTCAGGCTTGAGCAGGCCGGTGATGTGCTTGAGCAGCACACTCTTGCCCGTCCCACTGGGGCCGATGATGACGGTGGTCTGGCCAGGATAGATGTCCAGGCTCACATTGCGCAGCACATGCAGCTGACCGAAGGACTTGCTGACATTCACCAGCCGAACGATGGGTTTCTGGTTGGTCGGTGTCGACGTCTTCTTTTCGGTCCTGGGCTGAGGCTCAGCAGAAGCAGCAGGTTCTCCTGCGGTAATGCGCACAGGCTCCGCCTTTGGCACCGGAGCCGCGGGCACAAGCGGAGTGGGAGGTGCAGCGGCGGGTTCTTCCTGCGAAGGTGATTCGTCTTCGATTTGGGGCAGCGCCGGTTCGGTGTCGCCGGGATCGGCGGGGGAATCGGAGCGGCCAAGCATCTGATTGAACAGGGCTCCAGACGCTTCTTGAGGCGCGGCCGGGGCAGGCGTGGCGCACTCATCGCTCCAGAGGCTTCCCTTTTCACCTTCATCGGAAGCAGGGCCACGGCCGGCCTCGTTGGCAGGCGCGGTGGGCCTGGGCTGATCGGAATCAGAGGGTTGGCCTGGCTTATCGATCATGCAAAGAATTCCCGAACAACCTGAATCACCTGGCTCTGCTGGGTCTGAGTCATCTCCGGGAAGATGGGCAGGCTGACCACTTCACGAGCGGCTTGTTCCGACAGCGGGAACGAGCCCTCAGGCTTGCCAAGATACTCAAAGCAGGGCTGCAGATGCAGCGGGGTGGGATAATAGATTTCGTGCCCGATGCCCTTGGCCGACAGATGATGTCGGAACTCCTCACGACGATGAGCCGGGACGCGCACGGTGTACTGGTTGTACACGTGCAGCTTTTCGGCCTGTTCGCGGGGCAGGGTGAGAGGCAGGTCCGCCAGTTCGCGGTTGTAGCGGTCGGCGTTAGCCCGGCGGGCCTCAATCCAGTTGTTCAGGTGACGCAGCTTGATGTCCAGAATCGAGGCCTGGATGGCGTCGAGCCTGAAGTTGCCGCCGATCATCGGGTGGTGATAGCGCTGGGTCATGCCATGCTGACGGATGGCCCGCAGACGCTCAAGCAGCGCAGGGGAGTTGGAGCTGCACGCTCCGGCGTCACCCATGGCTGAGAGGTTCTTGGTGGGGTAGAAGCTGAAGCAGCCGATGTCGCCCGATGCGCCCGCTTCGATGCCCTGATCGGTGGCGCCGATCGCCTGGCAGGCGTCTTCGATCACCTTGAGCCCATGCTTGCGGGCCAGGGTGTTGATGGCTTTCATGTCCGCCATCTGGCCGTAGAGGTGTACGGGCATGATGGCTTTGGTGCGCGGGGTGATGGCTGCTTCGATCAGGTTCGGATCAATGTTGAACGAAACCGGGTCGATATCGACAAACACAGGCACGCCGCCCAGACGAGCCACGCAGCCGGCGGTGGCAAAGAAGGTGAAGGGGGAAGTGATCACCTCATCGCCGGGCTTCAGGTCAATGGCCATCAGCGCCGCCAGGATCGCGTCGGTCCCGCTGGACATGCCCACGGTCTGACGCACCCGACAGTACTGGGCCAGCGACTGCTCAAAATGCTCCACGGCAGGGCCAAGGATAAACCGACCCGACTTGACCATCTGCTCGAAGGCCTGGAGAAGCTCGGGCATGAGCTGCTGATGCTGCTGGGAAAGATCAATCAGAGGTACGGTCATAAGGCACTGATCCTGACTGGGATGACGAAGGTATCAGCATAATCCACACCGGGCCGATGGGCCAGTTCAGGGCGTGGCTGAAGAGGCAGATTAAACGCCCTGAGGGGCCGTTTCGGGAAGCGGCCTGGCCCTGCTCCACAGGGCCGCAGTCAGAATGAGCATCGGCCAGAACTGCGTCTGCAGGCGGGTGATGGATGTGCTCACGTGCCAGCCAAGGTCATGCGGGGTGATGACATACGCCAGATAAAGCTGAACGATATACAGCCCGGTGATGATCGCCAGCACGATGCCCGTCCGCGAAGGCTTGTGGCAGGCCATCCATGTCATGGGCAGAAGCAGGGGAAGCACATCCCAGAGGGTGGATTCCGTAGCGATCGTACGGATAACAAGCCAGTGGCGGGTTGGGGAGATGACTTTGCTCAGCAGGCTGCCTGTCTGGCTGGTCTGGACCAGATCGTTAGCGATGGGAACCATCACCTTGAACCCGATCAGGCACGTCACAGGCAGGATCGCGCCGAGGGCCAAGGCCGCCCAGACCTTCCATGATCGCTGACGGGTGAGGATGGCAAAGGCGATCAGTGTGACCACTGCGGCCAAGGCGAAGGCCAGCCCTTCGTTCTTGGTCCACCCGGCCGAGGCGATGAAGAAGCCCGCCAGAGCCCACCAGAGATTCCGGCGGGTCTCCAGAGCCATCGCCACACTGCCTGCGCCAAGCAGCATGACCGTCGCCAGTGGCAGGTCGGCGTAGAGATGGCTGAAATGCTGGGCCAATAGGGGGAGTGTCAGCAGGACGAGCAGCGACAGGCCCGCCAGCCATCGGCCTCGCAGGCCGGCGACCATCGACCACATTCCCAGCAGCAGGACGATCAGCCAGTGGAATGACATCAGCCTGGCATAGAACGACAGACTGAAATGCTCCGCGGTGAAGTACATCAGCGCTGGCTCATAGCTCATGAGCCGGGCCACGCTCAGCGGATGGCCCACCGGGTAATCCAGGTGACTGCTGGCCAAGGCAGGATGAAACGCCGAGGCCCAGTGCTCATTCGCCAGGAACATTGCCCGCAGGTTCCAGATGCCCAGTGCATCCCACGCGCCATCGGGATAAAGCTTGAGCCAGCCCAGGGTCAGCAGCAGGCATAGTCCGCCAGCCAGCAGAGGCAGGATGTTCCACCAGCGTGAGTCGTTTTCGGCTTCCGGAATCGAGAGCGGCTCAGGCCTGGCGAGTTTACGCAGCAGCCCCCATTCCAGCGCCAGCAGCACCACCAGCAGAATGAAATCCAGCAGCAGGGCGAGGTTGGCTGCTGATTTTCCGGTGAGAAGCATGCCCAGCCAGAGCGTCTGCGAGCAGAGCAGCGTTCCCAATGCCAGACTCAGGCACAGCCACAGCGACCATCGGCCGACGGGGGGAAAGATCCGCCTGTGCTGGAGGATCATCACCACATTCACGCCCACGAAAAGGGTCATGATCAGGGCCATCAGCGTCGGCCCTCCGTCAAGGCCAGGCCGGGGGCATAACGCTCCGCGATGATGCGGTTCGTATCCTGCGCAAAGCTCTGCGCCTGAGCATCGTTCTGAAGGTTCACCAGCAGCGGGCCGGGCTGCATCACGCTTTCACGCGTGGCGTCACGCAGGATCATCGGAGCCACGAGAAACTGAGTCATGGTACGCACGGCTCCGGCCTGGCTTGAAGCCTGGTAGCCCTGCAGATAGTCCACGGCCTGCCCGCGCTGCTGTTCAATCAGCGGCCTGAGGGTTTCGATGCGCTTTTTGTAGCTTTCCAGCGCGGCGTGCTGCGCCTGAACATCGGGGGCACGCTCACGCAGGTTCCGCCATTGGTATCCCAGTGAGATCATCGCCAGCAGCATCAGGATGCAGGGAAGCACGAGCTTGACCAGCTTTCGCTGGCGGGAGTGTGTTCCTGTCGATGCTGCTGGGCTGCTGGTCATACCGGGATGACTCCGCATCAGGAAAAAGTCAGCGGTTGCGCCCACGCACGCGGACCGATTCGGCGTGGGCATCAAGCCCCTCAGCCTGGGCGAGCGTGGCGATGGCGTCGATGGCCTGCTTTGGCATGCCCTGACGGTAGCAGACGGTGCCCGAACGCTTGAGGAACGAGTACACGCTGATGCCACTGGCAAAACGGGCGGTGGTGGCGGTGGGCAGCGTATGACTTGGGCCTGCCCAGTAGTCGCCGGCGGCCACCGGGGTCTGATCGCCCAGGAAGAATTCGCCACCATGACGCAGCTTGGCCAGCAGGGCGTCGGGGTTGCTCACGGCCAGGTTTACGTGCTCAGCGGCGATGGTGTCGGCTACTGCGACGGCCTGGGCTTCATCCTTGACCAGCAGAGCACAGGAATCTTCCGCCAGTGCTTTGAGGATGGCGGGCTGGCGATCACGCTGGGGAATCTGGCGGGCGATTTCGTTCTGGATGCGGTCGATCACCTGACGATCCCACGCGATCAGGAAGCACTTGCCCGGATCATGCTCAGCCTGGGCGATGAGGTCGGCGGCGATATTGACCGGATCGGCCTGGCTGTCGGCGATGGTGACGATTTCGCTGGGACCATAGAACGCATCCGTCCCGACCATGCCAGCGAGCTGCTGCTTGGCCAGCTGGACAAACACATTGCCCGGTCCGGCGATCATGTCGACCGTTTTAATGCGCTGCGTTCCCAGCGCCAGTGCGGCGATACCTTGAGCGCCACCCACGCGATAGACCTTGCTGATGCCCAGCAGCCTGCAGGCCGCCAGCACGATGGTCGACATTGGCTGAGCGGGCGCACCGGGTTTGCGCGTCGGCGGCGGGTTGATCACGCTGATGTCTTCCGGCTTCACCCCGGCCACCATCGCGGGGACGGCGAGCATGATGAGCGTCGAAAAGAGCACCGCAGTCCCGCCCGGAACCGCCAGGCCCACGCTGGATACCGGCGTAAATCGCAGGCCAAGCTCAGCGCCGCCAATGGTGACGGGTTTCACATCCGCAGGCTTGATGTGCGACTGATACTCCCGCACGTTGGCGATCGAGCCTTCGATGGCTTTGCGCAGGGTGGGGTCCAGATCATCCAGAGCCTGCTGCAGTTCGGCTTCGCTGATCACGATGTCGTCGGCGGTGAAATCCGGATCGGTCCAGCGGCGCATATAATCGACAACCGCATCATCGCCCCGGGTGCGGACATCATGAATGATGTCTGCCACCGTGCGGGCAGCGTCCGTATTCAAAGCAGCGGTCGCCCGCAGGCGGTCGAGCTTCTGCTCGAATCCCGACAGGCCTTCTGAGGACGACAGATCATAAACAGGCAGGCTCACCGGCAGTTCTCCAAACATAAGTAAGCCCACATCATAGCTTGCCTGAAGGGATCCGACGGGAGGAATCGGCTGAAATCAGTTCCGATGCGGAACCCGGGCAATTCGGCTGCCCTGACGGGCGATGAGGCATCGCAGCTGGAGCATGGTCAGATCGGCCTGCAGTTTCGCCACGGGCAGACTCGTGCGAGCGGCCAGTTCGTCCACCTCGCGGGGCTGGTCCAGGGCTTCGAGAATGCGTTTCTGACTCTCCGACAGATTCTGCTCGAACAGATTGGCCGAGGCTGCAGGCTGTGTATCCCCTGGCGCTGG
>Ga0207868_1000432_pt1 | contig 46109 bp, 47 predicted proteins | sample Passage237B_FD_187370 | JGI IMG/M metagenome (GOLD analysis project Ga0207868, IMG submission 187370) | Cellulose adapted compost microbial communities from Newby Island Compost Facility, Milpitas, CA, USA - Passage2 37B (SPAdes) (version 3) ... | reverse complement strand
GCGGCGATCGCGGCCTTCCGGAAGTCCGAGCAGGGGAGCGGCAATGCCGATCCCGTCGCGGCGGTCACCAAACCTCTGCTCGACGAGGTACGGCTTCTCTGCCTCGACGAATTCCAGGTGCAGGACATCACCAACGCCATGCTGTTGGGGCGGCTCTTCGGCCAGCTCTGGGCCGGCGGCGTCACGGTGGTTGCGACCTCCAACACCCGCCCCGACGACCTTTACGAGAACGGCCTCAACCGCCAGCTGGTGCTGCCCTTCATCGCCGAGCTCAAGTCGCGCTGCGAGATCGTCGAGCTCGATGGTCCCACCGACTACCGGCGGCTCAAGTTCGAGGGCGAGGACGTCTACCAGTTCGGCACCGGCCCCGAAGTCGATGCGGCGATGGACAGCCTCTGGCTGCGGCTCACCGGTGGTGTCGTCGGCGAGCCGGCCGAAATCCACTCGCTGGGCCGCGCCATCCCCATCCCGCGCCAGGCCATGGGCGCGGCGCGCTTCAGCTTCTCGGAGTTGTGCGAGAGGCCACTGGGCGCGCGCGACTATGTCAGGCTCAGCCACGCCTTCGATGCGCTGATGATCGAGCACGTGCCGCAGTTCGATCGCACCCGCACCGATGCGTCCAAGCGCTTCATCCTCCTCGTCGATACGCTGTACGACCGCGGCGTGAAACTCGCCGCCAGCTTCGCCGTGCCCCTCGACGAGCTGGGCCGCGACGACAAGACCAAGGCCGAGTTCGCCCGCTGCGTCTCCCGCCTCGTAGAAATGCAGTCGGCGCAGTATCTTGCTGCCGCGCATCGCGAGCCGCCGCACCCTGTCACTTAGCCAGGAAGCTGGTGCAGCGGATCGATCGGTTTGGCGGCGAGCGCCAGCGGTTCGAAGTGGCGGAGGTTGCGCGTGAGCACCGTCAACCCATGGGCTTCCGCGGTCGCGGCAATGTAGAGGTCAGGAGCGCTGGGTCGGAAACCGCTGGCCGTAGCCCTGTCTGCGAGCTCGCCGGCAACCCTAGCAGGTAACGCCCCGAACGGCAGGACCCGCTCCACGAAGATGGTCATGGTCTCTTCCAGCCAGGCCGACAATGCCTCGGCGCGCCGGGTTCCTCCCAGCCGGCCCAGCTTGGCAATACCCTGACCGATCTCCGCTATGCTCACGGTCGAGAAGTGCAGGGTCTCATCCTGCGTCGCGACCCATTCCAGGAAGGCAGGCGAGGCGTCTACACGGCCCGGCGCAAGCAGCGACAGCACCGATGTGTCGAGCATGTATCGACTCACAGATCGATCTCGCGCAGGGGTGTCCGGTCGCGCAGGTCGTCGAGATCGATGCCACCGGGAAACTCGAGCAAGTGCTGCCCGAACGTCTTCCTGGGCTTTTCGGAGTAGATTTCCTCGCCCTTGGCGAACGGTACGACCATTGCCACCGGGGTGCCGTGCCGGGTGATCGTAACCGGTTCGCCATGAGCTGCAGCGTCGATGACTTCCGACAACTTCGCCTTCGCCTCGCGCAGTTGCATCTGCTTCACGCCACCCTCCTGTGACTACATGTAGTCACAATATCGGGTGTATAGTGATCACCGTCAATCAGTTGTTTCGGCCATGCATCAGCGCACAGGCTGTTTACCATCCAACGGCTGACTTGCCGGATGCGGCCCTTGAGGTTAATAGGGGCGCGCAATTTCCAGCATAACAAAAACGGGGTTCTCGGATGGCGCGCAAGAAGATCGCTCTGATCGGTGCGGGGCAGATTGGCGGCACTTTGGCGCTGCTCACGGCAACCAAGGAACTGGGCGATGTCGTGCTGTTCGACATCATGGACGGCGTGGCTGCGGGCAAGGCGCTCGATCTCAGCCAGTCCGGTCCGGTCGATGGCTTCAACTCCACCCTCAAGGGCACCACGGAGTACAAGGATATCGAAGGCGCCGACGTGGTGATCGTCACTGCCGGCGTGCCGCGCAAGCCGGGCATGAGCCGCGACGACCTGCTCGAGATCAACCTCAAGGTGATGGAGCAGGTGGGCGCCGGCCTCGCCAAGTACGCGCCCAACGCCTTCGTCATCTGCATCACTAACCCGCTCGACGCCATGGTGTGGGCGCTGCAGAAGTTCTCGGGCCTGCCCGCCAACCGCGTCGTCGGCATGGCCGGTGTGCTGGACTCGGCGCGCTTCCGCTACTTCCTCGCCGAAGAGCTCAAGGTCTCGGTCGAGGACGTCACCGCTTTCGTGCTCGGCGGTCACGGCGATACCATGGTGCCGCTCGCCCGCTACTCCACCATCGCCGGCATTCCGCTGCCCGACATCGTCAAGATGGGCTGGATGGACAAGGAGAAGCTCGAGTCCATCATCCAGCGCACCCGTGACGGCGGCGCCGAGATCGTCGGCCTGCTCAAGACCGGTTCGGCCTTCTATGCCCCGGCCATGTCGGCCATCGAGATGGCCGAGAGCTACCTCAAGGACAAGAAGCGCGTGCTGCCCTGCGCTGCCTATCTCAAGGGCGAATACGGCGTGAAGGATACCTATGTTGGCGTGCCGGTTATCATCGGCGCCGGCGGCGTCGAGCGCGTCGTCGAAATCTCCCTGACCTCGGCCGAGCAGAAGGCATTCGACAAGTCGGTGGCGGCTGTCGTCGGACTCACCGACGCCTGCAAGAAGATCGCACCAAAGCTCGCCTGACGCCGTTCCCCCCGAGGAGGCCGCCATGCGCATCGTTCTTACGTCTCTCGTGGCTGCCGCCGCCCTTGTGGGTGGCGGTGCGCAGGCGGCGAGCACCTACACCAGGATCGATGACGCGAGCTGCGAGATCCTCGAGACCTACGAGGATGGCGGGGCGGACATGCGCTGCCCCGGCCTGCCCGGTCTCGATGTCTACATCTCCGAAGGCGATGCCCGCGTCGATGTCGATTTCGGCTTCAGAGGCGAGACCTTCGAGACTTTTTCTGCCTTCAATGATGTGGGTGACACCGTCGAGTGGCTGAGTGACGGCAATGGCGTGCCTCAGGCGGCCATCATCCGCTATTTCATCACCGTCGATGGCCGCGATGCGCAGGCGCTGGTTGTCTCCCGCATCAATACCGAATCCCAGGATGGCTGCGTGATCGGCGTCGTCGACGCCCGGCTCGAGCAGGCCAACGGCATGGCACGCGGTATCGGCGCCATGGCTTCCACTTTCGATTGTTCCATCGATCCCGTCGTGATCGCCCCGGGCGCCAGCGAGCTGGTGCTAGGGTTCAACGGCGCGAACCAACCGCCCTCCGAATAAGGCACAGGAGCCCCGCATGAACATTCACGAGCATCAGGCCAAGGCGCTGCTCAAGACTTACGGGCTGCCGGTGGCGGATGGCGTCGCGATCTTTTCGCCCAACGAGGCCGAGGCCGCGGCGGCGCAGCTGCCGGGGCCGCTTTATGTGGTGAAGAGCCAGATCCACGCCGGCGGGCGGGGCAAGGGCAAGTTCAAGGAACTGCCTCCCGACGCCAAGGGCGGCGTGCGCCTTGCGAAGTCGGCGGCCGAGGTTGCGGCGAACGCAAGGGAAATGCTCGGCAACACGCTCGTCACCAAGCAGACGGGTCCGGCCGGAAAGCAGGTGAACCGGCTCTATATCGAGGACGGCGCGGACATCGCCCGCGAGCTCTACTGCTCGCTGCTGGTCGATCGCACCACCGGCCACGTCGCCTTCGTCGTCTCTACCGAAGGGGGCATGGATATCGAGACCGTGGCGCATGACACGCCCGAAAAGATCGTCACCGTCGACATCAGCCCCGATACAGGCGTGACCGATGCGGATGTCGCAAGGATCGTCTCGGCCCTCAAGCTCGAAGGCGCCGCCGCCGCTGACGCAAAGACTGTCTTCCCGGCGCTCTACAAGGCTTTTACCGAAAAGGACATGTCGCTCCTTGAGGTGAACCCGCTCATCGTCATGCAGAACGGCCACCTCCGTCTGCTCGACGCCAAGGTCAGCTTCGACAACAATGCCGCCTTCCGCCATGCCGAGCTGGCCGAGCTGCGCGACCTCACCGAGGAAGACGCCAAGGAGATCGAGGCTTCGAAGTTCGACCTCGCCTATGTCGCCCTCGACGGTAACATCGGCTGCATGGTCAACGGTGCCGGCCTCGCCATGGCGACGATGGACATCATCAAGCTCTATGGCGCCGAGCCAGCCAACTTCCTCGATGTAGGCGGCGGTGCTTCCAAGGAGAAGGTGACGGCGGCGTTCAAGATCATCACTGCCGATCCGAACGTGCAGGGTATCCTCGTCAACATCTTCGGCGGCATCATGCGTTGCGACATCATCGCGGAAGGCGTGATAGCGGCGGTGAAGGAGGTCGGCCTCAAGGTGCCGCTGGTGGTCCGCCTCGAGGGCACCAATGTCGAAGAGGGCAAGGCCATCCTCAACCAGTCCGGCCTCGACGTGATCTCGGCCGACGACCTCGACGATGCGGCCCAGAAGATCGTTGCGGCGGTGAAGGGGCGCGGCTGATGGGCCGAGGCGCCGTATGGCTGGCCGGTCTGGTGGCGCTGGGCGCCGCCGGCACGCCCGCGCTCGCGGCGCCGTCGGATCATGACTCGCGCTTCGTCGCCCAGTTCGCCAATATCTGCCTCAAGGACCGGATGAACTACGAGGGCACTCGGGCCGCGGCCGAGGCCGATGGCTGGGGCGCCACCACTGCCGATGCCAACCCCGAACTGGCGGCGCTGATCGCCTTCTCGAACGCCGCCGCCAACGACATCAAGCTCAATAATGGCGAGTTCGACTTCGCTGTTTACGGCAAGACCGTCGAGGGCACGCCGCTCTACCTCGTGCTGTCGAGCGCCTTGACCATGCCCGGCAATGCACGGCAGGCCATTGTCGGTTGCTACCTCTACGATTTCGATGCCACCATGGCGCCCGATCCGGCGGTGGTGAACGAGCTGCTCGGCATCAGCCCGTCAGCACAGCAGGTCGATGCCGACATCGCGAGCTGGCAGTGGAACCAGCCGCCTTCGCTGCCGGGCACGCTCGACGTCTACCTCAACTACGTGCCCGAAGGCAGCCAGTACCAGTCGCAATACGGCTTTGCCGGGCTCGTCCTCCTCGTCAACTCCGCCACCGCCAGCCCCTCGCCGCTGCCGGGCAGCGAAGGCTCGGGGGGCTGAGCCATGACCGCCCGTTTCGCCTCGATCCCATCGTCCAGCCGCTCAGTGCGGCAGTCCTGATTTCCAACCGGAGCCGCTTCCCGATGTCCATTCTCGTCAACAAAGACACCAAGATCCTGGTGCAGGGGCTCACCGGTGATTCCGGCACGCTGCATACCCAGTACGCGCTGGGTTACTACGGCACCAGGATGGTGGGCGGCACCCATCCCAAGAAGGGCGGGCAGACCTGGCACGGCAACGTGGCCGGCGTGGGCGAGGTGGAGCTGCCCATCTTCGCTTCGGTGGCCGAGGGCAAGGAAAAGACCGGCGCCACCGCTTCGGTGATCTATGTGCCGCCGGCGGGCGCGGCGGGTGCCATCCTCGAGGCCATCGACGCAGGCATCGAGCTCATCGTCTGCATCACCGAGGGCGTGCCGGTGCTCGACATGGTCAAGGTCAAGGCAGCGCTCGACAAGTCGAAGTCGCGCCTCATCGGGCCCAACTGCCCGGGCGTGGTCACCGCCAACGAGTGCAAGATCGGCATCATGCCCGGAAACATCTTCTCCAAGGGCTCGGTGGGCATTGTTTCGCGCTCCGGCACGCTTACCTATGAGGCAGTGTTCCAGACCACCAATGCGGGGCTCGGCCAGACCACTGCCGTCGGCATCGGCGGCGACCCGGTCAAGGGGACCGAGTTCATCGATGTGCTCGAGATGTTCCTTGCCGATGACGAGACCAAGTCGATCATCATGATCGGCGAAATCGGCGGCTCGGCCGAGGAAGATGCGGCCCAGTTCCTCATCGACGAGGCCAAGAAGGGGCGCAAGAAGCCCATGGCCGGGTTCATTGCCGGTCGAACCGCTCCCAAGGGCCGCACCATGGGCCATGCCGGCGCGGTGATCTCGGGTGGCAAGGGCGGCGCCGAGGACAAGATCGCCGCCATGGAACGGGCGGGCATAAAGGTGTCGCAGTCGCCTGCGAGGATCGGCCAGACCCTGGTGGAAGTTCTGAAAGGCTGAAGCCAGCCGGCGAATAAAAGCGAGGGCGCGGGGAAAACCACCGCGCCTTAACGTCAAGCAAAGGTTAAACGGGTAAGATACGCCCACGCGCTGAAAAGTCCGGTTCGAGCCTTTCCCGGACGCGATGATGAGAAGGATGGCGAGGTTAAGCGCCTCGCGGCAAACGAAGATGACCCGACAAGATAAGAACGAACAGTTCTTGCTCTCTTCTTTCCTCTATGGCGGCAACGCCGACTACATCGAAGGGCTCTACGCCCGCTTCAAGGCGGACCCGAACTCCATCGATCCCAGCTGGGCCAGCTATTTCGCCCGACTCGAGGACGACGCCGAGCAGGTCAAGCAAAACGCAGAAGGCCCGAGCTGGCAACGGCGCGATTGGCCGCAGGCTGCCAACGGCGAACTGGTCTCGGCGCTGGACGGCAACTGGGGCGAGATCGAGGTCAAGACCAGAAAGGCGCTGACCGAGACCGCCAAGGCGGCCGGGGCTCCGGCGCCCACGCCCGTCGACATCCTGCAGGCGACGCGCGATTCCATCCGCGCCATCATGATGATCCGCGCCTATCGCATGCGCGGGCATCTGCATGCCGACCTCGACCCGCTGAAGATGCGCGAGCCCGAGCCGGCGCCCGAGCTCGACCCCGCCACGTATGGCTTCACCGAAGCCGACTACGAGCGCAAGATCTTCATCGACAACTATCTGGGGCTCGAATACGCCACGATTCCCCAGATGCTGGAGATCCTTCGCCGTACCTACTGCTCGACGGTGGGCGTGGAGTTCATGCACATCTCCGACCCCGAGGCCAAGCAGTGGATCCAGGAGCGCATCGAGGGGCCGGACAAATCCATCTCCTTCACCCCCGAGGGCAAGAAGGCCATCCTCAACAAGCTGGTCGAGGCCGAGGGCTTCGAGAAGTTCCTCGACATCAAGTATACCGGCACCAAGCGCTTCGGCCTCGATGGCTCCGAGGCCCTGATCCCGGCGCTCGAGCAGATCATCAAGCGCGGCGGCGCGCTGGGGGTCAAGGACATCGTGCTGGGCATGGCCCATCGCGGCCGCCTCAACGTGCTCACCCAGGTGCTGGCGAAGCCGCACCGCGCGCTCTTCCACGAGTTCAAGGGCGGCGCCTTCTACCCCGACGAGGTCGAGGGCTCGGGCGACGTGAAGTACCATCTGGGCGCCTCGGCCGACCGTGAGTTCGACGGCAATTCCGTGCATCTCAGCCTCACCGCCAACCCCTCGCACCTCGAGATCGTCGATCCCGTGGTGCTGGGCAAGGCGCGCGCCAAGCAGGACCAGCGCTCGGCCGTCGATGGCCGTTTCGTCGAGCCGCGCCAGGTCGATCGCTCCGTCGTGCTGCCGCTGCTCATCCATGGCGACGCCGCCTTTGCCGGACAGGGCGTGGTAGCGGAATCGCTGGGGCTTTCGGGCCTCAAGGGTCACCGCACCGGTGGCTCGATCCACTTCGTCATCAACAACCAGATCGGCTTCACCACGGCGCCGATGTATTCGCGCTCGTCGCCCTATCCGACCGACGTCGCCAAGATGATCGAGGCGCCGGTGTTCCATGTGAACGGCGACGACCCCGAGGCCGTGGTCTACGCCACCAAGGTGGCGGTGGAGTACCGGCAGCGCTTCGGCAAGCCGGTGGTCATCGACATGTTCTGCTACCGCCGCTTCGGCCACAACGAAGGCGACGAGCCGAGCTTCACCCAGCCACTCATGTATTCCAAGATCCGCTCGCATGAGACGACGCTGGATATCTACTCGCGGCGCCTCGTCGCTGAAGGCTTGGTGTCGGAAGCCGACATCGACAAGATGAAGGCCGACTGGCGCGCCCATCTCGAGAAGGAGTTCGAGGCTGGGCAGGATTTCCGCCCCAACAAGACCGACTGGCTCGACGGCGTGTGGAAGGACATGAAGCGCGCCGACGCCGAAGGTCCACGCCGCGGCGAGACCGGCAAGGCGATCGAGGATCTGGTGCGCATCGGGCAGAAGCTCGCCTACGTGCCGCCGGGCTTCAACGTCCACCGCACCGTCAAGCGCTTCATGGACAACCGCCTCGCGGCCATCGAATCGGGCGAGGGCATCGACTGGGCCACCGCCGAGGCGCTGGCCTTCGGCACCCTGCTCGACGAAGGCCACCCGGTGCGCCTCTCGGGTCAGGACGTGGAACGCGGCACATTCAGCCAGCGCCACTCGGTGCTCAACGACCAGGAACGTGACGGCGAAACCTATACGCCGCTCAACAATATCTCCGAGCGTCAGGCGCGCTACGAGGTCATCAACTCGATGCTCTCGGAGGAGGCCGTGCTCGGCTTCGAGTACGGCTACTCGCTGGCCGAGCCAAATACGCTCACCCTGTGGGAAGCGCAGTTCGGCGATTTCGCCAACGGCGCGCAGGTGGTGATCGACCAGTTCATCTCGTCGGGCGAGCGCAAGTGGTTCCGCATGAGCGGCCTCGTCATGCTGCTGCCGCACGGCTATGAAGGGCAGGGCCCCGAACACTCATCGGCCCGTCTCGAGCGCTACCTGCAGCTTTGCGCCGAGGACAACATGCAGGTCGCCAACTGCACGACGCCGGCCAACTACTTCCACATCCTGCGCCGGCAGCTGAAGCGAGACTTCCGCAAGCCGCTGATCCTGATGACGCCCAAGAGCCTGCTGCGCCACAAGAAGGCGATTTCAGGGCTGATGGAACTGGGCCCGGATTCGACCTTCCACCGCCTGCTGTGGGACGATGCCGAGGCGCCTGGCATGCCCAAGACGACCATCCGTCTGGCTCCGGACGCCGAGATCCGGCGCGTCGTGCTGTGCACCGGCAAGGTCTATTACGATCTGCTCGAGGATCGCGAGAAGCGCGGCATCAACGATGTCTACCTGCTGCGCGTCGAACAGCTCTACCCGTTCCCGGCCAAGGCGCTGCTCGACGAGCTCAACCGCTTCCCCAATGCGGAGATCGTCTGGTGCCAGGAAGAGCCCAAGAACATGGGAGCCTGGGCCTTCATCCAGCCCTATGTCGACTGGGTGCTGGACCAGATGGGACGCGCCGGCGAGCGGCCGCGCTATGTCGGCCGTCCGGCCTCGGCGGCCACGGCGACCGGCCTCATGCGCAAGCACCTGCAGGAACTGCAGACCTTCCTCGACGAAGCATTCGCGAAGTAAGATAGAACACGAAGATTGGTCGCGGGGGGCAAGCCCTCGCTCCGAGCGGCAAAGGACCAGAAGACAAAATGGCGACTGAAATCCGGGTGCCCACGCTGGGCGAGAGCGTCACCGAGGCGACGATCGGCCAGTGGTTCAAGAAGGTTGGCGATGCCGTCGCCGCCGATGAGCCGGTGGTGGAGCTGGAGACCGACAAGGTGACCATCGAGGTGCCGGCGCCTTCGGCCGGCGTGCTCGAGTCGATCGCAGCCAATCCGGGCGATACCGTCAATGTCGGGGCGCTGATCGGCGCCATCGCCGCCGCCGGTTCGCAGCCCGCTGCTGCTCCGGCCGCCGCCGCGCCTACGGCTCCGCCGGCCAAGCCCGCGCCGATCCCGCAGCCGGCCGCCGTCGCTGCCGAACCTGCGCCGAAGGCCGGCGCCGCCGTGCCGCCGGCGCCTTCGGCCCAGAAGGTCATCGCCGAGAACGGCCTCAACGAAGCCGAAATCAGCGGTTCGGGCCGTCGCGGCCAGATCCTCAAGGAGGATGCGCTTGCCGCTGCGGCCAAGCCCGCCGCCGCTGCCGCGGCCGCGCCCAACGTGGTGCAGATGCCGAGCGCCATGACTGGCTCGGCCGCCGCGCCCGTGCCGCAGCCCAAGGCTGAGCCCACGCCGGATCCTGCTCCGGTGGCCGAGCCTGCGCCAGCACCGACCCCCGCCCCCGCCAAGGCAGCAGAGCCGGCACCAGCCCCGGCCGCTCCCGCCACGCCGCGCGCACCGGTTGCCGCCGAGGACGATGCGCGCGAAGAACGCGTGAAGATGACTCGCCTGCGCCAGACCATCGCGCGCCGGCTCAAGGAGGCACAGAACACCGCCGCCATGCTCACCACCTTCAACGAGGTGGACATGAAGCCGGTGATGGACCTTCGCAACAAGTACAAGGAAGTCTTCGAGAAGAAGCATGGCGTGAAGCTGGGCTTCATGGGCTTCTTCACCAAGGCCGTCACCCACGCCCTCAAGGAAATCCCGTCGATCAACGCCGAGATCGATGGCGACGACATCGTCTACAAGAACTATGTCCACATGGGCATCGCCGTGGGCACCGACAAGGGCCTCGTCGTGCCGGTGGTGCGCGATGCCGACAGCCGGTCGATCGCCGAGATCGAGAAGGAGATCGGCCGCCTCGGCAAGCTGGCCCGCGATGGTGGCCTCGCCATGGCCGACATGCAGGGCGGCACCTTCACCATCACCAATGGCGGCGTCTACGGTTCGCTGATGTCGACGCCGATCCTCAACGCACCGCAGTCGGGCATTCTCGGCATGCACAAGATCCAGGAGCGACCGGTGGTGGTCGAGGGCCAGGTCGTCGTCCGCCCGATGATGTACCTCGCGCTCAGCTACGACCACCGCATCGTCGACGGCAAGGAAGCCGTGACCTTCCTGGTGCGGGTCAAGGAAAGCCTCGAGGCGCCGGAACGCCTGGTGCTCGACCTCTGATGACGAAGACGGGCCCCGGCGGGCCCTTGTGTGTGGTGCAAAGCAACAGGCCCGCCGCGCGGCGGGCCTGTTCTTACGAACGTCCGGCTCAGGACTTGGCCAGGACCTTCACCAACACTTCATAGCGCTCGTCGGTCGACTCGCTGCCGATCGAGCCGGCATTGACCTGCTCGCAAAAGCCGCCGGCGCGCTTGTAGACTTCCGGGCCGTTCGGGCCACACTTCTCCTCGATGGACATGGCCATGGCGGGAGCCGCGGCGATGGCGAGGAACGAGGTGACGAGCAGGGTCGCGAGGAACTTGGTCATTGGTCTTCTCCTGGATTGGTGCCCGGCGGGGCGGCCGGGCGCTGGGGACGTTGCCGTCGCAACGGAATGGCCAGCTTGTAGATGTCGCCGCCTGAAGCGAGGTCGAACCGGTCGTTCAGCGCCGGTTCAAGCCCGGCCGGCAGTTTCACGCGCGCGCCAAGCGCTGGCCTCACCCTCCCGCGGCGTGGCATAAACTCCCGCAGATGGGAGAAGAACAATGGCCGACAAGGTGCTGGTGGTGACGGGTGGCAGCCGGGGGATCGGGGCGGCGGTATGCCGGCTCGGCGCGGCGCGCGGCTTCGGCGTGGTGGTCAACTATGCGGGCAATGTCGAAGCGGCCGAGGCGGTGTGCCACGACATCCACGCTGGCGGCGGCGAGGCCGTGGCGGTGCGCGGCGATGTCAGCAATCCCGACGATGTCGAGCACATCTTTCGCGCCGCCGACCGGCTCGGACCGCTCTGCGCGCTCGTCAACAATGCCGGCATCGTCGACCGCAAGGCGCGCGTCGAGGACATGAGCCCCGAGCGGCTCAACCGCATGTTCGCCGTAAACATTACCGGCACGATCCTCTGCTCGCAGCAGGCCATCCGCCGCTTGTCGACGCGCCATGGCGGCAAGGGCGGGTCCATAGTCAACCTCACGTCCGCCGCCTCCAAGCTCGGAGCGCCGGCCTATTATGTCGACTATGCCGCCTCCAAGGGCGCCATCGACACGCTGACGGTCGGCCTTGCACTCGAGCTGGCGGGCGAGGGCATCCGCGTCAACGCGGTGCGGCCCGGCATCATCGAAACCGAGATCCACGCCGCGGGCGGCGAGCCGGACCGGGCGGCGAAGATGGCGGCCGACCTGCCCATGCGCCGTGCCGGCAGCGCCGAAGAGGTGGCACACGCCATCGTTTGGCTCATGTCCGACGAAGCCAGCTACGTCACCGGCACCACCATCGATGTCACCGGCGGTCGCGGCATCGTGCCCTGACCCAAGGCGTCACCAGCTGGCAGCGTCTCATGGCGAAAAGAACAGGGGGGAATGCCATGAAACTGGTCACGGCGCTGGTGGTGGCGCTTGCCACGGGGGCGGAGGCGGCGGAGTGTCCGCGCCACGAGACGATCTACCGCCAGCCGGGCAATGACTGGGTGTTGAAGTTCCTGCCGGTGCCGCACGGTGCGGCGGCCAACCAGATCTCTGCCCTCGAGGTCTGGTCGCCCGGTGATCCCCAACTGGTTATGGCGGGCGCCATCTACACGCCCAACGGGTTCGGCCGGCCGCTTGGCGTCCTCACTCTGCCCTGTGGGGAAGAACGGGACGACCAGGCGGAAGAGGCCAACTGGTGCGAGCCCTTCTGGGAGGGGCCGGTCTACGCGCTGGTCGGCGAGGGCATCGACGTCTTCCCGTGGGATGCCGACCTGCCGCAGGACCGCCAGGCCGTCCCGGCGCAAGTCCTGTTGCCCGGTTTCGCATCGAATGTCTGGTATTCGATGCTGCGCCAGACCGCCTGGTCAGATGATCCGCTGGGCGATGTCTTCACCTTCGCACGCTGTATCGATGATGACTAATCTGCGCATATTGCATGGCTGCGCCGAGGGGAGGGGTTTCCTCCGCGTGCATGCTGGTTTAACCCGTTAACGGGTCCTATATCGGCAGCGCGGGCAACCTGTTCACCGCCCGCTGACACTTCGTCTCGGAGCAATCATGGCGGACAATTTCGACCTCACCGTAATCGGCAGTGGCCCCGGCGGCTATGTGGCGGCAATCCGCGCCGCCCAGCTCGGCATGAAGGTGGCAGTGGTCGAGAAGTGGCCCACCTTCGGCGGCACCTGCCTCAATATCGGCTGCATCCCCAGCAAGGCGCTGCTCCATGCCTCCGAGCTCTACGAGGAAGCCGGGCACCAGTTCCGCCAGTTCGGCATCGAGGTCCAGCCGCAGCTAAACCTGCCGCAGATGCTGCAGCACAAGGACGACACCGTCACCGCCAATGTCGGCGGCATCGAATTCCTGTTCAAGAAGAACAAGATCACCACCTTCCGCGGCACCGGCTCCATCGTGAATGCCGGCCGCGTGCTGGTGACGCCCGAGAGCGGCCCGGGCACCACCATCGAGACCAAGAACATCATTATTGCTACCGGCTCGGTGCCGGCGAGTCTGCCGGGCATCGAGGTTGACGAGGAGAAGGTCGTCACCTCCACCGGCGCGCTGAAGTTCAAGGAAGTGCCGCGGCGCCTGCTCGTCATCGGCGGCGGCATCATCGGGCTCGAGCTCGGCTCGGTGTGGGGGCGCCTCGGCTCCAAGGTCACGGTGGTCGAGTTCCTCCCCGCCATCCTCCCCGGCCTCGACAGCGAGGCCGGCCGGCAGACCCAGCGCAACCTGCAGAAGCAGGGCATGGAGTTCAGGCTCGCCACCAAGGTCACCGCCATCGAGAAGCAGGGCGATGGTTCGCTCAACGTCCGGCTCGAGCCGGCTCAGGGCGGCGAGCCCACCTTCGTCGAGGCCGATGCCGTGCTGGTGGCGGTGGGCCGCAAGCCCTTTACCGAGGGTCTCGGGCTTGAGAATGCCGGTGTGGCGCTCGATGAGCGCGGCCGCGTGCGCATCGATCACCAGTTCAAGACCAACGTGCCGGGCATCTACGCCATCGGCGACGTCGTCCCCGGCGCCATGCTCGCCCACAAGGCGATGGACGAGGGGCACGCCGTGGCCGAGATCATCGCCGGCCAGCACCCGCACGTGAATTACGGCACCATCCCTTCGGTCATGTACACCAGCCCCGAAGTCGCCTGGATCGGCAAGTCCGAGGACGAGCTCAAGGCCGTCGGCGTCGAGTACAAGGCGGGCAAGTTCCCCTTCACCGCCAATGGCCGCGCCAAGGCGATGCTCGCCACGTCGGGCTACGTGAAGATCCTCGCCGACGTCGCCACCGACCGGGTGCTGGGCGCGCAGATCATCGCCAAGAATGCCGGCGAGATGATCCACGAGATCGCCGTGCTGATGGAGTTCTCCGGCTCCGCCGAAGACCTCGGCCGCACCACCCACGCCCACCCGACGCTCTCCGAGGCGGTCAAGGAAGCCGCCCTCATGTGCGGCGACGGCGCCATCCACATCTGATCGAAGGGGCCGGCCCGCCGCCGGCCCTTTCCTTCAGGCCGTCTGCTCCTCGAGCACCTTCGCCCTGGGCTTTTCCTTGCGGGTGAAGATGAAAACGCCGCCCAGCACCAGCGCCGTGCCGATGGCGTGCCAGATGGTAAAGGCCTCGCCGAGGATGCCGATGGCGAGCGCTACAGTCACCACCGGCGACACGTTGCCAATGATCGCCGTGCGCTCGGGGCCGATCAGGGCGATGCCGCCCGAGATGCAGTAGGCGGGCAGCACCGTCGCCAACGTGCCGATTGCCAGCATCAGCAGGAAGCCGTTGCCGGTGATGGCGAGGTCGCCCACCGGATGGGTGGCGAGGAAATGGCCGATGACGAAGGGCCCGGCACCACTCATGGCGATGGAGGTGAAGAGTCCCGAGCCCAGCCGGTCGATCAGCGGCTTGGCCATGATCTGATAGCCTGCATAGGCGATGGCCGAGCCGAAGACCAGGGCGGCCCCCAGCACCACGTTCTCGCCCTCGATCCGCAGGTCGTGCCAGAAGATGATCGCGATGCCGACATAGGAGACGACGAGCGCGCCGATCATGGCCGGGGTGATCCGGCGCTTGAAGAACACCGCGCCGAACAGCACCACGAAGAACGGGTAGGTGAGAAGGATGAGCCGGTCGAACTGCGCCGAGATGTATTCGAGCGCGGAGAAATCGAGCAGGCTCGCCACGTAGTAGCCAAGCACGCCCACCCCCAGCGTCTGCAGCAGAACCGGCAGGGTGAGCGGCGAGGGCGTGCCGGCCGTCAGCGCCTTCAGCGTCCGCCGGTAGCCGATGATCCCTACCGTCAGGAAGATCGGCACTGCCACGATCATCCGCCAGGTGAGCGTCGTCACCGTGTCGATGCCTTCGCCCAGCGCCAGCTTGATGATGATGCCCTTGGTGGCGAACAAAGCCGCGCCGAGCAGCGCAAGCGCAGCTCCCGCCCAGGCGAAGCTCTGGAAGCGGCGGGTAACGGGGGCAGCTGTGGCGGTCGACATGGGCGGGGTCCAGTTCATGGCCCTGCCATCAGATCACCGGATGAATTCCCGCGCCTGATGGCGGGGTCCGGTGAGCATCGAAGGGTCAGATGTCCGTCGCGTCCCGGTCCCCAAAGGGCCGAAGGCCAAGTTTGCCAATAATGAGGATGCAAACAGACATGGCGCGATTGGTACGCGCCGCCACGGGCGAAGTAAAGGCCTGCTCTTCAGGCCCGCGGATGGGCGCTGCGATAGGCGTCGAGCAGGCGCTCCGTATCGACCGCCGTATAGACCTGAGTGGTGGAAAGCGAGGCGTGGCCGAGCAATTCCTGGATGGCGCGCAGGTCGCCGCCGCGGCCGAGCAGGTGGGTGGCGAAGCTATGGCGCAGGGCGTGGGGCGTTGCAGTCGGCGGCAGGCCAAGGGCACCGCGCAGTTGCGCCAGCCGCAGCTGGATCAAGCGCGGCGACAGCACCCCGCCCTTGGCGCCGCGAAACAGCGGCTCCGCGGGGCCGGGCTTGAACGGGCAGAGCTTCAGATAGGTGTCGATGGCCGCGCGCACCGGGGCGATCAGCGGCACGAGCCGGGTCTTGCCGCCCTTGCCGGTAACGCGCAGGGTGGCCGAATCGAGGTCCTCGCGGCTGATCGCCAGCGCCTCGGAGATACGCAGGCCGGCACCATAGAGCAGCGAGATCACCGCCATGTCGCGCGCCGCGATCCACGGCGTGTCCTCGAGTTCGTCAATCGTCTCGATGGTGGCCCGAGCTTCCATCACCGTCAGCGCCTTGGGCAGTGAGCGCGGCTGTTTAGGCGTGCGGATGGTGGCGAGTGCTTCGGAGGAGAGAATCCCCTCGCGCTCGAGATAACCGAAGAAGCTCTTGATGGCGCTCAGCTCCCGCGCCAGCGAGCGGGAGCCGACATTGTCGTTGCGGCGCGCCGCGAGGAAGGCACGGATATCGGCGGCGCGCAGTCCGCGCAGCGTCGCCATCCCCACTTCGCCGCCGGTATGGGCCGAGAGGAAGGTCAGGAATTGCCCGAGATCGCTCAGGTAGGCACTCAGCGTTCTCTGGGCGAGGCGGCGAACGGCGCCGAGATCGCGCTGCCAGCTCGCGATATGCGCTTGCAAATCGGCGCTGGTGAGATGGGCGTAGGACATGGCCGCAGCATTGCCGATACATGGTTAGCAATCTCGGAACGTCTTCACGCCGCAACGGGTGTTGCAGGTTAGCCGCACTCGCAGGCGGCCGCTCACACGGCCCCGTGAGCAGTCTGGATTTGGGCACAATCGCGACCTAGGTGCGCCTCATGCTTCGTCTTCGCGCCATATTGCTGTCGCTGGCCGCCGTGCTCATGCTGATGAGCTCGAGCTATGCGATCGGCTACAAGAGTGGCGCCGACGGCTGCGGGAGCTACCTGTCCTCCCAGGAGCAGGATTCGACGAACCTGCCGACCATGGCGACAGACCTGATGTGCGGAAAGCGCATGATGCCGGCCGCGCCGGAAATGAAGGCGTTCACCCCCGTCGAGGAGCCGCGGGCGACCGAGGCGCAATGGCAACGCGGCCTTGCCAGCGATCCGATACGCGAAGGGCGGGGCCCGTGGATGGAACTGGAACCGCCCCGCTCGGCCTGAATACGAGCAGACGCTTCCACTTCTCCGGTTTCCCCGCGGCTCGCGCCGCATAGACGAGTTTTTCCAAATGACTGACCTGACCATCGGCCGCCGCGCCTTTCTCGGCGGCGCCGCCAGCCTCGCCGCGCTGTCGCTCGCCGGCTGCGCCACTTCCGGGCAGACCCGAATCGCCGCCAACGAACCGATCCGCGTGCCGCCCGAAGTTGCCGCCATGTATGGCCCGCGCCCCGAAGAGCGCTTCCCTCTGCCGGCCGCGCGCATGGAGCTCATCGAGCCGCAGTTCTGGCGCCAGGTGGTGGACGATCCCACCGGCGAGCGCCCCGGTACGCTGGTGGTCGATACGGCCAACCGCTACCTTTACCTCGTGCAGGAGAACGGCAGGGCGATGCGCTATGGCGTGGGCATCGGGCGTGATGGCTTCACCTGGTCGGGCCGCGGCGTCATCCAGTACAAGAAGGCATGGCCGACCTGGACGCCGCCCGCCGAGATGATCGCGCGTCAGCCGGAACTCGAGCCCTATCGCTACGGCATGGAGCCGAGCCTGCAGAATCCGCTTGGTGCCCGGGCGCTGTATATCTTCAAGGATGGCCGCGACACCATCTACCGCGTCCACGGCGCTACCGATGAGCGCACCATCGGCAAGGCGATTTCATCGGGCTGCGTCCGGCTGCTCAACCACGACGTGATCGACCTCTACGAGCGCGTCCCCTCGGGCAGCCCGATTGTGGTGTGGCAGGCATAGGCCGGAGCTCACGGACGCCCTCTCTGCCGGAGCGGGCGGCCGGTCCGCTGTTCCAGCGGCGCAAATTCGCCTTGCAATCGCCACCCGACCCGTGAACAAAGCGGGTACTCATGCTGGATGATCCCGAACAGCAGACCGGCGAACTCCTCACCGGAGTCGTGGCGGTCATGGTGAGCGTGTCGGTCGAGGGACCGTACTCGTACCGGGTACCCCATGGCATGGCGGTCAGGCGCGGCTCGATCGTCGCCGTGCCGCTTGTCGGACGGCTGACGCTCGGCGTCGTCTGGGGGTTGCCCAAGGACAATTTCGCCCATAACCGCCTCAAGGACATTGCGCGGGTTTACGACACGCCGCCCCTCTCCGAGGAACTGCTGCGCACCGTGGACTGGGTCAGCCGGTACACGCTCGCCGCGCCCGGTCTCGTGCTCCGATCCGTGCTGCGCTCGACCGAGGCGCTTGAGCCCGAGCGCACCATCACTGCCTACCGCGGCACCGGTATCGAACCCGACAAGCTCACCCCGGCGCGCGCTAAGGTGCTCGACGTGCTCATGGATGGCGAGGCTTGGGCCAAGTCGGCGCTCGCCGCCGCGGCGGGCGTTTCCACCTCGGTGGTCGAGGGGCTCGAAAGGGCGGGGGCCATCGCCCGGGTCGAGACCCTCCCGCCCCCGGTGGCGCTTCCACCCGACCCCGAAGCGGCGGTGCCGACCTTTTCGGCCGAGCAGGCGCGGGCACTGGCAGAACTTCGCGGCCTCGACGTGCAGAAATTCGGCGTGGCGCTGCTCGATGGCGTCACCGGTGCCGGCAAGACCGAGGTCTTCTTCGAGGCGGTCGCCGATACGCTTCGTGCGGGCCGGCAGGCCCTTGTCCTCCTCCCCGAAATCGCCCTCACCTCCAGTTTCGTCGCCCGCTTCACCCGGCGCTTCGGCACCAAGCCGGGCGAGTGGCACTCGGACATGTCGCCGCCGCAGCGCAGCCGCACCTGGCGCGCCGTGCTCAACGGCGACGTGCGCGTCGTGCTCGGTGCCCGCTCGGCCCTCTTTCTGCCCTTCCGCGAGCTCGGCCTCATCGTCCTCGACGAGGAGCATGACGGCGCCTTCAAACAGTCAGACGGGGTCAATTACCACGCCCGCGACATGGCTGTAGTGCGGGCGAAATTCGCCGAAGCCCGGGTCATCCTTTCCTCGGCCACTCCCAGCGTCGAAAGCCGCAACAACGCCAATACCGGGCGCTACAGGCATGTTCTGCTCACCTCGCGCTTCGCCGCGGCGGCGCTGCCCGATATCGCGCCCATCGACATGCGCGAGGAACCGCCCGAGAAGGGGCAGTGGATCGCGCCGAGGCTGGCGCGCGAAATCTTTGGCACCCTCGAGCGCGGCGAGCAGGCGTTGCTTTTCCTCAACCGCCGGGGCTATGCGCCGCTGACGCTGTGCAAGTCCTGTGGCCACCAATATCAGTGCCCGGACTGCTCGGCCTGGCTGGTCGAACATCGCTTCCGCGGCGTGCTCATGTGCCATCACTGCGGCTTCGAGCTGCGCACGCCGAAGGTCTGCACCGCCTGCGGCACGGACGATTCGCTGGTGCCCATCGGTCCGGGCATCGAGCGAGTGGCCGAGGAGGCGGCGGCACGGTTTCCCGATGCGCGCACGGTGATCCTCTCCTCCGACATGGGCTCGAACCTGCAGCTGAGGGAAAAGTTCGAGGCCATCGAGCGCGGCGAGGTCGACCTTGTCATCGGCACCCAGCTCGTCGCCAAGGGCCACCATTTCGAGAAGCTGACGCTGGTGGGCGTGCTCGACGCCGATCTCGGCCTCGACAAGGGCGACCCACGCGCCGCCGAGCGCACGTTTCAGATTCTCACCCAGGTCACCGGCCGCGCCGGCAGGGCCGGCAAGGCCGGCAAGGCGTACCTCCAGACCTATCATCCCGGCCACGCCGTGATGCAGGCAATGATCAAGGGCGACCGCGAGGCGTTCTATGCCCACGAACTGGCGGCGCGCGAGGCTGGGGGACTGCCGCCATTCGGCCGGCTCGCGGCCCTCATCATTTCGGCCAACGAGCACGATCCGGCCTTCGCCTTCGCCAAGGCCCTGCTGGCGGCCGCGCCCATGGCCCAGGGGCTGAAGCTCTTCGGGCCGGCCGATGCGCCGATCTCGATGATCCGCGGGCGCCACCGCGTGCGCCTCCTCGCCCAGTCGGGCAGGGATTTCGACCTCTCGGGCTATGTCCGCTTCTGGCTGGCGCAGGGGCCGAAACCAACCGGCAATCTGCGCGTCCAGGTCGACATCGATCCGCAGAGTTTTCTCTAGTCGCGGCGAACGCTGCGGCGCATGCGACAAATCTGTGCCAAAGAGTCCGATTGCCCGCCTTGCGATGGCAAAAATCGCGTGTTAGAGGGGGCCGCGAATTCCGGGGGCCATCGGCTTTGCCCGGCGAACAATCATAAGCTAAGCAGCCTCCGGCGACCACTCCAATGGCCGGGTTACAGGTTGCGCCAGACGAGGTGACGGGGACTTGGCAGCGCAGGACTCAGTGCTAACCCAGATCGCGCGGCCCTACGCGTCGGCGCTCTTCGACATTGCGAATTCCAGCAATTCCATCCCCCAGGTAGAGGCCGGCCTCAGCGCCATCGCCTCCCTCGCTTCAGACAGCCAGGACTTTTCTCGTTTCCTGCGCTCGCCGGTGATCAGCGCCGACAAGAAGGCGGCGGCGGTCCAGACGATTCTGGAGAAGGCCAAGGTCGACAAGACGGTGGCGAACTTCGTCAACGTCGTGGCGCGCAACGGTCGCCTGTTCGCCCTGCCGGCGATCATTTCGGCTTTCCGCGAACGCGCCGCCGAGGCGCGCGGGGAAGTCACTGCCGACGTGACCTCGGCCGCGCCGCTCACGGCTGATCAGGTCGCAACCCTTGCCGACACGCTCAAGGCGAAGATCGGCAAGTCGGTCACCCTCAACCAGCATGTCGATCCCAGCCTGATCGGTGGCCTTGTGGTCAAGGTCGGCAGCCAGATGATCGACAGCTCGCTCAAAACCAAGCTCACGGCGATGAAGATCGCGATGAAAGAGGTCGGATAATGGACATCAAAGCCGCGGAAATCTCTGCGATCCTCAAGGAGCAGATTCAGAATTTCGGCCAGGAAGCCGAAGTTTCCGAAGTCGGCCAGGTGCTGTCGGTTGGCGACGGTATCGCCCGCGTCTATGGCCTCGACAACGTGCAGGCCGGTGAGCTCGTCGAGTTCCCGGGCGGCATCAAGGGCATGGCCCTCAACCTCGAAACCGACAATGTCGGCGTCGTGATCTTCGGCGCGGACCGCGAGATCCGCGAAGGCGACACGGTGAAGCGTACCGGCTCGATCGTGGACACCCCGGTCGGCAAGGGGCTGCTCGGCCGCGTCGTCGACGCCCTGGGCAACCCGATCGACGGCAAGGGTCCGATCGAGTACACCGAGCGCCGCCGCGTTGACGTGAAGGCGCCGGGCATCCTGCCGCGCAAGTCGGTGCACGAGCCGATGTCCACCGGCATCAAGGCCATCGACGCGCTGATCCCCATCGGCCGCGGCCAGCGCGAGCTCATCATCGGCGACCGCCAGACCGGCAAGACCGCGGTGATTCTCGACACCTTCCTGAACCAGAAGCCGGCCCACGCCGCCGGTGCTTCGGAGCAGGACAAGCTCTACTGCATCTACGTCGCCGTCGGCCAGAAGCGCTCGACCGTGGCGCAGTTCGTCAAGGTGCTGGAAGACGCCGGCGCCATGGAATACTCGATCGTCATCGCGGCGACCGCTTCGGACCCGGCTCCGATGCAGTTCCTCGCTCCGATGACCGGCGCCGCCATCGGCGAGTACTTCCGCGACAACGGCATGCACGCCGTGATCGCCTACGACGACCTCACCAAACAGGCCGTCGCCTACCGCCAGATGTCGCTGCTGCTGCGCCGTCCGCCGGGCCGCGAAGCCTATCCGGGCGACGTGTTCTACCTGCACTCCCGCCTGCTCGAGCGCGCCGCCAAGCTCAACGAGGAGCATGGCCTCGGCTCGCTGACCGCGCTGCCGGTGATCGAGACTCAGGCGAACGACGTGTCCGCCTACATCCCGACCAACGTGATTTCGATCACCGACGGTCAGATTTTCCTCGAGACCAACCTGTTCTTCCAGGGCATCCGTCCGGCCGTGAACGTCGGTATCTCGGTGTCGCGCGTGGGTGGTTCGGCCCAGATCAAGGCGATGAAGCAGGTTGCCGGCTCGCTCAAGGGTGAGCTGTCGCAGTACCGCGAAATGGCCGCCTTCGCCCAGTTCGGTTCGGACCTCGACGCTGCCACGCAGCGCCTGCTCAACCGCGGCGCCCGCCTCACCGAGCTGCTGAAGCAGCCGCAATTCTCGCCGCTCAAGCCGGAAGAGGAAGTGGCCGTGATCTTCGCCGGCGGCCAGGGCTACCTGGACGATCTGCCGGTCAACAAGGTCGGTGACTTCGAGCGTGGTCTGCTCGGCGCCCTGCGTTCGCGCCACCAGGACATCCTGACCGCGATCGCTACCGAGAAGGCGCTGTCGGACGACCTGCGCGCCAAGCTCAAGGCGGCGATCGAAGGCTTCAAGAAGACCTTCACCGTCTAAGTGACGGAAACTTCGCGCGGCGCCGATGAGGGTGCCGCGCGGTTCATCCAGACGTGAAGCCGGTCCGCCCGGTTTCAGCCTAGGGGAGCCAGAGCGGCCCGATGCCCTCGCTAAAGGACCTAAAAAACCGGATCGACTCGGTCAAATCGACCCAGAAGATCACCAAGGCCATGCAGATGGTGGCCGCCGCCAAGCTGCGCCGTGCGCAGGAAGCGGCCGAAGCGGCGCGGCCCTATGCCGAGCGCATGGGCAAGGTGCTGGCTTCGCTGGGAGCTGCCTATGCCGGCCGCCCCGATGCGCCGGTACTGCTCGCCGGCAACGGCCAGGACAAGGTGCACCTGCTGGTCGTCGCGACCGGTGAGCGCGGCCTTGCCGGTGGCTTCAACTCGTCGATCGCCCGTCTCGCCCGCGAGCATGCGCAGAAGCTTCTCGCCGAAGGCAAGACGGTCAAGATCCTCACCGTCGGCCGCAAGGGCCAGGACATCCTGAAGCGTACCTTCGCCGACAAGATCGTCGAGACGATCTCGTTCCGCGAAGTGCGCAATGTGGGCTATGTCCATGCCCAGCAGGTCGGCGAGAAGGTGCTCGCCATGTTTGCGGCAGGCGAGTTCGACGTCGCCACCCTGTTCTACTCCCGCTTCCGTTCGGTGATCAGCCAGATCCCGACGGCGCAGCAGCTGATCCCGGCCCGCTTCGAGGCCGAGGGCGAGGCCGCAGCGACCGGCGGTGCAGTGGTGGACTACGAGTACGAGCCGGACGAGGAGGCAATCCTCGCCGACCTCCTGCCGCGCAATATCTCGGTGCAGATCTTCCGGGCGCTGCTCGAAAACAATGCGTCGTTCTTCGGCGCGCAGATGAGTGCGATGGACAACGCCACGCGCAACGCCGGCGACATGATCAAGCGGCTCACGCTGATCTACAACCGGCAGCGCCAGGCGCAGATCACCAAGGAACTCATCGAAATCATCTCGGGCGCGGAAGCGCTCTAAGGCCGAAGCGCCGAAAGCATCAGTTTACGGGCCCGCGAGCCCGAGAAGGAACGAGGTAAGTCCATGGCTACTCAAGTTACGACGGGCAAGGTTTCCCAGGTCATCGGCGCCGTGGTGGACGTCACCTTCGACGGCCACCTGCCGGCCATCCTGAACGCCCTCGAGACCAACAATAACGGCAATCGCCTGGTGCTCGAAGTCGCTCAGCACCTGGGTGAGAACACCGTCCGCACCATCGCCATGGACACCACCGAGGGTCTCGTCCGCGGCGCCCCGGTGACCGATACCGGCGCGCCAATCTCGGTGCCGGTGGGCGACGAGACGCTGGGCCGCATCATGAACGTGATCGGCGAACCCGTCGACGAAGCCGGCCCGGTCAAGACCGCTTCGCGCCGTGCCATCCACCAGGAAGCCCCGGCCTTCACGGAACAGTCGTCGGAAGCCCAGATCCTGGTCACCGGCATCAAGGTGGTGGACCTGATCGCTCCCTACGCCCGTGGCGGCAAGATCGGCCTGTTCGGTGGCGCCGGCGTGGGCAAGACCGTGCTGATCCAGGAACTCATCAACAACGTGGCCAAGGCGCACGGCGGTTACTCGGTGTTCGCCGGCGTGGGTGAGCGTACCCGCGAGGGCAACGACCTCTACCACGAAATGATCGAGTCGGGCGTGAACAAGGACCCGCGCGAGAACAACGGCTCGACCGCCGGTTCGAAGTGCGCCCTCGTGTTCGGCCAGATGAACGAGCCCCCGGGGGCTCGTGCCCGCGTGGCGCTCTCCGGCCTCACCGTCGCCGAGCACTTCCGCGATCAGGGCCAGGACGTGCTGTTCTTCGTGGACAACATCTTCCGCTTCACCCAGGCGGGCGCCGAAATGTCGGCTCTGCTCGGCCGTATTCCTTCGGCCGTGGGTTACCAGCCGACCCTCGCGACCGACATGGGCGCGCTGCAGGAGCGCATCACCACCACCACCAAGGGCTCGATCACCTCGGTGCAGGCCATTTACGTGCCGGCCGACGACCTGACCGACCCGGCCCCGGCAACCTCCTTCGCGCACCTCGACTCGACGACGACGCTGAACCGCGCCATCTCCGAGAAGGGCATCTACCCGGCGGTGGACCCGCTGGATTCGACCTCCCGCATGCTTGCGGCCAACATCGTGGGGGAAGAGCACTACAACGTCGCCCGTTCGGTGCAGGCGATCCTTCAGCGCTACAAGGCTCTGCAGGACATCATCGCCATCCTGGGCATGGACGAGCTGTCCGAAGAGGACAAGCTCACCGTGGCCCGCGCCCGTAAGGTCGAGCGCTTCATGAGCCAGCCGTTCCACGTAGCCGAGGCCTTCACCGGCACGCCGGGCGTGTTCGTGCAGCTCGAAGACACCATCAAGGGCTTCAAGGGGCTGGTGAACGGCGAGTACGACCACCTGCCGGAAGCGGCCTTCTACATGGTCGGCACCATCGAGGACGCCGTCAAGAAGGCGCAGAAGCTCGCCGCCGCGGCCTAAGGGCAGCATACGAACCAATCGGGCTCGCGCACTCCGCGAGCCCACTCCTTACGAGGCAGGACCATGGCCGAAGGCGTCAAACTCGAAATCGTCTCGCCCGAGCGGCTGCTGCTGTCGGAGACCGTCAAGTCGGTCACCGTTCCGGGCGCCGATGGCTACTTCACGGTGCTGGGCGACCATGCGCCGCTGATGACCACGCTGAAGCCGGGCTTCGTCACCGTCACCGACAACGCCAACGTCGCCCACATCTACTATGTGCGCGGCGGCTTCGCCGACGTGTCGCCCGAGGGGCTGACCCTGCTGGCCGAAGAGGCCGAGGACGTCAAGCACTTCGACCGCAACAAGATCGAGGGCCTGATCGCCGCTGGTCTCACTGCACTGCAGGCGACCAACGTCGCCGAGGAGCAGATGCGGATCCAGGAAGAGATCGACAGCTGGCGCAACCTGCTGCTCGAAGCCACGAGCACGGCGACTCCGGCGCACTGACGCCACCAGCGTATCAACGCGTTCAGGCGGGCGTCCCTTCGGGGGCGCCCGTTTCGTTTGCGCGTCTGCGACGGCGTGAAATCCTCATCGGGCGGCCGTGACTTCAATCAGACATTAACAATGAGCGGTCACCCTTCCGGCGGGGGAGTAGGCCGGCCACCCGAGGGACAGAAGTCTTGGCCTGGGAGCTTCAAGAATGAAGGTTGAGGGGAAGACGCCCGGCACGCGGCTATTGAAGCTGCGCGCAGGAGCGTTTGTTCTGGTACAGTGCGCGTCTTTGCTGCTCGTGGGCATGCTGATCGCAGGCGCGGGCTTCTTTGTTGCGGGCAATTTCGATCGCTCGAGCTCGCATGCGCAGACCATGATGGCATCCATGCGCGCCCACATGACTGCCGACATGCTGCATGACAGCATGCGTGGCGTGGTGCTGCGCAGCCTCTATGCCGGCGCCCGCGCCGACTTCGCCACCGTGAAGGCCACCGAAGCCCAGGTGCAGGAATATGCGGCGGAGTTTCGCGCCGCGATCAGCCGGCAGGCCGAGCTAGACGTGCCGCCCGCCGTGCGCGAGGCGCTCGAGGGCGTGAGGGAGCCGCTCGACGCCTATATCAACCAGGCCGTCGCCATCGTCGACATGGTCGCGCGGCTCAAGATGATCGACGCGCAGAAGGCTCTGCCGGAGTTCGATGCTGCCTTCGCCGTCCTCGAGGAGGACATGGCGAGCGTCTCCGACGCCATCGAGGCTGCCAATGCTGCGCAGCTCGCAGACACGGCCATCGATGCGCAGATCGCGCAGATCATCAACTGGGGTGGCCTCGCGCTCATCGTGATGCTGGTGGCTGCCACCATCGTCCTCAGCCGCATCACCATGATCCGGCCACTCGCCCGCATGACGGGGGACTTCAACCGTCTCGCCGACGGCGACCTGGAGGTCGCGGCGCAGGGCAACCATGTCGTCACCGAGATCAACGACCTCGCCAGGGTGCTGGGCGTGTTCCGCGAGGCGCTGAGGAACCGCAACAAGCTCGCCGGCGAAGCCGAACTCAGCGCGCGGCAGGTCGCCGCCCGCGCAGATGCCGCCGCTTCGCTCAACGAGGAGATCAGCGACACGGTTGGCGCCGCCCTCCAGGGCGACTTCTCGCGCCGGATCACCGGCGAATATGCAGACGAGGACCTCCAGGCTCTCGCCCGCAGCGTCAACCAGCTGCTCGAGACCGTCGACCGCTCGATCGCGGAGACGGGTGAAGTTCTTTCGGCACTGGCTCGCGCCGACCTCACCAAGCGTATGCAGGGCGAGTATGCCGGTGCGCTCAAGCAGCTCAGCGATGACACCAATGCGGTGGGCGACCAGCTGACCGATGTGGTGATGAAGCTGCGCGCCACCTCGGGCGGGCTCAAGACGGCGACGGCGGAAATCCTGTCGGGCGCCAACGATCTGTCCGAACGCACCACCAAGCAGGCCGCGACCATCGCCGAGACCTCGGCCACCATGGCCCGCCTCGCCACCACAGTGGCCGAGAATGCCAAGCGTGCCGAAGCTGCGAGCGGCAATGCTGCCGATGTCAGCCGCACTGCCGAAGAAGGCGGCGAGGTGATGCGGCAGGCTACCGAAGCGATGGAACGGATCACCCAGTCCTCGGGCAAGATTTCCAACATCATCGGCCTCATCGACGACATCGCCTTCCAGACCAACCTTCTGGCGCTCAACGCCTCGGTCGAAGCGGCGCGCGCCGGCGAGGCAGGCAAGGGCTTCGCCGTCGTCGCCGTGGAAGTGCGCCGCCTCGCCCAGTCGGCCGCCGAAGCCTCGGCCGAGGTCAAGGCGCTCATCGAGCAGTCCGGCACCGAGGTTGCAGGCGGCTCCAAGCTCGTCGCCGAGGCTGCGCGCAAGCTCGAGGCCATGCTCGAAGGCGCCCGCACCAACCATGAGCTGCTGCAGGGCATCGCCCAGCAGAGCCGCGAGCAGGCCTACTCGATCGAGGAGATGACCGGCGCCGTCCGTACCCTCGACGAGATGACCCAGCACAATGCCGCTCTCGTCGAAGAGACCAATGCTGCCATCGAGCAGACCGAGGCGCAGGCCAACGAGCTGGACCAGGTGGTGGCGGTCTTCACGGTGGAGGACCGGTCGAGCCATGCGGATGCTGACCCCAACCGGCCGCAGCATCGCGCCGCGCCGCTCAGCGTCGGCAACCTTGCGATCAGCGAGGACTGGAACGAGTTCTGACGCACGGCGTACCGAGCTTCAGGCGGCCGGCGAGCGATCACCGGCCGTCCTGCTTTCAGCGCAGGGCTTCCGCCACCAGCGCTTTTGCGTGCAGGTCGGTAGTGTCGTAGGTCGGCAGTGGGCTCACGCTGTCGTCGATCAGCATGCCGATCTCGGTGCAACCCAGGATCACCGCTTCGGCGCCGCGCGCCTGCAGCCGGGTGATGGCGTCCACATAGATGCGCCGCGACTCCTCGCGCACGATGCCGAGGCACAGCTCCTCGTAGATGATGCCGTTGAGGTTGGTGATGCCCACGTCCGGCACCAACACCTCGAGCCCGCGCGATTCCAGTTCGTCGATATAGAAGCGCTTTTCCATGGTGAAGCGCGTGCCGAGCAGCCCCACCTTGCCGATGCCGTCGGCGAGCAGCGCCTGAGCGGTCGGCGCGGCGATGTGGACGAAGGGAACGCTGAGCGCCGCCACGATCTGCGGTGCGCAGATATGCATGGTATTGGTGGCGAGCCCCACCAGCCCCGCACCTTGGGCCTCGAGCGAGGCAGCAATGCCGGCGAGCACCCTGCCGGCACCGTCCCAGTCGCCCGCCCGCTGCATGGCCTCGATGGGGGCGAAATCGACCGAGTGGACGATCACCGGCGCCGAGTGGAGGCCGCCCAGCCGCGCCGCCGTCTCGCGGTTGAGGATGGTGTAGTAGTGCGCTGTCGATTCCCAGCTCATGCCGCCGATGAGGCCGATGGTTTTCATGGCGTCAGCCGCGGATTCTGGCCGGCAGGTCGCGGAAGGCGGCGACCACCTGCCGGTAGGCGTCGCGCTTGAAGGGCACGATCAGGTCGGGCAGGGCCTCGAGCCGCTCCCAGCGCCAGGTGTCGAACTCGGCCGGATGGGCGCCGCCGCCGGGCGCCAGCACGTCGATTTCGCTCTCCGCGCCAGTGAACAGGAAGGCGAACCAGCGCTGGCGCTGGCCGCGATACTTGCCCTTGAGCGCAATGCCGAGCGCCGCGTCGGGCAGGTCGTAGTAGATCCAGTCGGGCGCTTCGGCGATCAGGTCCACCGAGCGGATCGAGGTTTCCTCGAACAGCTCGCGATAGGCCGCGTCGCGCGCCGCCTCGTCCTTGTCGATGCCGCCCTGTGGCATCTGCCAGGGGGCCGAAAGCACCGAATTGTCTTCAGGGGTGGCGTCGTCCTTCTTGCGGCGGCCGATGAAGACAAGGCCCTCGGCGTTGAAAATGGCGGTGCCCACGCAATCGCGGTAGGGCAGCGTCTCGCGGTCAACCATCACTCTTTCCCATCAAGGCACTGGCGGGGACGATCTGTATCCCCTTGTCCTCGAGGGATCGAGCCCATTCGGTGACCACTTCGATGGAGACGGGCAGGGCGGACACGATGCCGATGGCAGAGCCCTGCCGCCGCGCCTTGTCCTCGAGCGCCTGCAGCTGTGCGAGGATCGAGCCGCGCGAGGGATTGACGTCGAGCATCATGTCCACCCGCGCGAAGGGCACGCGGTTGGCCCGCGCCAGTTGCGGGGCGAGCGAGCGGTTCGACGAGCCGTCGTCGAGATAGCCCAGACCGCGGGCACCCAACTCTTCCATCACCGGGGCGAAGTCGGCACCCGAGGCGGTAAAGCGCGCGCCCATGTTGTTGAGCACCCCGACATAGCCGCCGAAGCGGCTCATTACGCGGAACAGCTTGTTGAGGTTGTCGCGCGGCGCCTGCCCGGTCAGCAGCGTCTCGGGGCCGGGATCGTTGTCGGGATAGTCGAAGGGTTCGAGCGGCACTTCGAGCAGCACCTCATGGCCGCTAGTGCGGGCGCTCTGCACGTTGCGTTCCAGCCCCTTGCCATAGGGGGCAAAGGCCAGCGTCACCTCGGCGGGCAACTTCTGGATGGCCTCGAGCGTGCCGCTGGGATTGATGCCGAGGCCCGACACCACGATCGCGACGGTGGGCCGCCCATCTGCCAGCACGTCGCCGGTGGCGCGCGAATAGGCGGTAAAAGGCGTCTCGCCGGTCGAGGACATGCGCGGAATAGGGCCGAACTCGGTCTCTTCGACCAGGTCGGGGTTAATGGCCGCCGGGTCCACCACAGCGAGTTCGATGCTCTCGGCCGCCTCCTCCGCGCCGGGGGCAGCGAACATTTCCGGGTCGGCCGTGATGGTGGCCGGGAGCGGAGCGTTGCCCGACACTGCTCCCGCCACCGGGTTGGCATCGACGGTCGAGTTGATGGCGACGGTGGCCGTCGGGCGGCCGCCATCGGGGTCGTCGACCAGCAGCACGGTAGCGATCACCGCTACGCCGATCGCCGCCACGAGGCCAAAGGCGGTGCGCGCAACCGGCAGGCGGTGCAAGGCCAGCCCGGCACCGGCTTTCTCCTGCCGGGCGCGGCGGCGGCTGAGCGGGGCGCTGAGGTCGGACATGGCGGAGCGCTTCCAGCGAAAATGGCCACGAGTTTGCTGTTCGGTGGCGCGGCCACGTCAGCCCGCACGCCGAAAAGCAACGGGGCGGCGAATCGGCCGCCCCGTTTCGGGATTCTGCTGTGCCAGACGGTAACGAAGCGTTAACTGGCCTTGGGCGGGAAGGCCGGGTTGGTTTCCTCGCCATTGATCAGCTTCAGCGCATATTGCAGCTGGTTGTCTTTCTCGGCCTCGGCCGGCACGTAGACCGACGAGCCGACCGTCGCGGTCTCCTCGGTACCGCCGCCGATCTGGCCAGGCAGCGCCGCCTCGCCAAGGATCTCGTCGCGGCCCTTGAACTCCTCCGGCACGTCTTGGGTGATGACGATGTCGGGCTGGATGCCCGCTGCCTGGATCGAGCGGTTGTTGGGCGTGTAGTAGCGCGCCGTGGTCAGCCGCATCGCGCCATCGGCGCCCAGCGGAATGATCGACTGCACCGAGCCCTTGCCGAACGAGCGCGTGCCCACAACCGTGGCGCGCTTGTGGTCCTGCAGGGCACCGGCCACGATCTCGGCCGCCGAGGCCGAGCCGCCATTGATCAGCACCACGAGCGGGATGTCCTTGATCTTCTCGTCGAGCGCGTCGGGCCGCGCGTCGTAACGCGAGCTTTCGCTGTCGACCCGGCCGCGGGTCAGCACCACGGCACCCTTGGGCAGGAAGGCGTCCGAGACGTAGACGGCCTGATCGACGAGGCCGCCGGGATTGTTGCGCAGGTCGAGCACGATGCCCTTGGGGGCCTTGCCCAGCTGCTTGTAGGCGTCCTCGATCGACTTCTTGATGCCGGGATAGGCCTGCTCGGAGAAGCGGGCGAGGCGGATCACCGCCACGTCGCCCTGCATGGTTAGGCGGGCGGCGCGGGTGGCGATGATGTCGCGGGTCAGTTCGAACTCGAGTGGCTGGTCGACGCCCTCGCGGACCACTGTAACCTTGATCTTGGTGCCCACCTGGCCCCGCATCTTGGCCACGGCCTCATCGAGCGACAGGCCCTGCACCGGCTCGTCATTGAGCTCGACGATGAAGTCGCCGGCGAGAATGCCGGCCTTGGCCGCCGGAGTGTCGTCGATGGGGGAGACGACCTTGATCACCCCCTCTTCCATCTGCACCTCGATGCCCAGGCCGCCGAACTGGCCGGTGGTGTCTTCCTGCACGTCGGCGTAATCGACCGGCTCCATGTAGTCGGAGTGGGGGTCGAGCGAGGTCAGCATGCCGCGCAGCGCCGCGTGGATCAGCTTCTTTTCGTCCGGCGCTTCGACATATTCGGCGCGGATGCGGTCGAACACCTCACCGAACAGCGCCAGGTCCGAGTAGATCTCGTCCGGGGTACGCGGTTTGACAGGCAGCTCCGCCTTGTCCTGCGCGATCAGCGGGGCACAGGCGAGGCCCAGGCCGAACAGCACGGCGGCGGAAACGGCAGTACGGAATGGCGTCAGGCGCATAAACTTCTATCCACTCTGGGTTGGAGTTGCCGCGGCCGCCCACCATCCTGTGGGGTCGACGGGCTCGTTGTTCTTTCGCATTTCAATATAGAGGGTCGGCCGCGAGACGCCAGCACTGGTCGCGACCGTACGGCCAATTGTCTGTGATCCCATGGCGCCCACGGGTTCTCCCATCATCACGAACTGCCCGATAGTGACGTCGACCTTGGCCAGGCCGGCAAGCAGCATCGTGTAGTCCTGCCCGGTATTGAGGATGACGATTTTGCCGTAATTGAGGTAGTCGCCGGCGAACAGCACCCAGCCATCGGCGGGGGCAACCACCTGGGCGTCGGCGCGCGTCACCACGCTCAGCCCGCGCGATATGCCGCCGAAGCCGTCGCCGCTACCATACTCCACCACCGTCACGCCCGAAGAGGGCATGGTGAGGAACCCCTTGGCCTGGGCGAAGGGCACGGCCGGCTGGGTGCGTGTGGGGTTGGCCAGCGCCATCTGGATGGTCTGCTTGTCGAGCGTGGGCGCGGTGCCGCCATTATTGGCCGCCTCGGTCGCCTGCGCGGCAGTGGCCACAGCAGCGGCGCGCGCCGTCAGGTCGTCGATCAGCTGCTTGAGCGAGGTCGCCTTGTCCGCAAGGGCCTGGGCCTCGGCTTCCTCCGACGCGAGCGCGGCCGTCGCGAGGCTTTCACTCTGCTTGCGGGCGGCGATGAGCGAGCCGATCCGCAGCTGCTCCTCCTCGAGCACCTGCAGATTGGCTTCGAGCTTGGCCTGCTGCTCGAGGGCCTCGGCCTTGATCGCGCCGAGGCGGTTGAGGTCGGCCGTCACCTCGTCGGCCTTCTGGCGCAGCTGAGGCAGGATGGCCGAGATGAGCAGGGCAGAGCGCGCCGAATCGAGTGCGTTATCAGGGTTGATCATCAGGGCCGGCGGCGGGTCGCGCGAGATGCGTTCGAGTGCCGCCAGCACGTTGGAGATATTCTCGTCGGCGCCGTCGAGGCGGCCGCGCACTTCGAGCTCCTGGACGATGAGGTCGCCCATCTTCTCCTCGAGCGCGGCAATCGCGGTCTCGGCCAGCTTCACGCGCTCGGCGGCGGCAATCAGGGCGGCGTTCTGCTTGGCGCGGTCGCCCTTCATGTCCTCGATCTCCTTGCGGAGCGCGTCGGCGCGCTCGCGGGAGACGGTGATGGAGGCCTCGATCTCGGCCAGCGCCTTCTGCTGGGCCTCGATGTCGGGGGGCAGGGCCGGTTCCGGGGCGGCGGACGTGACGGTGGGGTCGATGGTGTCGGCCGGGGCCACAGGGGCGGTGCCATCGATCGAGGGGCGGAGGGTCAGGTCCTCGGTCGCCGCGAGAGGCGTAGCGGGGCTGTCCGCAGAAGGGGCGGTTTGCGCGAGCGCGGCCGGACCAAGCGCCAGCGCCAGCACGGCGCCCGCCGCAAGTGCCTTCCTCGACCAGCCCTGTGTCGGCATCAAACTCCCCGGTCCGCTCGAATCACTGTGTCGCACTCTAGCGCGAATGTTTGCAAGCCGCGCCAATGGCCGATCGATGGGGCTCTTTCGTGGCGTGCCCCGGCCGGCGCCTATTCCCGATGGTAGGGGTGGCCGGAGAGGATCGTGGTGGCGCGATAGAGCTGCTCGGCCAGCATGATGCGGACCAGCTGGTGCGGCCAAGTCAGGGGCGAGAAGCTCAGCGTCAGGTCGGCCGATCCGAGCAGCTCTCGGCCGTGGCCATCGGCGCCGCCGATGACGAAGCTCACCGCCGGGCGGCCATCGTCGCGCCAGCGTCCGAGCTGGGTGGCAAAGGCCTGTGAGGAGATGGACTTGCCGTGCTCGTCGAGCACCACGCGCACGCCCTCGGGCAGGGCGGCGATCAGGGTGCGGGCTTCCTCATCCTTGCGCGCATCGGTCGAGCCCGCACGGGATTCGTTGAACTCGAGGACGTCGAACCCGGTGAGCGCCAGCGGTTTGCCCGATGCCTTGGCGCGATCGAGGTAACGCGAGACGAGCTCGCGCTCAGGCCCCTGCTTCATGCGGCCGATGGCGGCGACAACTATGCGCAACGCAGACGGACGCTGACGCTCAGCGCCCGTCAGGGGCGAAGTCCACGGCCCACATCTTTTCGATGTTGTAGAACTCGCGCACTTCGGGACGGAAGATGTGGACGATGACGTCGCCGGCATCCACCAGCACCCAGTCGGCATGCGGCAGGCCTTCGATCCGCGGCTTGCCGAAGCCGGCATCGCGCAACGCGCTGACCAGCTGGTCGGCGACGGCGCTGACGTGACGGTTCGAGCGGCCCGAGGTGATCACCATGTGGTCGGTGAGCGACGACTTGCCGGTAATGTCGATCGAAACGGTCTGCTCTGCCTTCGCGTCTTCCAGGCTCTTGAGCACCAGATCGATCATGGCGTTGCTGGGAGCGGTATCCGGTGCCGTGTCGGCCGCCGGGGCGGGTTCGGGTTTCTTCTTGGGTGAGGCCATCAGTAAGGGGCCTCAGCCCATGCGTAAGCACGGGTCATGCTTGGTTCAGCTGTCCTTGGTTGATCGGTCGAAGGCACGCGGATTGCGTAGCTATTGCCGTTGTCCCATCCAGAGTGGCCTGCTGCCACTATGTTCGTAATATGAGCCTTTGATGGCCATTTCGCAAGGTAAGCGGCGCTTATCAATTTGCAGGCGCCTTCCTGCGGGCGCGGATGGCGCTCGAAGACTGCTTCGACGTCACGCCATGGAGATAGACCCAGGCAGGCGCATCGCGGCCGGCCAGCAGCTCGGCGTCGGCCTCGGGCAGGCGGTACTTCTTGAGCGCAATCGCGGCGCGCGAGGCGGTGGCACGCAGGGTCGAACCGGGGCGGGCATAGACCGCCATCGGCATCAGCCGCGCAATCTCCTCCCAGCGCTCCCACTGGTCGAACTGCACCAGGTTGTCCGCTCCCATGATCCAGACGAAGCGCGTCCCCTCACAGGCATGGCTCAGCCACAAGAGCGTATCGATGGTGTAGCGGAAATCGTGCTCGGCCTCGAAAGCGGTGACATGGATGCGCGGGTTCGCCGTCAGCGCCCGCGCCGCCTCCACGCGCTCTGCCAGCGGCGCCAGTTCGGCGTGCGACTTCAGCGGGTTGCCGGGCGTCACGATCAGCCACACGGCATCGAGCGCCAGCCGCTTGAGGCACTGTTCGGCCACCAGCCGGTGCCCCTCGTGGATGGGGTTGAAGCTACCGCCGAAAAGCCCGATGCGCATCCCCGGCGCATGCGGGGGCAGGGCGGTGATGTCGCTCAAGGCCGTGTCTGCCCCGTGCCTTCGATCAGGTATTTGAACGAGCACAGCTGCTCGACCCCGACCGGCCCGCGGGCGTGGAACTTGCCCGTTGCAATGCCGATCTCGCCGCCGAAGCCGAACTCGCCGCCATCGGCGAACTGGGTCGAGGCATTATGCAGCAGGATGGCGCTGTCGATCTCGTTGAACCAGCGCGCCACCGAAGCCGCATCTTCGGTGATGATCGCCTCGGTGTGGTGCGAGGAGTATTTTCCGATATGGGCGATGGCCTCGCCGACATCGGCCACCACCTTCACCGAAATGATGGCATCCTCGTATTCGGTCTGCCAGTCCTGCTCGGTGGCGGGAACGGCGTCGGGGATGAGGGCGCGCACCGCCTCGTCGCCGCGGATTTCGCAGCCCTTGGCCACGAGCGCATCGATAACCGGCTTGAGATGTGTGTCCACCACGTCGCGGTGAACCAGCAGCGTTTCGGTAGCGCCGCAGATGCCGGTGCGGCGCATCTTGGCGTTCACCGTCACGTCGATCGCCATCTGCAGGTCGGCCGATTTGTCGATGAAGGTGTGGCACAGGCCCTCGAGATGGGCGAAGACCGGTACGCGGGCCTCGTCCTGCACGCGCGCCACCAGCGTCTTGCCGCCGCGCGGCACGATCACGTCGATGGCGCCGCCGAGGCCGCGCAGCATGTGCCCAACCGCTTCACGGTCGGTGGTGGGCACGATCTGGATCGCATCCTCCGGCAGCCCGGCCGCCTTCAGCCCCGCCACGAGGCAGGCATGGATGGCGCGGGTCGAGTTCACGCTGTCCGAACCGCCACGCAGGATCACGGCATTGCCAGCCTTCAGCGTCAGCGCCCCGGCATCGGCCGTCACGTTCGGACGGCTCTCAAAGATCACGCCGATGACGCCGAGCGGCGTCGCCACGCGGCGGATCTGCATGCCGTTGGGCCGCGTCCATTCGGCCAGCACGCGCCCCACTGGGTCGGGCAGGTCGGCGATGGTGCGCAGGCCTTCGATCATGGCGTCGATGCGCTTGTCGGTGAGCAGCAGGCGGTCTAGAAACGCCTTGGAGATGCCCTTGCCCTCGGCGGCGCGCATGTCGAGCGCGTTGGCGCTCATGATGTCGTCGCGGCGGTCGTCGATGGCGTCGGCAGCGGCGTGCAGCGCCTTCACCTTGGCGGCCGGGTCGGCAAAGGCCAGCGTTGCGGCGGCGGCGCGGGCGCGGCGTCCCAGCTCCAGCATCACACCGGTCAGGTCGTCGATCGCTTCGAGCGCGCTCATACCTTTGCCTCCAGGCCCATCAGCACCACCATGTTGTCGCGGTGCACCATTTCGCTGCGCGTGCCGAGCCCGAGAATTTCGGCGGCCCGCGCCGAGTTCTTGCCCTTGACCAGTTCGGCCTCCTCGCGCCTCAGCGTCGCGAGGCCGCGGGCGATTTCGCGCCCGTCCGGGTCATAGATTGCAACTACTTCGCCGCGGTCGAAATCGCCGGAGAGCCTGGTCACCCCGATCGGCAGCAGCGAGCGCCCCTCGCCCAGCGCCCGCGCCGCACCGGCATCGACATGCACGGCGCCCTTGAGCTCCAGCGTGCCCATGATCCAGCGCTTGCGCGCCTGGGCGCGCGTTTCGACCGGCGCGAACAGCGTGTGGCGCCCACCTTCTATCAGGGCTCGCACCGGGTGGTTCTCGGTACCCTTGGCAATGATCATCGCCGTGCCGGCCTGGGTGGCGATCTTGCCCGCTTCGACCTTGGTGGTCATGCCGCCGCGGCTCAAATGGCTGGCCGCACCGCCTGCCATCGCCTCGATTTCGGGCGTGATGGCGGGCACGAAGGGAATATGCGTTGCCGACGGGTCCCTGGCCGGCGGCGCGGTATAGAGCCCGTCAATGTCCGAGAGCAGGATCAGGCAGTCGGCCTCGATCATGGTGGCGACACGGGCGCTCAGCCGGTCGTTGTCGCCATAACGGATTTCGGCCGTCGCGACGGAATCGTTCTCGTTGATGATCGGCACCGCGCCGAGCCCCAGAAGCGTCGCGATGGTGGTGCGCGCATTGAGGAAGTAGCGCCGCTCCTCGGTGATGTTCGGCGTCAGCAGGATTTGCCCGGTGGTGATGCCGTGGGCGCCGAGCGCCGAGGCCCAGGCCTGCGACAGCGCGATCTGCCCGGCGCTCGCCGCCGCCTGGCTTTGCTCGAGCGGCAGCACCTTCGCGTCGAGGCCGAGCAATCGGCGGCCGAGCGCGATAGCGCCGGAGGAGACGATCACCAGCGACACGCCACGGGCGCGCAAGGCCGCGAGGTCTTCGGCCAGCGAGGCCAGCCACTCGGCTCTCAGCTTGCCGGTCTTGCCGTCAACCAGAAGGGCCGAACCGATCTTGATGGTGAGGCGCCGGTAGGGCGCAAGCGCGTCGGTGGACATCAGGGCACCCAGGTCGGCTGGTCCTTGCGGCGCTCGAGTTCGGCCTTCTCGGCCTTGTCGGCGTCAATGGCGGCAACGACCTTCCACAGCACATCTTGCACGTTCAGGCCGGTTGCGCCCGAGGCGGTCATCACTTCGCCCTTGCTCAGGCGCTTGAGCACCTTCACCTTTTCCTTGATCTCGTCGGGCTCGAGCGCGTCGATCTTGTTGAGCACCAGGATTTCTGGCTTGTCCGCCAGCTCCTCCGCATAGAGTTCTAGCTCGTTGCGGATGGTCCTGTAGGCGGCCTTCACGTCTTCCTGCGTGCCGTCGACGAGGTGCAGCAGCACGGCGCAGCGCTCGACATGGCCCAGGAAGCGGGTACCCAGGCCCTGCCCCTCGGAGGCGCCCTCGATCAGGCCGGGAATGTCGGCCATCACGAACTCACGCTCACCCACGCCCACTACGCCCAGATTGGGATGGAGCGTGGTGAAGGGATAGTCGGCGATCTTGGGCTTGGCGGCCGAGACGGCGGCGAGGAAGGTGGATTTGCCCGCGTTGGGCAGGCCGACCAGCCCGGCATCGGCGATCAGCTTGAGGCGTAGCCAGATCCACTTTTCAGTGCCTTCCTGGCCGGGATTGGCGCGGCGCGGGGCCTGGTTGGACGAGGTCTTGAAATGGGCGTTGCCGAAGCCGCCATTGCCGCCCGAGAGCAGCACAAGTTCCTGACCCACTTCGGTAAAATCGGCGATGAGGGTCTCGTTGTCTTCCTCGAACACCTGCGTGCCCACCGGCACTTTCAGGATCACGTCGTCGCCTTTGCCGCCATGGCGGTCCTTACCCATGCCGTGGTGGCCGGTCTGGGCCTTGAAGTGCTGCTGGTAGCGGTAGTCGATGAGCGTGTTGAGCCCGTCGACACAGCGGATGATCACGTCGCCGCCGCGCCCGCCATTGCCGCCATTGGGGCCGCCGAACTCGATGAACTTTTCGCGGCGAAAGGAGACAGCCCCGGCTCCGCCATTGCCGGAGCGGACAAACACCTTCGCCTGGTCGAGGAACTTCACTCTGATGTTCTTTCGGTTGTGCACGCGCCCGCCATGCGGGGCTGGCGGTCATGCTTGGGCATGATTGGCCTCCCAGGCTGCGCGTGTCAGTTGGGTGTCGATATGGCGCACCTCCTCACCGCGCGCAAGGCAAAGGCGCGAGGAGACGCCGATCTCGACGAATCCCATCTTCTTCTGGATGGCGAGCGACGGCTTGTTGAAGTGGAACACGCCGGAGGCGAGCACATCGGCATTGGTGGCGGCGAAGTACCAGCCGAGCGCGGCGCGCACCGCCTCGCTCATGAAGCCGCGGTTCCAGAAGGGCTGGGCCAGCCAATAGCCGATCACCGTGCCCTCGATATCGTCGTGGAACCCCACATGGCCAATCAGCCCCTCGCCGGGCAGTTCGATGGAAAAGCCGGTCTCTCCCGCCGGGGTATCCGGCCGCCAGGTGCGCAGCCACCCCTTGGCGTCGGCGAGCCGATAGGGGTAGGGCACCCGGCTCAAATTGCCCGAGACGGCGAAGTTGTCGAGGAAACGGGCGATCCGCTCCGCATCCGCCATCACCGGCTGGCGCAGCAGGAGACGGGGGGTCGATATGCTCACGTCCATTTGGGCTGCCCGAGTTCAAAGAGGACGACAGGCTTGCCCGCATTGTGGCCGATCGTGTCGGTCGTCTCGCCGGTGCGCTGGAAGCCGGCCTTTTCGAGCACGCGCAGCGAGGCCGCATTGCCAGCAAGCGCCCGCGCCCGGATCCGCGGGTAGAGCCCCGTGGCGAAGGCCGCTTCAAGCAGCCCCTTCACTGCTTCGCTCATATACCCCTTGCCCCAGAAGGGCTCGCCCAGCCAGTAGCCGAGCTCGGGCAGCTGGCCGGAGACAAAGCTGAACCCGACCACGCCGATCAACTGGTCCTTGAGCGTAATGGCATAGGGCCGCTCGTCAGGGCGCTGCGCGAAGATGTCGATGAAGGCGATGGCATCGGCCCGCGTATAGGGGTGGGGCAGACGCGCGAGCACCTCATGGATGTTGCGGTTGTCGGCGAGCCGCACCAGATCGGGCACGTCGCCGCGGATCGGCGCGCGCAGGGCGAGCCGCGGCGTGTCGATGCGGTGGGGCAGGGCATCGCGCTGCCGCCGCGCCGCCAGTTTTGCCGTCGCCTCGGCCAGTGCCCTCGCCTGTGCCGCTGGCCCCATCAGGCGCGAGCGCTGCCGGCCATTGAGGTGGTCCTGGTCATTGAGCCTTGCCATCACGCGATCCTCCGCTCGAGATCGGGCATGCGCCGCCGGTTTTCGATCCACACGATCACCTCGCCGTCGCGCAGGGCGCGATAACGCAGGCCCTGGCCCGAAAGATGCCGTGCCGCCCGCTCGGCGGCCCTGGTTTCAGGATGGGGCGAACGATAATGGGGCACGATTGCATGGTCGATCAGCCCCAGCCCGTCCCATACCGGCTCGGTATCATAGCCATGGGGCACTGCATCTTTGTCGTCGAACAGCTGCATGCCGTTGAGCCCCGGCGCCGCCACCACCGCGCCGGCCCCGAAGCCGCCATAGACGATCTCGTCATTGTCGAGCATGGCGGTGATGACGTCATCGAATCCCGACGCCTTCATGGCACGGCGCAGAACGAACGTGTTGCCGCCCGCCACCCAGACCAGATCGTAGTTGGAAAGCTCGGCCCTGAGTGCCTCGGGGCGGCCGAAAAAATGGCGGAGGTCGAGCGGCGCAGTCGCAATGCCAAGCGCATTGAGTTCGGCGGCGGGGTCGTGGACCTCGCGCCGCAGCATTTCGCGCGCCTCGTCCGAATAGAGGTCGAGCGCATTCTCGATCAGCGCGGCGCGCTTGCCGCTGAAGCCTGTCGACTCGTGGGGTTCCCACCGGGTGGCAGGCCGGTCCGGTCCGCCACTCAGCAACGCGAGCAGGGAACCGGCCCTCTCGCCGATCCCGTAGGAGCTCAGATACAGTCTCATTTCAACCGCCCTCACAGCGAAAAAGACAAAAGGGGAACCATGTCCTGGCTCCCCTTCGGATCGTCTTCGCAGGGCGGACTGCCTAGTCGCCTTGCCGGGGAGCTGGTCTCCGGCAGGGTCGATAAGGCCTCACCGGATTATTCTGCTGCTTCTGCTGCCGGAACTACCGACACGAACATTTTGGAGTTGGCGCGCGTTTTGAACGACACGGTACCCGGGACCAGAGCGTAGATGGTGTGGTCGATGCCCATGCCGACGCCGGTGCCGGGATGCCACTTGGTGCCGCGCTGGCGCAGGATGATGTTGCCCGGAATCACGGCTTCGCCGCCGAACTTCTTGACGCCGAGGCGTCGGCCAGCCGTATCGCGACCGTTGCGGGAGGAACCGCCTGCCTTCTTGTGTGCCATGGTTCTAGCTCCTTATTCCTTGTCGTCGGCCTTGGCAGCCTTCTTGGCCGCCGGCTTCTTGGCGGGCTTTTCAGCCGCCGCTTCAGTGGTCTCAGCCTTCGGAGCGGCCTTCTTGGCCGGAGCCTTCTTCGGCTTGGCCTCGGCGGCCGGAGCCTCGTCGGCAGCCGGAGCGGCCTCGGCCTTGGCGGCCTTCTTGGCGGCCGGCTTCTTGGCCGCGGCGGGCTTGGCCTCGGCAGCAGCCTCGGTCACCGTGGCGGCAGCGCCGTTGGCGGCGAGGGCGGCGAGCTTCTTCTCGTAGCGGGCCTTGGCGATCTCGTCGACCTTGGTCGTCGGCTTGGCGCCGCCGGTCAGGATCTCGGTGATGCGGACCGTCGACAGGCGCTGGCGATGGCCGTTGCGGCGATCGTAGTGCTGGCGGCGCTCCTTCTTGAGGATGATGACCGTGCGTTCCTTCTCGGTGGCGATGAACTGACCGGCGACCAGGGCACCCTCCACCAGCGGCGCGCCGACGGTGACGGAATCGCCGTCACCGACCATCAGGACCTGGTCGAAGGTGACCACGTCGCCGGGCTCGCCCGCGATCTTCTCGATCTTCACCACATCATTGGCGGCAACCTTGTACTGCTTGCCACCGGTCTTGATCACTGCAAACGTCATTTGCGTGCCGGGGAGCTCCCGGCCTCCGTTGTTTCGCGCCCTGTGGCGCCGCAGGCAATTGCCAGTTCCTGCGGGCTTTCGATCAGTCCTGCCGAAGAATTCGGCGGCAGCCTCGAGCAGCGGTTGAACAAATCAAAAATGCGCGCCAGGCAGCCCAGCACGCAATTCGGTGCGCTGTATGACGGTTGAAGGCGTCGGAGTCAAGCAAAGAACCTTGCCGCGCCCCCCTCTCACGCAGGCAAGTGGGAGAGAGGGCGCGTTGATCGGTTTGCACTGAATCTAGGCGGCAGGATAGAAGCCCGCGATCCGCACTTCGGACGCATCCCCCACCAGCGACTTGAACTGCTCGAGGTCCGAGCCGCGCGAGTGATAGGGATAGACGATCGCCGGCTTGAACGCCTTGACCGCATCGGCGGCCTGCTCGACGCTCATCGTATAGGGCAGGTTCATGGGCAGGAACGCCACCTCGATGCCGGTCAGCGCCCGCATCTCGGGGATGTCTTCGGTGTCGCCGGCGACATAGACCTTCTTGTCGGCGAAGGTGAAGACATAGCCGTTGCCGACGCCCTGCGGGTGATACTGCTTGCGGTCCTCGGTGGTGTTGTAGGCGGCGATGGCATCGACGGCGATGCCGTTCACGGTGGTGCTCTCGCCGTTCTTCAGCGCCGTGGCCCGGGCCTTGAGCCCTTCGGGCAGCTTCTCGAACACGTCCGCGTTCACATAGACGGGCACCTCGTCACCCGCGAGCTTCACCAGGTTCTCCGCGTTGTAGTGGTCGCCATGGGCGTGGGTGATGAAGATCGCCGTCGGCGCCGGCAGGCCGTCGAAGCTGTTTTCGGCCGGATCGACATACAACACCTGGTCGCCGAAGCTGAGCGCGAGGCTCGCATGCATCACCGGGTGGATGCCGATTTCGCCGCCCGAAGTGGCGACAGTCTCGGCGGCGAAGGCGGGACGGATCGACGCGAGGACGGGCAGGGCGGCGAGCCCGGCCAAAATGGTACGACGCTGCAATTTGCTCTCCCTAATTAGGCCTTGTGGCAATGAGCCGCTCACGCAGGCGCGCGGCTTCGGCCGACTCCGTAACAAGGGCGCGGGCCTTGTGTTCCGCCTGCCAACGCGAAAGTGACCAATCGTGAGCATCCGTGGGGATGGGCACCGTTGGCAAGTAGGCATCGGCCTCGTGCAGCTCGGGCCCATCGGCCAGCATGGTGGCAATCGGCGTGCGCCGGTACTCGCCCCCCTCATAGGCATCGAGCAGGTCGCGCTCGAACGGGGTGAGTCCGGTGATGAGCAGTCCCTCGGCCGCCGCGCCCGGCGTCCGCACCAGCGCAGGATAGATGCGCCGCGGATAGGTCACGGCCTTCCAGCCCGGCGCCCGCGCCGCGTGGATCGTACCCGGCTGTAGCGGGCGGCCGAGTACGGCGGCGACGAGATCGGGGTCGCGCAGCGTGCCATAGACGAAGAGCGGGAGGGGAGGGGCGATCATCGGCTGCGGGGGGCTCCCGGTCCGGTTGGCTTGACTCCTCCCCAAGACTGGCAGCGCTGCGACAGAAACCGCCTTTGTGGGAAGAGCTTCAATAGAGTGTTGCAGCGCTTCGGATGCTATGCCATAAGCCCGCCCGTCTCGACCAGCCGCCCGTGGCGGCAACGGCACGACCTCGCGGAGAGGTGGCAGAGTGGTCGATTGCACCGCACTCGAAATGCGGCGTGGGGGCAACTCCACCGGGGGTTCAAATCCCTCCCTCTCCGCCATTCCTCTCTATAATCCGACAGGGTGGCCGAAGCCCGGATTTCTGCTGCTTCGGCGGCGAGGGTCTCCGGACCAGGGCGTTCATGTGGCTGATTCGTACCAGCCGAGATGCCTTTAGGCGTCGTCGGGGTCGTCCACCGGCGTGAGGGAGCCGTCGAATTCGAGGAGGTCGCCGGGCTGGCAGTCGAGGTAGGCGCAGATTTTCTCGAGGGTGCTGAACCGGATGCCCTTTACCTTGCCGGCCTTGAGCAGGGAGAGGTTGGCTTCGGTGATGCCGATGGCGGCGGCGAGCTCCTTGGATCGCACCTTGCGCAGCGCCAGCATCACATCCAGTCGAACGATGATGGCCATGGCTACACGATCTGCCGGTTTTCGTCGGCGATGCGCTGCGCCTCCTCGAAGAGCCTTGCCACGAAGAACAACAGCGCACTGATCAGCAGGATGAAGACGTCTCCGCCTTCGAACGACACGACCACGTGTTCCAGCCCCTCTGCGGCCCAAAGCGCGGCAGCGATGGCGACGATGGGCGGCAGGAAGATGGAGATGATCGCGGTGACGAGGACGAAGAGCGCGAAGCGGCGCAGGTGGGCGATGGTCGGCTGGCTGAAGATTTCGCCCTGTTCCGCCCGGCCCAGCATGCGCGACAGCTCCCACAGCGCCAGCGCGAAGGGCACGCCGGTCGCCACCAGCAGGATCACCCCGGGGAGGTCCGCTGCGGGAAGCCCGGCGAGGGTTGCCGCAACCACCAGCGCCACGCCGGCATAGGTCACGTAGCGGAGGATCTTTGCATTCCGGGACAGAGCCGACTGAACTGCCATGTTGTTTCTGATCTGCGAGAAGAGATTATTGCTCTGCATACATCCTGCGTGCCTCGGGGACAACGGGCCGATTGCCCCACCGCTTCAGCACGCCCCGTCCGTGGCGGTCTGGTTCAGCGCCAGCTGCGTGCCATAGCGTTGCGGCAAGCCGAGCGAGATCTGCCAGCGGTCATGGGCAGCGCGCGCGAGCGAGCCGGCATCGGCAACATCTGCCTCGGCGGCTCTCTCGAACAGGACTGTCGCCGCCTCAAAATCGCTCGGGCAGGTGCCGTGCTGAAGGATCATGGCAGCCCGATAAGCATCCCAGCCCTCGAGCCGGGCGCCGTCGGCGGCGAAGGAGCGGACGAGTTGCAGCCGGTCACGATCCCGGCTGTCGTCGAACAGGATCGCGCCCGAACGCCGGTCGGTCTGGTCGGTGTGGTGGACGAAGGCCAGCCTCTCCGCGACACTGCCGGTGGTGGGCGTGGCGCTGGTGAACAGCGCCGAGCATAGTCCAGGGGCAAGGCAGGTCAGGCCCGCCACGACACTGCAGCCGGCGCGCAGCAGCAAGCGGCGGATGCCGATCCGCTTTCTCGTCCAGGGAATGAGCGCCACGATGACGGCCAGCGCCGCCAGCACAACCGGAACCACCGCAACCAGCGCCAGCCCGGCCAGCATGGGGATGGTCAGCACAGCGAGGATAGCACCCACCGCGACGGAAACAGCCGCGTAGCGCAGCCGCCTGGGCGCCAGCACTCCCACGACCACGTCGGCCCACAGCAGCAGCACGAGGAAGATTGCCATGCCCCAGCGATCTGAATAGAGCGGCCCAAGGAGGGGCCGCATCCACCATGCAACGGCGATCAGCGCAGCCGCCGCCAGTGTGGCGAGGGCGATGATGAACGGGCTGGCGCGACGCGGCGAGCGGGCGCCGTGAGCGGGAGAGAGGCTTGAGAGGGACAGCATATCGGAACCAACATAGAAATTACTTGTTGCGCTACGATAATTTCTTGCTGTATGCAAGCCACGACGCAAGCGCCCCGGATTTCTGAATGCCCTTCTTCTCATCGACTCCCCGCTTAGCGGGCCGCGGCTCCGTTCCTGCCTTTGTGGCGCTTTTCGCCATCGGTGCGGTCGGGGTGGCCTCGACGCTTCTCGTCCTCCCCGAGGTGCCGGGCGTGCCCCGTCCGCTGCTGCTCATCAATCCCGCGATCCTGCTGGCAGTGGGCACCCTGCTCGGCTTCGTCTTCGCGGGGCGTGTCGGCTGGCGCTCGGCCGTGGCTGACAGGCTGAGGGGCGTGGAAACGACCTTTAGCGTCCTCCCAGCCGGCAGGCTGGCAGCGATCGGCATCGGTGCCGGTTTCCTCATCGCCGTTGCCGACAGCCTGCTCCTGCCCTGGTGGCAGGGCGCTGTGCCCCTTGGCTCGATGACCGAGGGGTGGTCGCCTGCGGCACTCCTCGTCGGCCTTCTCTATGGCGGCATCACCGAAGAGATCATCTTCCGCTGGGGCCTGCTTTCGCTCGGGGTCTGGGGCCTTTGGAAAATCGCCGGCCGGGGCACCGCCGCTCCGTCGCAGACCCTGGTCTGGATCGGCATTGTAAGTACCGCGCTGCTGTTCGGGCTGGGTCATCTGCCGGCTCTGCAACTGGCTGGTGCGGAACTGGACGCGCCGCTGGTCTTGAGGACGGTCGGCCTCAACATGCTGGCCTCGATCCTGTTTGCCTCCGCCTTCGTGCGGCACAATCTCGAAACCGCCATGCTGACGCATGCCGGTTTCCATCTGGGGGTGGCCGCGGCCGTCCTCATTCTCTGATCCTCCTCCCCAACTGAAGGACCTTCACCATGAACCGCATCCTGCGGGGCAGCGTGCTCGCGCTCGCCCTCGTGACCCTTGCCGCCTGCTCCACCATCGGTCCGGTGCCGCGCACTGCCGCCGAGGTCAAGTTGCACGCCCAGTTCCAGCGTGACCGCGACAACTGCCGGCGCGTGGCCGAGGCTAGGTTCGACTATGTCGATCCGAACAAGCCAGACGCCGTTGCCCGGCGCTCCATGCGGGTGGAAAGCGCGATCCAAGCGTGCATGCTCAGCCGTGGCTGGAACAACCCGGCATATGACGGTTGGGCCGACGGCCGCTCCTGACCATGAAAAAGGCCTGCCTCCCGCGTGCGCGAGAGGCAGGCCCGAGGCTGACAATGCAGCTGTTGCTTCAGCCGCAGCGCATCATCTGGATCAGGGGACGCGGCTGGTCCTCGTCATCGAACTCCCGCCGCCCTGTCTCGTGGAAACCAGCCTTGCGATAGAATTGCCGCGCGCCGGAATTGGCCTCGTAGACCTCCACCGACAGCGCGCCCCTGAGCTTGCCCGCATGCTCGATCAGGGCCAGACCGATGCCGCCGCGATGACAGGCCGGGTCGACGAAAAGGCCGCCGACGAAACTGCCGAGCAGGCCGATGAAACCCTGAACGCGATCGCCGTCGGCGAGGACCCAGGTCTCCGCCTGCGGCAGATAGATGTCACGCACGGCGGCCGCCTGCCGGTCGAGGTCGGCGGCAGTGAGGAAAGGATGACCGACCTCGGAGGCTGCACGCCAGATCCGCATGCAGGCCTCGAGGTC
>Ga0207868_1000430_pt1 | contig 46127 bp, 45 predicted proteins | sample Passage237B_FD_187370 | JGI IMG/M metagenome (GOLD analysis project Ga0207868, IMG submission 187370) | Cellulose adapted compost microbial communities from Newby Island Compost Facility, Milpitas, CA, USA - Passage2 37B (SPAdes) (version 3) ... | reverse complement strand
ATCACCAGCATCTGCTTCTACGGCGTCATCCTATTCCTGCTGGGTAGCGATCTATACAAGAACGTGACGCTCAACCACCGCATCCAGACTCAGGGCCAGCGGGGTACAGCCACCGTTGTCTCCAGCGAAGAACATATCGTTCAGCGTGGCAGTGCTCGCGATAAGCGAGGCTACCGTGCGTGGATCCAGGGCGAACATGGTCTGCTGGAAGTGCGATGGCCAAAGCATCTCGAGCCAGGCAGCCAGGTGGCATATGTCCATCTTTCCCCGGGGATGCGCACGCTGCTGATTGATCCTGAAAAGCCAGATCAATCTTTCGTCGCCCGTTACCTGATCAGTTGGTATGGCATTGGCCAGATGGCGGGGATTGCCCTGCTGGTCATCATGATCGCACTGACGCTGCGACGCATCTTCATGGCCGCCACGGGCAGACAGCCTGTGCTGGTTCAGAAGTAGCTCACCGGAAATAAAAAAGCCTGCTCTTACCAGCAGGCTTTTTCGTTTCATATTTCAGCTAATGACTCAACGACTCGCCCAGAGCATCCCGCGCTGGACAATCAGCCGGGCCATCGGGTTATCAAAATCCTTGTCAGTGTGACCCCAGGCCGCATAGAAAACTTTGCCCTTGCCCCAGGTGCGTGTCCACACGTAAGGCATGACCACACCGGATTCCTCAAAGGTGATCGTGGCCAGCACGTTGTTGGACGGGTCGGTATGCAGGTAATAACGTTCGGTGTTGGTGAGTGTGAAGTCGCTTACGCCCTGCATGATCGGGTGCTCGCGATTGGTGATTTTCACATCGTAGGCCGGATAGATATTGCCAGGGTGCGCCACCCACTGCCCACCTGTCATCCACTGATACTGCGTATTGTTGCGGAAGGAATCGCACATGCCCCCGTGGAAGCCGGCGATGCCCACACCTGACGCCACTGCATCAAGCAGGCCTTTTTCCTGATCCTTGGTGATCTGCCCCATCGTCCAGATGGGAACGATCAACGAAAGCTGGCTGAGTTTTTCTGTATCAAGGTAGCTGTCGAGTGTGTTCGACACTTCCACCTCGTAGCCCTGTGACTGCAGCCAGGGCGCGAAAATATCCGCGCATTCCTTTGGCTTATGGCCTGCCCAACCACCCCAGACGATCAGTGCACGCTTGGTCATTGAAATTGCCTTTGCATGACGTTGGTTGCTCAGCCAGCAGTTTACCGATCTTTGGCCTGATCTTCTGCAAGATCATCATGCAGCGTATTGGCATGCTTGGCCGCGCCATCCAGATGTGCGGCCTTGGTGATCAAGTGTGCGCCAACCGGGCTGGCGATATACAGGAAGATGATCACCAGTCCGGCCTTGGTTACCACGTGAAGCGGATCGGCATCCGGGTTCATCGACAGACCGATGGCCGCCGCGATCAGCAATCCGGTGATCCCCAGCGTCATGCACTTGGAAGCCGCATGCATGCGGTTGTAGAAGTCAGGCAGCTTCACCAGGCCATAGGCGCCGACCGTCAGGAAGAACAGGCCGAACAGCAGGAAAGCCACCATCATCAGGATGATGACCATATGCAGCCAGTCGTGAGGCATCATGCGTTCTCCTGTTTCGAGTCAGCTGACTGCGTGCGAGCCAGATGGGGGCGACCGATGTACTGCGCCATGGCCACCGCGCCGGCAAAGCCCACCAGCGACAGCACCAGAATGCCGTCAAAGAACATCAGTGTTTCCAGCTTCAACGACAGCAGCACCACCAGTGCAATCAGATGAAGTCCCAGCGTGTCCACGGCCATCGCACGATCCGCCACATGCGGACCACGCACCAGCCTGTACAGACAGAAGCCCATGCCCAGAAAAACCAGCACCAGCCCCAGGGTGAGTGTCCAATCCGCCAGATGCATAAACCAGGGCCGCGCGGCCGGATCTGCAGCATCAGCCAGTATCAGTAGAGAAGGGATCATAGGAACTCCTCCAGAATGCGCCGGCGAAGGTCACCAATGTCATTCATCAGCGCCTCCCGGTCATGGCCGATCATGCAGTGCACATACAGCCACTGCCTGTCTTCAGAAACATCCATCGACAGTGTGCCCGGTGTAAGCGTGATGGCATTGGCCAGCACGGTGAGCTGAACGTCAGTGAGATCCCCCACCGGGTAACGAATGATGCTGCTCTTTTCATGGAAGCCCGGCTTGAGCACCACCTTGGCAACATCCCAGTTGGCTTTAACCAGAATGCGGATGAAGTAGACGACAAAGCGGATGAGTCGCCCGAGCCTGCCGCCGTAGGTTTCACCAGTGATGGTGCGACTGAGCAGGCTGAGCATGACATACGCCAGCAGCAGGCCGGCCACGAATGTCCAGGGGTCGAACGCGCCCCACATGAACATCCACACCACGGCCAGCAGCACGTTGAGAAGGAACATCTTCATCGTTCCACCTCCAGCCGGGCATGAGCACTCAGATGAGCCGGTTCAGGATTGTTCTGTGGAACATGCTGCGGACCAAGCACCGCCGCGATGTAAGGCCGCGGGTCCACCGTGATGCCTGCTGCGGTCGTCGACAGCTTCATGTACCACGGTGCTGCAAACCCCATCGTCAGGGCTACCACGACCAGCACGGCCGTGCTCACCATGCCGCCGGCTACTACCGGTCGACGTTCAGGCTGATCCACATGCTGGCCCTGTGGGGTAGACCAGAAGCCATAGCTCCAGATCTTGAGCATCGACAGCAGCGTCAGCAGACTCGTGGCGATAGCCAGCGTCGCCAGCCACCAGTGTCGTTCCAGATACGCCTGCTCGATGAGCACATACTTGCCAAAGAAGCCTGAGAGCGGAGGCAGCCCCGCCAGCGACATCGACGCCAGGAAGAACAACGTCGCCAGCCAGGGTGCACGCTTGACCAGCCCGCCGATGCTTTCCAGATCGTCACTGCCCGCGTGAGCCTGCATCAGGCCGCCACAGAGGAACAATGCGGTCTTGACCACCATGTTGTGAAGGATGAAGAAGATCGCCGCAGCCACGGCCAGTTGTGTCGCCAGGCCGATGCCCAGCACGATGTAGCCGATCTGGCTGATGATGTGAATCGCCAGAATTCTGCGGACACTGTGCATCGAAACCGCCCCGAGCACGCCCAGGAACATCGTCACGCCTGCGCTGACGAGGATGGCTGGCGTCAGCACGTGCATGACATCAGGTGACTGGCCGAACATCATCACAAACACGCGAATCATCACATACGCGCCCACCTTGGTCAGCAGCCCTGCGAACAGTGCCACCAGACCCGCAGGCAAGGTGTGATACGAATCAGGCAGCCAGTACCACAGTGGGAAGATGGCAGTCTTGCCACCAAAGACGATCAGGAACATCGCAATCAGGGGCAGACTCCTGGCAGGCAGCTCGCCTGCCAGACTGATGCGGGCGATGTCGGCCATGTTCAGCGTGCCAAGCTGACCATAGAGCATGCCCGCACAGGTAACAAAGAGGGTCGAGCCCACCAGGTTCAGCAGCACGTACTTGTAGGCCTGTCGCATCTGAGCCTTGCCCGTCCCGATGACGAACAGGCTGTAGGACGACAGAAGCATGATCTCAAAGGCGACGAACAGGTTAAACAGGTCGCCGGTGATGAAGCTCCATTGCACGCCGAATATCTGCAGGTGGAACAGAGGATGGAACATCCCCCCCTGCAGGAACGGGTTAAGCTGCGAGATGCAGTACACATACACGCACAGCGACACCAGCGCCGCAGTGGTGATCATCAGCGCAGACAGTGGATCCAGCACGATGGTAATGCCAAAGGGCGCAGGCCAGTTGCCCATCTGCGAGACCAGGATTGAGCCATCACTGACCGTCCAGAGCCCCCACAGTGCAAGCATCAGGTTGAGCATCAGTGCCCCAAGGCCCAGAACACGCTGTGTGCTGGCTCGCCCCGAGGCAAAGAGCGTGAAGATGCCTGCCGCCATAGGCAGCGCGACAAAGAGAACAATCAGATGTGGATTCATCTCAGGCATCGTGCACCTCGTGAGCGAGTTCAGCCAGTTCGAGCGTGCGTGTGCGACGCCAGGTAATCACAAGCATGGTCAGCAGAAACGCCTGGACCGCAAAGCCGATCACAATAGCCGTCAGAATCAGCGCCTGAGGCAGCGGATCAACAAGCGGAGCAAGATAGAAATTGATCTGATCGGCCGCGGCGTGGCCAGCCGTTTCGGGCAGGACCGGCGCAATCTTGCCCACCGGCGATCGACTGGCCGCGATGATCCCCAGGTTCGCCCCATGGCCCAGCAGGAACACGCCCATGCAGACACTCTTGAGCTCCCGGCCAAGCATCAGGTACGTCGAGACGGCGAATACCACGCCCACCATAATGGCAATGAGCAGTGTCATTCCAGCTCCTGACTCAAGGCGTCAATGATGCCCACCACCACCCCGGCTACGGTGAGCATCACGCCAAGATCAAAAATCATCACTGTGGCCCACTCAAACTTCCCCCCCCCACCAGGCAGCGGAATATAACCATGGTTGGAGGTGAAAAAGGGCAGGCCGAATCCGATCGCCCCGATGCCCGTGCCCAGCGCCAGAAGCAATCCGGCAGCAATCAGCAGACGAGGCGAAAAAGGCATGAGCTTGCGCATGGATGCGCCGCCATCACTCATCCGCTGAATGACGATGGCCGCGGCGAGCATCAGCCCGCCCACAAAGCCGCCACCGGGTGTCTGGTGTCCCTTGAAGTAGATGAACACCGAAAACACCAGACTCAGCGGAATCAGCAGTCGAACAGAAGTACGAAGGATGACCGTACTCATCATGGCCTGGCCTCCTGCGTCGGAATCGTTTCTTCTTCCCCTTCTCGGCGGCGACGCAGCAGCGTCCAGACGCCCATCGCAGCCAGGCCCAGCACGGTGATTTCGCCCATGGTGTCAAAGCCGCGGAAGTCCACGAGGATTACGTTGACCACGTTGTTCCCCCCGCCGCCTTTGTGGAGCGTCATATGACCATCGTGCTGAGCTTCAGCATGGTGATCATCAGAGCCCGAACCATAGCTGATGCGATGCTCAGCACCGCGATCCACCAGGCTGTCGAGTTGAGCTTCGCGCGGATGCACATTCAGGCTGTCCACACCGTGATAGCTGTTGCGAAGGAAGTAATGCCCCAGATGCTGAATGGCAGAGCCATCCGCTGCCTTGTAAGGCATCACGGGGCGATCACCGGTCGAGCTGCTGAGCGTCAACCAGAACATCACCCCGCCCACCAGAACGGCGAGAACCGCTCTCCCCACCGCATTACGGCCGGGCAGCGGTTTCTTCTCAACGGGCAGCAGGCTCAGGACCAGCAGGAAGAGCACCAGCGAGACGATTTCGATGGAGATCTGCGTCAGAGCAAGGTCGGGCGCCTGATAGAAGTAGTACACGCCTGTCACCGAGAACCCGCAGGCCCCGAGCACCAGCACGCGGCTGGCCCGCATACGGACCATGGGCATCAGCAGTGCGGAGATGCACACCATGGCTGTGAGCATGTAACCCACCAGCAGCTGATCGAAAGGCTCAATGAGTTTTTCAGTCGGCCAGGCAAACGCATCACCATGACGGGCGATGGCCCAGCAGAACAGGCCGACAATCGTCACGCTCGTCAGTGCAATGTATGTCGTCAGATGACCAGTCTGCAGCAGACGGAAGACATAGCCCCCGCCTTTGGTGGCCATGAGGTAGAAGCCCGGATACAGGCTGTCATGCGGATCCTTGCGCACGCCTCGCAGCAGTGGCGACAGGCCCAGCGCCACACCAAGCACCATCCCCGTCAGACTCATATACAGAGGCAGGCCCAGGTGCGCATCCCAGGTCATGGGCAGGATGTTCCCCAGATGGGTCTTGAAATCGTAGTTGCCCGCAGTGCGTTCAACGCTCAGGAAGAGTTTGTCGTAGGCAAAGGGAACTAAGCCGGAGATGTACTGGAAGGCAACGATGATCAGCCCGGGAATCCAGAGGAACGCAGGCCACAGGCCATGTTCGTGCTCGTGATGGTGATGATGATCGTCATGATGGCCATGGGCATGATCGGCTTTGCCCAGCAGCGTGGTGGCCAGTCGGATGAAGATGGCCACGTTGAACATGCCCGTAAGTACACCCGCCGCCGCCAGCATCCAGAACATGTTCGAGCCACTGGCCTTGATGGCATTGGCGATCTGATAGAAGAAAAATTCCTTGGCCGAGAAGCTGAGCGTCAACGGGCCAGCCGCCAGGGCGTAGGCCGCCAGCAGGATCACGATGGTCATGATGGCCTGCGTGCGTCCCTGATAGAAGAAGCCACGCAGATGCGTGATATCGCGTGAAGCGATGTGCCCGATTGCGCCGGCCAGGATGAACAGCGGTGCTTTGTAAAGGGCGTGATTGAGAATCTGCGTGACATCCCAGTAGAGCACGGGATGATCGTGCCAGGTGTACGCCGCCAGGCCATACATCGTCATCAGCAGCCCCAGCTGACTGACGGTGGTGTAAGCGAAAATCTGCTTGAGATCATGACGCTGCAGGGCGATGAACGCACCATAGACCATCGTGATGGCGCCCAGCGGAATGAGCACTGCAGGCCAGTAGATCACCGTGGGCATGGCACAGAAGATGGGCCAGGTGCGCCCGACGAGGTAGACGCCGGCTTTGACCATCGTCGCCGAGTGCAGATAGGCCGACACAGGCGTGGGAGCAGCCATCGCACCAGGCAGCCAGAAGTGAAGCGGCCACTGAGCACTCTTAGCTGCAGCGCCTGCGAAGACCAGCAGGAAGGCGGCGGTCAGCTGTGGGCTGCCTTCCAGCGACTGGCGGATGGCCATCAGTTCGCTGAATGACCAGACGCCGGAGGTCACCCCCAGCAGGATCAGGCCGGCCATCAGGCACAGCCCCCCTGCCCCGGTGATGATGAAAGCCTGCATGGCCTTCTTCACCGCAACAGGATCATCACGTTCCCATCCAATAAGCAGGAACGAGCTGATGCTCGTCATTTCCCAGAAAAGCAGCATGAGCAGAAAATTGTCCGACAGCACCAGACCGATCATCGCGGTCATGAACAGAAGCAGCGTCGGATAGAACCTGCGCAGGCTCGATGCATCAGGACCGAAGTAGGCACGGGCGTAAAGCACAATCAGCATGCCAACGCCAGCAACGAGGAGTGCAAAGAACAGGCCCAGCGGATCCGCATTGAAGGTCAGATCGAGCTTGAGAGCCGACATCCAAGGCCAGTGGCCTCGCGTTCCCGCAACACCATGACCGCTCATGAGCATGCCCAAGGCGGTGAGGGTCACAATGGGTCCCAGCAGGGACACCAGCACACGAGGCAGTACCCATAGCCTGGGCACCAGCAGTGTGACCAGACCACACAACGCCGGGGCAAGAGCCCCTACCAGAAAATAGCCGATCGGATTCAACCAACCTCCCAACCGCATCAGGGCACGAGAAAACCTGCATCACTCAGGTGATGTGATTACCTTCCATCGACCATTACAGAGCTTCTCAACCAGAATGCCTTATTACCTGCGTTTATCGGACGGCTTATAACTTCGATACCTGCCGTCATATGACGCATCCCCCCCTGGGGTGGTCACTTGTACAACCTCGACTGATTCACGAAACTGTCAGACATGGATACTGCCAACCTCTGGGCGCCATGGCGCATGAGTTACATCCGTCAGCTGGCCGCGAGCCCTGACAAACCGCCGACTGATCCCGGCTGCTTTCTGTGTCGGGCTGGCGAAACCGAGCCGCACTCCCCTGCTGCCCGTGAGCAGTTCATCCTGCATCACACCGAGCATGGCGTGCTGATGCTCAATCGCTATCCATATACCAATGGTCATCTGCTGGTGGCCCCCCTGGTCCACGCTGGCGAACTTTCAGACCTGTCCCCGGCGATTCGCGGCGACCTGATGGAGCTGACCGAACTGGGCAGCCGACTCCTGCAGGCGGCGATTCATCCTCAGGGCATCAATATCGGCATCAACATGGGCCGGTGCGCCGGTGCGGGCGTTCCTGGCCATCTGCATATTCATCTGGTTCCCCGCTGGAACGGGGATACGAATTTCATGCACACCATCGGCCAGGTTCACGTCATTCCCCAGGCTCTGGAGGAAAGTCACAGCTGGCTGTCAGAAGTTCTGAAAAAGCTGCTGGCCGACAGTTCCAACGAAAAATGAAGACTGGCTCAGGCGGCGGGACGAGTCTTGAAGCAGATACCCAGCTCATGGGTCTGATCATCGCGGCGGATACAGCGAACCACGCGCCCCGTAGCGTTAAAACCACGCTCGGCGCCGTGAGGCGGGAAGCACAGCGTCATGATCGTCTGAAGGTCCACCGCTTCACTGGCCAGCACGCAGACGCCTGTCCGGGACAGGTTCACCAGCTCGACCGAAGCGATCTTCCGCTGGTGTGGCTGCGACAGTGAACCGGTCGTCAAAATCGAGGTAACCCGCCCTGACGCCGGGTGGCGGTCGGCGCAACGCCTTTCAAAGCGTAAACTGTCCGACACGGTAAGCTGAGGGTTCATCACGTTAGATTGTGGATACGCCATAAGGGCTGGTCCTTATATTTGGTCTTTCTCACCCAACCGCCCCAGATGGCATCGACGGAATAATTGACAGGGTTTAGCAGGCTTGACTTCAAAACCAGAAAAAAGATTCGGATTGGTCAGTCTCGTGGGCGCAGGTCCAGGCGACGAAGGGCTGATTACCGTTAAAGGGCTTCAGCGGCTGCAGCAGGCTGATGCGGTGGTATACGACGCACTGGCTAACCCACGCCTGCTTGAGCACGTCCACCCCGACGCCGAACTGATCGACGCAGGCAAGCGTTCGCGTCAGCACACCCTCACGCAGGACCAGACCCAGGAACTGCTGGTGAAGCTCGCCAGCAAGTACGCGCTGGTCGTCCGCCTCAAGGGTGGCGACCCCTACCTCTTTGGGCGTGGCGCGGAAGAAGCGGCCTATCTGGCCCGCCATGGCGTAGCGTGCGAAGTGATCCCGGGCGTGACCTCAGGTATCGCAGCTCCTGCGATGGCGGGCGTGCCTGTGACACATCGCTCCATCGCCAGCACGGTGACTTTCGTCACCGGCCACGAGGATCCCACCAAGGAACAGACAGCGGTCGACTACCCTGCCCTGGCGAAACTCGCCCAGATGGGTGGTACGCTCTGCTTCTATATGGGCGTGGGACGCCTGGCGGCCATCAGTCAGTCACTGCAGGCGGGCGGCCTGTCGGGCGACACCCCTGTCGCGCTCGTGCAATGGGGCACGCACCCCAAACAGAAGTCGCTGCGAACCAAACTGGTAACAGCTGCGGAAGATGTTGAGAAAAATGGCATTGGCGCACCGGCCATGATCGTTGTGGGTCAGGTCGCGGGCATGGATGAGCCGGGGCTGGATTACTTCACCAGTCGACCGCTGTTTGGTCAGCGAGTGCTGATCACTCGCACCAGACAGCAGGCTTCAGAGCTGCGCGTCAAGCTCGAAGAACAGGGCGCGCAGGTTCTCGAAGCCCCCACCATTGAACTGGTCCCCCCGCCCACGTGGGAGGAGGTCGACCAGGCCATTCGGGATATCAAAAATTACCAATGGCTGGTGCTCAGCAGCATCAACGCCGTGACCACGCTGGCCCAGCGGCTGGCTGCACTGGAACTCGACGGCCGCCATCTGGCCGGCGTGAAGATCGCCGTCATCGGCCAGCCCACTGCTGATGCTCTGCTGGCCCAGACAGGCCTGCGGGCTGATCTGTCACCCTCGCGATTCATCGGCGAATCACTGGCTCAGACGATGATCGAACAAGGCATCGCCGGTCAGCGCATTCTCTGCCTGCGGGCGGACATCGGCCGGCCCGTCCTGCCCGACATGCTCACGCAAGCTGGCGGGCTGGTCACGCAGGTGACGGCCTATGAGTCCCGGCTCTTCGATGCCCTGCCCGAATCTGTCCTCGAAGCGCTTCGCCAGCGCCAGGTGGACTGGGTCACATTCACCAGCGCTTCGACAGCTCGTAATCTTGTGACGCTGCTGGGCCAGGAGAAGGATCTGCTGTCGTCGGTGAAGATTGCCTCCATGGGCCCGATCACCAGCGACGCCGTGCGTGAGCTGGGCTTTGAAGTGACCGCCGAGCCTGAGGTGTCCACGCTCGACCAGATGGTGGAGGCGATGGGGAAGCATCGGTGAGGATGATCCCCTTCCGCTGTCTCATATGAAGCGTCATTGCCCTGCGGCGATAATCCCGGAGTGATTCACATGGCAGTCCCCCGACTCGATGTTAAGCACACCGCTCTGATGGTGGTGGATGTTCAGGAAAAGCTGCTGCCTCATATGCATGACAGCGCAGGCGTACTGGCCCAGACCGGTCGTCTGCTGGATGGCGCGAATCTGCTCAAGCTCCCCGTGCTGGTCACTGAGCAGTATCGCAAAGGCCTGGGCGTGACGGTACCTGAACTGGCCCCGCGCATCGCGCAGGCCAGGGGCATCTATGAGAAGCTGACCTTCTCTGCTCTCATAGAACCCGTGCGTCAGGCGCTGGATGAAGTCCAGGCCCGCACGGTGCTGGTGTGTGGCATCGAAACGCATGTCTGTGTGCTGCAGACGTGTCTGGATCTGGCGAAAGAAGGCTTCATTCCTTTCATCATGACTGATGCGGTCAGTTCACGACGCCCCAGCGATCACGCCGCAGCGATCCAGCGGCTGATTCAGGCGCAGGTGGTCCCCACCACTGTCGAATCGGCGCTGCTTGAGATGGTCCACGATGCAGGTTCCAGTACGTTCAAAGCGATGCTTCCGATTATCAAGTGAAAGACAGACCCCGGTTCAGTGAACCGGAGCTTTGAACGACGGTTTCTTCTCTCAATCAAAGTTTGAATAAAAAAACACCCGACGTTTGTCGGGTGTTTTTGTGTTCAGTGAGTCAGTCTTCAGTGAGGCATGGGGAACTGCGAGCACAGGTCCACCACTTCGCTGCGGACTTCTGCGGCCACTTCGGCGTCACCGCCGCTGGTGAGCACGCGGTCGATCAGATCGGCGATCTGAATCATCTGCGGTTCCTTCAGGCCACGGGTCGTGGTAGCAGGCGTACCCAGACGCAGGCCCGAGGTGAACTTGGGCGGACGGGTGTCCTGCGGGATGCCGTTCTTGTTGGTGATGATGCCTGCAGCTTCGAGCCACTTTTCAGCATCAGCGCCGGTCAGGTCGGCCGAGCGGGAACGCAGGTCGACGAGCATCAGGTGGTTGTCCGTCCCGCCGGAGACCAGGCGGTAGCCCTTGTCGGTCAGGGCCTTGGCCAGCGTCTGAGCATTGCGGACCACCTGGCGGGCGTATTCGGAGAACGAAGGCTTGAGGGCTTCACCGAACGCCACGGCTTTGGCGGCGATGACGTGCATCAGCGGGCCGCCCTGGAAGCCGGGGAACACGGCCTTGTCGATCTTCTTGGCGATCTCAGGATCGTTGGTCATGATGATGCCACCACGCGGACCACGCAGGGTCTTGTGCGTAGTGCTGGTCACCACATGGCAGTGCGGGAATGGCGAGGGATGCACGCCGCCGGCAATCAGACCGGCGATGTGCGCAATGTCTGCCATCAGGATTGCGCCGCATTCATCAGCGATCTGACGGAAGCGGGCGAAGTCGATTTCGCGGGGATAAGCCGAGTAGCCGCAGAGCAGCATCTTGGGCTTGTGCTCCAGGCAGACCTTGCGAACGGCGTCATAGTCGATGCGTTCGAAGTCGGGCTTAGAGAGATCATAGACCAGCGGATAGTGCACGGGCTTGAAGTACTTGCCCGAGAAGTTGAGCTTCATGCCGTGCGACAGGTGACCGCCGTCGGAGAGCACGAGGCTGGCGAAGGTGTCGCCGGGCTCCATCAGAGCGTAGAACACAGCTGCGTTAGCCTGAGCGCCCGAGTGAGGCTGGACGTTGGCGAACTGGCATCCAAAGAGCTTCTTGAGACGCTCGCGGGCCAGGTCTTCGATCTGGTCGTGGAACTTGCAGCCGCCATAGTAGCGGGCGCCGGGGTAACCTTCGGCGTACTTGTTGGTCAGGACGGTTCCCATGGCAGCCATGACAGCCGGGCTGGCGTGGTTTTCACTGGCAATGAGTTCCAGCGTGTTTTCCTGGCGCTCCTGCTCAGCGCGAATGGATCGCCACAGATCAGGATCGACCTGGGCGATGGGGTTGGATCGTTCGGCCAGCGTGGCTTGGGTCTGCGTCATCGTCTCTCATGCTCCACAAAGGGGATTCGCGTACCCAAACCATCCTAACTGTACACGCCTTTGCGGGCAAAGCGCCGCCCCCCTTCTCGACCACCTCATTGGCCTATCCATTGGGAGTAGACTTGAAGACTTCAGGCAGGACTTACTGGAACAGCATGATGCCTGACCCGCCCGACGGAGCTCGCTCCAGGGCTTTGGCTGGAGAAAGCGATTCTGCATGACCATCGGCGAAAACCGCATTACCCGAAGCAGAGCCTGCCGAGGTTCGTGAACCGCCATGCCAGAAGCCCATCTCGTACTGCAGTCCTGCAGCAGTTCCTGTCAGGGGCAGGACTCGACCAGGACGGTATTGCACCACGCCCCCTGAACCCGCAGAGCCATAACCAGCATCAAAGCCACCATCCACATGGGTAGCCAGCTGGCCGGGGGATTTGACCTTATCAATCTGGGCAGAAGTACGCCCGAGGTACACACCATCGGACGAAGGACTCAAATTCGAATTCTGGCCATACCCTGTGAATCCCCCATTCCACATGGTGGGGCGAGGCAGTTGAACCGTCGGGGTCGTCATCATTTCCCCCTTGAACTCCACGCGCATGCCCGGTGAACGGAAAGGCGAACTCTGACAGAGCCAGAAGGAACTCAGCAAATTGATATCAGCATCCCAGATGGCTGCCGAGCCTGGTGGACTGCCGTTCCTGTTGCCCGGCGCATGTGCTACATAATTGAGACCAAACAGCCGCTTGGGCCAGGGTCCGCTCAGGAGGGTATTGCTGTGGCTGGCTGAAAATGGGTTGTAACGACGAAAATCCGTCAGATACAGCTGACTGGATACTCCCATCTGTCGCATGGTGTTCAGGCATTTCATTTTATCCACCACAGCGCGTGATTTAGAAAGTGCAGGCATCAGCAGTGCGATGAGCATGGCAGTAATGGCCATGACCACCAGCAGTTCGACCAGCGTAAATGCGGGCTTCAGATAAGCCTCAGGGCCCCTGGAATGCCTGCTCATATTTATTACTCCGCGTCTGATGCCATCAGAAAGATGTCTGAGAATCGTCAGGCTGAAATGAATCTACATCTGCATTATGTCGTATCAAGCAGACGGGTCAATAGAAATCTGCCGGATTCAACACGGTTATAATTTCGTAATTTTAACTTGTTTAGTGCATTGTTTGATTCATCACCATACTTTTCAATCCCGCATCCCCAGTGCTTTCACGCCAAACAAATACTATTTAATAAAATCAATCGACAATACTGTCTAATATGCGTTGAGCATGGTAAGTTGCTGCAGGTCTGGGAACTTCAGTTGGATTGAACGATCACCATGAGCAGTCGTTTCACAATCGTGGGGCTTGGCGAGGCACTGTTTGATGTTCTTCCCGATGCACAGCATCTGGGAGGTGCTCCACTTAACGCAGCGATTCATGCCCACCAGCTTGCACAGAAGCGCTCAGGCCGGGGTGTGGTGGTCAGTCGGGTAGGTCAGGATGCTCTGGCCAGCCAGGTGATCGACGCCCTGAAGCAGCGCGGGATGGATACCTCCTACATCCAGTCCGATCCGGATTACGACACAGGCAAGGTCTACGTCGATCTGGATGATCAGGGCCAGCCTTCGTATGACATCGTCAGCAACGTCGCCTGGGATGTCCTTCAGTTCGACCCGGACCTGGAAGACCTTGCCAAACGATGCGAAGCCGTCACCTTTGGCACGCTGGCCCAGCGGCATCCGCAGTCGCGTACAACGATCCACCGCTTCCTGGCCACTGCAACGCGCGCCATCCGCCTGTTTGATGTGAATCTCCGTCAGGACTTTTTCGACGAATCCATCCTCAGGCGCAGCTGTGAGAACGCCAATGTACTCAAACTCAACCAGGCCGAGCTACCCGTGGTGCTCCAGACGTTGGGCATGGACAGCCAGGCAGACGAGCAGGAGATGATTCAATCCCTGTTTCGTCGATTTCAGTTTCGAATGATTGCTTTAACGCGTGGCAGTCAGGGAACAGTTCTATATACTCCCCATGAACGCGTGGAAGGCCCGCCGGTAAGTTACCCCAGCGATCCTCAGGCGGACGCCATCGGAGCAGGCGATGCATGCACAGCCGGTCTTCTGGTGGGTTTAGTTCTCCGTCTGCCCCCTTCCAGGCTGGTGAATCTGGCGAATCATATGGGGGCATTTGTGGCATCCAGGCCGGGAGCAACGCCGGAACTTCCGGCAGAAATACTTGAACTGCTTTAGTAATTAGAAGATATTGATATCTGGACACGCGCGGGCACGACCTGCGAAGCTGTCACTGACCGGGGTGGACGATCAGGGAGAGAGTCATTTCGTAAACCCACTTTGGTCAGTGTCGAGCCTTGTCTGAAAATGGTTGGGAGCGAAGGTCTCTTGGGGGGCATCGCTGGAGGCAGACTTTCGGGATACGACAGCATGGCCGCGGCATCACAGCATCCATTGTTAGACTCAACCCCTCCGCCGGAGCAGGACCTGGCGGCGATGGTGGCTGAACTGCAGAATCGCCTCAAACGTCTGGCGGAGGAACAAAGCCGCGTCAGCGCCCCTGCAGAAAACAAGGCACTTCGTGAAAGCGAAGAGCGTTTCAGGCTACTGGCAGAAAACTCCAACGACATGATCTCCCGTCACGCACCCGACGGGACCTACCTCTACGCTTCGCCGGCCTGCCGCAATATTCTTGGGCTCGAACCTTATGAGATCATCGGCCGGGATGCCTACGAGTTCATCCTGCCCGAAGACCGCCACATTGTGCGTGCTGCCCACAATCTTCAGCTCGATAAGGCTCACGCCAATACAACCACCTATCGTCTGGTCCACCGTGACGGCCGGGCGCTGTGGGTGGAATCCACCACGCGATGCGTGATGAGCGATAAAGGTGAGATCCTTGAGATCCACTCAGCCACGCGCAACATCAACGACCGCAGACTGGCCCAGCAGGCGCTGGAGGAATCAGAAGAGCTTTACCGCTCACTGATCGAATGCGCCAGCGACGTGATCATGCGTCTGGACCCGGACCATCGCATCATCTTCATCAACCAGGCCATCGACCGGGATATCCGCGCCAAGCTGCGTGGTCAGCGTTTCATTGATTCCATCCACCCGGACTATCACCCACAAACCCTGGCAGCGCTTTCGCAGGTGTTTGAACATCAGAAAGCCACTGCCGCTGAGCTGCTGGTCACACAAGTCGATGGTCAGCTTCGCTGGTTCAGCTGCCGTTTCGCCCCCATTCTCAATCAGGGCCAGACAGTCGCCGCCACGGTGCTGGCAACCGACATCACGCAGCGAAAAGAAACTGAAAACGCCCTGCTGCTGGTGCGTTCAGCCATCGAAAACGTGCAGGACGCGGTGGTCATCACCACCAGCGATCTGACGCCGCCCGGGCCGCAGATTGTCTACGTCAACAAGGCCTTTGAACGAATGACAGGCTACACCAAGGATGAAATCCTGGGTCAGTCGCCTCGCATCCTTCAGGGGCCGCGCACCGACCGTAACGTGCTCGAGAAACTCAAGGTTCACCTGAGCCAGAACCGCGTGTTCCATGGCGAAACCATCAACTATCGCAAAGATGGCACGGAGTATTACCTGGAATGGGACATCTCTCCGGTTCTCGATGAAAACGGCCAGGTAATCAACTATGTGTCCGTTCAGCGTGACCTGACCGAGCTTCGTCGCCAGGAAGAAATCGCTCGTCACAACCAGGCCGAACTGGCCCATGTCGGCCGCCTGAGTGCGATGGGCGAAATGGCTTCAGGTTTGGCGCATGAACTTAACCAGCCCCTGACGGCCATCAGCAACTACACGCGAGGCTGCCTGCGTCGCCTGCAGGCCTCACCACACCCGGACCCGAAAATCGCAGAGGCCATCGAAGCCGCTTCGATGCAGGCCGACCGCGCCGGGCAGATCATCCGCCGCCTGCGCCAGTTCATCCGCAAGCGCGTGCCTCAGCATATTCCAGTAGCACTAAACGATGTGGTCCGTGATGCCATGGCACTGATGACAGGTGAAATCCGTCAGCATCAGGTGAATGTGAACCTGAAGCTGACGCAGGACATTCCCATGGTCAAAGCCGACCACATTCAGGTGGAGCAGGTGGTCCTGAATCTGCTGCGCAACGGCATTGAAGCCATGAGCGATCTGCCCCATCCGCAACGTCGGCTGTCCATTTTCACCGTCGTCGATAATCACGGCGTCAGACTGACCGTCCGCGACAACGGCCCGGGCATGGACAGCGTGACCCAGGATCGCATTTTCGAGCCATTCTTCACCACAAAGACACGCGGACTGGGCATGGGCCTGCCGATCTGCCAGTCGATTGTCGAATCGCATGGCGGGCGATTGTGGGTCGAAAAGAATCCGCAGTCGCTACCCCCTGTCTACCAGTCTGAATCGGGCGCTGTCTTCCATCTCTGGCTGCCCCAGATCAGCCCTGAAGACCTGCAGGTCAGCCGGGAGCCTGCAGATACTGGCGATTACCCCTAACAGGAACATCATCCATGCCTTCCCACACCAGCACTGCAACACCCATACAATTATTCAATGCTAAAGAGAGAGAGGATGCTTCCATGGTCAAAGAACCCACTGTCTTTGTTGTCGATGATGATCAAGCAGTGCGCGATTCTTTATGCTGGCTCATCGAAGCCGCGGGCCTGAATGTTAAAGCGTTCAATTCCGCTCAGGAATTTCTGGCCGTCTACGACCCGCAATGGGCAGGCTGCCTGGTACTCGACGTTCGCCTGCCTGGCATGAGCGGGCTCGAACTGCAGCGCGAACTGGTTCAGCGTCAGATTACGCTGCCCATCATTATCATCACGGGCCATGGCGATGTTTCCACCGCCGTGCGCGCGATGAAAGCCGGCGCAGTCGACTTCATCGAAAAACCCTTCTCCGACGAGCTGCTGATCCAGCGTGTGCGTGATGCACTCGAAAAAGACGCCCAGAATCGCCAGGTCACTGCGGATCGCAACAACATTCAGCAGCGCATCGCCCTGCTCACGCCTCGCGAAAAGCAGGTGCTTGAACTGGTCGTTCAGGGCAAGCTCAACAAGCAGATCGCAGCAGATCTCCACCTGAGCCAGAAGACGGTCGAAGCTCACCGCGCCAACCTCATGAGCAAGATGCAGGCTACTAACGTGGCCGATCTGGTCAAGCAGGCCATGGGTGCCAACCTCGATTTCAACGGGTCGGGCGAACATATTTGATCCCACGGATCAATCATGGCCGAACCCATCGTCTCTGAGTCATGGCAGGCACAGCATCGGCATCGACTGGCTGATCGAAACGTTCTCTCACTTCCTGTCGGTCAACTTCACCCGACCATCCGTATCGCGCGGACTCTGCGCAGTGACAAGCTGCGCATCGCTTCAAGAGTCATCTTCGATCACGAGATTGTTCTGATCACCCAGGGCCGAGGTGTCTGCCATCACCCAACGGTGATATTCCACTGACGCCAGGCTCGCTGCTGTTCGTCAAGCCCTTTACGCCCCATGCGTTTGACTGTCTGCCCCATCGATCCCGTTGTGTTGAACACAACGGCCATTCATTTCGATCTGGCCCCCAACCTGCCTGCATTCGCAAACAACCTGCCCGACGGAGCCCCCATGTGCGAAGCAGGTGAACCTTTTCCCCAGGTCTGGAAATACGGGCGACCTGCCAGGAAAACGGCTGCCCACACCGCCCCTGCGCGTTGAGGCTTCCTGCTCTCCCAAACTTCAACTTTCAGAAGGATATGTATTGCATCATGCGGTCATCTGATTACTCTTTGTCATCAGCCGAATTATTGAAGAAGGATCGTGCGGATGACAACAGGCCCAGGTGGCAAGGAACATTGGGGATCGCGCATCGGGGTGATCCTGGCAGTCATGGGTAGCGCTGTCGGTCTGGGGAACTTCCTTCGTTTCCCCGGACTGCTGGCGAAGTATGAGGGGGCCTTCATGATCCCCTACATCATCGCCCTGCTGATCCTCGGCCTGCCTCTGGCGTGGTGTGAGTGGTCGATGGGCCGCTATGCAGGCAGCCAGGGCTTCAACTCGCCGCCCGGTATTTTCCGACTCGTCTGGAAGAATCGCATTGCGCCCTACATCGGGGCGCTGTCGGCGATGGTCCCGATCGTGATCTACTGCTACTACATCCACGTGGAGGCCTGGTGTCTTCAGTTCGCCTGGATGTATCTTTCGGGTGACTACATCACCCAGACGCAGCAGCAGTTGCAGGCTTCCGGCGTGATTACCCCTGACGCCGCCGGCCAGTTGCCTTCAATTGGCCCGGTGGTCATGGAAAGCGTCTCGGGCATGTCGGCCGACGGGAGCATCTTCACCAGCTCGGCTGTACTGTTTCTGCTGCTGGCGTTCATGATCAATTTCAGTCTGATCTACCGTGGCGTGGTGAAGGGTATTGAGTGGTGCAACCGCATCGCTATGCCCGCGCTGGTGGTCTGTGCCCTGATCGTACTGGCACGTGTGATGACACTCTCTCCGCCTGAATATGCCCCCGAGCAGACCGTGATGGCCGGTCTGGGGCAGATGTGGAACCCGGACTGGAAAGCCCTGACCAACGCTGAAATGTGGGTCGATGCCACCGGCCAGGTGTTCTTCACGCTGTCGCTGGGTTTCGGGCTGATTCTGACTTACGCCAGCTACGTCCGCCGGAATGAAGACATTGCCCTGAGCGCCACCACCGCCATCGCGGGTAATGAATTCTGTGAAGTGGTGCTGGCTGCTCTGGCGATTGTGCCTGCAGCCTTCATGTTCCTGGGCCCTGCCATCATCGGAAAAGTCGGGCTGGGGTTGGGGTTCTTCGCCCTGCCCAGCGTGTTTCAGGAAATGCCCATGGGCAGGCTCATCGGATTCCTGTTCTTCTTCCTGCTGTTCCTGGCGGCCATTACCAGTTCGCTGTCGATGCTTCAGCCGGCCATCGCGCTGCTTGAAGAAGGCCTGGGCCTGAAGCGCAAAGCCTCGGTCACCCTGCTGGGCTTCATCTCTCTGACCGGTGCACTGCTGGTGGGTTACTTCTCCAAGGGCCTGCAGGTCATTGATGTGATTGACTTCTGGGTGGGCAACTTCATGCTCTTCGTGCTGGCCACCATCATGGTCATCGTCTACGCATGGGCCTTCGGGGTGGATAAGGGCTACAGCGAAATCATGCATGGCTCATCGATCCGCGTTCCCCAGATCGTCAAGCCCATCATCAAGTACGTTGCTCCCGGCTATCTGCTGATTGTCATGTGCTGCTGGCTGTATCAGAACGGCATTGCAGCGGATGAAGGTGGTGTGGGCAGAATCCGCCAGATTTTCATTTTTGAAGGCGATGGCTGGCGCAACAGTGCATCGCTGGGCTTTATTGCTTTTATGGGCATGGTTTTCATGGTACTGACGGCCATCAGCGTCCGCCGATGGGATCGCCGTGAGCAGCTCAGCAGGGAGGCTTCCCGATGAATATCTTTGGCTGGATCATGATGATCGGTTCCATCACGGCCACCACCACGCTGCTGATCTGGTGTCTGTGGATGATTTTCAATGAACCCCAGCGGGCTGAGCATATCCACAGCCAGCTTGATATTGAGCCTAACGACCGCGAGCCCTGATCTGCTTTCCCCTTACCCGGTGAGATGGGCTTTGCGGGAAAGGTCGACGCAGCCTAAAGTATCGTTGCCATGAGCAATGCGCCTACATCGTCATCTTCCCCGCTTCCTGCAGTTCCCGACCAGGCCGGCCACTACGGCTCCTTCGGGGGCGTGTACGTACCCGAAACGCTCCACTATGCCCTGGAGCAGTTGACTGCGGAGTATGCCCGCGCCAAAGCCGACCCGGCTTTCCAGAAAGCGTTCAAGGATCTGCTGACCAACTACGTCGGCCGAAGCACCCCGCTGTACTTCGCCAAGCGCCTGACGGAAAAAGCAGGCGGTGCACGCATCTACCTCAAGCGTGAAGACCTCAACCACACCGGCGCCCACAAGATCAATAACGCTCTGGGCCAGGCCCTGCTGACGATCCGCATGGGCAAGAAGCGCGTCATCGCCGAAACTGGCGCGGGTCAGCATGGGGTAGCCACCGCCACCGCCGCTGCGGTCTTCGGGCTGGAATGCGATGTGTTCATGGGCAGCGAGGACATGCGTCGCCAGCGTCCCAACGTGGTGCGCATGCAGCTTCTGGGCACGCGCGTGGTTCCAGTGGAATCAGGCTCGCGAACCCTCAAGGATGCCACCAACGGCGCCATGCGCGACTGGATGGAAACCAGCGCTCATACCCATTACATCATTGGCTCGGTCGTCGGCCCGCACCCCTTCCCCATGATCGTGCGCGACTTCCAGTCGGTCATCGGCCAGGAAGCGCGTCAGCAGTGTCTCGAAGCCACCGGCCGACTGCCTGACGTAGTCGTGGCCTGCGTGGGTGGCGGCTCCAATGCGGCCGGTATCTTCTATCCGTTCATCAACGACACCAGCGTGAAGCTCGTGGGCGTGGAAGCAGGCGGCCGTGGCCCGACCCCCGGCGAACATGCGGCGTCGATCTCCAAGGGTCGCCCCGGCGTGCTGCATGGCTCCAAGAGCTATGTCCTGCAGGACGACGATGGCCAGACCGCCAGTGTGCACTCCATCTCGGCCGGTCTGGACTATCCGGGCGTCGGCCCCGAACATGCCTACTGGCATGACATCGGCCGCGCTCAGTACGTCAGCATCACCGACGCCGAAGCTCTCGAAGCGTTCCAGACCATCACCCGTCTGGAAGGCATCATCCCTGCCGTGGAATCCAGCCACGCCATCGCACAGGGTCTGAAGATCGCTGCGTCACTGCCCAGTGATCAGACGGTCATCGTCAACCTCTCCGGCCGAGGCGATAAGGACGTGGACGAAGTCGTCCGCCTGATTGGAAACAAGCTGGCCAGGTAAGCCCCACTTCAACTGAACAATAAAAAGGCCCAGGTCCACCGACCTGGGCTTTGTTGTTTTTCTAAGCGGGATTTACTTTGCGAATTCAGAAATGCACAAACAGCACCAGTTGAATGATCGCCAGAATCACGGGCACACTGGTGAGCCCCACTGCTGTCAAGGCAATGAAGCGTCCCCTGCCCTGATGACGACGGCCAACAAAATCACAGAGCAGAATGATGGCGATAACCATGGTGAACTTGAAGGCCATCAGCCCATACAGATCACCCATTTCCAGAAACTGACGGGCCAGCCAGTTCACTTCCACGCCACCAAAGTAGAGCACAATACAGGTGAACAGAAGATCCATGGCCGACAGGAAAATGAACCACTTCAGAGGCTCTTCATAGAGCATCGGGCGATGGAAAATCTCCCATCGACGGCGTGAGATTGCGGATTCGGTCGATACAGGTTCCATGTCCATAGTGTATCCCCCGATTGCGTGATGTCGATGGTTTTCTGGCGTTTTCAGGCACGGATCCGCCAGGTATCCCCTTCAATCGGGAGGGGGCATTATCGTCGGCTGACCTGCCCATCGGTCGTGGGAGGAATGAGCCTGAGCACCTGATTCAGCACCGCAGGCCCGCGGGTTTCACGCACTCCCACCCGCATGGGCTGGTCCAGCGGGCCCTGACTATGGACATCCTCGAACACAAACCGCCTGATGATCGACTGGCCCGGATTGAGTCTGCTGACAATCCCTTCCTGTCTGGCGAAACCCGCAGTCTGCGCGAAGGCATACAACGAGACAGGCTTATCGCCCAGATTGGTAATGAACTGTGTCACCACCGCGTTGACCTGGCCGGCCTGCTTGCCTCGCTGGTAGCTCAGGCTCGCATCAAACTGAATGTTGCGCAGCCCCAGTTCCATCGCGGCGTAGACATCGGCCTGGTAAGGCTGGTCGGCCATGAAATCCACACGGGCTTCGAGACGCTTGTACCCGGCCACTTCAGACACGGGAAACACCATCTGCACGGGCAGTTCAATCGTCTGGCCTGGGGGAATCGAGAAATTCATCTGCCCGGGCGTGATGCGCCATTTTTCCGGGCCCACAATCTGAAGCTGCCCCGTGATGGTGCGAGCCCAGGGGTTGCTCAGCGTCAGCACGCGGCGGTGCGGCGTCTGCGTGGAGTCGATGAATGGATCATTGAGTTTGAACCCCGCCCGCAGCAAGGACAGACGCGCATCAATCCCCTCAATGAACACAGGCTGACGCGACAGGGGCACATGATGACGCCCGCCCATGAGCGTCAGCGTCTGCCGATTGCCCCACAGGTCCACCAGTTCAGGCGCGCGTCCCAGGAAGAGTTCCACATGGTTCTGTGGACTGGCTCGATTCCACATCGCCAGCATGCCCCCGGCCGGTCCATCAAAGATGATGCACTCAAGCCCTGGCCCGATATCCAGCCTGCCCATGGCCCGCCGCCCCGCCAGCCTCTGGCTGATCTGCGCAAAAGCTCCGAGCAGCGAATCAGGCATCAGTGTCTGATGACGCTTTGATGCCCAGGCCCAGGGCTTATCAATCGCCAGACCGCCCGTCCCGGCTTCCCATGCGTGAAGCATGCGGAGCGTCAGATCGATCAGGCGGTTTTCGTGCGACATCTCCGCTGGGGTGGGTTCACGCAGCACCAGCATGTGCTCAGCTGCAGGCTTCCGATTCCATCGCTCGAGATACAAAGGCAGCTGCTCGGCCTGCACCGCGACGGGCACATCCAGCTGATATACGACAGGAACCGTCAGATCACTACGACGTGGAAACGTGATTGTCCAGGGCAGCACGATGCGCGGATTGGGCACCATCGACTGCAGCCCTCGATACGCCGCATCAGACTGCGAGGGCAGCTCCTTCATCAGCGGGTCCAGCGCTGTTTCGCCCAGGCCCAGATTCCACAACCCCACCGACTGACCATGACGCATCAGCAGGCTCAGCATGTAAGGCTGCCAGATGCTGCGGTCAGCAGACCACAGGCTCAGTACGCCGCGATCGCTCAGATCCAGCTTGCGAAGCAGATCCGTCGGAGCCGGGTGAATGCTCAGCGCGACACTGCCGCCCTGCATGAGAATGGGATTGATCGACTGATCCAGCAGCTGCTGACGCTGGCCCAGCGTGGCCAGCGTGGTTGAGCTATCCCAGAGACTCAGCGTGGTGGAACCGATCCCCGAAAGCTGCAGAATCCGGGGCATGAGCACCAGCTGGTCCGCGGGGATGTCGGTAGCCAGCAGTGAAAACCGCTTGTGTTCCGTTTCATCCATCACCTGCGAAGCAGGCAGCCAGAGGAATGTCGTAGTCTGGCTGGCCAGCGCGCCGGGAAGCAATTTTTCCTGGCTTTCCACATTGTCGAACACCGAAAGGTCCGCGACGTACCAGCCATAACGCTGGAGTCTGGGTGACCAGGTCCATCGGCTGGACTGGCCACTGCCTGAGGAACGCCGGGCGCGATCCACCACTTTGCCCGTGGCGTCGTAGACCGTCATCTCGGCCGTGAGCGACTGGCCTGTCAGATCGCGGACGCTCACCTGCAGTTCAGGCCGCTGCGGATCGCGGATGATGTTGACCTTGTTCTGCGTGCCAATGGAAACCTGAGGCAGCTGCCAGATGGCGATGTCATCCCACAGTGCGTGGCCGTGAATATCCTGCAGGACGATCTGCTCGCGTCCCAGCGGCGATTCCGGGTCCTGATGAGGCTGCAGGAGTTCCAGTTCCAGACCGATCCATGCAGCAGTCGGAAACTCACCAATCAGATGAACGCTGACGGTCTGCCAGCCTGCTTCACTGCGAATCTCAGGGGATCGAGCCTGACTGGCTTCGATTTTTTTGCCCTGCCCATCCACCAGATAAGCCGTGATGCGGGCGCTGGCCCGCTTCAGGCCGGCGGTCTGCACACGAGCGCTGATCAGATAATCGCTCATGGGCACGGCCGTCACCGCGCCTACTTCCAGAAACGCCCCGGCGTTGCCACCATCAAGCTTCATCAGAAACGCATGCGGGCCCGACTGATGCTGCGGCCGATCGAACTCCACCGGCGTGAACTGCGGATACCCCGGACGGTTGATCAGCTCTTCATGCAGCGTAATACGCATGAAGTTGGGATCGGCATTGAAGGCAGGTCGACCGATGACGTACCAGTGCTGAGGCAGCTTTTCGAAGTTACCCAGGCGAGCTTCTTCAAAGTCGAAATAATGCACCAGCCGCTGCGGGCGAAGCCCCTGTGACTGCCCCTTTGCAGGCGCGATAAACCCTGCCAGCATCACGCAGCACAGACACAGCATCGCCATCATGCGCAGACATTGCGACATATCGCTGTTATCGGACAGCTTGCGTGATTTTCTTTGGAATCACTGCGAAATAATGGCACGCGAATAACAGTCTCATCAGAGTCTGACGAATCACCTTCAGCAGATCCCATGCCCCAATATTGCTGCCTGACGCTGCGCCTTACAAACTTACACCGCAAACTTAAAAGGGATTACAACGCCGCCAGACGCTGCATGCGGTCCTGCTCGATGAGCTTGTTGACCAACGGATCCAGCTCGCCGGCCATGATGGCCTGCATGGGGAAGGATTCATTGATGCGGTGGTCAACCACCACATTTTCCTTGTAGCGTGTCGTACGGATGCGCTCGGATCGCTCGCCCGAGCCAATCATTCTGCTGCGGTCAGCAGCTCGCTGGGCATCCTTCTCACGCTGATAGTGGTCGTAGACGCGTGCCCGCAGCAGCTGCCAGGCTTTCACGCGGTTCTGCTGCTGGCTCTTGGATTCCTGCATGCGTACTTCGATGCCCGTGGGCAGGTGAATCATGTGAACCGCGGTGGCGACTTTGTTGACGTTCTGCCCGCCCGGCCCCTGAGCCGTGGTGACATGAATCTGCACATCGCTTTCAGGGATCTGAAGCTGAACCTTCTCAGGCTCAGGCAGCACCGCGACGGTGGCAGTGGAGGTGTGAATACGCCCCTGTGTTTCCGTCGCCGGGACGCGTTTCACGCAGTGCACGCCCCCCTCGTAACCCAGACACTGCCAGACGCCTTGGCCCTGAATTGCTGCGACGACCTGACGCACGCCGCCCTGCTCGCCTTCGGAGAAGGAAAGGACATCCACCGTCCAGCCCTTGGCCGCGGCGTAATGCTGATACATCTGAAACAGGTCACCGGCCCATAGAGCTGCTTCAGCGCCGCCTGTTCCAGCGCGGATTTCCAGGATCACTGAGCCTACTGAGCGATCATCAGCAGTCACCAGTTCACTGGCGATCTGCTCCATGAGTGTCTGAGCCTGACTGGTGAGTTCAGGCAACTCGGTTCGGGCCATTTCCAGCAGGTCGGCGTCGGTTTCGGTAGCCAGCAGGGTCTGGTTGTCCTGAATCTGCTTCTGAATGGCCTGATACTGGTGATAGCGGTCCACCAGATCGGCGATGGCAGCGCGTTTGATGGACAGTTCGCGCACGCGCTGATGGTCGGTCAACACCTCAGGCGATTCGAGACTGGCGCCCCACTGCTCGTATTGCAGCGCCATCGCCTGCAGCCGGGGGATCAGTCTGTCCGCCAGATCGGCCATGCTTGAAGTTCCGACAGTTATCCGCAGAAGTTCAGGACCCCGAAATATCGAATCGAAGGATCACCGCCCCGCGATCCAGATGCCCTGAGCCTGCGATTATTGGAAGTGTACAGGCCAGGCCGGGGAGCTTGCCATGCGCATGAAAAACCGCGGCGTGTTTCCACGGCCGCGGCAGTTGGTTGCAGCAGTCTCAGGAACGCTTGCCGAAGTAGTTGCCAGCAAACTTCTTCTGGAACTTTTCGACGCGACCGGCGGTGTCAACAAACTTCTGCTTGCCCGTGAAGAACGGGTGCGAAGCGCTGGAGATATCCACCTTGGCCAGGGGGTATTCCTTGCCATCGGTCCACTTGATGGTTTCGTTGGTGTGGATGGTCGACTTGGTCAGGAACGCGAAGTCGCAGGACACGTCCTTGAACACAACGGCGCGGTATTCGGGGTGGATATCTTTCTTCATCGCATGCTCCAATGCTTAAAGCCCGGATTGCAAATCCAAGGCGAGCAGAGCATCATACAAACTTCAAAATGCTCCGGCAAGCCCGGAGCCTCGCTTCCTCCCCCAATCATGCCTTTTTCTGGACCTTTACATGGATGTGTATCTCAACGGCCAAATGATTCCGCAGGACCAGGCGACCCTGAGCGTTGAAGACGCAGGCCTGCAGCACGCCGTGGGCCTGTTTGAGACGATGATCGCCCGTCAGGGTAAGGTCTTCCGCCTGCAGCCTCACTTGGAACGCCTGGCCCGCAGCGCCCAGGACCTGGGTCTGGCCCGCGATCTGGACCTGACCAATCTGGCCAATGCCGTCGAACTGACCCTGAGCCATAACAACCTCACCGAAGCCCGCCTGCGCCTGACCGTCACCGCCGGGACCGTCTCCCTGCTCAAAAACACTGCCCCGGCCAAGCTGGACCCCACGGTCCTGGTCATCGCATCGCCCCCCACTGAATACGACCCGGCCTACTTCGAAGATGGCATCCGCGTGGTCATCGCTCCGCCCGGTGCCAACCCCTTCGACGCCCTGGCAGGTCATAAGACCCTGTCCTACTGGGGCCGCCTGCGTACGCTCCGCCAGGCAGCCGCCGCCGGGGCGGGCGAAGCCATCTGGCTCAATGTGACCAACCACCTGGCCAGCGGCGCGGTGAGCAACGTCTTCCTCGTGAAAGAGGGCGAACTGCTCACGCCCTACGCCCGTGGCGAAGAAGTTCAGGGCGCCCTGCCTGCCCCCGTTCTTCCAGGCATCACCCGCCAGGCCATCATTGAGCTGGCTCAGGAACGCGATCTGACCGTACACCGCCGCATGCTGAGCGTGGAAGACCTGCTTGATGCGGATGAAGTCTTCCTCACCAACTCCAGCTGGCTGGTGCTGCCTGTTTCCAGCGTGGAGCGTAAGACCATCGGCGAAGGGAAAGCAGGCCCGATCACCAAGGAACTCAAGCAGGCACTGCTTGAACGTGTTCAGACAGAAACAGCGCCTGATTAACAGGTGTTTCCGGGGATCTGTCGCATGACCACCCCAGATCAGTCCAGACCATCCCTGCCCCAGCCTGCAGCGCCGGCCGGCCAGCTGCTGCCCGATGCAGATGCTGATGCGCTGCTGCGCTTTGTCCTGCGCCAGGCCCGGGTGCGCACCAACGCAGGCTCGCGTCAGATCTACAACACGAAGTACACGCTCGAGCCCCGTGTCGTCCCCGACTACAACTTCATCTACGTCACCCGGGGCGTCGCGATCTGGACCATCGATGGAACAGACTATCCCCTGCATCCGCATGAGATGGCCATCGTCCCACCCGGCGTGAAACATCATGCCTGCAGCATCACTCCTGAGATGGACCTGACCTCGCTGCATATCGACATCCGCCTGCCTGGCGGGCAGGATGTTTTTGAGCTGCTGATCCCGCCCCGCTTTCAGCGATTTGATCCCCAATGCAGGTTCACAAAGTACATGCTCGGCTATTCCGAGGAATTTGTACGCTCTGCTCAGTTCATGCGTCACCTCATAACGCCAGGCTGGGGACGCATCCTTGGCTTTGAATATCTGTGGCATTCAGCGCGTCATGGCCTGCTGACCAGCCGAACGATCGAGCCGCTGATCACTCAGATTCTCCATCGCCTGCAGGATCATCTTTCCGAGCCCGTCACACTGGATGATCTATCACAGTGGGCCGGGTACACGCCGCAGCATCTCAACCGTGTTTTCCGCAGAGTTCTGGGTGTAACGCCTCTGCAGTATCTAACGCGCATGAGACTTGAGCGGGCTGCAGAAATGCTCGCCGACGACCAGCTCACCCTGGCCGCCATCAGCCAGGCCGTGGGGTTCGAAGACGCCTACTATTTTTCCCGCCTGTTCAAGCAGCATTATGGCAAGAGCCCGGCCCATTACCGCCAGGCTCTTGAACAGGGCTGGGCCCCTCTTCCCAGGGCCTGAGCGACCACTCAAAAATGTTCATTTAATCCATCCCCTGATTCACAGGGTCCATGTTCACTTTGGCAAGGCGGTTTTAAGATTCCCTGCATGTTGCATGTTGGAACCTGATCTCATCCCCCTTCCAAGGAATTCAGATATGACCGCCAGCATCACCCCCGAACAATGGGCCCAGTATGAACGCGATGGCTACCTCGTTCTGGGCAAGCTGCTTTCTGACGCCGACCTCAAGGCCCTGCAGGATCGCATTGACGACATCATGCTGGGCAAAGCTCCGTCGAACTATCAGCGCATGCTCATGCAGCTCGACTCCGACTCGGGCAAGTATGAAGACGCCGGTGAAATGTCGCGTGGCCACAAGGGTGCCCGTCTCGACTACCGCAAGATTCAGGAGCTGGAATTCGACCCGCTCTTCCTCGAATTCATGCAGCGCCCCATCTTCAAGGAAATCTGCGATCACGAATATGGCAAGGACACGCCCATCTCGGCCTTCCGCGCCATGTTCATGAACAAGCCGGCCAACAAGGGCACGTTCCTGCCCTGGCACCAGGACCGCTGGACCTCACTGGACCGTGACCCGCTGGTCACCATCTGGACCGCTCTGGACCCGGCCACCATTCAGAATGGCTGCGTGCAGCTGATCCCCGGCTCGCACAAGACCCTCATCAACCCCAACCACAACTCGGGCTTCCTGGCTCCTGAACACGTGGAAGAACACGTGAACAAGAACAAGGACAAGATCATCTATCTCGAACTGGAACCCGGCGAAGTGGCTCTGCTCCACAACTGGACAGTGCATGGCAGCGATGTGAACCGCAGCAGCATTTCCCGCCGCGCGTTCAGCGTGTGCTACATGGATGCCAACACCAAGGACAAGCGTGGCCGTGAAAACTACACGCGCATCTTTGGCCCGGGCGCACTGACGGTCGAACAGCTCAAGGCCCAGTCTGCCGTGGCCTGAACGAGATGAACTGACACGACAAGCCTCGCGACTTTTGAATAAGGTCGCGAGGCTTTTTTTATTGCACTTCAACTGATCCGATTCAAGGAGTCACTTCAGGCCAGGGCGAGAGCCCCATCTGTACCCTTCGGTCCATGATGGCTTTGAAGAACTCACCCGCATACGCCTGATTCTGTGGGCTGCCATGCTGGATCTGCTGCTGATACGTCCGCATGAACTCCTCGCGATGACGATCCTGTCTGGCCTGCCTGCGGGCCTCATCCCCTTCCTTCTTCGGGCGCTGCTGCAGTCTGCTTTCAAACATGCGCTGCATGGCGATGACGCGATCCACCATCACCTGCCTGCCAAAGGCATCGGCGTGCACGTAGTTGTTCACTTCCATCAGGAATCGATCCTGCATGGCTTTGCCAAAGGCTTCACGAGCCTGCGCGTTATTGCGCACCAGCTTCATGACTTCGCGTTTGTCCTTCGATGGCGCTTCATCAAACAGACGAGCCGCTTCCTTCATGTAATCGAATCGGCGGTTCTCAGGCAGTTGCAGATAGCGTGGCGACTGAAGCAGATCGACTGCCTCTTCCAGCGTCGCAGGCATGGGCGGCGGCGTGGTGAACCAGACGTAATAGCCGCCTCCTGCCAATGCAGCCACTGCCACCATGGCCAGCAGCCCGGCCCCAAGCCAGCGTTTGATCTTCGCACGCGACGTCATTGATTTCGGATTGGCGCTGGTCATTCGAAATCTCCCACGTGGCCGTCGGCGAACAGCAGGTTACGAGAGCGATGAAAAACGCCCACCGTGATCTGGCCGGATTCCAGTTCAAAGGTTCCGCCATCGAAATCGCGTGAGAGCACGATCTTGGACGCAGGCCAGTTGAGCAGCTTCACCAGAATGAACTCAGGCAGTGTTGGGCCGCCCTGCCCGGTCTGATACATGTAGCTCATGCCCGAGAGCGCAAACACCTGACTGTCGGATGGGCACTTGTAGACTTCCCTGGCTTTGCCTTCAGCAGAGTCCACCAGATAGAAATCAAGAAGGGAGTTCAACGCCGGATCGGGATCCGAACTGTAAAAAGGCGGCGGCATGTAGCGGGCACGCGGGTAATGCCCTTTGTTGCCATCGACATACGCCTGAATGCCAATGCCGATCTGCCTCAGGTTGGCCATACAGGCCACCTTGTTGGCGTGTGTTCTGGCTGCACTGAGCACAGGCAGCAGAATGCCAATGAGAATCCCGATGATGCTGATGACCACCAGCAGCTCAAGAAGCGTAAAAGCTCGCCTGCCCGATTGTGTGATCCGGTGCGACATGATGCACCACTGTACACGATGACCTGTGCGCAATGGAACAGGGGCAAGGCGGAATTTCAGAAGCAGGAGACGGAACAATCAATCCGCATGAAAAAAGCGGCTTACTTCCGTGCGGGCTCGAAGCTGAAGACAAGGTCATAGAGCTGGCCGCCCATGCCTTCGGCGACGCCGACTTCCTTGAGCATGCAGACCTTGATGGTGTCGCATGTCATGGGGATGTGGTAGTTGCTCTCCACACTGCGGCCCATGCCTTCAAGAACCACCAGATCCACCTGTCGACGATTGACCGCTTCCACCAGAGCAGGGGAAACCTTACTCAGATCAATCAATGGTGCGCCGTTGCCTGAGGAGACCAGTTCGAGTCGGCCGTCGGCCAGTGCGTCGCCGATGACCTTGTCCCATTGAGCGATACCTGCAACGAGCCTTTCGAGATCGTGGATCGTCACGTCATTGAGTGAAGGCAGCTCGTTGGCAGTGAGAATCACCTGCGTTCCACGTGAGAGCAGGAAGCGAGTAAAGGGGATCATGCCCAGCACAATGTCGCAGCCGGCGTTGTCAACGAAAATAACAGCTGCGTTGTGAGGCTTGCCCGTGTTCAGACGCTGCGTCCAGGCGTCCAGACCATCGACCAGCCAGGGGCGAGGCCGAAGCTTGGCACGGACATCGCTGAACACCACCGTGCGGCCGTTCTCAAACAGAGCCTGTGTGCTGGTGGCGCCCACGTCGAAGATATTGCCCGCGAACATGCCCTGCGCCAGCAGCAGAGGTAACTGCGAAGGATCCGCGTTATCCAGTTCTTCCAGCAGCGCAGGCAGGAAGCGCAGAGCCGTGACATTCTCACGCTCTTTGAGCATGCGATAGGTGTCATAAAAGCCCTGACCGCGAAGATACGATTCGCGATGCAGACACAGTGTCATCATGTTCCACGGACCGAAATCGCGCGGGCGGGCCAGGTAGAGATCCAGCTGTTCGTTCATCTGCTTCGTGCAGATGGCTGCGCGAGCGTGCACTTCCTGCTCATCTTCGCCGCGATCAATCGCTTCACGGATCGACTCGGCCAGCAGCGTGGGGAAGTGGTTGCGGAACATCGGAACCCAGTGGTTGCGATAGTGATCGTCAACGCTCAGATCCCATCGACAGGACGTGTAGGTCTCAGGCGAAGCCAGCAGCGGGAACACATCCGTGGGTTGACGCATCGGGTCAATCGACAGATCGCAGAAACTGGAGCTGGTCATCTGAACACCATTTCAGTAAGCAGGGAGAATCGGCGGGAATCAGCGCGTTGAAGCGTTGACCTCCGAGCCGCACAGGCGGGCGAAGTTTCGCAGCATCCGCAGGCCTACACGCTGCGATTTTTCAGGATGGTACTGCGTGGCCCAGACGTTGTCACGCCAGATGGTGGCGCAGAAGTTCTGGCCGTAGTCGCACGTAGCCGTGGTGAGCGAAGCATCACCGGGCTTCACGTAGTAGCTGTGCACAAAGTAGACATCGCTGCCCGCAGGCAGATCGGTCAGCAGCGGGTCCTGGCGCGTCCAGTGGATCTGGTTCCAGCCCATGTGGGGAACCTTGATGGCCTCGCCGCTGGGAGCCGGTGTCACAAAGCGGACGACCTCGCCAGGCAGGATCGACAACCCGGGCACAGGCTGCTCTGGGCTGACGGCGTCTTCTTCCGAGCTGTCGAAAAGCAGCTGCATACCCAGACAGATGCCCAGCAGTGGGCGGCCCGACTGAATATAGGCTTTGAGTGGCGCAACCCACCCCTGCTGATGCAGGTTCTGCATCCCGTCTGCAAATGCCCCTACGCCGGGCAGGATGAGCCTGTCTACGTCGTCGAGCTGCTGAGGGTTATTGAGAATGCGCGCTTCCACATCGAGCGATTCAAACGCTTTCTGCACGCTGCGCAGATTACCCATGCCGTAGTCGATGATGCCAATCATGCGGGGTATTGTAGCCCGGAAAGAGCCCTGAGGCATACTGACGGGCTGCCTCTGTGCCCTGAAATGAAAAACCCGAGGACGATCGGTCCTCGGGTCTGGGAATCGGTTTCTGATTCGTCAGCGATGCTCAGTTGTCGAGCACCACGACGATTTCCACGCGACGGCTCTGGGCCTTGGTCGGGCGGGGGTTCTTCGAACCATGCCCCACCGCCTGCAGTCGGCCGGCAGCGATGCCCTGCTGACGCAGGAAGGTACGCACGGCGTTGGCACGAGCCAGGCTCAGTTCATCGTTGCTCTTCCACTTGCTCTTGCGGATCGGGTCGCTGTCGGTATAGCCGTTGATGGTGATGGTGTTGTTGGGGTACTCGCTCTTGAGGACGTTGACGATCTTGGTCAGCGTCTGACGCGAGGAAGCCTTGAGGTCAGCCTGACCGGAGCTGAAAAGCACATCACCAGCGACACGAACGGTCAGCAGGCCGTTACGCTCGAAGGATTCGACATCGGGAATCTGGCCAAAGCTCGAAGCGCCCCGGCCGGTGCTGGCAGTGCGACCGGTGGACTGCTGCTGACGGCTGGCGGCAGCGCGGGCAGCGGCTTCGCGGGCAGCAGCAGCTTCAGCCTGGAGACGGGCGGCCTCGGCGGCCAGGCGTTCACGATCAGACACCGCCGCGTCGTGGGCGGCCTGGGTCTGAGTCAGACGATCCTGCAGTTCCTGGTTCTGGATGAACAGCGCATCGCGCTCATCCTTGAGCCGCTTGGTGTTGCAGCCCACCAGCAGGCCCACCATCACAACCACCAGCGCCAACGTGCCCAGACGCGAAAACGTGCCATTCATCGACGAATCCTTTTCACTCTGAATGATCAGATCAATTACGTCGTGCCCTCCTGGCCCGACAGTGTTTACCTATTTTCACCAGAACCCCAAATAACGCAAGACCGGCTCACGCGCAAACATCATTAAAACAGACGCTGCTGCCAGAAATGGACCATAAGGAATCATCCGCCACTTCCAGCGGGTCACCGATCCCAACAGCCCGGCCAGCAGTGCGTAAGCCAGCCCGAAGAACGGGGCAATGAAAAACAGAACCGTCACATCCTTGGCACCCACCACGGCCCCTACTGCGGCCAGCAGGTGCACGTCGCCCAGGCCCATCGCCTCCTTGCCAAACAGGAGCGACCCGAAAATGCGCACAGCCCAGACCACGCCGCCCCCTACCAGATAGCCCAGCAGTACGCCAGCCATCGCATGAGCCCACAGCGGCGGTTCCAGCTGCGTGCGGCTGTCGAGCACAAACCACAGCCAGGCTCCCACGATCATGCTCAGTACAGGCAGCGACAGGAACAGAAGCTCCTTGAACATCTCCCGGCGAACATGCGGATAGGCCAGATACTCGTCCTGCTCCTCCTGCGTCATCCGCTTGAGTTCAGGCTCGCTGGTCGATTCGTCTGAGGAAGTCTCCACCTTGTCGTGCGCGGTCACGTCATCCGCAAAACTCAGGGGCAGAATCTTCAGCTGCAGGAGCACAATGGCGATCACCAGCCCCACCGTTCCGCCCAGCGCCAGGCCGACCAGCCCGCCTTCAACAACCGGGGCAAGCAGCTGCGTGCTGGGGATGAACCACACCCAGTCGCCCGGAACAATGCTGGCGGTCTGCGGATAAAGCCAGACCGAAGCGGGCAGCAGCACCGCAGCCACGACGGTGACAAACCACGGAATCTGCAGCGGAATGATGAACAGCCTGGCGTCGATAATGGTGGCCGCCAGCAGCCCGGCCAACAGGATCAGATGCACAATCAGCACGATCCACGTCTCGCCAATGCCCAGCGTCTGGAATCCACCACCACCAAGGCCCAGGAAGTAGTAAAGCACATACGCCACGCCGAAGACCAGGCCGGTGAGCGCTTCAATCAGGGGATACTGAATGCTGATGGGGTTCCTGCAGTAGCGACATTTGCCCCGCAGCCAGAGCCAGCCCAGGACAGGAACATTGTCATACCACGCCAGGGCATGATTGCACTTTGGACAGGCCGAAGGCGGATGAACCAGACTCTTACCCAGTGGCAGCCGGTAGACCACCACATTGAGGAAACTGCCCACGCAGGCGCCCATGGCAATCACGTAAAGCAGGCAGATCCAGTCAAGCATCGCGTTTTATTTCCGGGGATAGGCCGAGTCTTCAACGATCATCGGATTCATCAGACAGTTCGCCTTCCATTTCATCGTCCAACGCATCGGCCGACTCCATGGAATCATCCGTCTGACCCGACGCACGCAGGCTGCCATCAGTATTGATGTTCAATTCCGTGATGCGCTTCTGGGCAGCGCCCAGCACCGACTTACAACGGGCAATGAGCTTCATGCCTCGTTCATACTGTGTCAGACATTCTTCCAGCCCGACCTGACCCGACTCGATGCGCTCGATGAGTTCTTCCAGTTCAGCCACGGCCTGTTCAAAGCCGGGCTCCTGTTCCTGCGCAGATGGATTCGTTCGTTTCGCCATGGTTCAAGTGTACCGCTTAGGGGCCAGGGACGCATCTGTTCCGTTGGCTCATTCAATCGTCGTCGATCTCAATCTCTTCGCCGCCCAGTGGATGCTCGGTGATGAGATAGTCCTCGACCACCTTGCCATGGATCAGATGCTCCTGAATGATGCGTTCCAGCACCGGCGGATCGCAGTGGCGATACCATGCCCCTTCGGGATAGACCACCGCAATCGGTCCTCCCATGCACAGGCGCAGGCAGTTGGCTTTGGTACGAAAGACGCCGCCCTTCTCCGACAGCCCCAGTTCCTTCAGGCGGGACTTGAGGTAGTTCCACGCCTCCAGTGAGCGTTCCTTGCCACAGCATTCAGGCTTGGTCTGATCTGCGCAGAGAAAGATATGCCGCCGGAGCTTGTGAATACCCAGCTTCTTCGCATACTTGCGCTGCTTCCTGTAGAACTTCTCAGATTTCTCGACAGGCTTGTCGGCGTGATCGTCTTTGCTCATGGTCACATTGTAGCAGCCCGGCCCTGCATCCCGGAGATTGGGAAAGAAAACCGTCCGCATCCACGGTAAGCTAAGAGGCATGAATGCTCATGGCTATTCCGATCGACCAATGCATCTGGACCTGGACAAGGCCAAAGGCCTGACTGTCACCTGGGAAGACGGCTCTACGAGCTTTTATCCCATTGCCCATCTGCGGAAGTATTCGCCTTCCGCCGATGCCCGCGAGCTTCGGTCGCAGATGGCCCGCAATCCGCTGACGGTGCTTCCAGCCTCGGACAGTTCGGGCCCGCTGACTGCGGTTGGCGCAGAGATGGTGGGCAACTACGCCATCCGCATCCGCTTCAGTGATGGCCACGACACGGGCATCTACAGCTGGGATTATCTGCGTCGGATCGACCCGGCCCACCCGCTGCCGGAGTCGCTGCTGTGACTTCGCCTGTCGAACTGCGTGATCAACACAACCGCCCCATCGCGCTGGACATTGCAGACCCATATCTGCATTACATCACCGCCAGCGAAGCCGACATCGACAGTCAGGGGCATGTGAACAACGCCATCTACGTGAAATGGATGGATGCTGCAGCCTGGGCCAACTCCGTGGCCGTGGGCTATGACCATGCGAAGTATCAGTCACTGGGCAGCGCGTTTGTCGTGCGCAGACATGAGATTGATTACCTGCAGCCCGCCTATGCCGGACAGGAACTGGTGGTCGCCACCTGGCCCTGCGAGATGGCGCGATTCAACGCGATGCGCAGGCATCAGATCATCCGCCTGAATGACGGCGTCACGCTGGCCCGCGCGCTGACGCACTGGGTATATCTGGATACGAAAACAGGCAGGCCCAGGCGCATGGAGCCTGAGCTGATCGCCGCATTTCGGCCGCGGGTGTAAGACTTTTTACGAGTGAGCAGCTTCTGCCACTTATGCTGCGTTGCTGGCCGATGGGCCTGAGCCATCGGTCTGAGGCTTGATGCGCGGAGCAAACACGCGCACGCTGTTACGCCCTGCTTTCTTGGCGGCGTAGACGCCCTGGTCCGCTGCTTTGATGAGCTGATCCACGCGGGAGAAGAACGTTCCGTTGTACGTGGCCACGCCGATGCTGGCCGTCACGTGCAGGATCTGCCCTTCGTCAGATTCCACGGGGGCCTGGGAGATGGCCAGTCGCAGCGTCTCGGCCATGCGGGCCGCTTCGATGCGGTCAAAGCCTGGCAGGATCACCGCGAATTCCTCACCGCCATACCTTGCCACCATCGCCGGACTTTCAACCGAGCTCTTGAGCACGCTGGCCACTTCCGCCAGCACGCGGTCGCCGAGCTGATGGCCGTAGGTGTCGTTGAATTTCTTGAAGTGATCCACGTCCATGAACAGCAGGCTGAAAGGCTGGCCACCATTGGTCGTGGCATCAAACTGCTGCGTGATGAACTCATTAAAGCGTCGGCGGTTAGCCGCGCCAGTCAGGGAGTCGGTCGTGGCCTGCTCAACCAGCTCGCGGTTCTGCTGAACCAGTTCACTGGCGGCGCGCTGCTGCTGCAGACTCAACTGCGTGAGCGTTTCATTGGCGCGGGCCAGGATTTCATCCGGGTTCTCGAGCTGACCCGTGGGCAGCGCGAACAGGCGGCGCATTTCGACGGTGTTCTTGTGGATCGACTGAATCAGCGATTCCGCCTCTTCCGGGGGAATGTTGAACCATTCCTTGGCATACTGCAGATACGCATCCAGACGGTCGGCCGGGTGGTCACTGCTGAACATCTGGCCCAGATACCCGCCCAGGCTCACGCATTGCACCAGAGGCAGCACATCGGCTGGGGCCTGGCTGGGGTCATGGTGATACAGAATCGGCTGGGTCAGCAGCGGCGGCAGATTCCATTTACTGGCCAGCGCTCCTCCCACCTGAGCGTGGTCGATACCCAGCACCTGTCTTTCCACTTCGATCAGATTCTGATGCTCTTCACCCGCCTGCCTGAGTGCCTGCTGGTACTCGACATTGCACGTCTGGTTCAGCGCCAGCATGCCCATGTCCTGCAGCAGACCGCCCAGGAAGGCTTCCTCCTGCTGAACCAGACCAAGCTGCTTGGCCAGTGAGCGCGCGGCCACCGCAGAGTAGAGACATCGCTTCCAGAAGCGGATGTGATCAAACCCCTCGCCGCCCGAATCTTTCAGATTGGCAACCAGCGAGAAGCCCAGGGCCAGTGTCTTGACGCTGTTGAGCCCCAGCACAACCAGCGCGTGACTGATGGTACTGATAGAGTGCGACTGCCCGTAGAAGCTGGAATTGACTGTTTTGAGGATCTTGGTGGAGAGCGCCGGGTCGTGCTGGATCGTGTTGGCGATCTGCTTGATGTTGACGTCCTGCTGCTGGACCAGATCGATTACTTCAATGGCAATCGAAGGCAGACTCGGGAGCCTGGGAGACTTCAATACGCGATCAAGCAGTACATTGGACATCGTCAACCACCTCCCCTGAATCACCAGACGACAGCGGACAGTGACGAGGCTGATCCTCAGCCGCATCACACATGACTTTTCAAATACCAGCCGCCAGCACTTCAGAGGCTGCTGGATTCCGATCATCGACATGAAAAATACATCACTTAACCGCAAGTGATTGAATATCGGCACCAGTCCAATAAAAAGGCCTCCTGCTTCTCAGCGGAGGCCTGGGCTCAGGGTATAACCTGAGCGTGATTTTCTAAACAAATCGTTATCGGCATTTCGAACAGGTTCGCCGACTTAAGATCAGCGGACGATCTTCACCGTCGACTCGCCTTCCCAGAGCAGGTAGTACACCTGGGCAATGTCTTCATCGCGCAGACGTACACAGCCCATGGACGACTGTGTTCCAATGGAGTCAGGCTCAATCGTGCCATGGATGCCATAGCCCGAGAGGTTGGCCGTCTCCGCCTGGACGCCTTCGAGGGCCATCCAGAACTCGCCGATGGGGTTCTTCGGATCGTCGCGGGAGAAGGTTTCGCCCGTACGGGGGTTGGTCCAGCCGGGGTTGACCACCTTGCTACGCGGACGGATCACGAAATCGCCCAGCGGCGTGGAGTCATCAGCCCCCAGCCCCACCGGGAAGCTGCGGATGTAAAGCATCTGCCCGTCGGCCGGGTCTTTCAGATAGATATCCATACGGAAAGCAGACTTGGTTACCACCGCATGGAACGGGCCGTTGACGACCTTGATCTTCTGATCCAGCTGGATGCGGTCCGCATTGATGCCATTGATTTTTTCGATGAACTGGTGAGGCACCTTCTGCTTAATGGCGATATTCACCAGCCTGTCACCCCGCTGGACCACGTGGATGCCCGTCAGCGGATCGCCGGGGGTTACGCGAGGCGAGTAGATCAGGCGGTTATTTACCACCGTGAGGATGTCACGCACCTTCTGAGCCTCGGCCTGGGTGAGTGAACCTTCCACCAGCAGTTTGCTCAGCAACTTGCGGGCTTCGACCACCTTGCCCTGCTCAATGAGGGTAAACCCATCAGCCACACTGCCCGAGAGGTTCACTGCGGCAGCTGCCACACTGTTGTTGAATCGCACAGGACCACTGGCCCCTGGCGCAGCAGCAGCGGGAGCCGGGGTCGCGCTGGGCTGAGCCGCCACCGGCGTCGGGGTGGACACAGGCACGGCCACCGGAGTTGACACCGGAACTGGAACAGAATCCTGCGAAGCCGTCACCGAGGTGCCATCAAGGGTCCAGACACGATCCGAGGGAACCTGGCTGGCCGAAGCTGCAGGACGCGAGGAACCGGCGACCGCAGGTGAAGGAGCGGGCGTTGCAGCTGCGGTCGGGGAAGGCAGCGTGTAGTTAACAGGCTGCGGGCCCTGCGAATCATCGCCATGGCCGGACATTTCCTGATTGGACACCACTTCCAGCGAACCGGGGGTCGGGGACGATTTGAGCCAGATCACCATCCCCACAGCCAGAATGATGATCAGCGAGAGAATGCCCCAGCGCCAGCGGGCCAGCATCCCTGTCCGTCTGCTCCCCCCTGACATATAACGCCAGCGAATGCCCTGCCTGGCCATTTGCGATCGAAGCACCATTCTTACATCCTTACAACAAACTCAAGGAGGGAAACCGACCTGTTTTCACTATGTCGGCCGGGTGCAACATCCCTGACCAATTTTTACGCCAGTTCGGGGTAAGTCCACACCTGACAGGGATAATCTTTAATCCGCATCCTGACCCGACTGCTGTCGGGCTTCGAGGTCCTGCTGCCTGATCCATTCCAGAAACTGGCCGATCCGCTGCTCGTAACCTCGTTCGGTGGGCACGTAATAGGTTTTTTCAACGCCAAGGTAATCCTGGCTCACGTAGCCCGTGGCGCTGTCGTGTGCGTACTTGTACCCGGTGGCATTCCCCAGTTTCTTCGCCCCGGCGTAGTGGCCATCACGCAGATGTTTCGGAACGGGAATCGTCCGACCTTCGCGGACATCCTTCATGGCGGCGCCGATGGCCACCGTCGTGGCGTTGCTCTTGGGCGCAGTGGCCATGTAAATCACGGCCTGCGCAAGGGTCAGCTGACACTCGGGCATGCCGATGCGTTCCGTGATATCAAACGCCGATGCAGCCACCTGAATCGCACGCGGATCCGCATTGCCAATATCCTCACTGGCCAGGATCGCAATGCGGCGGGCGATGAATCGAGGGTCTTCCCCTGCGACGAGCATCTTGGCCAGCCAGTAGATCGCGGCGTCCGGGTCGCTTCCTCGCATCGATTTAATCAGCGCCGATGCAGCGTCGTAATGCTCATCGCCAGTGGCATCGTAAACCACGGCTTTCTTCTGGATCGACTGCTCGGCTGCATCCAGATCGATCACGATCTTTTCCGTCGCCGCTGCGGCTTCTTCCGCAGATGCCATCGCGGGCGTGGAACCGATGGTCGAAAGCACCGCGATTTCCAGCGCCGTCAGCGCCCGGCGGGCATCGCCATCGCTGATTTTGGCCCAGTGTTCCAGCGCAGCCTCTTCCACCTGCAGAGGCCAGCGGCCATAACCGCGTTCCTCGTCAGCAATTGCACGGCCGAGCAGCTTCTTAATGTCATCATGCGACAGCGGCTGGAACTCGAAAATCTGCGAGCGACTCACCAGCGGCGAGTTGATCGCAAAAAATGGATTCTCCGTCGTCGCCCCGATGAGCGTGATAATCCCCCGCTCCACATCGCCCAGCAGCACATCCTGCTGGGCCCGGTTGAAGCGGTGAATTTCGTCGAGAAAGAAGATCGTGCGTTTGCCATCGAGTTCCAGTCGACGCCGGGCATTATCGAGAATCTCGCGGACTTCCTTCACCCCCACCGCCGCAGCGTTGGCGCGGGCAAAGGCCCGCTGGGTGTGATGGGCAATCAGCTCGGAAAGCGTGGTTTTTCCCGTCCCGGGTGGACCATAGAAGATGACACTGGTAATGCGATCCGCTGCCAGCATGCGGCGGAGCATCTTCCCCGGTCCCAGGAAATGCTGCTGACCTGCGAACTCCTCCAGCGATCGTGGGCGCATACGAACCGCCAGCGGTTCTGCCGCTTTGCGGTTGGCGTCACGTTGTTGCTGCCACAGGTCGTTCACAACACGGAATCATAGCACGATTCCCTGCCCGCCCTGCATTTACAAGGCCGATCCGGTCTCAACTTTTCCCACAATCGTGCTCCAGCGTGGAATTGCCTTTCCTCCGGGCGGACGATATAACTGTCTCTCCAAACACAAGGGGCCGTAGCTCAATTGGGAGAGCGCTACGTTCGCAATGTAGAGGTTGTGGGTTCGATCCCCATCGGCTCCATTTTGTCTTATACGTAAATGCTTGATTAATAAGCTTTTACACATTTCAAGCCAACCTTCACCTTCGTTTTTGTCTTAAAAACGGGGTTTTTTGTGTCTTAATCGCGAGGTAAAGTGTCTTATACAGGCCTGAAAACGGCCTGCGGACGCCGCTTTTAAGAGACAAGGAACTTCCAGATGCCTAGAGCACGCCAGTCAGGCTGGAAACTGGACAAATCCGGCCAGTACACAAGACAGATAGGTTGGAAAGCAGGGAATTCTGGCCAGACCAAATTCCGCTTAGGAAATGATCTAACTAAAGCCCAATTGGCAGCCCAGAAGCTTGCTATGTTGTGGGAAATCGTTGTGCGCGATCACTAACGGCAGCAAGAACTAGCCCTACATAACTTTAGTTCCCCCGCAGAGATCGAGACTCGCCCTACTTGGACTTCAGAAACACTCCACATTGCTGAAGCCATCCGCAGGCATCACAACAGTATCCGCGTCGGCATGCCATCTAACATCGAAGGTCCTGCAGCATATGCCAGCTACCTCGACTACCTCCGTCAGACATACGGCCACCTAATCCATATCCAGCCCGCTGACATGGAAGCCGCCAAGCAAGGCCAGGCCCAGCATCATCATTTCGCGCAACATCGCAGCAGACAGGCCCGCCTGAACGCCCGCATTGCCCAGATGCCTATTCCATCCGGAGTGACCGGTAAAACATTGTATGCGGCATTGGACGCATATGCAGATCATGCCCAACGAGCCACTCAGCGCGAATCAGGCCGGGTCGAAGCTGCTACCGCCCGCAGACTCAAACAATCGATATCCGATATGGATCTCGCTGACTTCGGCTATAGCGCCCTGGAACGCATGAAGGAATACTGGGCAAGTCGCCCTGAAGCAAAACTCCGCAACGGCAAAGGAACAGGACGCCCAATATCACTGGACACCGTAGATGGACACCTCTCCGTCGCCCGTCGGTTCGTCCGCTGGCTTGATCGTTCCGATGATTTCCCATGGCAACTGCCCCGGCACGGCCTGGATGCACTGAAGGTAAATCTACGCCGACTGGCCACAGATGAAGAAGTCGCCAAGCAGCGACATGGCGTGTCCATCTTCACCATAGAACAGCTGGCCACGATTTATAAGCACGCAAGCGATTTTGAACGCCTGCTGATCCTGCTAGGCCTCAACGCAGGTATGGCTCAGGCGGAAATTATTACAACCCGCTGGGACGAAGTTGAAGATAACCCGCCCACGATCAAACGCATCCGGCGTAAATCAGGCGTTTATGCTGAATTCATCTTGTGGCCAGAGACAATCAAGGCTTTAGCGTGGTGGCAATCACTCAGACCCTCCAGGAGTGACTTCCTCATGGTGACGGATACTGGACGCCTATACACACGCCAGCGAATCACAAACGCCTGGGCAGCTTTGCAGAAACGCATCACGAAAAAGACAAGAGACACTGTTAACTGGTGGCTGCCCTTTAAGCATCTACGCAAGACGGCAGCTCAGCTTGTTCGCAATGTTTCAGACGGCGAAATTACGGGGGTATTCCTGTCCCATGGCCAACCCGTGGCGTCAGATGATCTGGCTGACGTGTACAGCAATAGACCGTTTCACAAAGTAGCAGATGCACTAAAGGCAGTTCGCCAGATCTTAAATCCAATGTTTGAAGCAGCACCGGATGCTTTCAAATACTCTGAAATTGGCCGCGGGCCTTGGAAACGGGCAGGTACACAACCTGACACTAAACTCACTGATACGGATGGGTAACGCAATGAGGCCACCATTGCACGATTCTGGAAATGAATAGCCGATCGTCCGTTTCAACATTCGATCACCACAGCCACCCGATGAACGATCTGCGTTAACCAGAAAGCAGGAAGATGGGATCAGGCCAATCGTACATGCCTGCGTCAGCCTCCAACAGGCGGGCGTGATAGATAAAGCCCCCATCGCCTTGCTTACCACTGCCACGGATTGACCTTACCCTTAAATCATTGTGAAATGCTGCAGATACCGTCTGAATCCGGGGAAGCCATTCTTTCACCGCGATTCAGTAACCATGCCCCCTGCCGCCAGCCTCCTTCAGGCTGACGTTTTACGTTGAGTGCCCGCATTCATGGCCAAACAAACCACCGCTGCAAACTTGGGATTCGAAGACAAGCTCTGGGCTGCTGCCGACAAACTGCGCGGCAACATGGACGCCGCCGAGTACAAGCACGTCGTCCTCGGGCTGATCTTCCTCAAGTACATCTCCGACGCTTTCATGGAAAAGTACAACGCCCTGAAAGCCGAGGAACACGCCGACCCCGAAGATAAGGACGAATACCTGGCCGACAACATCTTCTGGGTTCCCCCGGAAGCCCGCTGGCCATACCTGCAGAAGAACGCCAAACGTCCCGAGATCGGCACGCTCGTGGACGACGCCATGACCGCCATTGAGCGGGACAACAAAGCCCTCAAGGGCGTTCTTCCCAAAGACTACGCACGCCCCGCCCTGAATAAAGCCCGCCTGGGCGAAATCATCGACCTGATCGCCACCATCGGCCTGGGCGATGAGCAAAGCCGCCAGCAGGACATCCTCGGTCGAGTCTACGAATACTTCCTCTCTCGCTTCGCCGCTGCCGAAGGCAAACTCGGCGGCCAGTTCTACACGCCTCAATGCGTCGTGCGAACCCTCGTCGAAATGCTCGAACCCTACCATGGCCGCGTGTTTGACCCCTGCTGCGGCTCGGGCGGCATGTTCGTCCAGGCCGCCAAGTTTGTTCAGGCTCACGCGTCGGGCAATGGCAACGGGAAGAAAGCCAAAGTCTCCCCCATCGTCAAACGCGATATCTCCATCTATGGCCAGGAGTCCAACTACACCACCTGGCGGCTGGCCCTCATGAATCTGGCCATTCGAGGCATTGACGCCAAGATCGAATGGGGTGACAGCCTGCTGGATGACAAACACAAAGACCTCAAAGCCGACTTCATCCTCGCCAACCCGCCTTTCAATATGGAAGACTGGGGCTACTCCAAGGTGAAGAACGATGTCCGCTGGCGAAGGCTCGATACCTCTGCCTCCGGCGCCACCTTCAACCTCCCCGCAGGCGGCGAGCGCAAGCAGAAGGACGGCTCAGTCCTCACCGTCGATGGCGGCAATGCCAACTACGCCTGGATCCTCCACTTCCTCCACCACCTGGCCCCGCATGGCACTGCAGGCTTTGTCCTGGCCAACGGGTCACTCACGAGCAACACGTCAGGCGAAGGCGACATCCGCCAGGCCATCATCGAAGCCGACATGGTCGACTGCATCGTCGCCCTGCCAGGCCAGCTCTTCTACACCACGCAGATTCCCGCCTGCCTCTGGTTCCTAACTCGCAGCAAAACCGCAGACAAGCAGCGAGGCTACCGCAGCAGGCAAGGCCAGACCCTCTTCGTCGACGCCCGCAAGATGGGTTCCATGGTCTCCCGCGTCAATCGCGAACTGACCACCGAAGACATCGCAAAGATCGCCGGCACGTATCACGCCTGGCGCAGCGCATCACCCCAAACGCCTTACGAAGACATCCCGGCCTTTTGTAAATCCACCACGCTCAAGGAAATTGAATCGCACGGCCACGTCCTCACCCCCGGCCGATATGTCGGCGCGGAAGAAATCGAAGACGACGGTATCCCCTTCACTGAAAAGATGGCCACCCTCTCGGCCGAGCTTTACCAGCAAATGAACGAAGCCCAGGAACTTGACGCCACCATCCGCAAGAATTTGGAGGAGTTGGGTTATGGGAAGTGAATGGCCAATTGCTGAATTGAAAGAGCTGTGTACGAAAATTGGAAGCGGTGCCACCCCCCGCGGTGGATCAAATGTTTATCTTGATCGCGGCGAAATATCATTAATCCGCAGCCAAAACATTTACAACGATCGCTTTACACCTGACGGCTTGGTGTTTATCTCTCAAGCGGCTGCCAAACAGCTTGACAATGTCACTGTTGCCCCTGAAGACGTACTCCTAAACATCACCGGAGATTCTGTCGCCCGATGCTGCCTCGTAGACCCCAAAGTTTTGCCCGCCCGAGTCAATCAGCACGTTGCAATTATCCGAACAGATCCCAACAAACTGAATCCTCAATATCTACGCTATTACCTTGTGTCTCCAAGCATGCAATCACAAATGCTATCGTGGGCACAAGCAGGAGCTACACGTAATGCCTTAACCAAAGGCATGATTGAATCATTCGAGATTCCTGTCCCGCCCCTGTCTGTCCAGCGTCGCATCGCCTCCATCCTCGGCTCATTGGATGACAAGATCGAACTGAATCGGCGGATGAATCAGACGCTGGAGAAGATGGCGGCAGCGCTCTTCAAGAGCTGGTTCATCGACTTCGACCCCGTCCACGCCAAAGCCCAGGGCGACCCCACCGCCGGCGGCCTCCCCTCTCATATCGCCAACCTCTTCCCCGACTCCTTCGAGGAATCAGAACTTGGACCGATCCCGAAGGGGTGGAAGGCGAAACCTCTGATTGAAGTTATTGAAGTCAACCCCAGAAGGACTCTGTCCAAAGGAACCCCCGCCCCATTCCTGGAAATGTCCAGCATGCCCACCCAAGGCCCGTCGCCAGATACTTGGCGAATACGCGAAATGGGGTCAGGTATGAAGTTCATCAACGGTGATACCTTGATGGCGCGAATAACGCCTTGCCTGGAAAACGGTAAAACTGCTTTTGTAGATTTTCTAGCCGAAGGCGAGGTTGGCTGGGGATCAACAGAATTCATCGTACTTCGCCCCAATGGCGAAATCCCACCCCTGTTCGCCTATCTATTGGCTCGCACCGATGAGTTTCGAAGTTTCGCAATCAGACAGATGATGGGCTCGAGCGGTCGACAAAGAGTACCCGCAGAAAGCTTGTCTAAATACATGCTCATCACACCAGAAGAAAACTCTCCTGTTTTTCATGCATTAGGTCCTGTTTGACGGCCCATTTGTTCGGCTCATGTTTGGCGTTGCGCCCTTGAGTTGATCCACTGACAATACCTCCTTACACGGAGGTGCATATGCCCAAACGCTACGAACTGACCGACGAAGCATGGC
>Ga0207868_1000429_pt1 | contig 46165 bp, 40 predicted proteins | sample Passage237B_FD_187370 | JGI IMG/M metagenome (GOLD analysis project Ga0207868, IMG submission 187370) | Cellulose adapted compost microbial communities from Newby Island Compost Facility, Milpitas, CA, USA - Passage2 37B (SPAdes) (version 3) ... | reverse complement strand
GCGGGTGGGGTCTGCGGTGGCTGTCCTGCGGCCTGCGGGTCGGTGCGGTGCGGGTCAGGCCATGAGCCTTTGGATTGCGGCCTCGTATTCGGCCGCGAGGCGGTCGACCAGCTCGGCCGCGCCGACCACCTCGCGCACCGCGCCGATGCCCTGCCCGCAGCCCCATATGTCCTTCCACGCCTTCGCGGCGCCCGACGAGAAGTCCATCTTCGAGGGGTCCGACTGCGGCAGCGCGTCGGGGTCCATGCCCTGCGCCCGGATCGAGCCCTTCAGGTAGTTGCCGTGTACCCCGGTGAACAGGTTGGTGTAGACGATGTCGGCCGCCTTCGCCTCCACGATCATCTGCTTGTAGGCGGCCGGCGCCCGCGCCTCGTGCGTGGCGATGAAGGGCGAGCCGATATAGGCCATGTCCGCCCCCATCGCCCGGGCGGCGAGGATGGCGCCGCCATTGGCGATCGCGCCCGACAGAAGCAGCGGCCCGTCGAACCATTGCCGGATCTCCTGGACGAGCGCGAAGGGCGACAGCGTGCCGGCATGGCCGCCGGCGCCGGCGGCCACCGCGATCAGCCCGTCGGCCCCCTTCTCGATCGCCTTGCGGGCATGGCGGTCGTGGATGATGTCGTGCAGCACGATGCCGCCATAGGAATGCACCGCCTGGTTCACCTCCGGCACCGCGCCCAGCGAGGTGATGACGATCGGCACCTTGTGCCTGACGCAGGTGGCCAGGTCCTTGTCCAGCCGCGCATTGGACCTGTGGACGATCTGGTTGACGGCGAACGGTGCGGCCGGCCGCGCCGGCTTGCCCGCATCGTGGGCGGCGAGCGTCTCGGTGATCTCGGCCAGCCAGTCGTCGAGCTGCTCGGCCGGCCGTGCATTCAGCGCTGGAAACGACCCCACGATCCCCGCAATGCACTGCGCAACAACCAGCGAAGGCTGCGAAACGATGAACATCGGCGCCCCAACAACGGGAACACGAACATGGGTCTTCAGAATGTCCGGCAGCGCCATGTCAGCCCCCTGCGATTGACGTTTGCGTAAACGTCATCGTTCTTAGCAGATCGGAACCGCCGGTCAATTTAGGCGGCGTCCGCCGCCGCCACCGTGTCTTTATGGTGCGGAACGCCCGATCTCGGGCGTTGATTGCACCTGCGGCAGCGTCTAACCATGAAGATCCGAAGCGGCGCGAGGGACAATCGGCGTTGGACGCGATCGAAAGGGCGATCAGGACGGCACTCGCGAAAGGCGAGGCGGACGACCGCGCCTTCCGTATCAAGGTCTACCGTTCGGTCTTTGCCGCGCTCGAGCGCAATATCGCGGCCAGCCCGCAGCTCGCGCCCGAGGCGGCGCAGCGCCGGCGCGATACGCTCAAGGCGCGCATTGTCGAAGTCGAGAAGGAGTTCGTCCCGGCAATCGAGAACGACCCGCCGCGCGGGGACATGCCGACCCATGCCGCGCCGGCCGTCGACTTCGACGAGCGCGATCCGGCCGCCGCCGCAGGTGAGGCCCCGCCCGTCCCGGACGTCGACCTGCGGGGAGCCGACCCGCGTTTCGACGCCGGGCCGTCACCGCGGATCCATATGGCGCCCGATGACAGGAACCCCGTCGGCGGGGGGCCTGTCGCCGACCGGCGTGAGATGCCCGAAGGCCGCCCGCGCCGCCGCCTGGGCCTGGTCTTCATCGTCGCGGTCCTGGCAGCCATCATCGCGCTGCTGGGCTGGATCGGGTTCGAGCTGGGCCTGATCGCCCCGCCGGTCCCGCCCGGAACCGCGGCGCAGCAGCAGGCCGGCGCGCAAGCGGGCCCTGGGCCCGATGCGCCGGCGCTCGGCCCGGGCACGGCCGATGCGGCGCGCGAATGGATCACCGTTTTTTCGCCGAAGGATCCGACCAGCGTCGTCGCGCCGTCCGGTGCGCAGGCCGAGATCGTCGACGAAGCGGGGGCCGCCTTCATTCGCATACGCTCCGGCCGCGACGGCGAGGCGGTGCTCTTCGATGTCGGGCAGGGCATCCTCGAACGGCTTGCGGGCCGCCATGCGGTGTTCGACATCGTCGCGCGGGCGCAGGACGAAAGCGAGACGCAAATCTCCATCGACTGCAATTTCGGCGCCCTCGGCGACTGCGGCCGCCGTCGCTACATGGTGGGGCCGGGCCGCGCCGACTACCTGTTCGACGTCGATCTGCCCGATGCCCGGCCCGGCGCGGCCGGAACCATCGCCGTCACCTCCGACGTCGGCAGTGGCGGAAAGGCGATCGACATCTTCGAGATCAGGGTTTCGCTTTCCGACTAGCCTGTTTCGGCGCTTGCCCGGCCTCGCCGAGCAGAGCCGTCAGCGCCTCGATGCGGTCGGCTTCGCGCGCCGGCTTGTCCCAGCGCAGGCGCGAGATGCGGGGAAAGCGCATCGCCACGCCCGAGCGGTGGCGGGCCGAGCGGTTCAGCCCCTCGAATGCGATTTCCAGGACGAGCCCGTGGCCGGGTTCGGCACGGACCGCACGAACGGGGCCGAAGCGCTCGACCGTGTTGTCGCGCACATATTTGTCGAGCTGGCGCAGTTCCTCGTCCGTGAAGCCGAAATAGGCCTTGCCGACCGGCACCAGCTCCGGGGCGTCGGCCGGGCCGGCCCACACGCCGAAGGTGAAATCGGAGTAGAAGCTGGAGCGCCTGCCGTGGCCGCGCTGCGCATACATCAGCACCGCATCGACCGTGTAGGGGTCGCGCTTCCATTTGAACCACGGACCCTTCGGCCGGCCGGCGAGATAGGGCGAATCGGTGCGCTTCAGCATCACGCCTTCGATGACCGGATGCGGAGGATCGCGCCGCCGCGCGTCGAGCTCGGCAAGGGAGGAGAACGGGATCAGCGGCGACAGGTCGAAGCGCGTCGGCTCCAGCGGGGCGAGGAAACCGGCCAGCCGCGCCCGGCGGTCGAGAAAGCCGAGCCCGCGCAGATCCGTATCGGCATCCATGAGCAGGTCGTAGGCGCGCACGAAGACCGGATACTGCGCCAGCATCCGTGCCGAGACGGTCTTGCGGTTCAGCCTTTGCTGCAGGTCGGAGAAGGTGCGCGTTTCGCCGAGCGGCGAGCCGACCAGAAGCTCCCCGTCGAGCGCGCCCTCGAACTCCATGGCCTCCAGCAGGTCCGGGAAGGTGGCGCCGATGTCGTCACCGGTGCGCGAATAGATGCGGCGGTTGCCGGCCTCGTTGACGAGCTGAACGCGGATGCCGTCCCATTTCCACTCCGCCGCATAGTCGGCCGGGTCGAGCTTGCCGGTGTCCTCCTCCTGCAGGGCGTTGGCCAGCATCACCGGCCGGAACAGTGCGCGCGCCGCCAGCACCGGCTCGCCGGAGCGGCCCTCGAGCCAGGAGAACAGGGGTTCGTAGGGCGGCTCTAGGCCGTGCCACAGCTCTTCGATCTCGCCGACCTCCACGGTGCCGAGATTGGCGAGCGCCTGCTTGACCAGCCTGGCCGACACGCCGATGCGCAGGCCGCCCGTCACGAGCTTGATGACGGCGAAGCGGGCGGAAACGTCGAGCCGGTCGAGCAGCGCGGCGAGCAGCGCCGGCGCATCCGAACGGCTGGTGCGCTGAAGCGTCTCGACGACGGCCGTCAGCGGCAGGTCCCTTTCCGTTCCGCCGGAAGGCGCCGGCCAGACCAGCGACAGCGTCTCGGCGAGATCGCCGACATAATCGTAGGAATAGGAAAACAGGACGGGGTCCATGCGCTCCAGCCCGAGCGTCCGCAGCACGCCCGGCTTGACCCCGGCAAAAGACAGCGTCCCGGCGATCGCGGCCACCGCCCAGCCTCGGTCGGGGTCGGGCGCGGCGCGGAAATAATCCTCCATCAACCTGAGCTTGGCGTTGCGCGACGCCGTCAGCACCAGCCGGTCGAGAAGGGCGGCGAAGCGGTTCATGCGCCCCTGCTTGACTTTCGGATTGAGAAAAGATGAGTGTGCGGCTCTACAATTGCACGCGATTTCGAAACGAAGAGGGAGTTTGCATGAAGCGCGTCGTTATCCTGGTTGCCGCCGCCGTCGCGATGTCCGTCACGCCCGCGGCCGCAGCCGATTTCGGACTGGCTTTCGAGTGGGGCAACCTGAAGAAGTGCACCACCGGCTATCCGAACTCCGTGCCGAATCCGAAATTCACTCTTCGCAACGTGCCGAAGGGCACCGCCTCGATCCAGTTCCGCATGGTCGACCGCAACAATCCGGGCTACAATCATGGCGGCGGGACCGTGAAATATTCCGGCGGCGCGTCGATCGCGCCGGGTGCCTTCAAATATATGAGCCCGTGCCCGCCGCGCGGGTCGAACACGTATGAATGGACGGCGACCGCCAAGGACGCCTCGGGCAAGAAGCTCGGCACTGCCAGCGCGCGCAAGAAATATCCCTGATCGCGCCATCAGTCGCCCTCGTCATCGTAGCCGACAAGGTGGAGAGGGCGGGCGGCGATGCCGTTGAGCTCGCACCATCGCGCCAGCGCTTCTTCGCGGCCGTGCGTGACCCATACCTCCCGCGCCCCGGTTTCGGCGATCGTGCGTGTCAGCTCGTCCCAGTCGGCATGGTCCGAAATGACGAGCGGCAGCTCGACGCCGCGCTGCCGGGCGCGCTGGCGGATGCGCATCCAGCCTGAGGCGAAGCAGGCGACGGGGTCGGGGAAACGCCGTGCCCAGCGGTCGGCGAACGCCGATGGCGGGCCCACCACGATCTCCCCGGCGAAGTCCTGCCGGCCGCTCCCTTCCAGCGTGGCGGGCCGGAGCGTGCCAAGTTCGATGCCGCGCGAGGCGTAATAGTTGCACAGCTTCTGCAGGGCGCCGTGGATGTGGATCGGCCGCTCGTAGCCGCGCTCGCGCAGCAGCCGGATGACGCGCTGCGCCTTGCCCAGCGCATAGGCGCCGACGAGGTGCGTCCGCTCCGGGAACGCGCCGACCGAGCCGAGCAGCCTGTCGATCTCGAGGCCGGCTTCGGGATGGCGGAACACCGGCAGGCCGAATGTCGCCTCCGTGATGAAGACGTCGCACGGCACGACCTCGAAGCCGGGCGTGGTCGGATCGGCCGCGCGCTTGTAGTCGCCGGAGGCGACGATGCATAGCCCGCCCGCCGACACTGCGATCTGCGCCGAGCCGAGGACGTGGCCGGCCGGATGGAAGGCGACGCGCGCATCGCCGATGCGCAACTCCTCGCCGAATGCGGCGGCCTGCGTCTCGCCGGCAAACCCCTCGCCGTAGCGCAGCCGCATGATGTCGAGCGTCTCGCGGGTGGCCAGCACCTTGCCGTGGCCGGCCCGCGCGTGGTCCGAATGGCCATGGGTGATGAGGGCGCGTTGCACCGGCCGCACCGGGTCGATGAAGAAGTCGCCGACGGGGCAGTAGAGCCCTTCGAGCCGTGTGTGCAGGATCTGGCTGGCGCGCATCCCGCCAAAGATAGGGATTTGCGGCGGCCGGGAAAGGGGAGACCGCGCCCTGCCCGGGGACGCATGATACGGCCGCGCGATGTCATGTGCGATTGCCCTGGCGCCCTGCCGAATCTTCTTGCCAGCGACGGCCGATCGGCGCATATGCCGCCGGCCCCGCCCTCGCGGGGCGCGGACCATTCTGACATGCGGGCAGTCTTCCTCTCGTCCGGCGATCTCGTCGCCGATCGGCGCGCCTCCTATGCCGAGATGCTGTTCGGCGGCGGCGCCCGCCGCGCGGCCGTCGAGCTCATGCGCGACGCGCTGGCGCTGGCGCCGGGATGGACGGCGGGCTGGTTCCGGCTCGGCGAGATGCTGGCCGCGGAGGGCTTGACGGCCGAGGCGGCTGATGCGTGGCGCGAAGTGCTGCGCCTCGACGCTGCGGACACGCTTGGCGCCACGCTGAAGCTCAGCCTGTGCGGCATGGTGGAGGGCATCGAAACGCCGCCGCCCGCCTTCGTCGAGGCGCTGTTCGACCAGTATGCGCCGGAGTTCGATTCCGAGCTGGTCGGGAAGCTTGCCTATCGCGTGCCCGAGCTTCTCGGCAATGCGCTGGAGGCCGTGGACGACAGGGGGTTCGCGCATCTCGTCGACCTCGGCTGCGGGACGGGCCTGATGGGCGAAAGGCTGGCGCGCCGCGCCAGCTTCCTCGAAGGGATCGACATCTCGGCCAGGATGCTGAGGCGCGCCGAGGCCAAGGGCATCTACGGCCGGCTGGTGAAGGCCGATCTCAATTTCGTCGAGATCCCGGCCGGCACCGACCTCGTCACCGCCGCCGACGTCTTCATGTATGTCGGCGCGCTCGACGCGCTGGTCGCGCGTATCGCGGCCGCGCTGCCGGGCGGAGGCGTCTTCGCCTTCAGCGTCGAGCGGCACGAGGGGCCGGAAAGCTTCGCGCTCAGGCCCTCGTGCCGATACGCGCATTCGGAAAGCTATGTGCGTGCGCTGCTGGCGGCCAACGGCTTCGACGTCCTCTCGCTCGACCGTGCGCCGATCCGCATGGACCGCGGCGCGCCGCTGGAAGGGCTGATCGTGGTGGCGCGGCGGGCCACTTCCACGGCGTTGACGAATGTAAGCCGTAACCTTACATTGCCTCGTGATTTCGAGTTTCCGACACAAGGCGCTGAAGCGCTACTGGACCAAGGGTGACGAGGCGGGAATCCGGGCTGATTGGCGCGATAGGGTTCGCTTGGTCATGTCACGGCTGGACGCCGCGCGGCAGCCAGCGGACATGGACCTGCCCGGTTTCGGATTTCATGCCGTGACTGGCGATCTAGCCGGACGGTTTGCCGTCTCCGTCTCACGCAACTGGCGCATCACCTTCGCCTGGGACGGTGATGACGCAACCGATGTCGATCTGGAGGACTACCATGGCCGTTGAGACGTTGCGCCACGGCTCGATCGAGCCCGCACATCCCGGAGAGTTGCTGGCTGAGATCGTCATCCCGGCAACCGGCCGGAGCAAGACGGAGATCGCGAGGCTGTTGGGGATTTCCCGGCAGACGCTCTACGACATCCTCAAGTGTCGGCAGCCCGTCACACCGGAAATGGCCGTGAGGCTGGGAAAGCTCTTCGGCGATGGGTCGGGAACCTGGGTCAGGATGCAGGCCGCCTATGACACCTGGCACGCCGAGCGCAGCACCGACGTGAGCGGCATCCCGACAATCAAGGCCACCTGATCACGTTTTGTTCGCAATTCCGCTTGGCGGTGCAGGACGCCGGCGCTAGGGTCCGGCCGTGACCGCGACGACCCCGACACGGCAGGCCGAGGCCGGCCCGCATCTGCCCGAGCCGTTCCTGCGCTGGTTTTCCGGGCGCGGCTGGGCGCCGCGCGCGCATCAGCTCGACCTTCTGGCGCGGGCGCAGGCCGGTCGCTCCGTGCTGCTGATCGCGCCGACCGGCGCCGGCAAGACGCTGGCCGGCTTCCTGCCGGCGCTGGTCGATCTTGCGACGAGGAGGAAGCGGCGGCCCGGCGAGGCGCATCGCGGGATCCATACCCTCTACATCTCGCCGCTCAAGGCGCTTGCCGTCGACATCGAGCGCAATCTCGGCAAGCCGGTCGCCGAGATCGGCCTGCCGGTGACGCTGGAGACGCGCACCGGCGATACGCCGCAGCACAAGCGTGCGCGCCAGAAGCTCAGCCCTCCCGACATCTTGCTGACCACGCCCGAGCAGCTCGCGCTGCTGATCGCCGCGCCCGATGCGCGCCGCTTCTTCGCCGATCTGCGCTATGTGGTGCTGGACGAGTTGCATTCGCTAGTGACGTCGAAGCGCGGGCATCTGCTGGCGCTGGGCCTGGCGCGGCTCAGGAGCTTCGTGCCCGGGCTCCAGGCGGTCGGGCTTTCGGCGACGGTGGCCGAGCCGGACGCGTTGCGGCGCTGGCTGGTGGGGCAGAATTTACCCTTCGCCTTGCCGGAGGGTCAGGACGCCGCGCCCCCCATGGCCGACCTCATCACCGTTGCCGGCGGGGCGAAGCCCGAGATCACCATTCTCGATTCGCAGGAGCAGGTTCCGTGGGCCGGGCATTCGGCCCGCTATGCGATGCCGGAGATCTATGATGCGATCAGGCGGCACCGGACGACGCTGCTGTTCGTCAATACGCGCAGTCAGGCCGAGCTGCTGTTCGGCGAGCTGTGGCGCATCAACGAGGAGGCGCTGCCGATCGCGTTGCACCACGGCTCGCTCGACGTCGGCCAGCGCCGGCGAGTGGAAAAGGCGATGGAGGCTGGCAGCCTGCGCGCCATCGTCGCCACCTCCACGCTCGACCTCGGCATCGACTGGGGCGACGTCGACCTCGTCGTCCATGTCGGCGCGCCCAAGGGCGCCAGCCGGCTTGCCCAGCGCATCGGCCGCTCCAACCACCGCCTCGACGAGCCGAGCCGGGCGATCCTGGTTCCGGCCAACCGCTTCGAGGTGCTCGAATGCCGCGCCGCGATCGAAGCCAATTATCTCGGCGCGCAGGACACGCCGCCGCTGGCAGCCGGCTCTCTCGACGTGCTTGCCCAGCATGTTCTGGGCAGCGCCTGCGCCGAGCCATTCTTCGCGGGCGCGCTCTACGATGAGGTGCGCTCCGCCGCGCCCTATGCGGGGCTCGATCGCACCACCTTCGACCGCGTGGTCGATTTCGTCGCCACCGGCGGCTATGCGCTCAGGACCTACGAACGCTATGCGCGCATCCGGCAGATGGCGGACGGCCGCTGGCGCGTGTCGAACCCGCGCATCGCGCAGCAATACAGGCTCAACGTCGGCACCATCGTGGAAAGCCCGATGCTGAACGTCCGCTATGTGCGTTCCGGCCGTGGAGCCGGCGGACGCGGCGGACCGGCGCTCGGCAAGATCGAGGAATATTTCCTCGAGATGCTGGCGCCGGGCGATACCTTCATGTTCGCCGGCAAGGTGCTGCGCTTCGAGGGCATCCGCGAGAACGAGGCTTTCGTTTCCAACGCCACGAAGATGGATGCGAAAGTGCCGTCCTACATGGGCGGCAAGTTTCCGCTCTCGACCTATCTCGCCAGGCAGGTGCGGGCGATGCTGGCCGATCCCGCGCGCTGGGCGGCGCTTCCCGACCAGGTGACCGACTGGCTGCGGCTCCAGCGCGACAAGTCGGTGCTGCCGCCGCCTGACCGCCTGCTGGTCGAGACGTTTCCGCGCGCCGACCGCTTCTACATGGTCGCCTATCCGTTCGAGGGCCGGCTGGCGCACCAGACGCTGGGCATGCTGCTCACCCGCCGGCTCGATCGCGCCGGCGCACATCCGCTCGGCTTCGTCGCGACGGACTATGCGCTCGCCGTCTGGGGGCTGGACGACCTCGGCGCGCTGTTTCGCGAACGCCTGAAGCTGGCCGAGCTGTTCGACGAGGACATGCTGGGCGACGACCTCGACGCCTGGCTCAACGAGAGCTGGATGCTGAAGCGCACCTTCCGCAACTGCGCGGTGATCGCCGGACTGGTCGAGCAGCGCCATCCCGGGCAGGAAAAGACCGGCCGCCAGATCACCGTCTCGGCCGACCTGATCTACGACGTCCTGCGCAGCCACGAGCCGGACCACATCCTCTTGCAGGCGACGCGCGCCGATGCGGCCGCCGGCCTGCTCGACATCGGCCGGCTGGCGGACATGCTGTCGCGCGTGCGCGGGCGAATCATGCATAAGGAGCTGGAGCGGATATCGCCGCTTGCCGTGCCGATCATGCTGGAGATCGGCAAGGAGCCGGTCGGCGGCGAGGCCAATGAGAGCCTGCTTGCGCAAGCCGCCGGCAGTGTTATTGCGGACGCGTTCGGTGAAGCGGACATCTGAAGGCGGCATGGTCGGAATGGCGGCGATCGAAGGAAGGGGTGGCAGCGTCACGCGCATCGTGCTGGCGGGCCTCGAAGCCGTATGCGATCCGCGCGGCGTGCTGGTCGTGCCCGCTCTCGGCCTGCTCGTCGTGTCCGACCTGCATCTGGAGAAGGGCGCCGCGCTCGCCCGCCGCGGCGCGCTGCTGCCGCCCTACGATACGGCCGAGACGCTGGCGCGGCTCGCGGCCGTGCTCGCCGATCATCGCCCCCGGATCGTCGTCAGCCTCGGCGACAGCTTTCACGACGCCGAGGGTTCGGCGCGGCTGCCCGATCCGTATCGCGAGCGGCTCGCCGCGCTGATGGCCGGCCGCGACTGGTACTGGATCGCCGGCAACCACGATCCCGACGCGCCGGCCGGCCTGCCCGGCCGTGCCGTGCAGGAGCTCGCCGTCGGCGGGCTGACCTTCCGCCACGCGCCGCGCCGGGGCGCTGGCGAAGGCGAGGTGGCGGGGCACCTGCATCCCGGCGCGCGCATCGTCCTGCGCGGCCGCTCGGTGCGCCGCCCCTGCTTCGCCAGCGACGGCCGGCGCATGATCCTGCCGGCCTTCGGCGCCTATACGGGGACGCTGAATATCCTCGACCGCGCCTATCACGGCCTGTTCGGCATGGACCGGCTCGTCGCCTACATGCTGGGACGGGGCAGGGTGTTCCCGGTCGCCGGCGCGATGCTGCGCATGGGGTGAAGGCAAGGTCCGTCCTCTTCCCCGCTTACGGGGAGAAGGTGGCCGATGGGACGGATCGAGGGGCGCGCCGCCTGTTCGGGGCTCGCGCCGCGCCGGCTGGCCTGCCGGCGCCCCTGGGCGGGGTCAGGAAAGCTACCCTGCCGCCGTTGCCGCGAATGCCACGATCATGGCGACGACCGCCGCGGCGGTGAGTTGCGCGCGCAGCCTCGCGAGCCATTGCGGCAGGAGGCCCGCCTGGCCGGCGAGCGCGTCCCAGGCCCCGAGCGCGGCGAATGCCACGGCGAGCAGGACGAAGGCATAGGCCGGCGGGATGAACAGCACCCCCCAGCCGAGCAGCGCCGGCAAGACGGCCAGCGCGACGTCGCGCGCGGCGCGGGGATGGCCGGTTCCGAGCGCCGCCCCCCAGCGCGTGCCGCCGAGGAAAGCGAGCACGATCGCCGCATAGGCGACGAGCAGGCGGATCGTCATGGCGCGCCACACATGGTCGACCGGGATGCCGGCCAGCCATACGGTCAGCACCGCGAGCGGGACGAGGCCGACATAGCCGAGCCGCGTCGCCAGTGTGCGATCGGGCGTTGCCGCATCGGTCGGCGCCCGGGCTTCCGCCTCGCCGTTCATGCCGTCATTCCCTCCGGAACACGATGCTGCCGATCCAGCCGGTAAGCGCCGCCAATGCCACGGCGAACAGGCCGTAGAGGAAGCTCTGCTGGTGAGCTGCCTCGTAGAGCGACTGCTCGAAGCCGGCCTTGTAGATGGCGAGCTGGGCCGAGGATTCGCCGACGAAGACGCTGTTCTTGAACAGGAAGGCGCGGGCGCGATGCGTGCCCATCGGCACGTTGGGCGCCAGTGCCACGGTGGCGCGGAACAGCGTCTGCGACAGGAACCGCACGCCGCCGATGCGTTCGTTGAACAGGCCCGCCGCCTTCTTGCGCTCGCGCAGCGCGTCGCGGAATTCGGCGATCGTGACCGGCGGGTCGTTGCTGTCGAGCGGCTCGAGATGGATGTAGTTCGGCCCCAGGGAGAGCTGCCTGTAGGTCGTCGGCTCGGCCATGTCCTGGAAATTGCGGGTGGTCGCGACCGAATAGGACGCCGGCACGTTCACGAATGTTTCGGACTGGGTGTTGATCCACATGCCGAGGACGCGATCCTTGCGGCGCACCTGGACCGGCCGGGCCGGGCCTTCGAGCACCACCACCACGTCGTAGCGCCCCTGGCGGCTCACCAGCGGGTCGATGTTCTCGAGCGCGCCGAAGATGGTCAGCTCCGCACCGGAGAAGTCCGACCGGATCGAAAGATGGTCGATCGAAAGGCCGATCTGGATCTTTTCCGGTAACGCCGGCGCCTGGGTCGGCACGGCCTCGATCGGCGCCTCGGCGGGAGCGGGCGCCTGTTCCTGGGCCGCTGCCGGGGCGGCCGCGGCGAAAGCCGTGAGGAGGATGAGGACTGGAACGATCGTCGCGCGCATCGGTCAATCCCCGTCCGGCGAGACGATGGAATAGGGATTGGCCGGCTCGACGAACAGGTCGAAGGCCAGTCGCAGCGCCACGGCCAGAACGAGCAGCGCGAGCAGCGCGCGCAGCTGTTCGCCCTTCAGCCGCTGCCCCGCCTTGGCGCCGTATTGCGCCCCCGCCACGCCGCCCGCCATCAGCAGGAAGGCAAGCACCACGTCGACCGTCTGGTTCGCGGTCGAATGGACGACCGTCGTGTAGGCCGACACGAAGATGATCTGGAACAGCGAGGTGCCGACGACGACGTTGGTCGGCACCTTGAGCAGATAGATGAGCGCGGGCACCATGATGAAGCCGCCGCCCACGCCCATGATGGCCGCGAGGAAGCCGATGGCCGCGCCGATCCCGAGCACCGGGATGACGCTGACGAACAGCTTCGAGGTGCGGAAGCGCATCTTGAGGGGCAGGCGATGGATCCAGTTGTGCTGGCCGGGCTTGCGCAGCGCCGGCGTCGCCCCGCCGCGCGCGCGGCGGATGGCGTTCATGCTTTCGACCAGCATCATGGCGCCGACGATGCCGAGCAGAATGACGTAGAGCAGCGAGATGAACAGATCGAGCTGGCCGATCCTGCGCAGGATCGCGAACACGTAGGCGCCGAGCGAGGAGCCGGCCATGCCGCCCAGAAACAGCACCGTGCCCAGCTTGATGTCGAGCGTGCCGCGCTTGAAATGCGCGATCGCGCCGGAGATCGAGGACGCGATGACCTGGTTGGCTCCGGTGGCCACGGCGATCGCCGGCGGGATGTTGTAGAAGATCAGCAGCGGGGTGATGAGGAAGCCGCCGCCCACCCCGAACATGCCCGACAGAAATCCCACCGCGGCGCCCATCGCGAGCAGCACCAGCGAGTTCACAGACATCTCGGCAATCGGGAGATAGATGCTCACCCGCAAACTCGATCGATGCTGCCGGCGCGCGTCCCCTTTGCCGCCGCCATACGTCAGGAAACTCGGTCGTTCTTGCGCCGAGAACGAGGCCGAGTCAAACGCTTACCGGCCAAATGGCTAACGGGGCCGGCGCTTTCGCGCAGGCCGTTGCCGCCGGTCCCCGCCGCGCCGGAACCGGCCCTCAATTGCGCGAGAGCAGCTTGCTCACGAGAGCCTCGCTGAGCTCGCCGTCGGCCGTCATCCCGTTGTCGGCCTGGAAGGCCATGATGGCGTTGCGCGTCTTCTGTCCCATCACGCCGTCGGCGGGTCCGGCATCGTAGCCGTTCTTGTTGAGAATGGCCTGGATGTTGGTGACGGCCTGCTTCATGTCGAGGCTGGCGGCGCGGGTCGTCTCCGCCCAGTCCTCGGGGATGTCGACGACGTTGGTTTCGGGATCGACGTCGCGTGCCTTCCACAGCTCGACGGCGGCCTTGGCCTTGGCGAGCTGCTCGGGGCGCAACGCCTTGGCGACCTCGTCGCGCTTGCTGGCGGCGTCGCGGTCGCCGGTCTTGGCGACCAGCGCGAACCATTTGTAGGATTCTTCCAGGCTCTGCGGCATGCCCGCGCCCTTGGCCGCGAGAATGCCGAGATTGTACTGGCTGTCCTTGACGCCGAGTTCGGCCGCCTCGATGAACCAGCGCCCCGCCTGGTCGTTGTCGACCCGGCCGTCGGCGCCCATCGCATAGAGCACGGCGAGATTGTGCATCGCGCTGGCGTTGCCCTGCTTGGCGGCCTTCTCGTACCACGCCTTGGCGGCGGCGATGTCGCGGTCGACGCCGATCCCCTTCTCGTAGAAATTGCCGATGCGGTACTGCGCCGGCGCGTAGCCGAGCTCGGCAGCGCGTCGGTACCAGTCGGCGGCCTTGGCCATGTCGGTCTTCACTACCCGGCCTTCCGCATAGCGGCTGCCGATCTCGAACATCGCTTTCGGGTCGCCATTGTCGGCGGCGTCCCGCAGCGCCTCGTTGCCGACCTCCAGCGGCGCTGCGCCGAAGCCGGGCGCCGCCGTCTCCGAGGCCAGCGGGACACCGGCGGGGTCGGCCGCGGCGGACGGCAGCGCGGCCATGCGGGCAGGCTGTGCGGTGTCGACGGCGGCTGCGCCCGTATTCGCCGGGCCGGTCGCGGGCGCGACCGGGATATCGGCCGGCGATGGCGCAGGCAGCGCGGCCGTCTGTTCGGCGCTGTCCACGGGCGGCTCGACGGAGCGGGCCGCGGGAACCGCATCTGCGGGCTCCGGTTCCGGCTCGGCCATCGCCTCGGCCTTGAGCTCGGCCGGCTGCTGCCGGGTCTCGTCGATGGCTGCGATCTCGTCTGGCGCGGTGCCGTCGGCAAGGAAGGCCTTGCCCAATTGCAGCCCGGCGAGCACCACCATCAGCGCGGTCGCGGCCATCAGCACGGTCTTGCGCCGCACCTTGAACATCTCGCCGATCTTCAGCTTGCTGCCGGCCGTGGCCTTCTCGCTGCCGCCTCTCGTCGCCTGCGCCTCGGCCGCGGCGGCCTGGGCCGCGCGGCGGGCGGCGGCGATGAAATCCGACTTCGCCGTCTCGCCGCCACCGCTCGGCGCGGCATGCTCCTCGCGCACGCGCCGCAGGATCGCGTTGAGGTCGGGCGCGCCCGATCCAGGCTCCAGCGGCTGATTGGCGAGCTTGGCGTCGAGCGGCTCGTCGAGGCTTACCGCCGGCTCGACCGGCATCGCGGGCGTCGCGGGTTCCGGCGCGTCCCGGTCCTTGCGGAAGGCGCGGGTGAGGCCGCTCAGCATCGATACGCGCGCGGGCCCGGCCGCCTCGGCCGCTCCGGCGTCGGCATTCTGGCTGAGCGCATCGGTGGCCGCCGCCACGGCGGCTTCGGCCGGCGAGCGGGTATGCGCGGCGATCGCGCCGCCCTGGCTGCCGGCGTGGCCGAACGGATCGGCATGCGCATCGTGGTCGAGCGGCGGCACCACGTCGAGCAGCGGCTTGGCCGCGCGCACGCTGCCGGTCGCGCCGCCTTCCAGCGTACCGAGCCGGTCGACGATCTTCAGCAGGGTGTCGTGGATGGCCTCGAAGGTCTTGGCGTTGCGCTCGTCGGAGCGGCGCGCGAGCTGGTCGAGCGACTTGAGTTCCGAAGCGAGGCTGGCGACGGCCGCGTCGTCCGAGGGCGTCCGGGTCATCGCCTGCACGGCGTCCTGTGCGGCGCGGCGTGCCGCATCGATGATCGCGTCGCGGCTGCCGGCCAGTGTCTGTTCGAGCTGGTCGAGCCGCGGCGCGAGGTCGTCGAACTCGGGCAGCGGCCGGCTCGGCCGGGCAAGGTGGTCCGACAGCGCGGCCACCTGGGCCTCGAGGTTGCGCACCACGTCGGGGTCGATTGCCGCCGCCTGCCGGGCCGATTGCTCGAGACGGTAGGAAATCTCCTCCAGCCGCTGCTCCAGCTGGTGCGGCATGGGAGCCTCGCTTTGCCGGCTGCGATCCTCGAACCGCGCCGCCAGCTCGGCGAAGCGGGCCTCGATCGCGTCGAGCACGCCGCCGTCGTGGAACGCGGCGGCAGCCGCCGGCTGCTGGATGCGGTCCGCGAACTCGTCGAGCCGGCGTTCGAGGTCGTGGAACAGCCGGTGGCCCTGTTCCATCGCGTCGTCCTGCCGGCGTTCGAGCACCTGCGAGAGCTGCGCGAAGCGCTCCTCCAGCCCCTGGAAGACCGCGTCCGGATAGGTGTTGGCCGGCTCGCGCTGCAGGCGCTCCGAGATGATCGCGATCTGGTCGGCGAGGCGGCCCACGATCGTTTCGGGTATCTCGACGCGCTGGGCGATCTCGTCGACCCGCTGCGACAGCCGGTTGAGGCGGTCGATCACCTCGCCGGACCCCCGCTCCGCCATCAGCTCGTCGATCTGGCGGGCGAGCGAGGCCACCCGCGCCTCGATCCGCTCGAAGGGCTGGGTGTCCAGCGCCACCTGCTGCGGGGTCGCACCGGACGCCGCGATGGCACGCGAGATCTCGTCGAGCCGCTGCTCGATCAGGGCGAACGCGTCGGGCATTGTCGCGCCGTAGTGCTGGGCGAACTGCTCGACCGATCCGGCGAGCGTCTTCAGCCGCTCCTCCAGCGCGCGGACCGACAGCGATTCGGGAAGGCGGTTGACGCTCTGGCCGATCTGCTCGAGCTGGCGGTTGAGCGCCGTCAGGTCGGGCGCGAAGTCGGCGGTCGGTGCGTCGAGGCGGCCTTCGATCCGCGACCAGCGCCGGTCGAAATCGTCCCAGCGACGGCCATAGGATTTCACCGTGTCCTCGCGCGCCAGCCCGTCGAGCGAGTTCTTCACCTGCTCCAGCTCCAGCCGCAGCATCTTGACGCTTCTGTCGTCGCTGCGGCTGGCCAGCGACTGCACGGCATTCGACAGGCGGTCGAACTCGGCGCCGAGCTCAGTGCCGTCGATGGCGGGCGCCGCGGTGTTCAGACGCTGGATATCGTGGCGCAGCGCGTCGAACTCGCGCTTCAGCCCCTGGTTCATCTGCTGGCGCAGCTCCTCGCGCATGCCCTTCAGCTCGGCGGCGATCTTGCCGATGGCTGCGAGGCTGTCTTCCTGCCGCCGCGCCATCTCCAGTTCGCCGGCGAGCGCGCGCAGGTCCTGCCGCGGCGCCGGGTCGCCGTAGACGCCGCGTGGCGGCTGGCCGTAGGTTGCGGCCGCCGCAGGGGCGTAGGCTTCCGCCTGCGCAGGCATGGGCATTGCGGTGTGGCGGCCCCGCTGGAGCTTGCTTTCGAGATCGGCAAGCTTGCGGTCGAGATCGTCGAACGTCGTGGCCGATCCGGACTGCCTGCTGCCGTGGGAATCGAGATAAGACCGCCTGGTGTTCATCAAACGCCTGTCCGCCATCGCCGCCGGCAGGAGCGCCGGCCTTGTGTTCGATCGGTCGGCACGCCGGACCGGAACCTGCGGCCGCGCACGTCGCGCGCCTGATCCGGGGCCTGTTCCCTTCGCCGGGGAGCCGTGGACAACGACGGACAGGATAACCACGGGGAACCGATGCTTCACCTTTCCTCCATCGTGGTAAACAAGGGGTTAACCCGCCTCGCCGCCGAACCCGCAAGATCCGGGCCGGATTTCCCGTGCGTCATGTGTACGCAGTTGCCACTGCGGCAAGGCGGACCTATATCGGCCCCATGAAAAGGAGGGGGCGCACTCGGCCGGACAGGCCGGGTGCGTTCTCGTTTGTGATCCACCCGATCCGCCTCCGGTCCCGGCGGAATGCCCGCCTTGCGCGGGCATGAGGGGCCAAGAGAAGAAGATGATGAACGTCATGTCGGCCGGCGAGATGCCGGCCACCAGCAATACGGAAAGCGCATCCGAGGATCTCGTCCGCATCGGCGACATGTCGCGCCTTTTCGGCGTGACGCTGCGGGCCCTGCGCTTCTACGAGGACAAGGGCCTGCTCGAGCCGGTGCGGCACGGCACCGCCAGGCTCTACACGCGCCGCGACAGGGCGCGGCTGAAGCTGATCCTGCTTGGCCGCAAGGTCGGTTTCTCGCTGCGCGAGGTCAAGCAGATGCTCGATCTCTACGATCCGCACGGCTCCAATGCGCGCCAGATCAGGGTCGCGCTGGAGAAGTCGGAGCGCCAGCTTGGCCGGCTCGAACGCCAGCGCAAGGAACTGGAGGGTGCGATGAGCGACCTCGAGGGCCTCGTCGGCGATTTGCGCAGCCGGCTCGAAAGCCGCCAGCAGGCCGCAGCGGGCCGCTGACGTAGGCGCCCGCGGGCGCCGGGCGCTCCGGCGCCGCGCCTCATATCTGTGCAAGGTGAGCCGAGCGCCGATCCGCCCGGCGCACTTTTGCGTACGCGCTTCCGCGCGCCGGGCATCGGCATCCTGCACGCGAAGCGCGCGCGGGCGCTGCTGAACGTGTATGGTCGGGCGGGACGGCGCCGGATTGCAGCGCGCCGCTGCGACTCTCTTTCGCAAACTTTGACGTTTACGCAAACGTCAAAGTTTTGTAGGACAGGGGCCGCCCTTTCTGACCGCGCGATCCCGCGCGCTGATTTTGCTGGAGGAAGCAGATGCCCACCTACAAGGCGCCGGTATCCGACACGCTGTTCGTGCTCAAGGATGTGCTCGGCTACGAGCGCTATGCCAACCTCCCCGGTTTTTCGGACGCGTCGCCCGACGTGCTCGAGGCCATCCTGGAGGAAGGCGCCAAGCTGGCCGAGAACGTGATGCAGCCGCTCAACCGCGTCGGCGACGTCGAGGGCTGCACGCGCCGCGACGACGGCTCGGTGACAACGCCGAAGGGCTTTGCCGAGGCGTATCGGCAATATTGCGAGGGCGGCTGGCTGGGGCTCTCGGCGCCGGCCGAGTTCGGCGGGCAGGGCCTGCCCTATGCGGTCCATTCGGCCGTCAGCGAGTTCATGATCTCCGCCAATATGGCGCTGATGATGTATCCGGGCCTCACCCAGGGCGCGATCGCCGCGCTCGTCGCGCATGGCTCCGACGCGCAGAAGCAGACATGGCTGCCGAAGATGATCGACGGCACATGGTCCGGCACCATGAACCTGACCGAGCCGCATTGCGGCACCGATCTCGGGTTGCTGCGCACCAGGGCCGTGCCTGCCGGAGACGGCAAGTATCGCATCTCGGGCCAGAAGATCTTCATCTCCGCCGGCGAGCACGACATGGCCGAAAACATCGTGCATCTGGTGCTCGCCCGCATCGAGGGCGCGCCGGCCGGCACCAAGGGTATCTCGCTTTTCATCGTGCCGAAGTTCATCCTCGACGGGAACGGCAAGCCGGGCAAGCGCAACGGCGTCGCCTGCGGCTCCATCGAAGAGAAGATGGGCATCCACGGCAACGCCACCTGCGTGCTCAATTACGACGATGCCGAGGGCTACCTGCTGGGCCAGGAGAACGGCGGCCTCAAGGCCATGTTCGTGATGATGAACGAAGCGCGCCTCGGCGTCGGCCTGCAGGGCCTGTCGCTGTCGGAGGTCGCCTACCAGAATGCCGCCGCCTATGCGCGCGAGCGCATCCAGGGCCGCGCGCTGTCGGGCCCCAAGGCGCCGGACAAGCCGGCGGACCCCATCATCGTCCATCCCGATATCCGCCGCTCGCTGATGACGATGCGCGCGTTCAACGAGGCCGGCCGCGCCCTGGTCCTGTGGACCGCGTTGAAGTCTGATGTCGCCCACCGTTCCGGCGACGAGAAGGACCGTCAGGCGGCCGACGACCTGCTCGGCCTGATGACGCCGATCATCAAGGGCGTGCTGACCGACCGCGGCTTCGACCACGCGGTCATGGCCCAGCAGGTGTTCGGCGGGCACGGCTATATCGAGGAACACGGCATGAGCCAGTTCGTGCGCGATGCCCGCATCGCCATGATCTACGAGGGTGCCAACGGCATCCAGGCGCTCGACCTGGTCGGCCGCAAGCTCGCCATGAACGGCGGCCGCGCCGTGCAGGCCTTCTTCAAGGAGGTCGGCGACTTCTGCGAGGAGCATCGCGCGGATGAGGAGATGGCGCCGTTCACCAAGGCGCTGAAGAAGGGGTTGAACGACCTGCAGGCCGCGACCTTGTGGCTGATGCAGAACGCGATGCAGAAGCCGGACAATGCCGGGGCCGCCTCGACCGACTATCTGCACCTCTTCGGCCTCGTCGCGCTGGGCTATATGTGGGGCCTGATGGCAAACGTCGCGCGGGCGAAGCTGGCGGACGACGATTCCGGCTTCAGCCGCAACAAGCTGACCACCGCCCGCTTCTACATGGAGCGGCTGATGCCCGAAACGGGCCTGCGGCTGGCGCGGCTCTCGGCCGGCGCGGATTCGATGATGGAGCTGGAGGCGGAGGCGTTTTAGGAACAGCAATGTGAAAATTGTTTACAAGATAACCTATCCAAATGGAAAGATTTACGTAGGCAAGGACCTCACAAATAATATAAACTATTTTGGAAGTGCTTCAAGATTATTAATATCTGAGGATTTCACAGATGCTGAACGCCAGAGTTTCGGTGTGGTTCGCGAGGTTCTATGGCAATCAGTTGAGGCTTCGGATCGGGAGGTCCATGAAGTAGAGTTGAGATATATCAGGGAGCTTTGCTCTAACAATCCATCCATTGGATACAATCGCCGGCCAAAGTGGAAGCCAACATGACAAGCAAATCGGCTGAAATCCTCAATCTCCCGACTCCCGCATGGGTTTCCGAGGACGTCGCCATGCTCTACGACATGGCGTGCCGCTTCCTCTCAGACGAGATCGCGCCGAAATACGATGAGTACGAGAAGGCGGAGATCGTCGAGCGCGCCGCGTGGGAAAAGGCCGGCGCGGCCGGCCTGCTTTGTGCCTCGATCCCGGAGGAATATGGCGGCGCCGGCGGCACCTATGCCCACGAGAGCGCGATCGCCGAGGCGATCGGCCATGTCGGCACCGACGGCTTCGGCATTGCGCTGCACAATGCGATCGTGGCGCCCTACATCCTCCACTACGGCTCGGAGGAGCAGAAGAAGCGCTGGCTGCCGCGGATGGCGACCGGCGAGCTGATCGGCGCCATCGCCATGACCGAGCCGGGTGCCGGGTCCGACCTGCAGGGCGTCAGGACGCGTGCCGAGAAGGACGGCAACCACTACCGCATCTCCGGCTCCAAGACCTTCATCACCAACGGCCAGAATGCCAACCTCGTCATCGCCGTCACCAAGACCGATCCGGCGAAGGGCGCCAAGGGCACCTCGCTGATCGTGGTCGAGACGGACGAGGTGGAAGGCTTCCGCCGCGGCCGCAACCTCGACAAGATCGGGCTGAAGGCCAACGATACGTCGGAGCTGTTCTTCGAGGACGTGCGCGTGCCGACCGCGAACCTGCTCGGCGCCGAAGAGGGGCAGGGCTTCGTCCAGCTGATGCAGCAGCTTCCCCAGGAGCGCCTGCTGGTCGGCGCGCAGGCGATCTCGATGGCCGAGCGCGCGCTCGCCGTGACGATCGACTACGTCAAGGAGCGCAAGGCCTTCGGCAAGGCGGTCATCGACTTCCAGAACACCCAGTTCCGGCTGGCGGAGCTGAAGACGGAAGTCACCATAGGCCGCGTCTTCTATAATGACTGCGTGGCCCGCCATCTCGCCGGCGGGCTCGATCCGGCCACCGCCTCGATGGCGAAATACTGGCTCTCCGACCTCCAGTGCAAGGTGGTCGACGAGTGCCTCCAGCTTTTCGGCGGCTACGGCTACATGAACGAATATCCGATCGCCCGCATGTACCGCGACGCCCGCGTCCAGCGCATCTATGGCGGCACCAACGAGATCATGAAGCTTTTGATCGCGAGGAGCTTGTGAGTTGAAGGGAGTCGGTCGTGGATCGTCGGTCGTGATTTCGGCTGGTCCGGCTTTCACCATCGACCGACGACCGACGAACAACGACCGACTCTTCGCCCGAGACAAGGAGACGAAAGATGGCTGAAGCCTATGTCTACGATGCGGTCCGCACCCCTCGCGGGCGCGGCAAGAAGGACGGCGCGCTGCACGAGGTGCCGGCCGTGAGGCTGGCGGCGAAGACGCTGGAAGCGGTGCGCGACAGGAACGGTCTCGACACGAGCCGGGTCGACGACATCATCTTCGGCTGCGTCGACCCCGTCGGCGAGGCGGGCTCGGTGATCCCGCGCGCGGCCGCCTTCGAGGCCGGCTACGCGACGCAGGCGCCGGGAATCCAGATCTCGCGCTTCTGCGCGTCGGGCCTCGACGCCATCAATCTCGGCGCGGCCAAGATCGCCGGCGGCCTCGACGAGGTCGTGATCGCCGGCGGCGTCGAATCGATGAGCCGCGTCGGCATGGGCATGTCGGGCGGCGCCTGGTTCATGGACCCTTCGGTCGGCCTGCCGGCCTATTTCATGCCGCAAGGCGTGTCGGCCGACCTGATCGCCACCAAATACGGCTTTTCGCGCGACGATGTCGACGCCTATTCGGTCGAGAGCCAGAAGCGCGCGGCCAAGGCCTGGGAAAAGGGCTGGTTCGGGAATTCGGTCATTCCGATCCGGGACCAGAACGGGCTCACCATCCTCGACCGTGACGAGCATATGCGGCCCTCAACCGACATGCAGTCGCTGGCCTCGCTGAACCCGTCCTTCGTGATGGTCGGCGAGATGGGCGGCTTCGATGCGGTCGCCGTCCAGCGCTATCCCGAGGTCGAGGCGGTCAACCACGTCCATCACGCCGGCAATTCCAGCGGCATCGTCGATGGTGCCGCCGCCGTCCTGCTCGGCTCCAAGAAGGCCGGCAAGGCGCTCGGCCTGAAGCCGCGCGCGAGGATCCGCGCCTTCACCAATATCGGGTCGGAACCGGCGATCATGCTGACCGGGCCGGTCGACGTGACCGAGAAGCTGCTGAAGAAGGCGAAGATGTCGCTCGCCGACATCGACCTGTTCGAGCTGAACGAGGCGTTCGCCGCGGTCGTGCTGCGCTACATGCAGGCCTTCGACATCGATCACGACAGGATCAACGTCAATGGCGGCGCCATCGCGATGGGCCATCCGCTCGGCGCCACCGGCGCGATGATCCTCGGCACCGTGCTCGACGAACTTGAGCGGCGCGACCTGAATACCGCCCTGGTGACGCTGTGCATCGGCGCCGGCATGGGAACCGCGACGATCATCGAACGGGTGTGATCTAATCGCCCCCTCACCTGGCCGCTGCGCGGCCACCCTCTCCCCCGGGGGGAGAGGGTGGCAAGCGAAGCGAGCCGGGTGAAGGGGCCTTCTCAAATTTCTCGGAGGAACCTCTCCAATGGCTGACTACAACAATTTCACCGTCGAGACCGATGCCGACGGCATCGCGCTCGTCACATGGGACATGCCGGACCGTTCGATGAACGTCTTCACCGAGGAGGTGATGGACGAGCTCGAGCGGATCGTCGACCGGGTGGCCGGCGACGACGGGGTCAAGGGCGCCGTCATCACCTCCGGCAAGGAGAGCTTCTCCGGCGGTGCCGACCTGACGATGCTGCAGAAGATGCTCGGCATCTATGCCAGGGAACAGGCCCGCGACGCCGATGCTGCGATGAAGATGCTGTTCGAGGGCGCCGGCCGCATGAGCTGGCTGTGGCGCAAGCTCGAGACCTGCGGCAAGCCCTGGGTCTCGGCCATCAACGGTACCTGTATGGGCGGCGCGTTCGAGCTGTCGCTGGCCTGTCACGGCCGCGTGGCCGCCGACAGCGACAAGGTGAAGATGGCGCTGCCCGAGGTGAAGGTCGGCATCTTCCCGGGCGCCGGCGGCACCCAGCGCGTGCCACGCCTGACCGACCCGCAATCGGCGCTGCAGATGCTCACCTCCGGCCAGAATCTGTCGCCGAAGAAAGCGAAGGGCATGGGCCTGATCCACGAGATCGCCGCGCCGGACAAGCTGGTGGAGACGGCGAAGGGCATGATCAAGGCCGGCCTCAAGCCTGTCCAGCCCTGGGACGAGAAGGGCTTCAAGCTGCCCGGCGGCCCGGTCTACTCGGCAGCGGGCGCGAATCTGTGGCCGCCGGCGATCGCCATTCTGCGCCGCGAGACCTATGGCAACTATCCGGCCGCCGCCGCGATCCTCAAATGCGTCTATGAGGGCCTGCTGGTCCCCTTCGAGACCGCGCTCAGGATCGAGCAGCGCTATTTCACCGAGATCCTGCGCTCCACCGAGGCGGCGATGATGATCCGCTCGCTGTTCGTCTCGCTGCAGGAGCTGAACAAGGGCGCCCGCCGCCCCGCCGGCGTGCCGCAGACGACGTTCGGGAAGATCGGCGTGCTCGGTGCCGGCTTCATGGGCGCGGGCATCGCCTATGTGACGGCCAGGGCCGGCATTCCGGTGGTGCTGCTCGACCGCGACATGCCGTCGGCCGAGAAGGGCAAGGCTCATTCCGCCGCCCTGATGGACGGCCAGATCAAGAAGGGCCGCGCCACCGAGGCCGACAAGGAGGCGCTGCTTTCGCTTTTGACGCCCACCGACGACTACGCGCTGCTCGACGGCTGCGACCTTGTCGTCGAGGCCGTGTTCGAGGACAGCGAGATCAAGAAGGGCGTGACGGAGAAGGCGGAAGCCGTGCTTGCGAAATCCGCCACCTTCGCCTCCAACACCTCGACGATCCCCATCACCTCGCTGGCGAAGAACTCGAAACGGCCGGCCAACTTCATCGGCATCCACTTCTTCTCGCCGGTCGACAAGATGATGCTGGTCGAGATCATCCTTGGCAAGAAGACCGAGGACAGGGCGCTCGCGACGGCCATCGACTATGTGCGGGCGATCAGGAAGACCCCGATCGTCGTCAACGACACGCGCGGCTTCTACGTCAACCGCTGCGTGCTGCGCTACATGTCCGAAGCCTTCCAGATGCTGATCGAGGGCGTGCCGCCCGCCATGATCGAGAATGCCGCGAAGATGGCCGGCATGCCGGTCGGCCCGCTGGCGCTGACCGACGAGACGGCGATCGACCTTGCCCAGAAGATCATGAAGCAGACGATCCGCGATCTTGGCGACAAGGCGGTCGATCCGCAGCAGTTCGCGCTGATCAACGCCATGGTCGACAAGCATGGGCGCTACGGCCGCAAGAACGGCAAGGGCTTCTACGACTATCCGGAAAAGCCGGCGAAGAAGCATCTGTGGCCGGAGCTGAAGACGCTCTATCCGCAGCAGGATCCCGAAAGCATCGACGTCGAGGAACTGAAGCAGCGCTTCCTTGCCGTGATCGCGTTGGAAGCGGCTCGCGTCATGGAGGAGGGCATCGTCACCGATCCGCGCGAGGCGGATGTCGGCTCGATCCTCGCCTTCGGCTTCGCACCCTATACCGGCGGCGCGCTCAGCTATATCGACGGAATGGGATTGCCGAAATTCCTGAAGCTCGCCAAGGGGTTGCAGAAGAAATACGGCCCCCAGTTCAAGGCGCCGAAGCTGCTCGCCGACATGGCTGCGAAGGGCGAGGGCTTCTACGACCGCTTTGATCCTTATGGGAAAAAGCGGGCGAAGAAGGCGGCGTAATCCCTCGCCTTACCCTCCCCCTTGTGGAGGGTCGCGAACGAAGTGAGCGGGGTGGGGGTCGTAATTGGCCTGCTTCCGTGCCCCCGACCCCGTTTCGCATCGCAAGCGATGCTCACCGACCCTCCCCACAAGGGGGAGGGTAACCTGCCGGAGCGTTTCTGATGTATGTCTGGGCCCGTCTGGCGCGCATGGCGCTGACCGCGAAGGCGCGCGGGCGCTATCGCATGGGGGAGGAGAGCCGCCTGTCCTTCCGTTGCCTGCCGACGGACGTCGATTCCAACCTGCATCTCAACAATGCGCGCTATATGATGCTGGCCGATGTCGGCCGCATCGATATCTTCATCCGCGCCGGCCTGATCGATCTGGCGCGCGAGCGGCGCTGGGCGCCGATGATGGGCGGCCTGCAGGCGGTCTATGTCCGCGAGATCCGGCTGTGGAAGCGTTTCGACGTGGTCTCGACGGTCGAGACGTGGGAAGGCACGCAGGTGATCGGCCGCCACCGCTTCGTGCTGGAAAGCGGGGAGACGGCCGCTCTGGTGATGACCACGGCCGGCGTCTACAGCGCCGCCGACCGGCGTTTCGTCCCGATCGGCGAGATGATCGCCGAGCTCGGGCACCATGTCGTCCCGCGCCCGCCGAGCGAGGAGGAGCGCGTCTTCATGGCCTCCCATTCCGGCTTGCGCAGGCTCGCCAGGGATAAGGCGCGCACGCCGTGAGGCCAGTTCAGCGGGCCACGGTCACGCTGCACTTTGCCCGCGTCACGATCGCCTCCGAGACGGAGCCGAGCAGAAGCCGGCCGATGAAGGGCGGGTTTCCCGTCCCGACGACGATATGGGCCACGCCCTCGCGGTCGGCGAAATCCAGGATGGCGTCCGCGACGTCCCTGGCTTCGAGCCCGACGCTGCGGGCATCCTCCACACCGTGCGTGCGGGCATAGCGGCCGGCGATCTCGAGGATCTCGCGGGCCTCGTCCTCCGTCATCGCCCTGATGGCTGGGTGGCCGCTGGCGGGCTTCGTCTGGTTGACGAGCAGGAAGACGAGCCCGTGTCCGAGCGCCTCCGCCAGCCGGGTCGCGAGCACGACGGCCCGGCGTGCGTGGGCGCTTCCGTTGATGCAGCACAGGAGTGTGTCGCTCATTGTCCGCTCCCCTTGCCGGGCACCGCGCCTCGGGCCCATGCCAGTTGATAGGCGGTGACGCCGCTGCCGGCAACCGGCAGGCGGACGGCGGATATCCTGCGCCGGGCCGGATGCTTCTGGACTCCGCGTCGCTGACGCCGTAACTAGGGAAGGTATTTTTTCCTCTCGATGGATGGGGACGCCTCGATGCTCTCGCATGACCAGGTCTGGGCGGCGATCGACGCGCTGGCGGAGCGCCATTCATTGTCGGCTTCGGGACTGGCCAGGCGCGCTGGCCTCGATTCCACCGCCTTCAACAAGTCGAAGCGCCGCTCGGCCGACGGGCGCCCGCGCTGGCCCTCCACCGAATCGCTCGCCAAGGTCATGGAAGCGACCGGCGAGACGCTGGAGGAATTTCTCGTCATCGTCGGCGGCCTCGATGCGGGAGGCGCCGCAGCGCCGCAGCCCGCCCGCGTTCCCGCGATCCCGTTGATCGGCTTCGCGCAGGCAGGTACGGGCGGTTATTTCGACGATGCCGGCTTTCCCGCCGGGCAGGGCTGGGAGATGGTCGATTTTCCCGCCAACCCGGCCCAGGGCTCCTATGCGCTCAAGGTTCAGGGCGATTCGATGCTGCCGCTCTATCGCGACGGCGACGTTCTGATCGTCCAGCCGGGGGCGACGCTGCGGCGCGGCGACCGGGTCGTGGTGCGGACCACCGGCGGCGAGGTGATGGCCAAGATCCTGACCCGCCAGACGGCGGGCCGGATCGAGTTGCTGTCGCTCAACCCGGCCCACCCGAACCGGGAATTCGCGACGGGCGAGATCGAGTGGATCGCCCGCATCGTCTGGGCGAGCCAGTAGCGCAATGCGCGCGCACGGCGCCGTGCTGGCGGTCCTCGGTCTGGTCGCCGCCGGCAGCGCTCTGTATGCCGCGCGGGAAGCCCTGGTCGAAGGGCGGACCGTGCCTGCGGAGGCGGCGCTGCCGGCGCCCGTCGATGTGCCGCACCCACCGCCTGCCGCGCGACCTGCCGCCGCAAGCCAGCCTGTCCGGCCGGTGGCTCCCGAGGTCGTCGCTCTGCCGCATGTGAGGCTCGACGAATTGCAGCGGGCGGAGCCGCGCGCGGCCCTGAGCGCTTTCGCACGGCCATTGCCCAGGCCGCTGCCGCGCAATCGGGGCCGCCTCTACCGGCCCTTCATCGATGCGGCCGGACAGGTGGCCGCCTCCGGCGTCGTGGTGACGCTCGCCGGCATCGTCGTGACGCCGGCCGGAAAGGTCTGCACCGATGCGGAAGGGCGCGACTGGCCTTGCGGCCTGCATGCCCGGGGCGCCTTCCGCAGCTTCGTGCGCGGCCGCGCGCTCGCCTGCGACCTGCCGCCGGAACCGGCGGAAACGACCTACACGGCCACCTGCACGCTCGCCGGCCGCGACGCCGGCCTGTGGCTGGTGGAGCAGGGCTGGGTCCTGCCCGCGCCCGGCGGCCCCTATGCGCAGGCAGGTGCCGCTGCGCGCGCGGCCTTGCGCGGCATCCATGGCGCTGCGCCGGAGGCCCCCGCCGAGCCGTCGGCTGCCGCGCTTGCCGATGGCGGCGTGGACCCGGTCATGCAGCCGTAAGGACCGCCGTCACGCTGCGTTCTGCGCCACCAGCTCGCCGTCGAGCGCCTGCGCGATCAGCGCCCGCGTCTCCTCGGTACCGTAAAGCGCCACGAACGAGCCGAAGCGCGGCCCGCGCTCCTGCCCGAGCAGGATCTGGTAGATCATCTGGAAGAAGGCGACCGATACGCCGGGGCCGCCCCCCGGGCTCTTCCTGCCATGGTCCTGATAGCGCGGCAGGGCGCGTGCCACATCCAGCGCCGCATTCTGGATCGCCTCGCCATCGGCGCCTGCCCCGACCGCCGCCAGCGCATCCGAAAGCTGCGAAAGCGCGGCGCGCTCCTCCTGGTCGGCCGGGCGGAAACGCTTGGCCGGCTTCACGAAGTCCTCGTAATAGCGGACCGCATAGCCGGCCAGCCGGTCGAGTTCCGGATGGGTGTCGGGCGTCACGCCCGGCGCATGGCGCGAGATGAAGCCCCACAGGACGACCTTGCTGCTGGCGTTCGATGCGCTCACCAGATTGAGCAGGAGCGCGAACGAGACCGGCATGTCGATCGCCGGCGGGTTGCCGTGGTGGATGTGCCATACGGGATTGCCCAGCCGCTCCTTCCAGCTCTGGCGCGGGTAGGCGGCAAGGAAGTGGTAATATTCGTCGACCGCCCGCGGGATGACGTCGAAATAGAGCTTCTTGGCCGTCCGCGGCTTCTGGAACATGTAGAGCGCAAGGCTCTCGGTCGGCGCATAGGTCAGCCATTCATCGATGGTCAGCCCGTTGCCCTTCGATTTCGAGATTTTCTGGCCGTGCTCGTCGAGGAACAGCTCGTAGACGAAATGCTCGGGCGGCCGCCCGCCGAGCGCGGAGCAGATCCGGTCGTAGACGCCCATGTTCGGGCCGTGGTCCTTGCCGAACATCTCGAAATCGACGCCGAGTGCGGCCCAGCGCGCCCCGAAATCGGGCTTCCATTGCAGCTTGACCCTGCCGCCGGTGACGGGAAGCGTGGTCTCCGTGCCGTCCTCGTCGTCGAAGGTGATGGTCCCGGCCTCCGCGTCCACCTTCTTCATGGGCACGTAGAGCACCTTGCCGGTCTTCGGCGAGATCGGCAGGAACGGCGAATAGGTCGCCTGCCGCTCCTCGCCGAGCGTCGGCAGCATGATCGCCATGATCGCGTCGTAGCGCTCGGCGACCCGTCGCAGGATCGCGTCGAACCGGCCGGACTTGTAGTAGTCGGTGGCGCTGGCGAACTCGTAGTCGAAGCCGAACGTGTCGAGGAAGCGGCGCAGCATCGCGTTGTTGTGGTGGCCGAAGCTGTCGTAGTCGCCGCCGAACGGGTTCGGCACCGCGGTCAGCGGCAGGTGCAGGTAAGGCTCCAGCGCCTTGCGGTCAGGCACGTTGTCCGGAATCTTGCGCATCCCGTCCATGTCGTCGGAAAACGACAGCAGCCGCGTCGGCACCTTGTCGCCGGTCAGCACGCGAAAGGCATGCCGCACCATCGTGGTGCGCGCCACCTCGCCGAAGGTCCCGATATGCGGCAGGCCCGAAGGGCCGTAGCCGGTCTCGAACAGGACCTGTTTCGGCCACGCCCCGTCCTTGTAGCGCGCGATCAGCTTGCGCGCCTCCTCGAACGGCCAGGCGTTGCTTTCCGCCGCGGCCGCGCTGATTTCGGGGGACAATGTGACGGGTTGAAGCCGTCCGGTGGCCATTTTTCGACTTCCGTTGCTGGTTTGCCGGTGGTCTATGCGTCGTTCCGCCAAGCGTCAATCGCGCCGTGCTTTTTCCTTGCCTTGCCGTGGCTCCGCCGCATAGTGCTGCGCGGGCAAGCGGAGCGCGAGACGATGGAAGAACTGACGCCGCAGGAGGCGATCATCCACCTGATGGTCATGGTTTCGGCGTCCGACCGGGACATGGGCGACGTCGAGCTGTCGCGCATCGGCGCGATCGTGCGCACGCTGCCGGCCTTCGCTGCCTTCGACGATGCGCGGACCCTCGACGTCGCCCGTGCCTGCCAGCGCTGGCTGCAGCGCGAGAACGGCTTTGCGGAGATCCTCGATGCGGCGGTGGACGCGATCCCCGCGGTGGCGCACGACACCGCCTACGCGATCGCCGTCGACATCGCTGTGGCCGACCGGCAGGTCGAGCCTGAGGAACTGCGCATGCTGCATATCCTGCGGGAGCGGCTGGAGCTGGATCCCGCCGCGATCTCGGCCATCGAGCGCGCCGCCAGGGCGCGCCACCGGACGCTGTGAGGCGCGTGGCGCCTGGAGTGCGTGACGGCCCGCGCCCGGTCGCGCGCCGGCGGGGCTGAGGCGGCGATGCCTGTTCTGTCGGAAGCTGCGGTGCGGATCGCGGCGTTTCTCGCCATCTTCGCCGCGCTGGCCGCCTTCGAGCTGTGGTCGCCGCGCCTCGAGCGCGAGGAACTGCGCGGCGCCCTGAAATCGCGGCGCTGGGCCACCAATCTTTCGCTGCTCGTGCTGTCCTCGCTGGTGCTCAGGGTGGTTTTCCCCGCCGCCGCCGTGGGCGCCGCGTTGTGGGCGCAAAGCCACGGCTGGGGCGTGCTGCGGCTGCTCGGCCTCGGTCCCGCCGTGGCCGGCGCGGTCGCCTTCGTGGCGCTCGATTTCGCCGTCTGGCTGGAGCACGTGGCGAGCCACAAGATCCCGCTTCTGTGGCGGATCCATCGCGTCCACCATGTCGACCAGGCCGTCGACGTGACCACCGGCCTGCGCTTCCACCCTCTCGAAATCCTCGTGTCGATGCTGTGGAAGGCGACCGTCGTGGTCGCGCTCGGCCCGCCCGTGGTCGCGGTGCTGGTCTTCGAGATCGTGCTCAACGCCAGCGCCATGTTCAGCCACGCCAACCTGCGCCTGCCGGGCCGTCTCGACGGCCTGCTGCGCGCCGTCGTCGTCACGCCTGACATGCATCGCGTGCACCATTCCGTGGTGCCGGCCGAGACCGACTCCAACTACGGCTTCAACTTCGTGTTCTGGGACCGGCTGTTCGGCACGTATCGGGAGCGGCCGGGCAGGGGGCAGGAGGCGGTCGAGATGGGACTTGCCGAATGGCGTGGCGGCGAGGCCGCGCGGCTCGGCTGGTCGCTTGCCATGCCTTTCCGCCGGCTGGCGCGCCGGCCTCAGAAGAAGCCGACGGGAAAATAGCGCAGATAGAGGTCGGCGAAGGTGCCGTCCATGCTGAGTTCGCGCAGTGCGTAGTCGAACGCGTCCGCGAGCGGCGTGTCGGCCTTGCGCACGGCAATCGCCAGGCCGGCGCCGAAATATTCGGACGCGAGATAGGGCCCGCCGGCGAAGCGGCAGCAATCGGCCGCATCCTGCCCGGCCAGCCAGAACCCCAGCCGCATGCCGTCGCCGAACGCGGCATCGATGTTGCCGGCCTTGAGGTCCTGGAACATCCAGCCGGGCCGGCTGTAGGTGACGACGCGGATGGCGGGGAAATAGTCGCGCAGCATCGCTTCGTGCTCGGAGCCGGCGGCGACGCCGACCCGGTGTCCGGCCGCGTTGCGATACAGCGGCTCGTCGAGCCCCGAGCGGCGCAGCGTCACGAAACGGGCCGGGAAGCGCAGATAGGAGCGCGTGAAGGCGTAGCTCTCGCGCTTGCGCGCGGTCACGGAAAGGCCGGCGATCACGGCATCGCCTTCGTTGCGCTCCAGCGCTTCCTCCAGTTCCTCCCATGGCAGCGCCTGGATCTGGCAGCGGTCGAGGATTTCCAGCTTGCGGCAGATCGAGCGCGCGAGATCGACGTGCAGCCCCGACAGGAGCCCGTTGGCGTCGATGAAGTTGAAAGGCGGGAAATCCGTGGTGGTGAGGAAGCGCACGCGCGCATAGGCCGAAAGATCCGGCTTGATGAGCCGTTCCTTGGTGTCCCAGAACTGGGGAATGGTCTGTCCCTCGGCGCCTGCCGGAAGGGCGAACAGGACCGCGGCGAGAAGGATCAGTCCGGCCAGTCTGTACATCGCGACGGTCCGTTGTCGATCTGCGCCGTCTATCACGGTGGCCGGCTCCCGGCAAATCCGCGATGTCGCGATGGATTCCGCGGCATCCCGCTAGACGTGGCGGAAATCCGGGGCAGGATTTTCATTGGCAATTGTCGAGCCGTGTAGTAACAGTCAAGTTATATTGCGAGTTTCGATGTATTGTTGATGGGTTCGCGCCAGCGTTGACCTGTGCGACGAGGCCGAAGACGTGAGTGCCGGGGCCGACCCGTTCCCGGCCGGTTGGGGCACGTCTGGAGGAGAGGAAGGGGAAGCGGGGCTGCAAGGGCAGCCGGGTGGGGGCATGCTGGATGGTGAGAGGCCGGACGCCGCCGCGGTGGCGCCGGGCAGTGACGTACCGGCCATATCCGGGCCGGCGACGGGCGGCTCCGCGGGGCCGCGCCTCGCGCGCCGCGCCGGCCGCACCATGGGGCTCAATGCCGGCCGCTGGCGGCCCGTCGTCGATGCGCTTGGCCTCGACCCGGCGATCGAGCGGGCAATGGCCAGGCGCGCCGGCATAAACGGCACCACCTTCATCGGGGAGCTTCTGGTCAGCGGCGCGATCTCGCAGGAAGCGTTCTATGCCGCCGTCGCGCGCGTGCTCGCGCTGCCTTTCCTTGCCGAGATCGATGCCGACGCCCTCATCATGCGCGATCGCGAGGGCCTCGTCGCGCTTCGCCATCGTCGCGGCGCGCGGCTGGCGAGCCTGCGCGGGCCGGCGGGTCGGTCGCTCATCGTGCTGGCGCCCGACGAGGACATGTTCGGCCGGTTGCGCGCCCTGCTCGCCGACCGGCCCGACATCGCGGCGCGGCTGCGCATCGCCACGCCGCGCGCGCTACGAAACGCCATCGAGCGGCGCTGCCGCCGCCTGCTGCTGCGGCGTGCCACCCACACGCTTTTCGACCTCCTGCCGGCCTGCTCCGCGCGCATCGTGGTGCAGGGGCGGCAGGGCTTCCTCGCCGGCGCGCTGCTCGGCCTGTATGCGGCGCTGTTCCTTGTCGCGTGGGGCGCCGCGACATTTGCCGTGCATGTCTTCTTTTCCCTGTTCTTCATGGCTTGCGTGATGTTGCGGCTGGCGGCGGTGCGCCGCGCCGCGCCGGCGCCGCCGGCGATCGCGGCCCTGCAGCCCGAGCGGATGCCGCGCTATTCCGTGCTGGTCGCGCTCTACCGCGAGGCCGAGATCGTGCCCGATCTGCTGGACGCGCTTTCCAGGCTCGTCTGGCCGCGGGGCAAGCTCGAGATCAGGCTCGTCTGCGAGGCCGACGACGCCGCCACGATCGCCGCCATCCGCGCCCGCGAGCTGCCGCCGATGGTCGACGTGATCGAGGTTCCGAAAAGCGCGCCGCGCACCAAGCCGAAGGCGCTCGTCTATGCCTTGCCGATCGTGTCGGGCGATTATGTCGCCCTCTACGACGCGGAGGACCGGCCGCATCCGCTCCAGCTCGTCGAGGCATGGCAGCGCTTCCGTGCTGCCGGGCCCGACCTGGCCTGCGTGCAGGCGCAGCTCGCCATCTCGAACGGCCGCCACGGTCTTCTCGCCTGCATGTTCGCGTTCGAATATTCGGGCCTGTTCAAGGGCATGCTGCCCTTTCTCGCGCGCCACGAGCTGGTGCTGCCGCTGGGCGGAACGTCGAACCACTTCCGGCGCGATATTCTCGAAAAGGTCGGCGGCTGGGATCCGTTCAACGTCACCGAGGATGCCGATCTCGGCCTGCGGCTGCGCCGTTTCGGCTATCGCACGGAGACGATCTCGCTGCCGACCCTGGAGGTCGCGCCGGAGACGCTGGCGGAGTGGCTGCCGCAGCGCACCCGCTGGTTCAAGGGCTGGATCCAGACTTGGCTCGTCCACATGCGCGCGCCGCGCGGACTTTACGCGGAGCTGGGCCCGGCCTCCTTCGCCGTCTCCCAGATCCTGTTTGCCGGCATGATCGTCTCGGCGCTCGCCTATCCGCTGCTGCTGGTGACCCTTGCCTATCTGGCGCTGGCGCTTTTCGGCGGCGGCCATTTCGCCACCTATCACTGGGCGCTGCTGGGGCTGGACGCGACGAACATTGTGCTGGGCTATGCGGCCTTCCTGCTCCTCGGCGGCTCGACCCTGCAGGCAGAGGAGAGGTGGTGCCTTCCCCGCGTGACGCTGTTCATGCCCGTCTACTGGATGCTGCTTTCCGTCGCGGCCTGGCGTGCGCTCTGGCAGCTCTACCGCGATCCCCATCTCTGGGAAAAGACGCCGCATCCGCGCGGCCGCTTCCCCGACGAGGGGCCCGACTGAGCCGGTCGCCGGCCCGCCGCGCGCCTTTCCCGCCGCCCTGCGCTCGTCCGGTCCCGATGCCTTTTGCGCGGGCCGCGCCTTTTTCGCCGCGCCGTCCTTCCCACCGTGGCGGGCCGTGCTATTTGGGGGAAGACTAACGAACGGATGGGCCGGCCGCCGCACGGGCCGGCAAGGGGCTCCGGGCCACGATGAGCGACGCCGATCCCGAAAGCGCGAGGCCGGGCTTTGTCCGCATCGCGGCCGGCCGGCTGCTGCAGCAGCGCTGGGTGCTTGCGGCGGCCGCCGTCGCCATTTTGGGCACGACGCTGCTTTCCGGCAGTCCGCTCGGGCCGACCTTCGCCGCCATTGCCGCCGTCGCGGCCGTCGCCATGCTGGTGCCGCGGGGCGCCCGCGCCAGGCGGCACGGCGAGACGGACGCCGACCGCAATCCCGTCGAGCGGCTGTCCGCGCTCAGGCTGGCGGCTGCCGTCTCGGATCCGCTGGTGGTGTTCGATGCGCAGGCGACGGTGGTCCACGCCAACCCGGCGGCCGAGGCTGCGTTCGGCAGCCTGCGCGGCGTCGATCTGCGCCTGCGCTTCCGTGCGCCCGAAATGCAGGACCTTGTCCGCCGCACCCTGGATGCCGCCACCCACCCCGCGCCGGTCGAATATGTCGAGCGTGCGCCGATCGAGCGGCTGTTCCGGGTCGGGGCGTCCCCGGTCGGCGACGGCACCGGGCTGTTCGTCCTCGTCTTCCGCGACCAGAGCGAGGCGCGCCGGATCGACCGCATGAGGGCCGATTTCATCGCCAATGCCAGCCATGAGCTGCGCACGCCGCTCGCTTCGATCGGAGGCTTCATCGAGACGCTGCGCGGGCCGGCCCGCGACGACCCTGCCGCGCGCGAACGTTTCCTGGAGATCATGCAGACGCAGACGGAGCGGATGGCGCGGCTGATCGACGACCTTTTGTCGCTGTCGCGTCTCGAGATGAAGCCCCTCGTCGCGCCCGGCCAGACGGCGGATCTGGTCGCCGTGGTCTCCGGCGTGGCGGATGCGCTCGCCGGCATCGCGGCGGATGCGGGCGTCGAGATCGAGCGGCACCTGCCTGCCGCCCCGGTTCTGGCCGCCGGCAGCCGCGACGAGCTGACGCAGGTGTTCGAGAACCTGCTTCAGAACGCGATCAAATACGGCCGCTCCGGCGGCCGGGTCGTGGTCTCGGTGGAGCGTTCGCCGGTGGCGCCCGGCGGCGGCCGGCCGCAGGTCGAGGCGACGGTGCGCGATTTCGGCCCCGGCATTGCCGGGGAGCACATTCCGCGCGTCACCGAGCGCTTCTATCGCGTCGACGGCGAGGCCAGCCGCGCGCAGAAGGGCACCGGCCTGGGGCTGGCCATCGTCAAGCACATCCTGACGCGGCATGGCGGCCGGCTGTCGATTGCCTCTGCGCCGGGAGAGGGGGCCGCCTTCACAGTGCACCTGCCGGCGGCATGAACCTGCACGGCTTTCTTTTTTCCGTCATCGGGCTGGCCTATGGTGCCGGCGTGGCCCGATGCGTGCGGGCCGGGGAGGCTCGTGCGGCATGCATATCGTCACCGGTTTCGACGACGACCTGAAATACCTGTCCGGCCGCATCGCTGCGATGGGGGGCCTCGCCGAGCGCATGGTCGCGGAATCCGTTTCCGCGCTCGTCCACGCCGACGAGACGCTGGCGCGCAAGGTGATCGATGACGACCGCCTGCTCGACGAGGCCGAGCGCGACGTCGACGAGAAGGCGATCGGCATCATCGCGCGCCGGCAGCCGCTCGCCGCCGACCTGCGCGAGATCATCGGCACGATCCGGATCTCGGCCGATCTGGAGCGGGTCGGCGATCTGGCCAAGAACAATGCCAAGCGCGTGGTGGCGATCACCGCCGGGCAGCGGCCGGCGGGCGTGGTGCGCGGAATGGAGGCGTTGGCCGAGCTGGCGCTCGGCCAGCTCAAGGACGTGCTCGACGTCTATGCCACGCGCGCCGTCGCCACGCTGGCCTTCGTGCGCGACCGCGACGTCCAGATCGACGCCGTCTACACGTCGCTGTTCCGCGAGCTGCTGGCCTCGATGATGGAGGACGCGCGCAACATCACCCCGTGCACGCACCTCCTGTTCTGCGCCAAGAACCTGGAGCGGATCGGCGACCACGCGACCAATATCGCCGAGACGATCTATTACGTGGCGACAGCCGAGCAGTTGCCCGAGCGGTCGCGCCAGGATGACAGCCACAAGGTCACACTGCCGGCGTCGGCCACCGGCCGGCAGGGGGAGCGCTGACGCGCCTGTCGGGACTTGCGCCGAAGGAGAGGCTGCGCCCTATCGGGCGCGCCGGCGCTCCGCCGCCGGCTGGTAGGCGAGCCGGGAGTGATAGGAGCAGTAGGGGCCGCTCTCGCCGACATCGTTGCCGCAGAAGCTGAAATCCTCGGCGAGCGGATCGCCGTTCGGCCATTTGCAGGTGCGCTCGGTCAACTGCGTCAGCTCCAGCCGCCGCGAGATCGGTACGACCACGTTCTCGGCCGGGCGCAGCACCTGGCGGGCGATCGGCTCGACCTCGAACTGCGCCTGCAGCGCGGTCGCGCCGATGGTCGTCGTGATCGTGCGCTGCGGCCTGACGGAGGTCTTCGCCGCTCCGGCGCTCGCCTTCTTGGCGCGCGGCGCCGACGCGGTGGTGCGGCCCCTGCCGGAAAGCTTCAGCCGGTGGACCTTGCCGATCACCGCGTTGCGGCTGACGCCCCCGAGCTGGGCGGCGATCTGGCTGGCGCTCAGCCCCTCCGCCCACAATTTGCGCAGCAGTTCCACGCGTTCTTCTGTCCAGTTCATCAGGATCCGCTCCTCGACGAAGCATGCGGGAATCGGAATCCCCCTCCGCCCGGCCATGAAGGCCGGTGGCCACCATATCTACGCTGGTGAAAGAATCCGCCGCACGAAATCTTGTTATGTCGGCATCAAACTATCGCAATGCTTGACTCTGTGACAAGAGTCGCTGCGGCAAGTGGAATCGGATTTTGGGGTTTTCCCCAACTTGGGCCAGTCTGCGCCAAACCGTTGTGCGAGCTGGCTCAGCCGTCCCGAAAGGCCAGCTTTTCGTTGACACCTCGAGGAAATGACCGGATAAACGACCGGTCAGCGCCGCCCTTCGGGCGGCTTTTTGATTTGGCGGCCCCGGTGCCGCGAACGATCGGGACGATAGGCATGAGCGGTTCGGCGCTATACGAGACATTCGCGCGCGCGCCCCTTGCATTCGAGCGGGGCGAGGGATGCTGGCTGGTCGAGGCCGGCGGCGCCCGCTATCTCGACTTTGCCGGCGGCATCGCCGTCAATTCGCTCGGTCACAGCCATCCGCATCTCGTCCAGGCCCTCAAGGACCAGGCCGAGAAGCTGTGGCACGTCTCAAACCTCTACCGCGTGCCCGGTCAGGAGCGGCTGGCCGAGCGGCTGGTCGCGGCCACCTTCGCCGACAAGGTGTTCTTCACCAATTCCGGCGCCGAGGCGCTCGAGTGCGCCATAAAGACGGCGCGGCGCTACCAATTCGCCGCCGGCCATCCCGAGCGCTTCCGTATCATCACGTTCGAGGGCGCCTTCCACGGCCGCACGCTGGCCACCATTGCGGCGGGCGGCCAGCCCAAATATCTCGAGGGTTTCGGCCCCAAGGTCGAGGGCTTCGACCAGGTGCCCTTTGCCGATGTCGAGGCGGCCGAGAAGGCGATCACCGGTGAGACGGCCGCGATCCTGATCGAGCCGGTCCAGGGCGAGGGCGGCATCCGCGTGGTGGAGAACGAGACGCTGCGCAGGCTGCGCGAGCTGTGCGACCGCCACGGGCTGCTTCTGGTTTTCGACGAGGTCCAGAGCGGCATCGGGCGCACCGGCAAGCTGTTCGCCCATGAATGGGCCGGCGTCGCCCCGGATGTCATGGCGATCGCCAAGGGCATCGGCGGCGGCTTTCCGGTCGGCGCCTGCCTGGCGACCGACGAGGCGGCGAGCGGTATGGTCGCCGGCGTCCACGGCACCACCTTCGGCGGCAATCCGCTGGCGATGGCGGTCGGCAACGCCGTGCTGGACGTCGTGCTGGAAGACGGCTTCCTCGACGAGGTCAGGCGCAAGGCGCTGCTGCTCAAGCAGGGCCTTGCCGGCATCGTCGACGAGTTCCCCGGCGTGTTCGAGGATGTGCGCGGCACCGGCCTGATGCTGGGACTGAAGTGCAGGATGCCGAGCGGGGCGGTCAATGCCGCGTTCCGCGACCACAATTTCCTGGCGGTCCCGGCCGGCGAAAACGTCATCCGGCTCCTGCCGCCCCTGATCGTCACCGACGACGAGATCCGCATCGCGCTGGATGCCATCCGCACCAGCGCCGCGTCGCTTTCGGCGGCCGCCGGCGCGGCCTGAGGCGGACCGGAGCCATGGGCGTTCGTCATTTCATCGACCTTTCGCAGCTTTCGCAGAGCAGCCTGCGCGCCATGCTCGACGATGCGCGCGCGCGCAAGACCCGTCTCAAGGCGGGCGCGTCCGAGCGCCCGCTCGACGGCAAGGTGCTGGCGATGATCTTCGAGAAGCCGTCCACCCGCACGCGGGTGTCGTTCGACGTCGGCATGCGCCAGCTCGGCGGCGAGACGATCATGCTGACCGGCGCCGAGATGCAGCTCGGCCGCTCGGAGACGATCGCCGACACCGCCCGGGTGCTGTCGCGCTACGTCGATGCGATCATGATCCGCACCACCGCGCATGTGCGGCTTCTGGAGCTTGCCCAGCATGCGACCGTGCCGGTCATCAACGGCCTGACGGACGACACGCACCCCTGCCAGATCATGGCCGACCTGCTGACCTTCGAGGAGCATCGCGGCCCGGTCAAGGACCGGCTGTTCGCCTGGACGGGCGACGGCAACAACGTGCTGCACTCGCTGGTCGAGGCTTCCGCGCGCTTCAGCTTCCGCCTCAACATCGCGGTGCCGGAAGGCAGCGATCCCGACCGCAGGTTCATCGACTGGGCGGCTGCCAATGGCGGCCGCGTCAACGTGATGCGGTCCGCGCCGGAGGCGGTGAAGGGAGCCGACTGCGTGGTGACCGACACCTGGGTCTCGATGGGCCAGGAGCATCGCGCCCGCGGCCACAACGTCTTCCAGCCCTATCAGGTCAACGCGCAGTTGATGGAGCTGGCGAAGCCGGATGCGCTGTTCATGCATTGCCTGCCGGCGCATCGCGGCGAGGAGGTCACCGACGAGGTGATCGACGGCTCCCATTCGGTGGTGTTCGACGAGGCGGAAAACCGGCTGCACGCCCAGAAGGCGGTTCTGGCATGGTGCTTCGGCGCCTGAGACGGGCCGGCTCCTGCGGGCGCCGCCCCGGCCGGCTTGATTCAGGAGTCCCCTGCACCTATCTCCCCGCCTTCAACGCAAACGCAACCGGCGGATTTCCGCGGCCGCGACCGGGCAGACGCCCCGGCATCGGCACAGCAGGATTGTTGACGTGACTGAGACGGCCCCGAGACTCGGCGATTTCGGCTTCGCCGGCGATGACAATGTCGTTCCCTTCGAGGTCGACGCGCTCGACGTGCGCGGCCGAGCCGTCCAGCTCGGCCCGTTGCTCGACGCCATTTTGGGCCGGCACGCCTATCCCGAGCCGGTCGCGCGGCTGCTCGCCGAGGCCGTCGCCCTGACGGTTCTGCTCGGAACCTCGCTCAAGTTCGACGGCAGGTTCATCCTGCAGACCCGCTCCGACGGACCCGTCGACATGCTGGTGGTCGACCTGCGCACGCCGGGCTCCGTGCGCGCCTATGCGCGCTACGACGAAGCGCGGCTGGAGACTGCCGTCGCGGAAGGGCACGATGCGCCCGAACGCCTGCTCGGCAAGGGCGTGCTGGCGCTGACGGTGGACCAGGGGCCGCACATGCAGCGCTACCAGGGCATCGTGCAGCTCGACGGCACCTCGCTCGAGGATGTCGCGCGCGTCTATTTCCGCCAGTCCGAGCAGATCCCGACCGAGGTGCGCCTCGGGGTCGCCCGCCAGCACCTGCGCGGCGATGGCGGCCGGCAGGGACGGTGGCGGGCCGGCGGAGCGCTGATCCAGTTCTTGCCGCAATCGGCGGAACGCATGCGCCAGCCCGACCTGCACGGCGGCGATGGCGATGCGGCGGCGCCGGATGCGGCCGGCCCCGCGGACGACGCCTGGCAGACGGCGCGCGCCCTTTTCCTCACGGCGGATGCCGACGAGCTGACCGACCCCACCGTGGGGTCGGAGCGGCTGCTGTTCCGCCTTTTCCACGAGCACGGCGTGCGCGTCTACGACGGCACCCGGGTGATCGACGACTGTTCGTGCTCGCGCGACAGGATCCGCGAGATTCTCGAAGGTTTCACTGCCGAGGAGATCGCCGACAGCACAGAGGGCGGCCGCATCAGGGTGAATTGCGAGTTCTGCTCCACCGAATATGTGTTCGACCCGGCCGAGTTCGGCGATGAGGCATCCGCTCCCACGCTCAATTGAGCGTGCGCGCCGTGCCGGGCATGTCGAGCGAGAAGGCGGGGATGTCGACCTCGAAGGTGCGCCCGTCGCGCCCGGCCATCGTGTAGCGTCCGGCCATGAAGCCGGACGCCGTCGTGAGCGGACAGCCGGACGTATACTGGTAGCTGTCGCCGGGGCCGAGCTCCGGCTGCTCGCCGACCACGCCCGGCCCGCGCACTTCCTCGACCCGGCCGGCGCCGTCGGTGATGCGCCAGTAGCGCGACAGCAGCTTGACGTAGTGGTCGGAGCGATTGGCGATGGTGATGCGGTAGGCCCAGAAATAGCGGCCTTCGTCCGGCTCGGACCGGTCCGCAAGGAAGAACGGCTCGACGCTCACCTCGATGTCGCGCGTCACGCTTCTGTACATTCCCGGCTTCCCTTTTCATCGCGTCCGGCGGCGAGCATAACAGCGAAGCGGACAGATTTGCGGCCGCCAAGGACAAGGAGATGCGATGCTGGATGGTTGGGTGCGCCGGCGCATCGATCCTGCGCTCGAGGGCGTCGGCGCGATGCTGGCGCGGCGCGGCGTGTCGGCCGATCGTGTCACGGTGGCGGCCGCGGCGCTCGGCCTCGCGGCCGCGGCGGCCGTGCCGTTCGGCTTGTTCGTGCCCGCGCTGGGACTGATGCTGGCAAGCCGGCTGCTCGACGGGCTTGACGGCGCGATCGCCCGCCATACCCGCCCGACGGATCGGGGCGGCTATCTCGACATCGTGCTCGATTTCCTCGTCTACGGCGCTTTCCCGCTCGGCTTCGTCCTCTTCGACCCGGAGGCGAACGCGGTTGCCGGCGCCGTGCTGCTGCTTTCCTTCTACGTCAACGGGGCGAGCTTCCTTGCCTTTGCCGCGATTGCGGAAAAGCGCGGCCTGGCCCCGGATGCGCGCGGCCGCCGCTCGTTCCTGTTCACGACCGGACTTGCGGAGGCCACGGAAACGATCCTCTTTTTCGTGGCCTTCTGCCTGTTTCCGGCGTGGTTTGCGCCGCTCGCCTTCCTTTTCGCGGCGGCCACCTTCTACACCGCGGCGGCGCGCATCGTGCTGGCGTGGCGGACGTTCGGGCCATGATCTCGCAGGCACAATACCGCGCCGTCGCACTGGAGTTTCCCGGTGCGATCGAGGGCGGGCATTTCGACGCGGTGGATTTCCGCGCCGGCGGGCGGATCTTCGCGACGCTGCGCCAGGCCGACGGCCGCGCTGTGGTCAAGCTGACGCCCGACCAGCAGCGCCTTCTGGCGGAGACCATGCCGGGCGTCCTCGCGCCCGTTCCCGGCGGATGGGGGCTGAAGGGCTGGTCCCGGCTCGATCTCGCAGCCGTCTCCGCCGCCGAAGCCCGCCATGTGCTTGAGATCGCCTGGCGCAACGTCGCGCCGAAAAGGCTGAAGGCCGGCCGTATCGCGGGGCCTGAAAGCCTCTAGCCGGCCCCTTCCAGCGCCCGGTCGATATCGGCGATCAGGTCGTCGATGTCCTCCAGCCCGGCCGACAGCCGCAGCGTGCCGCCGGAGATCCCGAGTTCGGCCCGCGCCTGTTCGGCGAGGTTCTTGTGCGTGGTCGTGGCAGGGTGGGTGATCAGGCTGCGGGCATCGCCGAGATTGTTGGAGATGCCGATGATCTCGAGCCCGTTCTGGAAGGCGAAGGCGGCCGGCTTGCCGCCCTTGAGCTCGAAGCAGATCAGTGTCGAGCCGCCCTTCATCTGGCGCGCGACGATGTCTGCCTGCGGATGGTCGGCACGGCCCGGATAGATCACCCGCGCGACCGCCTTGTGGCCGGCGAGATGATCGGCGATACGGGCCGCGCTCTCCGTCTGCTGGCGCACCCTGACCGGCAGCGTCTCCAGTCCCTTGAGCAGCGTCCAGGCGTTGAAGGGCGACAGGCTGGGGCCGGTGTGCCGGAAATAGTCGTGCAGGTTCTCGTCGATCCATGCCTTGTCGGACAGCACCACGCCGCCGAGGCAGCGCCCCTGGCCGTCGATGTGCTTGGTGGCGGAATAGACGACGACATGGGCGCCGAGCTCCAGCGGCCTCTGCTGCAGCGGGGTGGCAAAGACGTTGTCGACCACGACGCGCGCGCCGGCCGCGCGGGCCACCGCCGCCACCGCCGCGATGTCGATCACCTCCAGCGTCGGATTGGTGGGGCTTTCGAGAAAGAACAGCTTCGTGTTCGGCCGCACCGCCTTTTCCCAGTCCTCGATGCGGGTGCCGTCGACCAGCGTCGCCGCGATGCCGTATTTCGGCATCAGCGTCTCGACGATCCACCGGCATGAGCCGAACAGCGCGCGCGCCGCCACGACATGGTCGCCCGCCCTGACGCTGCACAGGAGCGCGGCCGCCACGGCGGCCATGCCGGAGGCCGTGGCCCGGGCGTCCTCCGCGCCTTCCAGCGCACACATGCGCTGCTCGAACATATGCACGGTCGGGTTGGCGTAGCGCGAATAGATGAAGCCCGGGGCCTCGCCCTTGAAGCGCGCTTCCGCCGCTTCCGCCGTCTCGTAAAGGAAGCCCTGGGTCAGGAAGATCGCCTCGGAGGTCTCCCCGAACTGGGATCTCATCGTGCCGCCATGCACCATCTCGGTCGCAGGCTTCCAGGTCTTCCTCGCGCTCATGCTGCTCGCCCCAAAACAAAAAACCGGCCGCGAAGGTCGCAAGCCGGTTCGATGTTTCGGCCCTTTAGCGACTTGTTTAACGTGGCTGCAAGCCGACCGGCCAAATCACCACGGGATAACCGTGCTTTAGACCTCGCATCGGCTTGCGTCAATCGGCCGCCGCGTTAAACCTCGCAGCGTTCTGCGGAGATCGGCGGGTGCGTCAGACGGGGATTTTGCCGGATCGTGACATCGCGGCCCTGTTCGACGCGGGTGCGCTGTCGGCGGTCCGTCCTCTCGATGCCGACCAGATTCAGCCGGCCAGCCTGGACCTCAGGCTTGGCGACGTCGCCTACCGTGTCAGGGCGAGCTTCCTGCCCGGCGGCCATCACCGGATGGCCGACAAGCTGGACCGGCTCAGGCTGCACGAGATTCCGCTGGCCGACGGCGCGGTGTTGGAAACGGGCTGCGTCTACATCGTGCCGCTGATCGAGCAGCTCAAGCTGCCGGCCGGCATCTCCGCCTCCGCCAACCCCAAGAGCTCGACCGGCCGCCTCGACATCTTCACCCGGGTGATGACCGACAGCGGCCGCGAGTTCGACAAGATCGCCGAGGGCTATGAAGGGCCGCTCTGGCTGGAGGTGAGCCCGCGCACGTTCCCGATCGTGGTGCGCACCGGCTCCCGCCTGTCGCAGGTCCGCTTCCGCAAGGGCAATGCGTTGCTGTCAGAAATCGAGCTGGCCGGCCTGCATGCGCGCGAGACGCTGGTGGCGGCCGACGAGCCGAGCATTTCTGGCGACGGCATCGCGCTTTCGATCGATCTCGAAGGCGGACGCGACGGGCTGGTCGGCTATCGCGCCAAGCATCACACGGGCCTGGTCGATGTCGACCGCAAGGCCGCCCACGAGGTGCTCGACTTCTGGGAGCCGTTGCGGCTGGGGCGGGCGCGGGAGCTGATCCTCGACCCGGACGAGTTCTACATCCTCGTATCCCGCGAGGCGGTTCACGTTCCGCCGGACTATGCCGCCGAAATGACCCCTTTCGACCCGCTGGTCGGAGAGTTCCGGGTCCACTATGCGGGCTTTTTCGATCCCGGCTTCGGCCACTCGGCCGCCGGCGGCGGCGGCAGCCGCGCGGTGCTGGAGGTGCGCAGCCATGAGGTGCCTTTCATCCTCGAGCATGGCCAGACGGTCGGCCGTCTCGTCTACGAGCACATGCTGGCGCGCCCGGACAGGCTCTATGGCGGGGATCTGAAATCGAACTACCAGGCCCAGGGCCTGAAGCTCTCCAAGCATTTCATATCCTGAGCGGCCGAGGGCGTGCCGCCGGCAGGAGCGGGCGGCACGGCCTGTCGGATGCTCACAATTCCCAGTCGCGGCGCGGGTCGTCGTCCGCCATCGGCACGAAGCTGTCCCGGCGGATGAGGCCGAACAGCATGTCGTTGCGGGAATGCACCATATAGGGAGCGAACCCCGCGCGTCGGCAGCCCTTGAGCGAGGCGGGATTGTCGGCGCCCACGAATGTCACCACGTGACGCGCCCCGATGTCGTCGGCGCGCTCGGCGATGCGGGCCATCGCCGCCGACATGATGCCGAGGCCGCGATGGCTGGCCGGCGTATAGGCGTTTTCGAGCAGCGCCTCGTTCTCGGCCAGGAGCGGGAAGCTCTTCAGCCGCGCGATCGCCTCGTTCCGGTCGGGGCCGAGCAGCCACTGCATGTAGCAGGGCTGGTCCGACCGCTCGTCGACGGCGACATAACCGCCGCGCACGCCGAATTTCTCTGCGAAGCGTGTGCGCCATGCCACCTCGATACGGTCCTGCGGCTGCAGCCGGGCCGTATCCGACGGCAGCAATATTTCGAGATCGGTCGTCGTCATGGGCCTGACCGAGATCGGGATCCGGGCCGATGGATGCTCGATCGGCAGCCCGAGATCGCGGCGCAGTCCGTAACTCACCGCAAGCCGCTTCAGGCCGAGCTGCCGCCGCCCCTCGATACGGTGCGCCAGAACCCGGAGCCTGTCGGCCAGCTTTGTCTGCGAAAAGGGGAAGGGCAAGACTTCGACACCCATAATCGGCCTCCATTGGGACCCATCCGCTGTCCCATGACGGTACATAGCATCGCTTGAGGGACCGCACATACCGCGAAATTTTCTTAACCTTTCGCACCCGTTAACGCTGCCGGGAGGGCGGCGGCCGATGCGCGTGCCCCGCTCGCGCTAGCTCAGCTCGGTCGGATTGCGCGGCACGTCGTCGACCATCGGGCGGGTCGAGCGGATCACCATCCGGTGCACGCCGGGCGGGGCTTCGCCGCGATGGAGCGCCCTGAGCTTTTCCGCCACCGCGGCGTCGTCATGGGTGGTGCGCTTGTTGTGGCGGACATACTCGACCCAGTTCGACAGCTTGAAGCTCTCGACCCAAAGGTCGGACCGTTCGAGGTCGCGCATCAGGGTCCATTCGATCGCGCCGTTGCGTCGGCGGATGCGCCGCCGCTGGGTCATCGCCTTGAGGAATTCGCCGATGTCCCTCTGGTCGATCAGATATTCGATCGAGATGACGATGGGCCCGCTGCGCTGCTGCAGGTCGAAGGCGATCTGCGGCTGCTTCCACAGATTGACGGGATCGAGATTGCTGCGGGTGGCCGACGGGATCGCCCAGACCAGTCCGGTTGCTGCGCTCGCCAGCATCGCCAGCCCCGAAAGCTGAAGGGCGACGGGTATGCCGTACCGTTCCGCGGCGGCGCCCCATAGCCAGGCGCCCAGCGCCATCCCCCCGAATACCGCGGTCTGGTAGGCGGCGAGCGCCCGCGCCACCACCCAGCGCGGGCACGACAATTGTACGGCCACGTTGAAATAGGTGAGTGCCAGCAGCCAGGTGGCGCCCAGCACCACGAGCGCCGGCAGCGTCGCCAGCACGGTCTCGGCGACCGACAGAAGCACGGTGCCGGCCGCGAAGGCGACCATGCAGATACGCACGAACCATTCGCTGCTCAGCCGGTCGCGCAACAGACGCCCGAACGTGCCGCCGATGACGGCGCCGACCCCGAAGCCGCCGAGGAGCAGGCCGTAGACCAGCGGCCCTGCCTGCAACGAATCGCGCGCCACCACCGGCAGCAGCGCCTGCGCGCCGATGGCGGAGAAGCCGAACAGGGCGCCGCGCAAAAGGATCACCTCGATGTTGGGCGACATGAACACGTAGCGCAGTCCTGTGGTGATCGCCGCGCCCAGTTGCTCGCGCGGCAGCGTGTCGGGCGGCTGCAGGCGGGGCATGCGCACGAGCGCGCCGATGAGCCCCAGATAGCTCACGGCGTTGATGGCGAAGG
>Ga0207868_1000425_pt1 | contig 46255 bp, 36 predicted proteins | sample Passage237B_FD_187370 | JGI IMG/M metagenome (GOLD analysis project Ga0207868, IMG submission 187370) | Cellulose adapted compost microbial communities from Newby Island Compost Facility, Milpitas, CA, USA - Passage2 37B (SPAdes) (version 3) ... | reverse complement strand
CAGAGAAAGCCCGCCAGCGCGACAAGCCGCAAATCATGTTCGACGGTGAGACACTCATAAACCGTCAGCATGGAAAACTTGAACCATGCCGTCGTTTAAATCTTGCTTAACAAAAAGTGATACCGCGAGTTCACTTTGAAGGCTGGGCGGTGCTTGTATCCGTATGCTGCGCCAGTCGGTCGAGCAGGCGGTAGAGCAGGAGACCCGCGACAAGGGCGGCGACGCCCGCAATGACCGTTCCATCGAGATGGAGCGGGAAATAGGGGTCAGCCGAGATCATCTGCGACTTGCCGCCGATCATCTCGTAATGCCGGTGTTTGAACGGCCAGACGACAAGCAGCGAGCCGAACAGTACGCCGATCACGGTGAGCATGGTCAGCCGGTAGAAATGGTCGAGTAGCCAGTTGATGGCGCGCGAGAAGAGAAGCGCCCCCGTGATGATGCCGGCGACGAGCGGCAGGATGAACGGCAGGTCAAACCGGCCAAGGGCTTCCAGCGCATCGGCATATTTGCCGAGGATGAGCAGCACGAAAGCTCCCGAAATGCCCGGCACCAGCAGCGCGAAGGCGGCAGCCATGCCGCAAATGAAGAGGAACCAGGCAGCATCCGGTGTCTTTACCGGCACAAGGATTGAGATGGAAAGGCCGAAGAGGAAGCCGAGCAGGATCCAGCACCAGCCGCGCCAGCCGCCAATTTCGACATGGGACATAAGGCCGATTGTGGAGGCGAGTACGAGCCCGAAGAAGAAGCCGAAGGTCGGCTCTGGGAAAGAGCTCATCAGCAGCGAGAAAGGAATGATGCGGCTGAAAATGATGAGGGTAAGGCCAACGCCAAGCGCAATCGGTGCGGCAAAGAGAATATCGATATGGCGCAGCGCCGCCATGATTTCGAAGCGGCGGATATGACCCAGAAACACGCTGTCGAGATGGGCGATGGCAGCGATCAGTCGGCGATAGACACCAAGAATGAGCGCCATCGTGCCGCCGCTCACGCCGGGTATGAGGTCGGCTGCGCCAATGCACATGCCCCGCAACACCTGCTTTGCCGGGTGGAAGTTTGCGCGGCCTTCCGTGCTCAGTTGCAGCACGATCCGGCCCCACCAGATGAGAAGGCGCGCGGCGGGCACATCAATGAGGCGATAGAGATAAAAGGGGATGGGGGTGCCCTTCGCGAGCGCCAGCATGAGAAGCGCCGAGACACCAGCCCCCAGCAGCGTGTCACTCGCCCATTCCGCGCCTGCGGCCATGCGGGGCAGAGCGATCAGGACGAGCAGCGCGAGTCCCATCAGCCCGAAGCCGCGCCCGAAAGAAAGCCAGAGCGCCACGGTGAGCGCGCCTGCAAGGGCTGCATGGGCAGCGGGGAGAGGGGCGGTCGTGTTTGTTCCTGCCTCGGACCAGGGCAGGAGATCGGAGATCGCATAGAAGGGAACAAGCGTTGCTGCGGGCGCGGGGCGGCTTTCGCCGATGACCAGTGCCAGCGCGAGAAAAATCAGCGGCAGCAGAAAGGCGACCATCCCCAGTGACAGATCATGCCGGAAGCCTTCTCCTGCTTCGCGCCCGAGATGGACGAGCCAGGCGGCGAAGATTGTCAGCATCAGGAAGGCTGCGAAGCGCCGCTCGCAACCAATCGCCCAGAGGGTGGCGATCGTATCGTCCCAGATGACGGTGCCGTTCAGCGACCGGGCTACCCCCATATCGAGCGCGCTCCAGAGACCCGGCAGGGCAAGGCTTGCGGCCAGCGCGAGGGCGGCGATGAACCATAGGATGAGCGGTTTGAGGCGCCAGCCCGTTGCCATCGGGAACGCGCCGTTCTCTTGCCCACTCACCATCACCTGCTCCCGCCTGTCCTTGAGAATCACCTGCGCGATTCTAGGGGGTCACCCCTCTTTCGTCACTGGCGCCCGGCCACCTTCTCGCGCCGACATGTTGCCTCAATTGACGGTTAGGGGAGGGAGGCGGTCCGTCGAAGAGGTGGGCGGGCGGTGCTGCGTGCGCCATCTGCGCTTTTCGGCAAAGCCGTGATAGCGTTTCCCTTGTATGACCCGTTCGGCAAGTGTCCTTCCAGAGAGCGTGTGTAATGCCTGTCTTCCGCCTGCCTCTTTCTTCCTCCGGCCGGTTTCCCTCCTGTTTCAGGGTTTGCGTCATCATTCCTGCGATCATGTTCGGGGCGTTGGCGCTTACGGGTTGCGCGGCAGATGCGGCAAGCGCGCGCCTGCCGCTTGCACCGCCCGGTTCGGAGAAGGTGGATGATGTTGCCTTCGCAGACTGGCTCACCGCGTTTCGGGAAGATGCGCTGAAGGCGGGCGTGACGGCAGCCACATTCGACCGCTCCATGCGCGGCCTCCGGCCTGATGATGATGTAGTCAAGGCGAATGAGAGCCAGCCGGAGTTTACCAAGCCTGTCTGGGAATATCTTGAAGGCGCGCTTTCCGATACGCGGGTTGCGCGCGGCAAGGCGCTTCTCGCCGAGAATGAAAAGCTGCTGGACCGCATCGAGGCACGCTACGGCGTCAACCGGCATGTGCTGGTGGCGATCTGGGGGCTTGAGTCCAATTTCGGGTCCTTTCAGGGTACGAAAAGCGTCGTACGCTCGCTTGCGACGCTCGGCTATCAGGGCCGCCGCATGGACTACGGGCGCACGCAGCTCATTGCCGCCTTGCAGATCATTCAGAACGGCGACATTGCCGCTGACCGCATGACCGGCTCATGGGCGGGCGCGATGGGCCAGACCCAGTTCATCCCCACGACCTACAACGCCCATGCCGTTGATTTCGATGGCGACGGCAAACGCGACATCTGGAACTCCCATGCGGATGCGCTTGCATCAGCGGCGCATTATCTCGGCAAATCCGGCTGGAAGACCGGCGGAAGCTGGGGCTATGAAGTGAAGCTGCCGACCGGTTTCGATTATGCGGTTGCTGATATGTCCGTCTCGCGCAGCCTTGGCGAGTGGGTGAAGGATGGTGTCGCGCGGATCGACGGGCGATCCTTCCCCGGCGGCGAGATGGATGAGAAAGCGTCCATTCTTCTGCCTGCCGGTCATCGCGGCCCGGCCTTCCTCGTCATGAATAATTTCCGCACGGTACTCGCCTATAATGCCTCCACCTCCTATTCGCTGGCGGTCAATCTGCTGGCGGACAGGTTCCGGGACCGGGGGCAGATCGTGGCGGGCTGGCCGCGCGACGAGCGGCCGCTCGGACGGCAGGAGCGGCAGGACCTGCAGGAGCTTCTCACCGCACGGGGCTACGATACGGGCGGGGTGGATGGCATTATCGGCTTCAATACGCGCAAGGCGATCCGCGCCTATCAGCGAAGCATCGGGGTTCCGGCGGACGGCTATCCGACGCCCGAGCTTCTGGACAGGCTGAGGCGGGGCTGAGAGTTGCCGCTTTTTGCGGCGGTCTGCGCGATCAGCGATCAATTTCCGGTCACATGACCGTGTGAAGTCTGCGTAAATGCCGCAAATGAGGCCTCTCATGACGTGGCATCCCTTTTGCTCTCGCTTTAGGCTTGAGGCGTGACAAACGCGGGACAAACACCGCAGAGGCAGGAGATTCGATGGCTGAGGCCATCTTCGATGAAATGGGTGCCCCCGGGGGCGAGGTTCGCCGTGCTTACCGGACCTTGCAGGCCTGGCTTGACGAGACGCCGCTTGAAATCCTGACGCTCAGGCGCGAGGAGGCGGAGACATTCTTTCGCCGCATCGGCATCACTTTCGCCGTCTATGGCGAGGGCGGGGACCCGGAGCGCATCATTCCCTTCGACATCATCCCCCGGATTCTCGAAGCGGCCGAATGGCGGCAGATTTCCGACGGGCTTGTGCAGCGGGTCAAGGCGCTCAACGCCTTCATCGCAGATGTCTATGGGCCGCAGGAGATTCTGCGGGCGGGCATCATTCCGCGCGATCAGGTTATCCTGAACGAGACCTATCGCTACCAGATGCAGGGCGTTGCCGTTCCGCAAAACGTCTATACGCATATCGCCGGCATCGACATGGTGCGTGTCGGGCCGGACGAGTTCTATGTGCTCGAGGATAATTGCCGCACGCCGTCAGGCGTTTCCTACATGCTGGAGAACCGCGAAATCACCATGCGGCTCTTCCCGGATCTCTTCTCCCGCTACAATGTCGCGCCGGTCGATCACTATTGCGACGAGTTGATGCGCACGCTCACCTCCGTTGCGCCGCGCAACTGTGTCGGAGAGCCGACTGTGGTTGTGCTCACGCCCGGTATCTACAACAGCGCCTATTACGAGCACTCCTTCCTTGCCGACCAGATGGGCGCGGAGCTTGTCGAAGGGCCGGACCTCTACGTGCTCAACGACATTGTCTATATGCGCACGACGCAGGGGCCGAAACGCGTTGACGTGATCTATCGCCGCGTTGATGACGATTTCCTCGATCCGCTGACCTTCCGTCCTGATTCCGCGCTTGGTGTTGCGGGGCTGATGAATGCCTATCGCGCGGGCAATGTGAATCTGACGAATGCCGTGGGGGCAGGTATCGCCGATGACAAGGCGATCTACACCTATGTGCCCGAAATGGTGAAGTTCTATCTTGGCGAAACGCCGATCCTGAAGAACGTGCCGACCTGGCGCTGCAGCGAGAAGGATGATGCCGCCTATGTGCTCGACAATCTCGGCGAGCTTGTCGTGAAGGAAGTTCATGGTTCGGGCGGCTACGGCATGCTGGTGGGTCCAAAGGCCACGAAGGAAGAGATCGAGGCCTTTCGTTTGCGGGTGAAGGCGGCGCCGGAGAAATACATCGCGCAACCGACACTTGCGCTTTCCACCTGTCCGACGTTTGTCGATGAAGGTGTGGCACCGCGGCATGTCGATCTCAGGCCGTTTATTCTCTCGGGGCGGGAAATCCGCGTCGTGCCGGGTGGTCTTACCCGCGTTGCCATGCGTGAAGGATCGCTTGTCGTCAATTCGAGCCAGGGCGGCGGCACCAAGGACACATGGGTGCTGAAGGATTGAGGCGATGATGCTCTCGCGTACCGCAGACAGTCTCTACTGGATTGCCCGTTATATGGAGCGGGCGGAAAATCTCGCGCGTACCCTGCGCGTGACCGACCGCCTGTCGCTGATGCCGTCGGGTGCAGATTCAGACGGCAACGAATGGCACTCCACCGTCGTTGTGTCAGGCTGCGAGCAGGGCTTTTACGAAAAGTACGATGAGGCGACGCCGGAAAACGTCATCTCCTATCTTGCATTCGATGCCGAAAATCCCTCGAGCATCCGCACCTGCATCGAGACGGCAAGACGCAATGCGCGCGCGGTGCGCACGGCGCTCACGATCGAGCAATGGGAGTGCCTCAATTCAGCCTGGCTTGCGCTGCCCGGCTGGAACGAATCCCGCGTCAGAGGCAGCGGCCTTCACCGTTTTCTCGACTGGGTGAAGGATTGCTCGCTGCTCTTCACCGGCGGCACGGTTGCCACCATGCTGCGGCGTGACAGCTACTACTTCACGCGGCTCGGCACCTTCATCGAGCGAAGCGACAATACGGCGCGCATTCTCGACGTGAAATATCACGTGCTGTTGCCCGAACATGCCGAAGTCGGCGGCGGCATCGACTATTATCAATGGGCGTCCATCCTGCGGGCCGTTTCCGGATATCGCAGTTACAACGCTGTCTATCGCGAGGGCCTGAAGCCCTGGCTGATTGCCGAGTTCCTCATCATGCGCGAGGAGATGCCGCGCTCGCTCATCAGTTGCGCCGCAGAAATCAAGGAATGTCTCGACCGGTTGGGTGAGGAATACGGGCAGCGCCACGAATGTCACCGGATCGCGGGGCAGATTTATTCGCGGCTCAGATTCGGCAAGATCGAGGATGTCTTCCGGCAGGGGCTGCATGAGTTTCTGAGCGATCATATCGATCAGAACAACAGGCTCGGATTGGAGATCAGCAGAAGTTACCTTTTGGGGTAGACTGCACCCATGCGAATCCGGATCAGCCAGCAAACAAGCTATCGCTACGCGGCCCCCGCCAATTATTCCATGCAGGTGCTGCGTGTGCGCCCCCGCGACAACGGGAGCCAGAAGGTTCTTTCCTGGAGCCTTTCCGCGCCTCACTTCGCCAATGTAACGCAGGGTGAAGACGCATTCGGCAATGCGCTCGACACGCTTTATGTCTCCAGCCTTCACAACGAAGTCACGCTGACCATTTCGGCGGAGGTCGAGACGGTCGATACGGGCGGGGTCCTGCACGGGGCGTATGAGCCGTTTGAGCCTGCCTTCTTTCTGCGCGAGACGCCGCTCACGGCGCCCGATCCTGCGATCGAGGCGCTGGCGGCTTCTGCTCTTGCGAGTTCGGATGGATCGCTGCTCGATCTTGCCCACAGGCTGATGGACAAGGTGCGCGATGCCGTCGATTACCGGATCGGCGAGACCCATCCCGAAACCACGGCTGCCGAAGCTCTCGCGCATGGATATGGGGTCTGTCAGGACCATGCCCATGTATTCATCGCGGCAGCGCGTCATGCGGGGCTGCCCGCGCGCTATGTCAGCGGTTATCTCTGGGACCCGCGCGATACGGAATATGAGGCTAGCCATGCATGGGCCGAGGTCTATATTGATGGCCTTGGCTGGGTCGGATTCGACGTCGCCAACCGTATCTGCCCGACGGATGCGCATGTCCGCGTCGCTTGCGGCCTCGATTATCTGGAGGCTGCTCCGGCGCGCGGGCTCCGGCGCGGCGGAGGCGTGGAAACGCTTGAAGTGCGTCTCAGGGTCGATGCCGGCGCCGCTCAGCAGTAAGGTGGCCGGTGCAAGGTGAGTAAGGACCGGGGGCAACCCGGCAATGTCTGGAGACTTCGATGACCTATTGCGTCGCGCTTCGGCTGGAAGCCGGCCTTGTCATGCTGGCGGACACGCGCACAAATGCAGGTGTCGACAATATTTCGACCTTTCGCAAACTGACCGTTATCGAACATCCCGGTGACCGGGTAATCGGGCTGATGACGGCGGGCAATCTTGCCGTCAGTCAGGCCGCGATCAACATGGCGACCGAGCAGGGCGTACGGGTGCGCGGATCGGAAGAACCGGAAACGCTGCATACGGTGCCTACCATGGTTCGAGCCGCGCAGCTCATGGGCGAAGCCGTGCGCGAGGTTTACCGGATAGATGGTCCCTCGCTCGAAGCGCAGGCGGGGGATTTCAACGTCTCAATCCTGATGGGCGGACAGATCGGCAATGGCGAGATGCGCCTGTTCCAGATCTATTCGGCGGGCAACTATATCGAGGCGACCGAAGACACGCCCTATCTTCAGATCGGGGAGCACAAATATGGCAAGCCGATCATCGACCGGGCGCTCACCTATGACACCCCGCTAGGCGACGGGCTGAAGCTCGCGCTGATCTCGATGGATTCGACCATGCGGTCCAATCTTTCGGTCGGAATGCCCATTGATCTCATGGTCTATCGCCGCGGGTCGCTCAAGGTTGCGCTGCAGAAGCGCATCAAGGATGAGGACGAATATTTCAAGGGTTTGCGCCGTTCCTGGTCCGATGCGCTGACCCAGGCCTACCGCGCCATACCGGGGCCGGGCTGGGATTTCTAGAAAGCTTATCCCCGCCCCCTCCGGCCTGCTCCAGACTGTCCGCATCTTCATGCGGGTAAGGAGCAAGGCCTATGTCCATGATCGAGAGGAAAACGAGCTTCCAGCCGACAGGGGCGGCCGGATGGCCGATCTGTCTTATGCCTCACTGGCGCGGCGGTGCCCCCGTTCAGGCAAACTGGTGGCACAGGGAAGCCCTGCTGGCCAGTGATTTTCTGAAGGGGCGTTTCATGCGGGGCGGCACGGAAGTGGCGGCGGCGGAGCTGCTTGCCACCACGCGCGCCTCGAGCATCTCCCTGCCGGACAATAGGGGTGTCCTTCAGGCACTCGGCATCAACGCCCTGCCGCAGACGACGCGCGGGCTTTTCCCGAACGGGCAGGTCACGAACCTGATCCGCTACTCGGAAGACCTGACATTCAGCAACTGGACCAAGGATGCGGTGACACTTTCGCCGCTCCATTATCGCTACTTCACAAAGCTGGTCGAAACCGAGGCGAACACCGTTCACGGGCTGCGCACCTCTGCCTCCGGTTCGATTGCGGAAGGTGAGGTCAGGCGGGTGTCTATGGATGTAAAGGCCGCGGGGCGAAACTCCATCTCGATCGGTGGCTATAGTTCCTTCTCGGTAGGCTCGTCGCTCTATGTGAACCTAGACGATGGCAGCTTTACCGGAGGCACGAACGCGAAGGTGACACCGCTCGGAGACGGCATCTTTCGTATAGAAACGAGCGGGGTCGGAACCGCCAACGGGACCGCCTCCGTTTCCATTCGGTTCGGAGACGTAGGTAATTATTCATACGAAGGTGACGGCGAGTCCGGTGTTCTGATAGGCCGTGTACAGATGAATGCGGGGGATTATTTCCCTTTCTATGTGCCGACGACCAGCGCGGCGGCCACGACGCTCGCTTCCGACATTCGTACAATGCCGGGCGAACGCCCGTCTGATAGTGCCGCCGAACCCTTTCCCGGATGGGAAGCGGCAGGACTGGACAATGGCTTTACGGTGCTGATGGACCTCAACTGCGCCGATGTAGCGCCGGGTACGACACGATCCCCTGTGGGCCTCTATACTGCCAATAACAGCCGTTTCATCCGAATGGAGATCGCGTCTGGCACATGGCGTGTGCGCTCCTCACCCGCAGAAGGGGCCACCAATGTCAACATGCCCGGTGGCATAGCGGGCGGGCGCATCAGGGCAGCGGTGCGGTTTGCTGACGGGGTTCTGTCGGCAACACAGACGGGTGCTGCCTCGGTTGCATCGGCTTCGGCCATTGCCCCTGCGCCGTTCACGCGACTGTATGTCGGTAACAACGCCACACTGGCGGCACCGTGGAATGACTGGATTTACGGGCTGCAAATCTGCCCGCCGCTTTCCGATGTGGAGCTTCTTGACTGGGTGAACGCATGACAATGCACAGCTATGTCATCCGCGCCGAAAGCGAGGCCGCGCTGATCGCCTTGCTGGAGACGGCGCAGACCGGGAAAGCCCGTCCCTTCATCTTCGCGACAGAAGCGGGGAAAAGTGTCGATCCCGCCCGCATCACATTTCCGCGCCCTGAAGTCTTGGACGGGGATGAGGAGACATCGTCCGTGACGACGGGGTTCTGGGTTTGCGAAATTCGGCTTGATGCCGCCGATGCAGAGCTTGCCGCGCTTGCAGTCGCATAAAAAAGGGCGGCGCCTTGCGGTGCCGCCCTTCCACTTCGCTTGTCGGGGATCAGAAGTCGGAGAACTTCTTTCCCTCCGCGACGATCTTTTCCAGCAGCGCTGCGGGCTTGAAATCATCGCCCATCTTCGCCTGGAACTCTTTCATCTTGGCGAGCACCTTGTCCGCGCCCACCGTGTCGCCATAGAACATCGGGCCGCCGCGATAGACGGGGAAGCCGTAACCGTTGATCCAGACGATATCGATATCGGACGAGCGGATCGCCATGCCCTCTTCGAGGATCTTTGCGCCCTCGTTGATCATCGGATAGATGCAGCGTTCCAGAATTTCCTGATCGGAAATCTCACGGCGGTTGATGCCCTTCTTCGCGGCGAAGTCGAGAATGATCTTTTCCACGACAGGCGAGGGTTTCGCGTTGCGGTTCTCGTCATAGTCGTAATAGCCCGCGCCCGTCTTCTGGCCACGGCGATCCATTTCGCAGAGCACGTCACGGATCGTTTCGCCCTTCGACTTTTCCTTCGACCAGCCGATATCGAGGCCGGCAAGGTCCGACATGGCGAAGGGGCCCATTGGCAGGCCGAAGTCATAGAGAACGCGGTCCACATCCCACGGCATTGCGCCTTCCAGCACCAGCTTCTGCGCTTCGCGCTGACGCTGGGCGAGAATGCGGTTGCCGACGAAGCCGGGGCAGACGCCGACGAGCGCGGCAATCTTGCCGATCTTCTTGGCGATCTGCATGGAGGTCGCGATAACTTCCTTCGATGTCTTCTTTGCGCGGACGACTTCGAGCAGACGCATGACGTTTGCAGGCGAGAAGAAGTGGAGGCCGATCACGGCTTCCGGCCGCTTCACTGCGGTTGCAATCTCGTCAATATTGAGCGCGGAGGTGTTCGTGGCGAGGATCGCGCCCTGCTTCACAATGGCGTCGAGCTTCGCGAAGACTTCCTTCTTGATCTCCATATTCTCGAAGACGGCCTCGATGACGAGGTCGCTGTCGGCAAGCTCGTTCATGTCGAGCGTGCCTTTGAGAAGGCCCATGCGCTTCTCGACCTCTTCCATCGTGAAGCGGCCTTTCTTCGCAGAGTTCTCGTAGTTCTTGCGGATGGTCGCGATGCCCCGGTCGAGCGCTTCCTGCTTCGTCTCCACGATGGTGACGGGAATGCCGACATTGAGGAAGTTCATGGCGATGCCGCCGCCCATCGTACCGGCACCGATAATGCCGACCTTATTGACGGGGATGGTGGGCGTGTCGGCGGGCACATCCGGAATCTTCCAGACCTGACGCTCGGCAAAGAAGACATGGCGCTGCGCCGCAGACTGCGTACCTGTCACCAGTTCGCGGAAGAGCTTCTGCTCGACCTTGATACCTTCATCGAAAGGCAGGTTCACGGCTGCTTCGATGCACTGGATGTTGTATTCCGGCGCGAGGAAGCCACGGAACTTGCGGGCATTGGCCTTACGGAAATTCTCGAAGATTTCCGGCTTGCCGCGCGCTGCTTCCATCTTTTCGTTGAGATCGCGGATCTTCTTGAGAGGACGCTTTTCAGCGACGATCTTGTTGGCAAAGGCAACCGCGCCTTCGCGCAGCTTGCCTTCTTCCGCAAGCTCATCGACGAGGCCCATCTCAAGGCACTTCTTCGCGCCGACATGGGTGCCGCTCGTCACCATTTCGAGCGCCTTTTCTGCGCCGACGATGCGCGGCAGACGCTGCGTGCCGCCAGCGCCGGGGAGCAGGCCGAGATTGACTTCCGGCAGGCCGCATTTCGCGGAAGGAACAGCCACGCGGTAGTGGCAGGTCAGCGCCACTTCAAGGCCGCCGCCAAGCGCGGTGCCGTGAATGGCGGCGATGACGGGCTTCGGCGCATTTTCGATCATGGCCTGCGCGTCAAAGAGGCTCGGACCCTGCGGTGCCTTGCCGAATTCGGTGATGTCTGCGCCCGCAATGAAGGTGCGACCGTCGCAGATCAGCACGATGGCGTTGACTTCCGGGTCGTCAATGGCCTGCTTGATGCCATTATTGATGCCCTCGCGCACCGGCGCGGAGAGCGCGTTCACAGGCGGTGAATTGAGAGTGAGGACGGCAACGCCGCCTTCCTTCTCAAGAGTGGTGACGTCGTTGATTTTTGTCATGGCGCTCCCTGTCTCCTGACGTTCTGGTCTTGTTGGCCGGGATTATAGCGGCGGAAGCCCCGCGCGCCAGACGGGCGCATGTGCAGGAGCGAAAGAGGTGCGGTCCGGTGCTGAACAGGGCGAGCCGCGCCCCTTGCCGCAACGGAATGCAGGTCTGTCGCCACACCGCGATGCGATGCGTAGAAAAACACCACACTTCCGCTCATTATATATTTACGTCGGAGCGGGATTTTGCCGCAGCATTCGGCGCGCAGGGGTGGCAGATTTGTAGTCCTGCCGGGCGCGCATTAGATGTATGAAGATGACACTTGCGTCACTTCAGGCGGCATTCAGGAGGCCACTCAATGAGCGAGAGCCAGAAAAAAACATCAGGGCCGGACTTCACCCGTTCCAACGCCGAAATGGCGGCCAAATGGAAGATCGATGTCAATCGCGATCCGTGGTCGGTGCCGCTTGAGGATCTTGATCCCGCGCATGACGATCTTTTCGCGGCCAACAAGGCGCTTCCCTATTTCGAGCGGCTGCGGAAGGAAGACCCCGTTCATCTGAGCGAGAAGGGGCCTTATGGCCGCTATTGGTCGATCACGAAATATGAAGACATCATGTTCGTGGATACGAACCATCAGCTCTTCTCGTCCGACATGCGCAATGGCGGCATCCGGCTTGGTGGTCAGCGCATTGAGGGCGAGCCTGATCCGCTGACCTACCTGCCCATGTTCATCATGCAGGACCCGCCCCGGCACACAGAGCAGCGCAAGACCGTGCAGCCCATGTTCACGCCGCAGAATCTTGCGGATCTCGAACCGCTGATCCGCGAGCGCGCAGGCCTCATTCTGGACGGGTTGCCGCGCGGCGAGACCTTCAATTGGGTGCGCGAAGTCTCCGTTGAACTTACCGGCCGCACGCTCGCCACGCTTTTCAACGTGCCGCAGGAAGATCGCCACAAGCTCATTCACTGGTCCGACACGGTGGAGCGCATCGGCGACCCGGAATATTTCGAGACGCCGCAGGATGCGTTTAAGGAACTGTGGACCTGCTATGAATATTTCGATGGTGTGTGGAAGGACCGGCTGAAGAATCCGGGCACCGACCTCATCTCGCTTCTCGCGCATAGCGAGGCGACGAAGAACATGCCGCCGAACGAATATCTCGGCAACATGCTGCTTCTCATCGTCGGCGGCAATGACACGACGCGCAACTCTATTTCGGGCGGTGTGCTCGCGCTCAACCAGCATCCGTCGGAATATCAGAAGCTGATCGACAATCCGGCGATCATTCCGAACATGGTGTCGGAAATCATCCGCTGGCAGAGCCCCGTTGCACATATGTGCCGCACGGCGATGGAAGATGTCGAAATTCGCGGCAAGACCATCAAGAAGTGGGACAAGGTTGCGATGTGGTACGTCTCGGGCAACCGCGACGAGGAAAAGATCAACCGCGCCAATGAATTTCTGATCGATCGGGAAAATGCGCGACAGCATCTCTCCTTCGGTTTCGGCATCCATCGCTGCATCGGCAATCGTGTCGGCGAGATGCAGCTTCGCATTCTCTGGGAAGAGATCATGAAGCGCTTCAGCCGCGTGGAAGTGGTGGGCGAGCCGAAATATCTCCGCTCGAACTTCATCCGTGGCATCACGGACCTGCCGGTGGTTGTCCACGGATAAACGGCCCTTCGACATGTGAAAGCCGCCCCGGGGCCCCCCAGGGCGGCTTTTTCGTTGGTTTGACTGACCTGTGCCGCTCCTTCGCGCCGAATTATCCGACGGCGATTTCCTTCCAGGACCCGTCGAACGGGTTTCTAGCCATCTCGAAGGGGCGATTCATGCCCATCAGAAATGGCTGCTCGACGAGCTTGAAAGAGCGTAGCGTCACGCTGGGTTTTCGCTACCTGACCGGCTCGTTCATCTGTGTGCAGGGGCTCTGCGTGCCTGCACAAGCTGCCCCATTTTGCTCTGGCGCAGCCTTCCCCTGCCTGTGCTAGGTTGCCCGCACTGACATTCACTGAACGCAGGGAAGGGGCGCCTGTCGCCTCTCAGGACATTTGACGACCGTAGAGAAGAGCGCCGTCGGCGATATTGAAGCCATCCGCAAGGCTTTCGAAATGCGCGGCTATATCTGCAATGCGCATATCGCCACTTCCATCTTTCTGGCGGAGCAACTGCAAAAGCCGCTTCTCGTCGAAGGCCCGCCCGGCGTCGGCAAGACGGAGCTTGCAAAGGCGACGGCCGAGATGCTCGGCAAGCCGCTGATCCGTCTGCAATGCTATGAGGGGCTTGATGAAGCCAAGGCGCTCTATGAGTGGAAATATGGCAAGCAGCTTCTCTACACGCAGGTGCTGAAGGAGAAGCTCGGCGACCTCATGGTCGGCGCGAAGGGGCTGAAAGAGTCCATGGCGCGGCTGCATGATTTCGACGACACGTTTTTCTCTGAAGAGTTTCTGGAGCCTCGTCCGCTTCTCAAGGCGCTGTGGGAGCCGGGCGGCGCGGTGCTGCTGATCGACGAGATCGACAAGTCGGATGACGAGTTCGAAGCCTTCCTGCTCGAGCTTCTGTCCGACTATCAGATTTCCGTGCCGGAGCTTGGCACTATCAAGGCGCGGACGACGCCGGTAGTGTTTCTCACCTCCAACAATACGCGCGAGATTGGCGATGCGCTGAAGCGGCGCTGCCTGCATCTCTATATTCCCTTCCCCGACAGCAGCCTTGAGCAGCGCATCATCGCGGCGCGCGTGCCGGAAATGGAAGAGCGGCTTCGCAAGCAGCTTGTTGCGTTTGTACAGGGCCTGCGTGCGCTCGACCTCAAGAAGCTGCCTGCCGTTAGCGAGACGATCGACTGGGCGCGGACGCTGGTTCTGCTTCATGCGCGCGAACTCGATGCCGATCTGGTTCGCAACACGCTCAATGTGTTGCTCAAGTTCCAGGACGATATCGAGAATGTCGATGGCGAGGTGAACGCGCTGGTATCGAAGGCCGTTCAGGCAGGGTAGGGCGCGCATGAGCGAAGTCCTTGGCGATTTCATCCGCGCCCTGCGGGCGGCGGATATCCGCGTATCGACTTCCGAGTCGATTGATGCGGGCAATGTGATCGACCTTGTCGGCTTCGATGACCGGCTGACCCTGCGCGATGCGCTGTCGCAAGTGCTTGCGAAAAGCGATGATGAAAAGCGCGCCTTCGCGGATACCTTCGATTCCTTCTTTGCCTTCGACCAGTTCAAGAATCGTCCCGCCTCTGCGGTGCCGCCGTCCGATGAGGAGGGGGACCGCAACCAGGCCGAAATGGATGGCGGTGACGGTGAGGCGGGCGAGAGCGAGGAAGGCAGCGGCGGAGATGGCCAGCAGGCGGGCGGCTCTTCCACATCCGGCGGCGGCACGGGTGGCGAGCGGCAGGGTGAGGCATCGGCCCCGCGCACCGATCTTGTCTCGCTCCTCGAAAGGGGAGATCAGGCCGAGTTGCAGATGGCGCTTGCGGAAGCGGCGCGGCAGGTCAATCTCAACCGCATCCGCCTTTTCACCCAGCGCGGCATGTTCACGCGCCGCATCATGGAAGTGATGGGGCTTGATGGCCTCAATGACGAGATCGACCGGCGCGAGCGGGCGCAGGATGAAAAAGGGGCCGCGCGGCTGAGCGAAGCCCGAGACGAGTTGCGCGAACAGGTGCGCGACTATGTGGAAAAGCAGCTCGAAATCTTCACGGCAAATTCGGGCAGGCAGCTTCGCGAGGAAGTGCTTTCCAAGGTCCGCCTTTCCAATATTGATCGCTCCGACATGCGCATCATGCGCGAGCTTGTGCGGAAAATGGCAAAGCGGCTGATCGCGCTTCATTCGCGCCGCAAGAAGGTAGCGCGGCGCGGCACGCTGGATGTGCGCCGCACGATCCGCGCGAATATCGAATTTGACGGATTGCTGTTCCACACGATCTGGAAGCGCACGAAAGTTGACCGTCCGAAAGTGATGGCTGTGTGCGATGTGTCCGGCTCCGTGGCGCAGGTGTCGCGCTTCCTGCTGATGTTTCTCTACAGTCTTCAGGAAGTGCTGCCCAATGTGCGCAGCTTTGCCTTTTCGGGTGAGCTTGGAGAGACGACCGAGCTGTTCCAGCGCGAGAAGATCGAGCAGGCGCTTGCCTATGCGCTGCGTGATTTCGGCGGCGGCTCGACCGATTATGGCCGTGCGTTCGAAGACTTCGAGGCACTGGCGATGGATGATATCGACCATCGCACCACAGTGCTCATTCTCGGTGATGCGCGCTCCAATTATGGTGATCCTCGCGCCGACATATTGAAGAAGGTTCATGCCCGCGCGCGGCGCGTGATCTGGCTGAACCCGGAGCCGCGCTCCATGTGGAATTCGGGCGACAGCGAAATGCGCCGCCTAGCGCCCTATTGTGACCGGGCAATCACCTGCGCCTCGCTGAAGGATCTGGAGCGGGTCGTCTCCGACCTGCTGCGCAGCGCCGCCTGAGTCCTCCAGAAAACTCTCTGATTCCTCCTCAAGAGCCGTTCTCTTGCTAGGCAAGACAGGGCCATCTCGACTAGAATTGTGCCATTCCGGGGCAGGGCCATGGCCGGTTTTCAGGCATGAAGCCTGCATCTATGGGGTGTCCGGTGCTGGCGCGGTTCGTGCCGGGACGGACGCAGCACCGAAAAGCAGGAATCCGGGGGCAAAATGGCGCATCGCGCCCGCACAAAAGCGGCGGTTGCAGAGGAGCAGGGGCAGTCTGCGTCTGCGCGCCTCGTGCTTCGCCTCGTCCTTTTTACCTTTCCGCTTTTTGTTCTCGCCTGGTCACAGGCATTCGCGCAGCCGATGCAGCTTTCGCCACGCTCGCTCGATAGCGCACCGCCTGCCGGGCAGGAAATTGCGCAACCCCTCATGCCGATGGCGCAGCCGCTTTCCCCGCAGCCTCAAGCGGCTCCGGCAGAGGTTCCGGTTGCGGCGATCTCAGCCGAGCCTGCCATGACGCAGGCCGCGTTTCACATGCCCGCAAAGCCTGTTGCCCCTGCCGCCATCGCGCCGCGCGAACGCTACAATGTAGTGGTGCTGGGCGACTCGCTGGGCGATGGTCTTTGGGCGGGGCTTTATCATGTGCTGCGCAAGGACAAGCGGTTCAACGTCATCAAGAAGTCGCGCGTTGCGACCGGCTTTTCGCGGCACGACTATTTCGACTGGAATGCCGCTGTGCGCGAGATTGCAGACGAGACGCGGATCGACATTGCGGTTGTGGTGATGGGCACGAATGACCGCCAGCCCATCATGCAGGATGGTGTGCGCCATGCGCTTTTCGATGCGGGCTGGCGCGAAATCTATGAGCGCCGCGTGGATGATTTCACGGCAACGCTGAAGGGCACAGGCGCGGCGGTCTATTGGGTCGAACTTCCTGTCATGCGCAGCCTTCGCTTCGGTGGAGATATGGAACGCTTCAACGAGATTTTCGAGGCGCGTGCGCGGGCCAATGGCGTTTCCTTTGTGCATATGGATGGTGTGGCGACGGGGGCGGATGGCGGCTACACGGCCTATGGTCCGGACCGCTATGGCAGCACGAAGCTGCTCCGCGCCGATGACGGCATTCACTTCACCATGGCGGGCTACGAGCTTCTGGGCGAACGCGTGGCGAATGCGCTGCTTGCCGATATTGAAGGTGGAGAAGCGCCGGCGGCACTTGTCTCTGCCGAGCCGCTCATGCCGCGCGAAGCGGCGTCGGCTGCCGAACCCGAAAAGGCTTCAGCCTATGATATGGCGGACAGGCGCCCCGGCAGGTCGGATGACTGGCTCTGGCTTGGCGCGACAAACTAGGCGGCCCTTTTTCTGGCGAGGCCCGCTGCTCGCGGCGCTTCTTTCGCTGACGGGTGCTTCTGCAGCGCGCGCGGCGGAGTGTACCGTTCCGGCGGGGCTTGCGCATTTTCATGCAGCCATGAGCGCGATCGAGGCAGGGGAACGGGCGCGACCTCTGACCGTGCTGCATCTTGGCGACAGTCATATCTCCCTCGACAATTTCACGCGCGGGTTGCGCGCCCGATTGCAGGCGCGCTTCGGGGATGCCGGTCGGGGGCTGATGCCCGGAATCCCCTTTCGCTACTACGCACCGGATGGCTACACGCTCGGCATGACCGGGCCATGGGAGGTGTTCTCAAGCCTTCCTGCAGATGCGAGCGGGGCTTTCGGCATTCAGGGATTTCGCGTGGAGGCAGCGGCGCGCGATGCGGTGATGTCGCTTGAAGCGGCACTCCCTGTTTCATCGGTCGAGATCGAAGCCTATGGCGGGCCGGAGACGGGCGCGCTGTTGCTCCGGCTGGGGGAGGCGGCCCCGCTCCGGCTTGAGACGCGACAGGCTCTGCCGGGTCTCGTGCGGCTTCGTGTCCCTGCGGCGCAGGTCAGGCGCATCACGCTCTCCCCTGCGGGCACCGGGGTGGTGCGCCTTCTCGGCTGGAGCCTGCATCACGCGGGCGAAGGGGCGGGCGCGCGCTATGACAGCCACGGCATTGTCGCGGCCACGGCGGCGGTGACGACGCGCTGGGACGCTGCCGTTGTGAGAGGGCAGGTCGCGGCCCTTCAGCCCGATCTCGTGATCTTCGGTTATGGCACGAATGAAGGCTTCAATAATGGACTCAGCATTCCCGCCTACAGGGAGATGGTGAGCAGCCTTCTCGACCGGATCGCGGCTGCGGCCCCGCAGGCCTCTTTCGCGCTGCTCGGGCCGTTTGACGGGGCGCGGCAGGGGACGGGCCAGGCCTGCCAGGGCGGATGGGCGACGCCGCCCCGGCTTGATGCCGTGCGGCAGGCGCTGAAGGAGGAGGCTGTCTCGCGCGGTGCCTTTTTCTGGGATGGCGGTGAAGCGATGGGCGGGCGCTGTGCGGCCGATGACTGGGCACGTCTGGAGCCGCCGCTCATGCATGGCGACCGGGTTCATCTGCGCCGCGAAGGGGCGGATCGGCTGTCGGCATCGCTCGCCTCGGCGCTGATGGGCGGAGAGGCTTGCACGCCAGCGTTAACTATAACCGGAAGCAGTGATTGAGCTTTGCCGTGCGAGCGAGGAAAATGCCTCCATTCCGTCATGCCCCCCTGATGGTTAGCGTGGGCGATGTGTGCGCGTGGTTGACGCACGTGAGTGGCGGAACGGTATGATTTTTCCGACAGTTGAGTTCGGTATCTTTTTCCTGATCGTGTTTGTGATCAGCTGGGCCGTGCGCGGGCTGCCGGAAGCGCGGAAACTCTTTCTCGTCGGTGCGAGCTATTTCTTTTATGCGTGGTGGGACTGGCGCTTTCTAGGTCTGCTCTTTCTCTCAACGTTAATCAGCTATATCGCAGGGCTTGCGGTTGCGCGGGCAGAGCGCGAGGGCTTGCGGAAATTCATTGTTGGCATATCGACCGTTTCGCATCTCGCAATCCTCGGCTTCTTCAAATATTACGGCTTCTTCCTTGTCTCTTTCGCGGCGCTGCTTGAGGCGGTGGGGCTTGAGCGCGATCTGCCCTTCATGCAGGTGATCCTGCCAATCGGCATTTCATTCTTCACCTTTCAGGGTATTTCCTATGTGGTCGATATTTATCGCGGCCACGTCACGGCAGAACGCACGCTCCTCAATGTAACGCTCTACATTTCTTTCTTCCCGCAGCTTGTGGCGGGACCGATTGTGCGCGCGGCAGATTTTCTGCCGCAGCTTCATCGCCCAGCGGCGCTGACGCGGGAATATCTTGGCATTGGTTTGGTGCTCATCCTTTCCGGCCTCGCCAAGAAGATGGTGATCGCGAATTATCTCGCCACCGAACTGGTGGACCCGGTTTTCTTTGATCCCGGAATGGTGAGTGCGCTTGATCTTCTCATCGGCATTTATGGCTATGCCGTGCAGATCTATTGCGACTTTTCGGGCTATAGCGACATTGCCATCGGCGTTGCGGCGCTGCTTGGCTATCGCTTTCTCGATAACTTCAACCAGCCCTACCGTGCGGCGAGCCTTCAGGATTTCTGGCGGCGCTGGCACATCTCGCTCTCCACCTGGCTCCGCGACTATCTCTATGTACCACTGGGTGGCAATCGCGGCGGCGAGGTGAAGACCTATCGCAATCTCTTCCTCACCATGTTTCTCGGCGGCATCTGGCATGGCGCGGCATGGACATTCGTGTTCTGGGGCGCGTTCCATGGCGCGATGCTGGCGGCGGAGCGCTACATGAAGGGAAAGCTTGAGGAATTCGCGCCTTCACATACCGATCCCGGCGGCTTCATCGCTACGATCGGCAATGGCGCGCGCTATGTGGTGGGTGTCATCTGGACATTTCACCTTGTCTGCTTTGCGTGGATCTTCTTCCGCGCAGACAGTTTCTCGACTGCATCGGACTACATTGCCGGTTTTGCGCGCTGGGGCGATCCGAGCCTTTATGTGACGCCTTTCGCGGCGGGGCTCATCGCGATTGCGATGTTCTTTCAGTTTACGCCCGCGCGGCTCGGTAACTGGCTGGCGCGTGGCGTTGAATATCTGCCCGCGCCGCTTCTCGCTGTTCTTTTCGGCGGTGGCATATGGGTCATCTGGGCAATAGCGCCCGAGGGTGTTGCACCCTTCATCTATTTCCAGTTCTGAGGCAGAGATGCTTGATCTGATGCAGGAAGCGGAAGCAGAAGCAGTGGCTCATGAAGCCGAAAGCGCTGCCTTGCGCGAGGCGGAAACGCGCGCTTCCGTGCGTCGGCTCACCATTGCGCTGGTGCTCAGCGCGATGATCCTTCTTGTGTTCAACAGCGAGCGGCTCGCCACGCTGGTCAACGGGTTCGAGGTTGGGCCGGTACAGGATGTGGTCGTGACCCATGCGACGGCATGGAACGAGTTGATGGCGGATGCGGGCCTCACCGCGCCATCACATGCGGTGAGGGCAGAGGTAAACGAGGTGCGCCAGACGGATTGGGCGCAAATACGCCGCTGGATCGAACGGGAGCGCGCCCGCACGCAGGAGGGCGCAAGGCTGTTGCGCGGTGCCGTGAGTGAGGCGCGCGGGTGAGGCGCGCGCTTTCTTTCAGGCAAGCCAGTTCAGCAACCAGAAAAGCGCCATGCCGCCAAAGATGGTGAAGATCGAACTCTTTGTGCGCCACGCAATGAGCGTTGCAACGAGCGCGGCGATGATCTTCGGATTGGTCGGTGTGAAGTCGAGTGTTCCGTCCGGCAGTTTCAGCACGGCAGGCAGGATGATCGCCGAAAGCACAGCCGCAGGAAGAAAGCGCAGCGCTCGCGAGAGGCGGGGCGGCAGAGGCATGCGGCCTGCGAGCTCAATGAATGAGACGCGCAGCACGAAAGTGCCGATGCCGATGGCGATGACCGCGAGTAGGATTGCCTCGGAGGACATTATTTCTGCTCCTCCTTCCGCAAGGCACGGGTTTCAACCGTATAACCCGCCAGCACCCCTGCAAGGGCAGCGAGGAAAAGACCGAGATTGAAGGGCAGGTTCCACCCGAGCACGGCGATACTACCGCCGACCAGCGCGGCGGTTGCATTTGCGCGGTCGCGAATGGCGGGCACGATGAGCGCAAGAAAACTCAGCGGCACGATGAAGTCGAGCGACCAGCTCGGCGGAATGCGGTTGCCGAGCAGATAGCCCGCCGCCGTTGCCGCGAGCCAGACACTCCACATGAGAACTGCGCCGCCCGTATAGAAGGCATATTTCTCTGCAAGCGTCATCTCGGGCCGGGCGGCATATCGCAGGGCGCTCAGCGCATAGGATTGATCCGTCATCAGATAGGCGACGAGCCAGCGCTTGGCGAGCGGCAGGGCCGAGACATGTTCTGCAAGGGCCGCGCTATACATGGCGAGGCGCAGATTGATGATGAGGCCCGTCATGACAATGACGAAAAACGGGGCTGCCTCGCCGATAAGCTGTGTCGCGGCGATCTGGGACATGCCTGCATAGACGATGACCGACTGGCCGATGCCCGCCAGCATGTCGAGCCCCGTATCGGAAGCGACAACGCCTGCAATCATGCCGAAGGGGATGACGCCCGGAAAGAGCGGAAGCATCACGCGGATGCCGTCTTTCCAGTGCTGTCTTGTGTCTTCCTCTGCCGGAGTTCTGCTCATAATCGTGTTTCTCATAAAGAAACCCCCGTGACGGGTGGTCACGGGGGCGATACTTGATTTTCCTTTAACGCAGTTCAGCGTGGAAGTCTTGTTTCCCCCATGAGGAAGAGGTCTACCTCGCGGGCAGCCTGACGGCCCTCGCGGATGGCCCAGACAACGAGGGACTGCCCGCGCCGCATGTCGCCAGCGGTGAAAATCTTGTCGAGGCTCGACTTGTAGGTCGCCGTATCGGCGGCGACATTGCCGCGCGGATCAAGCGCGACGCCGAGTTCCTTCAACATGCCATCATGCACGGGATGGACGAAGCCCATGGCGAGGAGGACGAGGTCCGCCTTCAGCTCGAACTCCGAGCCGGGAACGGGCTGCATCTTTTCATCCACACGCACACATTCGATGGCGGTGACATGGCCGTTCTTGCCGATGATGCGGCGTGTCATCACGGCGAAGTCACGCGCGGCACCTTCTGCCTGGCTGGAGGAGGTCCGCATCTTGAGCGGCCAGTCCGGCCAGGTGAGGAGCTTGTTCTCGCGCTCCGGCGGTGCGGGCATGATTTCAAGCTGTGTGACGGAAAGGGCGCCCTGACGGAAGGAGGTGCCGATGCAGTCCGATCCCGTATCGCCGCCGCCAATGACGACGACATGCTTGCCGCCTGCGAGGATCGGCTCGACCTGCCCGATAGGCTCCTCGGAGACGCGGCGGTTCTGCTGTGGCAGAAACTCCATCGCGAAGTGAACGCCCGCAAGGTCGCGGCCTTCAACCGGCAGATCGCGCGGTGTTTCGGAGCCGCCAGCGAGGATCACCGCATCGAACTCGGCGACGATCTCGGCAGCAGGCCGGTCAACACCGACATGCACGCCGTAATGGAAGGTCACGCCTTCCGCTTCCATCTGCCCGAGACGGCGGTCGATCAGATGCTTTTCCATCTTGAAGTCAGGAATGCCATAGCGGAGCAGGCCGCCTGCTTTCCGGTTCTTCTCGAAGACATGAACATCATGGCCGCGCCGGGCGAGCTGCTGCGCGGCGGCAAGGCCGGCAGGGCCGCTGCCGATGATCGCGACGCGCTTGCCTGTCTTTTCGGCGGGCACCTGCGGCGCGATCCAGCCTTCCTTCCAGCCGCGATCGACGATCGCACATTCAATCGTTTTGATCGTGACCGGCTGGTCGGTGAGGTTCAGCGTGCAGCTTGCCTCGCACGGCGCGGGGCAGATGCGACCCGTAAACTCCGGGAAGTTGTTGGTCGAGTGGAGGTTGCGGCATGCCTCCAGCCACTGGTCGTGATAAACCAGATCGTTCCAGTCGGGGATCTGGTTGTTCACCGGGCAGCCATTGTGACAATAGGGGATGCCGCAATCCATGCAGCGAGCCGCCTGATCGCGCACAGCCTCAGTGGCCAGCGGAATCACGAACTCCTTGTAGTTGCGGATCCGGTCGGCGGCAGGAAGATACTTGCGGTCCTGCCTGTCGATTTCGAGGAAGCCAGTAATCTTTCCCACGCTCACTCTCCTGCTGCGATCATGGCCTGCGCGGCATTTTCCTGCGCGCGCTGAATTTCCAGAAGGGCGCGGCGGTATTCGACCGGCATCACCTTGCGGAACTTCGGCAACATGGCGTCCCAATTATCCAGTATCTGCCGCGCGCGAGCCGAGTTGGTGTAACGCGCGTGGTTTTCGATCAATTGATGGAGTCTCTCGGAGTCAAAGCGGGTCATGTCGCTCATGACATCGACGCGGCCATGCGTTTCGAGATCACCCGTCTGGTGGCGGTGACGCTCCATCAGATCATGCTCTTCCTTGATCGGTTCGAGATCGACCATGGAGAGGTTACAACGCCGCTCGAACATGCCGTCTTCGTCCAGCACATAGGCGATGCCGCCTGACATGCCGGCTGCGAAATTGCGGCCGGTCTGGCCGAGCACGACGACGATGCCGCCTGTCATATATTCGCAGCCATGATCGCCCGTGCCTTCAACGACGGCGATGGCGCCGGAGTTGCGGACAGCGAAGCGCTCGCCTGCGACGCCGCGGAAGTAACATTCGCCGCTGATCGCACCGTAAAGTACGGTGTTGCCGACGATGATCGACTTCTCGGGCACGATGCCGGAATTGGCGGGCGGATAGATGATGAGGCGGCCGCCGGAGAGGCCCTTGCCCACATAGTCGTTCGCTTCGCCTTCAAGCTCGAGCGTCACGCCCGCTGCCACCCATGCGCCGAAGCTCTGGCCGGCAGTGCCGGTGAACTTCACATGGATCGTGTCATCAGGCAGGCCGGCATGACCGTAGCGCTTTGCAATCTCGCCGGAGAGCATGGCGCCCGTCGTGCGATCCGTGTTCTTGATCGGCATGGCGATCTGCACATGCTTGCCGCTGGCGATTGCATCCTTCGCTTCCGCGATGAGCTTGCGGTCGAGCACATTGTCAATGTTGTGCTCCTGTTCCTCGCAATGGCGGATGGCGACGTCTTCCGGTGCTTCGGGCTTCTGGAAGAGGCGGGAGAAGTCGAGTCCCTTCGCCTTCCAGTGCTTGATGACCTTCTGGCGGTCGAGCATCTGCATCTGGCCGGTCATCTCGCTCATCTTGCGGTAGCCCATGGCAGCCATCAGCTCGCGCACTTCTTCGGCGACGAAGAAGAAGTAGTTGATGACATGTTCGGGCGTGCCGACGAAGCGCTTGCGAAGTTCCGGGTCCTGCGTCGCAACGCCGACCGGGCAGGTGTTCAGATGACACTTGCGCATCATGATGCAGCCTGCCGCGATGAGCGGGGCGGTGGCGAAGCCGAACTCGTCAGCGCCGAGCAGCGCGCCGATCACGACGTCGCGGCCCGTGCGAAGCCCGCCATCCACCTGCACGGCGATGCGGCCGCGCAGCCGGTTCATCACCAGCGTCTGATGCGTTTCGGCAAGGCCGATTTCCCACGGGCTGCCTGCATGCTTGATGGAGGTGAGGGGTGAGGCACCCGTGCCGCCTTCGAAGCCGGAGATCGTCACATGGTCGGCGCGCGCCTTGGAGACGCCTGCCGCAACCGTGCCGACGCCGATTTCCGAGACGAGCTTCACGGAGATGAGCGCCTCGCTGTTGACGTTCTTCAGGTCGTAGATGAGCTGCGCCAGATCCTCGATCGAATAGATGTCGTGGTGCGGGGGCGGCGAAATGAGGCCGACGCCCGGTGTCGAGTGACGCACCTTGGCAATGACGGCATCGACCTTGTGGCCGGGAAGCTGGCCGCCTTCGCCGGGCTTTGCGCCCTGCGCCATCTTGATCTGGATCATGTCGGCATTGGCGAGATATTCCGTCGTCACGCCAAAGCGGCCGGATGCCACCTGCTTGATCGAGGAACGCATGCTGTCGCCATTGGGCAGCGGCTTGAAGCGGTCTGCTTCCTCGCCGCCTTCGCCCGTGTTGGAGCGACCGCCAATGCGGTTCATCGCCAGTGCCAGCGTCGTATGTGCCTCGCGGCTGATCGAGCCGAAGGACATGGCGCCGGTCGCAAAGCGCTTCACGATTTCCGATGCCGGCTCGACTTCATCGAGCGGCACGGGCTCGCGCCCGTCCTGTTCGGCGGTCTTGATGTCGAAAAGGCCGCGAATGGTGAGAAGCCGTTCGTTCTGCTCGTTGATCTGGCGGGCGAAGGCGCGGTACTTGTCGCGGCTGTTACCACGCACAGCATGTTGCAGATCGCGGACGCTGTCTGCGGTCCAGGCATGGTCCTCGCCGCGCATGCGGAAGGCATATTCGCCGCCCACTTCAAGCGAGTTGCGCAGCACCGGCGCGTCAGACCAGGCAAGGCGATGGCGTTCGAAAGTCTCGTGCGCGATTTCCTCGATGCCCACGCCTTCGATCATCGACACGGTGCCGGTGAAATAGGCGTCGCAGAACTCGCTCGACAGGCCGATGGCGTCGAAAATCTGGGCGCCGCAATAGGACTGATAGGTCGAGATGCCCATCTTGGACATGACCTTGAGAATGCCCTTGTCGATCGCCTTAATGTAGCGCTTCTCGGCTTCCTTCTGCGTCAGGCTCGGATCGAGCTGCGGCAGCATCTCGGCAATCGTCTCGAAGGCGAGATAGGGGTTGATCGCTTCGGCGCCATAGCCTGCGAGGCAGCAGAAATGATGCACCTCGCGCGCCTCGCCCGTTTCCACAACGAGGCCGACCTTGGTGCGAAGCCCCTTGCGGATCAGGTGATGATGCACGGCGGAAGTTGCTAGCAGCGCCGGAATGGCGATGCGTTCCGCACTGACAAGCCGGTCCGACAGGATGACGATGTTGAAGCCCTGATGAACCGCTTCCTCTGCACGCTCGCAAAGGCGCGTCAGCATTTCAGCCATCACTTCTTCGCCGCGCGCCACATCAAAGGTGATGTCGAGCGTTTGCGTGCGGAAATGGTTGTCCGCCACCTCACCGATCATGCGGATCTTTTCGAGATCTTCATTGGTGAGGATCGGCTGGCGCACTTCGAGGCGCTTCACCGAGGACATGCCTTCAAGGTCGAGCAGGTTCGGACGCGGACCGATGAAAGAGACCAGCGACATGACGATTTCTTCGCGGATCGGGTCGATCGGCGGGTTCGTCACCTGCGCGAAATTCTGCTTGAAATAGGTGTAGAGCAGCTTCGACTTGGAAGAGAGGACGGAGATGGGCGTATCCGTGCCCATGGAGCCGACCGCTTCCTGGCCTTCCGTTGCCATCGGCGCCATCAGGAACTTCAGGTCTTCCTGCGTGTAGCCGAAGGATTGCTGCACATCGAGAAGCGAGCCTGCGCGCGTGATCTCGGTGCGGTGGGGCGGCGGGGGCATATCCTCAAGCTGGATCTGCGTCTCGTTCAGCCACTTCTGATAGGGGTGGAGCTTTGCAAGCTGCGCCTTCACCTCGTCATCGGAGATGATGCGGCCCTGCTCAAGGTCGATGAGCAGCATCTTGCCGGGCTGAAGCCGCCACTTCTCGACAATCTTTTCTTCCGGCACAGGCAGCACGCCCATTTCGGATGCCATCATCACGTCGCCATCATCGGTGACGTAATAGCGGGCAGGGCGCAGGCCGTTGCGGTCAAGCGTGGCGCCGATCTGGCGGCCATCGGTGAAGGCAACGGCGGCAGGGCCATCCCACGGCTCCATCAGGGCTGCGTGATATTCGTAGAAGGCGCGGCGCTCTTCATCCATGAGCGGGTTGCCCGACCATGCTTCGGGAATGAGCATCATCATCGCATGGGTGAGCGAGTAGCCGCCCATGACGAGAAGTTCGAGCGCATTGTCGAAGCAGGCCGTGTCTGACTGTTCGTGGACGGCAATCGGCCAGATCTTCTTCACGTCTTCGCCGAGAAGCTTCGACTCCATCGTGGCGTAGCGCGCCGCGAGCCAGTTTACATTGCCGCGCTTCGTGTTGATCTCGCCATTGTGGCAGATCATGCGGAAGGGATGGGCAAGGCTCCAGGTCGGGAAGGTGTTGGTGGAGAAGCGCTGGTGCACAAGTGCAAGCGCCGTCGTCATCTCCGGGTCACGGAGATCCTTGTAATATTGCCCCACCTGCGCTGCGAGCAGCATGCCCTTATAGACAATGGTGCGCGAGGAGAAAGAGGGGATGTAAAGCTCTTCCGGCACATGGCCTTCTTCAGCAAGCAGCGTGTTGAAGATGCGCTTGCGGATGACAAAGAGCTTGCGCTCAAAGGCATCCTGATCGACGCAGGAGGCCGCGCGCGCGACAAAAACCTGCATGTGATAGGGCTCTGTCGGCTTCACGCTTTCGCCGAGATCGGAATTGTCCACCGGTACATCGCGCCAGCCGAGAACGGACTGGCCTTCTTCCGCGACAATCTTCTCGGTGAGCTTGATGATCTTGGCGCGGTCGCTTTCGGCCCGGGGCATGAAAAGCATGCCGACCGCATAGTGACCTTCAGCAGGCAGAGTAATGCCGAGCTTGCCTGCTTCCTTGCGGAAGAAGGCATCCGGCATCTGGATCAGGATGCCCGCACCGTCACCGGCCTTCGGGTCTGCGCCGACGGCGCCGCGATGCTCGAGATTTTCGAGAATTTTCAGGCCGTCCTCGACGATCTTGTGCGTTTTTCGGTTGTGGATGTTCGCGATGAAGCCGATGCCACAGGCATCGTGCTCGTTACGGGGGTCATAGAGGCCCTGCGCGGGGGGGAGCCCTGCCACGTTCCAGGCCGCCATTCGGCTGGTGTCGTCCCGCTTCTGCGTCATCATCTTCATCCTTCAACATGGCTCGCGAAAAACACCGGACAGGAAACCGGCAGAGGCGCGAGCGGCCTCGTTTCTCAATCAGACGAACACACGTCCCCCGTTCCTCCCGGAGCCTTTTGGCTTTAACCCCCATGGGGGGCGGGAGGCGTCAGCGGATCGCTGTCGCTATCTCAATAGTCCCAGCCGAAAATCCGGCGAGACTGTCCACCGCTGAGCCTGTTTCGGGCTCACTTTGTCGGTATGTTCCGGACGGCAGGCGGCCACTGGCCACAAGCGCTTCCGCACATTCCACTCACAGTGCCGTCAGCTCAGACGGATCTTTCTGTTGGTGCTCCCTTGGCCCGGAGCGAAGGCTTTACAGGCCAAACCCATCCCTTAGGGTCAGACCGTCCACGCCGGAAGAGGATACTCTCCCAGTGAGGGGATCATGCCAAACCCGGTTTTCTGAATCAAGCAAATAAGACAGCCATACTGACCTATAGCGCATTTTTTTTGCCTCTCTGCGGGCCGGAGGGCTTCATGGCTTGCCCTGCGGGCCTGCTCTGACATGCTCAGGAGAGAATCGAGGCCAACGAGATAATAAGCCGGCAGAAGACAGGGGGGATAAGGTGCTCAATCGCGTGGACAGGGTTCAGCTTGCGGTACCGGATGCGGAAGAGGCAGCACGGGGGTGGATCAGCCTTCTCGGCGCGGAAAAGGCCGGGGAAGACAGAATCGCCGGGCTGGGAGCGAGGCGGCTCAAGCTTCGGCTCGGCAATGGCTGGGTCGAGCTGCTGACACCGGACGGAGCCGGGCAGATCGCCGATGCGGTTTCGGCGCGGGGCGCACATTTATATGCAGGGGGCGTCACGGCGCGGGACATGGCGGCGCTCCGCAGCCATCTCAAGGGGCGGGGCGTCAATCCGCTTTATGAGGGCGGGCAGCTTCATCTTGATATGAAGGATACAGGGGTGGACGGCCTGCGGGTCGTGGTAAGCCCCGATGAAGCGCTGCCGGTCGTGGGAGATATCGACTTCTTCTATGAAGTGACCCTGCTCTCCGGCGATACGGCGGGTGTGGGCCGCGTGCTCAATGCGTTGTTCGGGCTTGATGAGGGAAACTACACAGAAATCGTCTCCACCATCTTCGGCTATCGCGGCACGCTGACGCTGTTCGAGAAGGACAAGCTTGACCGGCTGGAGGTGATTGAGCCGACTGTGCCGGACACGACGATGGACCGCTATTTCCGCAAGTTTGGCCAGAGCCTCTATATGGCCTTTGCCGAAACGCGCGACATCAACCTCATCACGGAACGGGCGAAGGCGGCGGGCGCGGGCCACACGATCGACCGACCGGAAGGGCGGCCAGCGCATCTTCCTTCCGATCAGCTCTGGCTGCATCCGAAGGCGCTTGGCGGCATGATGCTTGGCCTGTCACGGCCGAGCATGGCCTGGTCATGGTCTGGCCATCCGGAACGTGTGGAAGCGATTGATTGACGGGACACCCCGCCCCGGGAAAGACAGATGAACTTCACGAGTGACAATGCGGCAGGCATCGCGCCTGAAATCATGGAGGCGATGCTGCGGGCGAATAGCGGCACGGCGGCTTCCTATGGCGCCGATGAGATCACCGCGCGGCTGAAGGCGCGGTTTGCGGAAGTTTTCGAGCGCGAGGTGGAGGTCTTTCCCGTGGTGAGCGGCACGGCGGCGAATGCACTGTCGCTTGCCGCGATCACACCTTCCTATGGCGCGGTGCTCTGCCATGAGCTTGCCCATGTGCATACGGATGAATGCGGCGCGCCGGAAATGTATTCGGGCGGCGCGAAGCTCGTGCCGGTGTCGGGCGCTGGCGCAAAGATTGATCCCGATGCGCTGTCGGTAGCGCTTGCGGAGCTTCATCAGGGCAATGTCCATAATGTACAGCCCGCCTCGCTGACGCTGACGCAATCGACCGAACTCGGAACGGTCTATTCGGTCGAAGAGATCAACACACTTGCGGAGATCGCGCGGGGGCGGAAGCTTGATCTCCATATGGATGGCGCGCGCTTTGCGAATGCGCTTGCCCATCTCGGATGCTCGCCTGCCGACCTCACCTGGAAGGCAGGGGTGGACATCATGTCTTTCGGAGCCACAAAGAATGGCGCGATGGCGGCGGAGGCGATCATCGTATTCAGCCGCGGCCTTGCGCGCGACATCAGCTTTCGCCGCAAGCGGGGCGGGCATTTGCTCTCCAAGATGCGGTTCATCTCTGCGCAGCTCGAAGCCTATCTTGAAGGCGGGCTGTGGCTGCGGCTTGCCGCCCATGCCAATGCGATGACGGCGCGCCTTGCGGCCGGTCTCGCGGCGGTGCCGGGCGTGGAACTTCTGGTTGAGCCGCAGGCGAATGAGCTTTTTCCGCGCCTGCCTGTCTCCGCCATTCGTCGCCTGCGGGAGAACGGGGCGTTGTTTCATTCCTGGACTATGCCGGGGGACAACGCCGAGGCGCAGACCGTCCGGCTTGTCACCTCCTTTCAGACGGAGGCGGCGGAGGTGGACCGTTTTCTGGCACTTCTGGCCCAGTAGGCTCTTCAATATTCCTTAAGGCAGGTCGCCTAGCATGGCTTCTTACCGTTCATGCCGCATCCGGCAGGTGGAAAGATGGCCAGTCCGACAGACAAGGCGGAAAGCGACTTCAACAGCCTGATCGCCAGGGCAGAGGCTGCCGTGGAGGCGCTGCGCGATGTCTATCGCGAGCAACTCAGCGAAGATGTTGCGGCGCTCAACGAGATCTGGGCGCGGGTCGAAGCGGAAGGCCCAAGCGAGGCGCTTCTCAACGAGATCCACGCCATCGCCCATAATGTGAAGGGGCAGGGCGGATCATTCGGCTATGATCTCGTGACGGAAATCGGCGCTTCCTTCTGTGACTATCTGCGCAGCGGCACGCGCAGCACGCCCGATGAGCTCAACATCATCAACATGCATATCCGCATGTTGCGCACCGTCTCCGAGAACAACATCACGGGCGACGGGGGCGATACGGGTCGGCGCATTGTGGAGAAGCTGCGACTTCTGACAGGCGGCGTGAAGAGCTAGGCGGTCATTCGGTCCAGTTCATCCAGCATGTCTTGCAACGCACCTTCGGGTGCGTTTTTCGTGCTGGCTGTAGCGACAATGCGGGGCGGCGGGGGCGGTGCTACAGATTCGCTCGCAGCCGCATCGCCGTGCGTGACCTTTGCAATCTGCGCGACGAGATCATCAACCCGGAAGGGCTTGGAGACAAAGCCGTTCATGCCCGCCGCGATATAGTTGGCGCTATAGCCTTCCATTGCATGGGCCGTGAGGGCGATGATCGGAATATTGCGCCAGGGCTCATTGCTCGCGCGAATGGCCTTGGTTGTCTCGATGCCATCCATCACCGGCATCTGCACATCCATCAGCACAAGATCAAACTGGGCTTCGCGCAATTTGCGGATCGCCTCGACGCCGTTTCCGGCGATGGTGAGCTTGTGCCCAAGCCGCTCCATCACGGCTGACATAAGCTTCTGGTTCACGGGCTGGTCTTCCGCAACGAGGATGCGCAGCGGTGCCTGAGAAGTGTGATCTGACTTTGCGGTGGATGCTTCTTCCGCAGCGGGAGCGGCGCAGGTTTCCACTGGTATGCGGAAGGTGAAGGTGCTGCCTTCCCCTTCCACGCTGTCCACATCGACGCTGCCTTCCATCAAGGTCGCAAGCTCGCGCGTGATCGCAAGTCCAAGGCCCGTACCGCCATAGGTGCGCGAGATGGAGGAATCCGCCTGCTGGAAACGGGTGAAAAGGCGCGGCAGCATGGCGGCAGGAATGCCGATGCCCGTATCGCGCACACGGAAGACGAGTTCTCTCCGGCCATCGGGCATCATGTGGGCCGAAAGTGTGACACTTACCTCGCCACGCGGCGTGAACTTGATCGCATTGCCGACCAGATTGAAAAGGACCTGCCGCAGCCGCGCCCCGTCAGCAAGAATGGTTTCCGGCACGCCGGGCTCGCAATGGCGTGTCAGCACGAGACCCTTCTCGGTGGCGGTGGGCCGCATGACGCGGATGACGGCATCGAGAACGGCGGCGGGCTGTGTCGGTGCCGGTTCAAGCTCGACCTTGCCGGCTTCGAGCTTCGAGAGATCGAGAATGTCATTCAGGATGGTCAGCAGACATTCGCCTGACTCGCGAATGGTCGAGATGCGGTCGCGCTGTTCCGGCGTGAGATCGTCGTTGAGAAGCAGATCCGACATGCCGATCACGCCGTTCATAGGCGTGCGAAGCTCATGGCTCATCGTGGCAAGGAAGGCGGATTTGGCGCGGTTCGCGTTTTCGGCTGCTTCCTTTGCCAGCGAGAGGTCATAGGCCGTGAGGGCCAGTTTCGCGCGCTCCTGCTCAAGCTGGATCGATGCCTGTTGCAGTTCGATGATGCGTTCCTGCAATTCGGTCTGGCTGCGCTTCAGCTTGATTTCGGTCAGCTTGCGGTGGCTGATATCCGTTTCGACGAGAATGTAGTTGCGGATCGCGCCGCGCTGATCACGGATGGGGCGCGCTTCGATCGAGGCCCAGTACTGGCCGCCCTGCCGGTTGACGCTGATCGTTTCGACAAGGCGTGCTTCGCCATCGGCGGCACTTTCCGCCAGTACCTTCATTGCGCCGATGCCGCCGTAGCGCGCGAGAATGTCCTGCGGGAAATAGCTTTCAATTTCGGCGCGCTCGAAGCCCGTCATGCGCATATAGGAGGCATTCGCCCAGAGTATGCGGCCGGCGCGATCTGCGATAAGGACGCCGGAATCCGTTCCGTTCGCCACAAGCGCAAGCTGTTCATTGTCACGCAGGCTGTGTTGCAGCCGTCCGAAGACGCGCGCGAAAAGCTGGGCGAGATCGCTCAACTCGCCGCGCGGTATGTCGGCCGGCGGCGTGAAGCGCCCTTGCGCGCTTTTCCGCACGGCGCTTGCGAGCCGTTCGACGGGGCCGATGACAGAGCGGTGCAGCAGCAAGAAAAGGGCGGCCATCAAAATGACCGACGAGACGAAGCGGCTGAAAAGCGTGGCAACGATCGATCCATTGAGATCGGCGCGGGCGGGGCGCAGATCAACAAAGGTGACGGTGGCAAGCCCGGTGCCGGGAATGGCGGCGGCATAGACCCAGCCATCAATGCCATCAATATTTATCGCGAAGCTTTGCGGGCGTTCCAGCACGAGGGCAGCGCTGATGGCGGTGTGGATTTCGGGCTGGCTCAGAAAGGATTTCGTGGCGGGAAGGCGGGACGTTGCCTCTCCCTTAAGCAAGGCGCCAGACTTGTCCACCAGATAGACGGCGAGGAATTCTTCGTTCCAGATAGCTTCGCGGGTGACGGCCTGGGCTGCCTCTTCCACATCAAAGTCGTCATCAAGCCGCGCGCGCATGGCGAGATGATTGCTCACCGATGAGGCGCGTTGCTCGACCTTGGAGAACATCACATGGCGGAGTTCATAGTAATCCGCAATGGCCTGAATACCGGCGAGGACGAGCAGGAGAAGCAGCATGCGCAGGGCAAGGTCGCGCGCGGTCGGGCCCGCAAGCGAGCGCAACTGACTGATATCAATTGCACGAAGAAAATCGCGCATAAACCCCGCCCTTCTGCCGGGCGATGCCCCGGCACCACTCCCCGAGGAGATGATCCCGGTCATACCAGCGGTTGCGTTAACATGGCGCTAATTCACACATTTCGGGGGCGTGTAAGAACGGGAAAAACAGGATTGTTTACAAGGTGTTGGCTCTCGTGTGTGCTGGTGTTCCTGTTCTTGATGAGATGACAAAGGCGAGGTCGATCCAATGTCCATTCGCAATCTCGATCGCATGTATGCGCCCCGCTCGGTTGCGTTGATCGGGGCGAGTGCAAGGCCGGGTGCTGTTGGAAATGTGATCCTCTCCAATCTGCTCGGCGCCGGGCTGCCGGGACCAGTCTGGGCGGTCAATCACAGGGGCGGCGAGATATTGGGGCAGCAGGTCTATCGCGATGTAGCGAGCCTGCCCGGTGTGCCGGACCTTGCCGTGATTGCGACGCCGCCGAAAAGCGTGCCCGGCCTGATCGATGAGCTGGGCAGGCGCGGTACCAAGGCGGCGGTGGTCATTACCGCAGGCTTTGGCGAACTTGGCGAAGAGGGCCGTGCGCTGCAGGCGCAGATGCTGGCCGCGGCGCGGCCCCATCTGTTGCGCATTGCGGGGCCGAACTGTCTCGGCATCATGTCGCCGGGGGCAGGGCTTAATGCTTCCTTCGGTCATGTGCAGCCGGGCAAGGGCCATGTCGCCTTTGTCTCGCAGTCAGGGGCGGTGGTGACTGCGGTGCTCGACTGGGCGACGAGCCGGGGCATCGGCTTTTCGCATGTGGCCTCGCTGGGCGGCATGGCGGATGTGGATTTCGGCGACATGCTCGATTTTCTTGCTGCCGATCCGCAGACGAAAAGCATCCTCCTCTATATCGAATCGATCCGTGATGCGCGGAAATTCATGTCGGCGGGGCGGCAGGCCTCGCGCCTGAAGCCTGTCATCGTCATCAAGGCGGGGCGGCACGAAGCGGGCGCGCGGGCGGCGGCGTCACACACAGGTGCGCTTGCCGGGTCTGATGCCGTCTATCAGGCAGCCTTCCGTCGCGCGGGCATGTTGCGCGAAATGGGGATCGAAGACCTTTTCGATGCGGTGGAAACCCTGTCGGCGCGCTGGGCGCGGCGGCCCGTATCGGGCGAGAAACTCGGCATTCTCACCAATGGCGGCGGCGTCGGCGTGCTGGCCACGGACTTTCTGATCGATGAAGGCGGGCGGCTGGCGGAGATCACCGAGGAAACGGTGGCAGCGCTCGACAAGGTTTTGCCGCGGACATGGAGCCGGGCAAATCCGGTGGATATTATCGGTGATGCGGATGCGGAGCGTTATGCGCATGGCATGAAGGCGCTGCTTCAGGACAAGGAAACGGATGCCATTCTCGTGATGAATTGCCCGACGGCGGTGGTGAACAATCTCTCTGCCGCAGAAGCCGTGATCGAGGCGGCAGAAGGATCGCACAAGCCCGTCTTCACCACCTGGCTTGGCGACAAGGGCGTGCGTGAGGCGCGCGCGGCCTTTCAGGCGCGGCGTATTCCGACCTATGAGACGCCGACAAGCGCGGTGCGCGCTTTCATGCTCCATGTTCGGCACAACAGGAACCAGCGCCTGCTGCTTGAAATCCCCGATGCAGGGCCGGACCGCGCGACGCATGACCGGAAAACCGCTCGCGCCCTCATTGAACAGGCGCTGACGGAAAAGCGCGAATGGCTGAGCGAGGCGGAAGCGAAAAAATTGCTCGCGGCCTATGGCATTCCGGTTGTCGAAACGCGGGTTGTCTCTTCCGGTGCAGAAGCGGCGAAGGTTGCCGATGAGCTTGGCTATCCCGTGGTGCTCAAGATTCTCTCGCCCGACATCACCCATAAGAGCGACGTCGGCGGCGTGGCGCTTGGTCTTGATAATGCGGCATCGGTTGAGGAAGCGGCATCGCGCATGGCGGCGCGTGTCGCGCGTGTGCGGCCTGATGCCGATATTGAAGGCTTTACCGTGCAGCAAATGGCGCGGAAGCCCGATGCATTCGAACTTATTCTTGGCATTGTGGATGACGAGACGTTCGGGCCGGTGATCCTGTTCGGGCAGGGTGGCACATCGGTGGAAGTGGTGCGCGACAAGGCGATGGCGCTGCCACCGCTCAACAAGGTGCTCGCGGATGATCTTATTTCGCGGACACGGATTTCCCGGTTGCTTGAAGGTTATCGCAACAAGCCGCCTGCGGATCGTGATGCGATTTCAATGGCGCTGATGGCGCTGGGTGATCTGGCGGCAGATCACCCGGAGGTCGTGGAGCTTGATATCAACCCGCTATGGGCGGATGCCGATGGCATCATTGCGCTTGATGCGCGGGTGCGGGTTATGCCTGCAAAGGTGAAAGGTACGGCGCGGTTTGCTGTTCGCCCCTATCCGCTCTCGCTGGAGGGGAGCCTCACCGACCGGGAGGGCCGCGTCTATCCGCTTCGCCCGATCCGGCCGGAAGACATGCACCTCACCGATGAGTTGCTTGCCAATAGTGACCCGGAGGATGTGCGGCTGCGCTTTCTCTCGCCGCTACGCAAACTGCCGCGCCAGCTCGCGGCGCGTCTTACGCAGATTGATTATGATCGCGAAATGGCTTTCGTCGTCTTTACCGATGAAACGCGGAAGGAGTTTGCGGCGGTGGGGCGTCTTTCGGAAGACCCGGACCGCGAGCGGGCGGAGTTTGCCATTATCGTGCGCAGCGATCTGCACGGGCATGGGCTTGGCTATGCGCTGATGCGCCAGCTGATCGATTATGGACGGTCGCGCGGTGTCGGCGAAATCTTCGGCCATGTGCTGCGCGAGAACCGGAGCATGCTGAATCTTTGCGACGATCTCGGCTTCACGCGTCATCCGCTGGAAGGTGATCCGACGATTATCGAGACACGGCTTTCGCTTCGCTGATGCAAAGAAAAAGGGGCGCCGAAGCGCCCCTGAACGAAGTGTGGGGAGAGATCAGTCCGCCGCTGTGGCGAGGCTCGCCTCGATTGTCTTCACGCCCGATGCCGGCCTGATCTCGATGCGGCGCGGCTTCAGCTCTTCGGGCACGCGGCGTACGAGATCCACATGGAGGAGGCCGTTCTCCAGATGGGCGCCTTCCACTTCAACATGCTCTGCAAGCTGGAAGCGGCGCTCAAAGCTGCGTCCTGCAATGCCACGATGGAGATAGGTCACATCTTCCGGCTCGGTGCGGCGGCCAGCAATGGTAAGCACATTCTGCTTTACCTCGATCTCAAGATCGGATTCGCCAAAACCTGCGACCGCCACCGAAATGCGATACCCGTTCTCGCTGGTTCGCTCGATATTGTAGGGCGGATAGCTGGGGCTCGTGTCGCGCGTCACGGAATCGAGCAGCGACTGGAGCTGATCAAAGCCAACGGTCGAACGGTAAAGGGGGGAAAAATCGAAATTCCGCATATCTTACATCCTCTTCAAGCGATGTTTCTTGCCTGCGGGAAGCGCGTCATGCCGCCAATGGCCGGCTGCAGCCTCCCGCGCCGGACCCGACTGCGGCGTCCGGCAGGGCATATCTGGGAATTTCCCGTTCAGGCTTCAAGAGGGTATAAGTGCCCCTCCGGGCCGTTGACGGCCCCGACACCAAGCCGAATCCGTGGGGGGAGAGACACGATGAGAAGCGTGGTTACCGGCCTTGCGCTGTTGCTGGTTGCGGCCTTTGGCGGGGCGGCCTCTGCAGAGGAAACCGGGGTCATCAAGCTCGGGGCGGCGGTTTCGCTCACCGGCAAGTATTCCTCCAACGGCCAATTTACCAAGAACGGCTATGACCTCGCCGCAAAGCTCATCAATGAAGCGGGCGGGGTGAAGGTCGGGGACAAGTCCTACCGCATCGAGATCATCTATTACGATGATGAATCGACGCCTGCGCGCGGCGCGCAGCTTGTAGAGCGGCTGATCCAGCAGGACGGCGTGAAGTTTCTGCTCGGGCCTTATTCCTCCGGTCTTACGGAAGCAATTGCGCCCGTCACCGAAAAATATGGCGTGCCGATGGTGGAAGCGAATGGCGCGGCGGTGTCGCTCTTCCGCAAGGGCTATCGCTACCTCTTCGCGGTGCTTTCCACGACCGATCAATATTTGCGCGCGGCGGTTGATCTTGCGGCGGCGCTGAATGAAGACCCGTCAAAGCTGCGCGTGGCGATGGCGTTCGAGAATGATCCCTTCTCGCAGGATGTGCGCGAGGGTGTGCTGGAAGACATTGTTAAGCACGGCATGAAGGTTGTGGTGGATGACAAGCTGCCGCCCGAACTCAATGACATGTCAGCAACGTTGACCAAGGCAAAGGCGCTGCGGCCGGACCTGTTGCTGATTTCCGGCCATGACAAGGGCGCGGCGCTTGCCGTGCGGCAGATGGCAGATCAGCGCGTCAATGTGCCGATGGTCGCGCTCACCCATTGCGACAGCGCGCAGGTGGCGGAGAAATTTGGCGCGGCGGCAGAATATGTGCTCTGTGCCGCGCAATGGGCCTCTACGCTGAAATATGAAGACGCGCTTTTTGGCAGCGCTTCCGATTATGCCGCGCTTTACGAGGCGACCTACAATCATGTCGCGCCCTATCAGGCGGCTGAGTCGAGTGCGGCGGTGCAGGTCTTCGCGGATGCCTTTGAACGGGCGGGTACGCTGGAGCCGGATGCCGTGCGCGATGCACTGTCGCAGACCGACATGCAGACTTTCTATGGCCCCATCAAGTTTGATGAGACGGGGAAGAATGTGTCAAAGCCCACTGTTCTCTTTCAGATTCAGGACGGAAAATATGTAGTCGTCTATCCGCGCGAATTTGCCGAAGGCGAATTGCGCTGGCCGACGCCGCCCTGGTCCGAACGCTGACAGGAAGGGTCGATCCTGCGTGCTTGATAATCTTTCCCTGTTGTTTGAGTTTCCGCCTGTCGCGCTTGATGTGGTGCTGAACGGGCTTCTCATCGGCGCGATCTTTGCGCTGGCGGCCTATGGCATGGCGCTTGTCTGGGGTGTACTCAACATCGTCAATGTCGTGCAGGGCGAGCTTGTCGTGCTGGGCGGCTATATCACCTTCGTTGCCGTGCAATGGGGTGTGCCGCCGCTTGCAGGGCTGCCGCTTTCATCTGCGGTGATGTTCTGCGTCGGATGGCTCATCTACAAGGCGGTGATCTTCCGTGTGGTGGACCGCGATATTTTCATTTCGATCCTTGCGACTTTCGGCCTTTCAATCCTGATCCAGCAGCTTGCCAATGCCGTATTCGGCTCGGATGTGCGCACCGTCGATGCCGATCTCGGTTCCATTTATTTCCTTGATGGCATGGTGACGCTCTCCGTTGTGAAGCTCCTTGCGTTTGTTCTGGCGCTCGGTGCCGGTGCGGCGCTCTGGTTCTTTCTCGGCAAGGCGCGGCTCGGGCAGGCCATCCGCGCGACGGCGCAGAATCCGCGCGCGGCGCGCATTCTGGGCATTGATACGGACCGTGTGTTCGCCGCCACCTATGCGCTCAATGCGGCGCTGTGTGGTGCGGCGGGCAGCCTTGCCGTGATGGCCTGGACGATCCATCCCTATCTCGGCCTTCCCTATACGATCCGCTCCTTCATGGTTGTGGTAGTGGCAGGTGTCGGCAATGTCGGTGCTGTCATTGCGGCAGGTCTCGGGCTTGGCGCACTTGAAAATGTTGCGGGCTTCGTGCTCGGCGTCGAATTTCAGATCGCCTTTGTGTTTGCGCTGATGGTCGTCATCCTCGTCTGGCGGAGCATTCGCGCGGCGCGCAAGCGGAGCTATCTCGAATGAGTGGCGACAAGGGATTGCAGCACATAAAGGACTGGCATGTGCTGGTAGCGCTTGCGCTGCTCGGGCTTGCCGGGCCGCTTGTGTTGCCCTCGCTCATCACGCAGATCGCCTTTCTCTGGCTCATGGTCACATTCGCCGTGACATGGGACATGCTGGGCGGGCGGATGGGCTACAACTCTTTCGGCAATATCGTCTTCTTCGGGATTGGCTGTTATGCCGCTGCAGTAATCCAGCGTGATGCGGGGCTTCCCTATTTCGAAGGGCTTGCGCTTGGCATTGCGGCGGGGGCGGTGGTTGCGGTGGCGGCGGCAGCCCTTTTCGGTGCAGCATTGCTCGGCATTCGCGGACATTACTTCGCCATTGGCACGCTCGGCCTTTCCGTTGCAGCGGCGGAGATCGCGGCGGGCTGGGATTATGTTGGTGCGGGTTCAGGTCTTGCGCTGCCGCTTTATCCCGGCGCGCTGGGAGAGCGCGAACTCTTTTTTGCCTATGCGCTCTTTGGGGTTGCGGCCTGCTGCTTCCTTTTTTGCCGATGGCTCTATGCGACGCGTTTCGGCCTCGCGCTCAATGCCATTCGTGACGATCACGACAAGGCGGATGCGATGGGACTGCGCACCACGCCAATCAAGATTTTCACCTGGTGCATCTCCGCCTTCTTCCTTGGCATTTCCGGCGCGCTGGCGGCCAATATGATCGGTTTCATAGATCCGCGTGACGTTGCCTTTGCCGGGGCGACATTCGGCGTGTGGATGGTGCTGATGGCCATTCTCGGCGGCAAGGGCACGCTTTGGGGGCCGGTGCTGGGCGCTTTCGTGTTTCATGTCACGCAGGAGCTTTTCTGGACATGGCTGCTCGGCTGGCAGCGTGTTGCGCTCGGTCTTCTCATCGTGGTCATCGTCGTTTTCTTCCCGCAAGGCATCATGGGCTGGATCGCGGAACGGCGCGCGCGGAGGGAGACGGCATGACCCTGCTTCTCGATGTGCAGCATGTGACGAAGCGCTTTGGCGGTGTCGTTGCCAACAACAATGTCTCGCTCTCGGTCAAGACGGGCGAGATTGTCGGGCTGATCGGACCGAATGGCTCGGGAAAGTCCACACTCTTCGGCTGCATCGCCGGTGTTCATGCGGTGGATGAGGGCGACATTTTCTTTGAAGGAAAGTCGATCCGTCATTTGCGCACGGCGCCAATCGCACGGCGGGGGCTTCTGCGCACCTATCAGCAGACACGCATTTATGGCGCGATGGACTGCATGGAAAACATGGCCATCAGTGCGCGTGAGGCGCAGGGCGGGCTGGTTGCGCTGTTGAAGCCCGTGCCGCCGGCGAGCAAGCGGCGCGCAGAAGATCTGCTCGGCTTTGTCGGGCTTTACGACAAGCGCAATGAAAAGGCGGGGAACCTGAGCTTCGGCCAGCAGAAACTTCTCGAATTTGCGATGGCGCTGATGAACGAGCCGAAACTCTTGCTGCTCGACGAGCCGACAGCGGGCATCAACCCGACGCTTATCAACGGGCTGATCGACAGGCTTCGCCGCGCCAATACGGAACTGGGCGTTACGCTTCTCGTCATCGAACACAATATGCGCGTCATCATGAATCTGGCGCATCGCATCACCTGCCTTGCACATGGGCAGGTGCTGGCTGCGGGCACGCCTGCAGAAGTGCGCGATGATCCGCGCGTGCTTGACGCCTATCTCGGGGTGGCGTGATGGCGGAGAAGGACGCACCGAAGGGGCCAAGGCTTGCCGGTGGCTATGGCGAGGGGGGTGTCGATACGCTGCTCTCCGCCAGCGATGTTGCGCGCGAGGCGGAGGCGATTGCGCGTGCGGTGCCGCGCGCGGAAATTCTGAGCCTCGCAACCGAGCCTCTGCTCACGCTTGACGCGCTTCATGCGGGCTATGGCGCGATGGAGATACTTCATGGCATCGATCTCGCCGTGGGGCAGGGGCAGAGCCTTTGCCTTGTGGGGCCGAATGGTGCGGGCAAGTCCACCGTGCTGCATTCGATCTTCGGCTTCACGAAAATTTCTTCCGGCCGCATCATGGCAGGCGGGCGCGACATCACGCGGCTCACGCCGAGCGAGAAGCTCCGCGACGCAGGCATTGCCTATATTCTTCAGGACAATTCCGTCTTTCCCGACATGACGGTGGAAGAAAACCTGCTGATGGGCGGCTATCTCCTCGCCAGCAGCGCCAAGGCGCATGAAGCGGCGGAGCGGGTGTTCGCGCGTTATGACCGGCTGGCGAAGCGGCGTGGGGAGCGCGCGCGGGTTCTGTCGGGCGGGGAGCGGCGACTTCTCGAAATCAGCCGTGCGCTCATCATGGACCCGAAGGTGTTGCTGGTGGACGAGCCTTCCATCGGCCTTGAGCCGCGCATGATCGACATGGTGTTCGAGATTCTGACCGATCTCAAGCGCACCCATGGCAAGACCATCATCATGGTCGAGCAGAATGCGAAACGCGGGCTCGACTTTGCCGATATAGGCTATGTACTGGTGGCAGGTCGTGTGGCGCTGGCGGGCGAGGGGCGCGCGCTTCTCGACAACCCGGATGTAGGACGCCTCTTCCTCGGCGGCTGACCCTTCCCCGAATTGGCGGAAATCCGCCACTGAAGCTGAACGCCAGATGAACGGGAATGACATTAACCGTTCAGCTGCATCGGCTCATGCTCTCTCGCAAGGGTACGTATCGAATCGAAATCGAGAGGTCAGCACCATGTGGAAGATTGTAGCTTCTGCCGGTCTCGCCACGGCCCTTGGCTTTGCCATGTTGCCTGCATCTGCCGTTGCGATGCCCGCAAAGCCCGCCATCAGCCTGCCGGAGTCAGGGCTTGTCACGCAAGTGCATGGGCGTCACCACCACCCTCACAGCAAGCATGATCATCATGGCAAGCGGTATTACCGCCCACCGCCTCCACCGCCGGCTGTGTATCACCATCATCAGGTAAGGCCGTGGACTTACTGGCGCCCTTATGTGATGCAGCACCATTACCATTCTTTCGGTGCGCCCGTTTATTACAAAACCCATCCGCATTACGGCCCCTATTACCGGGTGCGGGCGCATGACCATTCAAATGTGGCGCTCTGGCTCGGCATCAGCGCCATCACCGGCGCCATTCTCTTCTCGCATTACTGATTGAGGGGAGCCACGGAGAGGGCCCCGCTTCGGCGGGGCCCTTTTTTTGTCAGGGCCGCATGGTTGTCCGGTAGGGGCCGAGACTGATGCTGCGACGCGGCTCCGTCCAGTCGAGCCAGTCGCAGAGTTTCGCCCGTGTCTCGCGCGGATCAATCAGTTCGTGAACTGAAAAACCTTCCGCGCGCGGGAAGGGGGACTGACCGGCAGCAAGTTTGGCTTCGAGTTCGGCGCGCAGGGCTTCCGGGTCTTCCGCTTCTGCAAGCTGGCGGGCGAAAGCAACCGCTACACCGCCTTCCACGGGAAGCGCGCCTGTCGCGGCGCTTGGCCAGGAGAGAACATATCCTTCCGGCCCGAAATGCGCCGCGCCCGCAACGCCAAAGACCTTATGCACGATCACGCTTGCCCAGGGTACGCGGCTCTGCATCACGGCCGCAATGGCGGCGGTGCCGTGGCGAATGGTTGCCGCTTTTTCTGACGCCGATCCGATCATGAAGCCCGGCTCATCCACGAAGGAGAGGATTGGCAGGTGAAACGTGTTGCACATATCGACAAAGCGGCGAAGCTTCTGCGCGGCCTGTGCCGTCATCGCCCCGGCATAGAAGTGGCAGTCATTCGCGATCACGCCGACACTCACGCCATTGAGCCGCGCCAACCCGGTGATGAGCGAGGGGCCGAAGCGCTTTGTCATTTCAAAGAAGCTGTCCCTGTCCACCACTGCTTTCACGATCTTGCGCATGTTGAAGGGTTTGCGCGCATCCCTCGGTACGATGGAGAGAAGCGCCTCTTCTGCGCGGTCGCGGGGGTCATCTGTTTCGATGCGGGGCGGTAACTGCCAGACATTGTCCGGCAGGTAGGAAAGGAAGCGCGCGACCTGGTTCAGCGCCTCTTCCTCGCTTTCCGCCACATTGTCGATCACGCCGGAGCGCGCATGAACATCCGCGCCGCCGAGTTCCTCCTTGGTCAGGTGTTCATCAAGCGCGCGGGCAACGATTTTCGGGCCTGCGATCAGCACCTGTGCATCTGCCGCCATGACGGAGAAATGCGAGGCGACAAGGCGGGCGGCGGGCATGCCTGCAACCGCGCCAAGTGCGGCGGTCGCCACCGGCACTTCGCCGAGGACTTGCGTGATTGAGCGAAAGCGCGGTGTTGCAAAGACGGGGTCGCCCAGTGGCCGCGCATTTCCCTTGCCCGATGAACCCGCCACGCTGCCGCCCGCGCCTTCATGCAGGCGCACAAGCGGCACCTTGTAGGTGAGGGCGAGTTCTTCGGCGTAAACGCTTTTACGCAGGCCCGCCGGGTTGGGCGAGCCACCCTTCAGCGTGAAATCTTCCCCGCCCACAGCGATGCGCCGCCCGTTCACCGTGGCGAAGCCGAGCACATAGTTTGCGGGTTCGAAATCGACGAGATTTCCCTCTTCATCGAAATGAGGAACACCTGCGCCTTCGCCCATTTCACGGAAGCTGCCCTTGTCAGCCAGTGCTGCGATGCGCTCGCGCACGGTAAGGCGCCCCTTGGCGTGGTGGCGCTTTACCGCTTCCTCGCCGCCCTGCCGCTTCGCCAGTTCGCGGCGGCGCCTGATTTCGTCGGTTTCCTTTTGCCAGCTCATCGGTAGGGCTGCCTCCTTTTTCGACATTGGCCGAGTCTAGAGGATAAGGCTGCTGATCCCCAAGGCTGTTGACCCTCCTGCGGCAGTGCTATGATGCTCTGCAAAGCAAAACGAGAGACCGGTCAAATGGCGGGCGGAAAGTCGGACATATCTGCGGCGAGCGCGGCAAAGCGCGCCGAGGACGAGATTGAGGCGATTCTGAGGAAGGTTTTCACATCAGATTTGTCGCTTGGCGCGGTGCTGAAATTCATTCATCCGGGCGCAGGTGTTGTCGTGATTGACGGGCGGAAGGTACCGAACGAGGTGCATCGCCGCGACGTGCCGGCTGATTGCACGGTGCATGTCGATGCACTGCTCAATCTCTCGATCCTTCAGGGCCATGTCGATCAGAACACGGCTTTCCGGCACGGCAAGATCCGCATTGTAGGGGATGTCAGTGTTGTCACCCGGCTTCGTCCTTTGATGATGCGGCAGGCAAATGCCGCGAGCAGCGGGGCGCGCGAGTGACAGCGCCGGTTATCATCATCCCCGAAAATCCGATGCCGGAGGGAGGCGAAGCTTTCTGGCTCAAGGCGCATGATGGGGCGCGGCTGCGTGTGGTCACATGGGCAAGCGATGATGTCTCGCGCGGCACGGTTTTTCTCTTTGGCGGGCGAACGGAGTTCATCGAGAAATATTTCGAAGTGGTGAGTGAGCTGCGCCAGCGCGGTTTCTCGGTCGTCACGATGGACTGGCGGGGCCAGGGGCTTTCGGAGCGCATGCTGGCCGACCCGCGCAAGGGCCATATTGACGATTTCTCGACCTATGACGGCGATCTTGCGCGGCTGATGGAAGAAGTTGCCCCGCGATTCCCAAAACCGTGGCTCGGACTGGCACATTCAATGGGCGGGCAGATTCTGCTGCGCGCGGCGCATGACAGGCCGGACTGGTTTTCGCGCATAGTGCTGTCCGCGCCCATGTTCGGATTGCGTTTCACGCCCACGCTGATGCGCGTCATACGCGGCCTGACAGGGCTTCTGCGCTTCCTTCGTCGCAACGGGGATTATGTGCCGGGCGGCACCGACAAGGCGATGGATGAAGCACCGTTTGAGGGCAACATTCTCACGCATGATCCCAAGCGCTATGCCCTCACACAGGCGCTCATCCGCAAGGAGCCGATGCTCGGCCTTGGCTCGACAACGGTTGGCTGGCTGCATGCGGCCTTCCGCACCATTGATGAGACATCGCGGCCCTATTATCTCGCCGCCATTCAAACACCCATGCTGATTTTCGAGGCCGGGCGCGATGCGCTTGTGGCACCGGAAGCGCTCGCCCGTGCGGTCGAACATATGCCGAATGCGCGGCTTGTTTCCGTGCCGGAGGCGCGGCATGAAATATTGATCGAGTGCGATGAATACCGGGCGATCTTCTGGAAGACGTTTGATGAGTTCATCGCAGGCGGCTGACGCCGCTTGCGAGAGATCAGCCGATGGCAGCAGAGAGAAGTTCCACTGCTTCTGCATGAAGTTCGGGCGTTGCGGCTGCCACCACATGGCCGCCTGCCTGCGGATCGCCGCCCGTCCAGCTTGTGACGATGCCGCCTGCATTTTCGATGATCGGGATGAGCGCCTGAATGTCGTAAGGCTCAAGCGCGGCTTCGACCACGAGGTCGATCGTTCCAGCAGCAAGCAGCGCATAAAAATAGCAGTCGCCGCCAAAACGGCGCAGGCGCACCTTTGACGAGATTTCGCGGAAGGCTTCCTTCTCCACCGGATTGATGAACATGCCGGCATCCGTGTTGCCGAGCTTTGCGTCTGCAAGCCTGATGCAGTTGCTGGTCTTGAGCGGCACCGTGCCGCGCGGGCCGATCAGCGTGGTGCCGCCGGGTCGCCCGACAAAGCGCTCGCCAATATAGGGCTGGTCCATCACGCCGATGACGGGCCGTGTGCCATCATTGAGTGCGATCAGCGTTCCCCAAAGCGGGACACCGCAAATAAAGCTCCGTGTGCCATCAATCGGGTCAAGCACCCAGGTGAGGCCGCTTGAGCCTGTGTGCTTTCCATGCTCTTCGCCGAAAATGCCATGATCCGGGTAGCGCGCGGTGATGAGCTTGCGAATGGCGGCTTCGCCTTCGCGGTCTGCTGCCGTGACCGGATCGAAGGCATATTTTCCGCTTTTGTGGTCAACATCGAGACCGGCGCGGAAATAGGGCAGCGTCACCTCTGCAGCCGCATCGGCAAGCTCAAGGGCGAAAGTGGCGAGTTCGTCGATGTCCTGAGAAGAAAGCATGGATACCTCTTTGTAAGCGCCCTCTTATAGCCCTGATACCTCGGAACGGAAATCGTACCTCAGATACGGTAGGTGCGTGCTGCCGTATCATGGAAGAGATGACGCTTCTCCTCCGCCGTGAAGCCGCTCGCGATTTTCTTGAAGGCGTTCCAGAGCACGCCATAGGAGCACGAGAGCTTGTCCACGGGGAAATTGCTTTCAAACATGCAGCGATCTGGCCCGAAGAGGTCGATGGCGTAGAGATACCAGTCGCGGGTGGCTGCCACGAGTTCATCGGAGGTCGGCGGCGTCGCACGCTTGTGCCAGCCAAAGCCGTTTACCGCCATGTTGATGCC
>Ga0207868_1000423_pt1 | contig 46524 bp, 42 predicted proteins | sample Passage237B_FD_187370 | JGI IMG/M metagenome (GOLD analysis project Ga0207868, IMG submission 187370) | Cellulose adapted compost microbial communities from Newby Island Compost Facility, Milpitas, CA, USA - Passage2 37B (SPAdes) (version 3) ... | reverse complement strand
CAGCCACTTTCTTTTTCCGTACCCATTGCAAAGCATTTCCGGCCCGTTGCATGACGGGGCATCGCCGCGTCAGGCCGCCTTGCTTTCCACGTGTTTTGCGAAATTGTCGAGGATCGCCTGCCAGCCTTCGCTTTGCTGCTGGATGGTATGGGTGTCTTCCGCATCAAAGGTGACCTTGACGCGCACGCCGCCCGCTTCTTCGGCAAAGACCACCTCCGCCTCGCGATCGCCGAAGCGATAGGCGATGTCGCGGTGTTCGGTGATGCGGGTATAAACACCTTCGAAATCGAACCCCATGCTGCCGTCCCGCGCCTCCATCCGCGCCAGAAACCGGCCGCCGACGCGCAAATCCACCTCTGCATGCGGCGTGTGCCAGTCGTCGGAGGCGGCATTCCACTGCATGATATCGGCGGGCGTGACATAGGCCTGCCACACATCGGCCATCGGCGCTTTTACCAGCGTCTGGACGGTAATTTTCATGACATTTTCCTTTCTGCCGTCAGTTTTTCAAACGGTATCCGGTTTTAAAAATCCAGACCAGCAGCGCCATGCAAATCGCCATAAAGGTCAGGATCATGCAAACGCTGATCACGGGGCTGACATCCGCGTGTTCGTAAAAGCTCCAGCGGAAACCGCTGATAAGATACACCACGGGGTTCAGCATCGAAACCTTCTGCCAGAAATCCGGCAGCATATAAATGGAATAAAAACTGCCGCCCAGAAAGGTCAGCGGCGTGATGATCAACAGCGGGATCAGTTGCAGTTTTTCAAACCCGTCCGCCCAGATGCCGATAATAAACCCCAGCAGACTGAAGGTCAGGCAAGTCGCGAGCAGGAAAAACGTCATCCAGACGGGATGCTGGATTTCCAGCGGAACGAAGAACCCCGCTGTGAGCAGCACGATCAGCGCGACGATCAGCGATTTGGTCGCCGCCGCGCCGACATAGCCGATGGATACCTCCGCAAAGGACAGCGGCGCGGATAAAATCTCGTAAATCGTGCCGGTAAAGCGCGGGAAGTAAATGCCGAAGGAGGCATAGGAAATGCTCTGCCCCAGTACAGAGAGCATGATCAGCCCCGGCACGATAAACGCGCCATAGGCCACGCCGTCCACATCGCTGATGCGCGTGCCGATGGCCGCGCCGAAAACGATGAAATACAACACGGTCGATAAAACGGGCGAGGCAATGCTCTGCCCGATGGTGCGTTTTGCGCGCGCCATTTCGAATTTATACACCGCCCAGATGCCCCGGTAATTCATGCATCACCTACCAGACCGACGAAAATATCTTCCAGCGAGCTTTGACGCGTGCTGAAATCGCGGTAATGGATGCCCGCCGCCTTCAGCGCATCGAAAAGCGCCGTTACGCCGTTTTCGGTGCGCGTCACATCATACGTAAAGACCAGCACGGCCCCTTCCTGCGCCAGATGCAGGTTGAAACCCTGCAACGCGGCAGGGATGGCCGTCATCGGTTCCTGCAATTCCAGCACCAGTTCCTTTTTGCCCATTTTGCGGATGAGCGTGTTTTTCTCCTCCACCAGAATGATCTTGCCCTTGTTGATCACGCCGATGCGGTCGGCCATTTCCTCGGCCTCTTCCAGATAATGGGTGGTGAGGATGATGGTAACACCCGTTTCGCGCAATGCGCGCACCTGCGCCCACATGGATTTGCGCAGCTCCACATCCACCCCCGCCGTCGGTTCATCCAGAAACAGGATGTCCGGCTCATGCGACAGGGCCTTGGCAATCATCACGCGGCGCTTCATTCCGCCGGAAAGCATGCGGATCTGCGTATCTTTTTTATCCCAGAGAGACAGTTTTTTCAGCAGGGTTTCGATATAGGCATCGTCGCGTTTTTTACCGAACAGCCCGCGCGAAAAAGACACCGTGTTCCAGACGCTTTCAAAGGCGTCGGTCGTCAGCTCCTGCGGCACAAGGCCGATATGGCGGCGCGCGGCGCGGTAATCGTTTATATTATCATGCCCGAAAACCTCGATCCTGCCTGCCGTCGGGCGCACAATGCCGCAGACCGCGCCGATCAGCGTCGTCTTGCCCGCGCCGTTCGGCCCCAGCAGCGCGAAAATCTCGCCCTTGTTCACGGAAAGACTGACATCGTCGAGCGCGTGAAAGCCGTTATCATATCTTTTTTGCAGGTTCTGTACCGAAATGGCTGCCGTCATTTTTTATCCGTGTTCGACGCAAGGGAAGTTGGAGGAACAGGCGGAGCATGTGTATGCCACCAGTTTTTTCAGATCCGGAATATAAATCGACGCGCCCGAGATCTGGATGCCCGTATCGCTGCGCAAACGGGCCAGCGCGCGGGAAAAGGTTTCCGGCTGCATGCCGAGGCTGAAGGCAATGGTGTTTTTATCGTAAGGAAAATGCAGGTGCACCTCCTGTTCCTGCCCCTTGCAGAACTTCAGCAAAAAACAGCCGATGCGTTGCGGCGCGGTTTGCACGGTGCGGTGTTCCAGCTCCATATCGCGCTTCATGCGCTGGCGCGTCATATGTTGCAGCATCTGCATGCCGAAAATGCCGTTGCGGATGACTTCTTCCGCGACCAGAAAACGCGGCAGCGCAATAACGGCGGCATCCTCCACCACCTCCGCGCCATAGGGGACGGATTCAGTACCGGAAAGGCCGACTTCGCCGAAGGTATGGCCTGTGGAAAGAATATCGGTGATCGCCTCATCCCCCGCCAGCGTTTCGCGGAAAATTTTGATATAGCCGGACACGACGATGAAAAACTTGTCATTCACGCTGTCGGGCCGAATCAGCATCGTGCCTTTGGGCTCATGCCGGTACTGGGCATAGCGCACAAACCCCTCCAGCACATCGCCTTTCAGCTGCGCAAAAAGCGGCATTTGCATAAGCAGATTTTTTACATCCGGGGCGGGTTTTGCCATGGGGTCATTCCGTACTGTTCCCGTCATCATTTAGAAAAGCACCGATAAAATCAAGCAACATTTGATTATTGTCAAAGCCCGCGCCGACCGTCGCCTGATAGCGTAACCGCAAAGTTTTTTTGCAAGGAGAATCAACATGAACAAAAAACACCTTCTTTGCGCCCTGTGCCTTGGCGGCAGCCTTCTGGCCCCGGCACCGGCGCTGGCCGAATTCGACCCGCATGACTGGCAAGTCCGTTTTCGCGCCATTTCCCTGACGCCGGATGAAAGCAGCACGACCAGCAACGGCGGCCGTATCAAGGCCGGCAATGCCGTCATGCCGGAACTCGACATCACCTATTTCTTCAACGACAATTTCTCTGCCGAGCTGATTTTGGCAACGACCAAACACGATATCGGCGAAGTTGCGCCGAATATCGATCTCGGTTCCGTCTGGGTATTGCCGCCGACGCTGACGTTGCAATACCACTTCAATAACAAAACGGCCTTCAAACCCTATGTCGGCGCAGGCATCAACTACACCATTTTCTACGGCGAGGATTCCGGCGCGGCCGCCGATATCGACTACGACAACGGTTTCGGTTATGCGTTGCAGGCCGGCCTTGATTACAAGCTCGACGATCACTGGATGCTGAACATGGATGTCAAAAAAATCTTCCTGAACACCGATGCCAGCGTCAACAACGGCGCCGTCACGGCAGATGTGGATCTGGATCCCTGGGTCTTCGGCTTCGGCCTGGGCTATCGCTTCTAAACGGCACGCATCCGACAAAAACCGCCCGGCAAACGGGCGGTTTTTTGTTTATGCCGCCTGCACATGGCGGTTCTGCCCGCGCGTGAAATAGGCATCGAACCGCGCGGCCGCCACGCGCACCAGCTGGCGCATTTCCGGCGCGACGGCAATCTGCCGCCCCTGCACCTGCACAACGCCGTCCGCGGCAAGATCGGCCATGCCTTCCAGTACGCCGTCCAGCATGTCTTGCGCAAAACCGTGTTGCTGCAAAACAGCGCCGATGTCGCAGGAAAGATAACACATCAGCGTGCCGATAATATCCGCACGCATGCGGTCCTCCGCCGTCAAAATGCACCCGCGCGCCACGGGCAGGCGTTTTTCCTTCAAAGCCTGCATATAGGCCGTCATATGCGCGGCGTTCTGGCTGAATCCTGCGGGCAAACGGCTGATGGCCGACGCGCCGAAGCCGAGCAGCGTTTCCGCGCCGTCGGTCGTATAGCCCTGAAAATTCCGCGCCAGACGGCGGTTTTGCAACGCGGCGTGCATACTGTCCCCCGCCCGCACAAAATGGTCAATCCCGACGGGCAGCATACCCGCCGCCGTTAAAAGCGCCTCCGCCCGTGCAAACTGCGCCAGTCGCGCGGCGCCGTCCGGCAGGTCTGCGTCACGGATCAGACGCATGTGTTTTTTCATCCACGGCACATGCGCATAGCCGAACAGCGCAATGCGATCGGGCGCCAGCTGCATGGAAAGGCGCACTGTTTGCGCCACGTCTTCCGTTGTTTGCAGCGGCAGGCCGTACATGAGGTCAAAATTCACGCGTGTCATGCCGAAACGGCGGCACAGGCTCAGGGATTTTTCCACCGTTTCGTAAGACTGCACGCGGTTGATCGCCTTTTGCACATGCGGGGCAAAATCCTGAATGCCGAAACTGACGCGGTTGACGCCGCCTGCGGCATAAGCCTCCGCCTTGTCATGCGACACGCCGCGCGGGTCCGCCTCTATGGCGATTTCGGCATCGGGCAGAATGTCAAAGGCGTCGCGCAAGGCCGTCATGACGGACAAAAAATCCTGCGGCAAAAGCATGCTGGGCGATCCGCCGCCGAAATGCACGTGGGAAACGGGAAGACGCGCGGGCAATTGTTCCCGCACATAGCGGATTTCACGCAAAAGCCATGTGACATAGTTTTCAACAGGCGCGTATTTCTTCGTCGCCGTGGTATGACAGCCGCAATACCAGCACATTTCATGACAAAACGGCACATGCAAATACAGCGACACGGGATGATCCGCAGGCAGCGCCGCCAGATGCGGCTGCACCTCCGTCATGTCCATCGGGCGAAAGTGCGGCGCGGTGGGATAGCTGGTATAGCGCGGCACCTGCGCGTTATATTTCAGGATAACGGCCTGTTTATCGCTGTTCATCTTCCACCTCTTGCATATCTTCCTGAAAAATGCGGTGCGCTGCGCCTTCGGGGTCTTCGAATTGCCCCGTTTTCAGCGCCCACATGAAAATGCCGAGCCACAAACCGCCCATCAGCAGCGCCAGCGGGATCATATAAACCAGAATATCCATGGCGGCATCCTTTCCTTTCTAGCGTTTCTTCAGCCGCAGCGCGTTCAACGTCACCAGAAGAGACGAGGACGACATGGCCGCCGCCGCCACCAGCGGCGTGACCATCCCCATCAGCGCCAGCGGCACGGCGCAAACGTTATACAACAGCGCCAGCGCAAAGTTCTGGCGCACGATGCGTTGCGTTTTGCGCGCGGCCTCCAACGCATGGCGCACGGCGGCGATGCCGGGACGCCGGTACACGATATCCGCCGCGTTTTGCGCGATATCCAGCGCGCTCGACGGCGACATGGAGGCGCTGGCATAGCCGAGCGCCGCCGCATCGTTCAGCCCGTCGCCGACCATCAGCACATGGCGGCCCTTTTTCATTTCCGCTTCCAGAATGTCGAATTTTTCCTTCGGGTTGACGGCGGCATAGAAAACGTCGATCCCCAGCCGTCCCGCCACATCCGCCGTGACGGCATAGCGGTCGCCCGACATCATCATGACGCGATAGCGTTTTTTGAGCAGCGCGATATCCACCGCCGCATCGGGGAACAGCGCATCGGTGAAAACAAGGCGTTTTGGCGCGTTATTCCCTTTGCGGAGCCAGAGCTCGATTTTGTGATCCTTGCTCGCCGCCGCCGCGCCCGTAAAACCGGCAGAGCCGAGCAGCCAGACATCGCCGTCACGTTCGGCCTTCAGCCCCTTGCCCGCGATTTCCTCGACGCGGAGCCCCGCCATATCCGCCGTGCCCATCGCCGCGACAGCGCGGGACAGCGGGTGGCGGCTTTGCGCGGCCATGGCCGTCATGACGGACAGTTCCTCTGCCGAAAAATCCGCCGCATTGTCAAAAACGATATGCCCCGTGGTCAGCGTGCCCGTTTTGTCGAAAATAACGGTATCGATTTTATCCAGCCGCTCCAGCGCATCGGCGGTTTTGAGCAGGATGCCTTCCTCGAACAGGCGGCTGCCCGCCACGACCTGCGCCACCGGCACGGCAAGGGCGAGCGCGCAGGGGCAGGTGATAATCAAAACCGTTGCCGCAATCATCAGCGCCGGCTGCCATGTCAGCCCGCCCCAGAACAGCCAATAAATAAACGCGCAAAGCGCCAGGCCATGCACCGCGGGCGTGTACCAGCGCGAAATGCGGTCGGCAAGGCGCACGTAATGCGCGTTGCCCTGTTCGGCCTTTTGCAAGAGCGCGACGATATCGCCGATCAGGCTCTCTTCCTGCGCCTTTTCCACCGTCATGCGGAAGGGCGCGTCCAGGTTGATCATGCCTGCCAGCAGTCTCTCGCCCGGTTGCAGCGCCTGCGGCAAGGTTTCCCCTGTCAGGATGGAGGCATCGACCAGCACCTCGCAATCCGCCACGCCGTCGGCCAGCACCTTTTCGCCCTTGGCCACCAGCAGAACCATGCCCGCCGTCACGTCGCGCGCGGGCAGGCGGCGCGTTTCCATGCCGTCCACCACCATGGCGGTGCCGTCCATCAGGCTCAGCAGATCCGCCGCCGCATGGCGCGTGCGCATGCGGGCGCGGGCGTCCAGATAGCGCCCCACCAGCAAAAGAAACAGCAGCATGGCGACGGAATCGAAATACACATGCTCCCCGCCGCGCAGGGTTTCCATGAGACTGATTCCCGTTGTCAGCACCAGCGCGACGGAGATCGGCACATCCATATTCGTATGCCCGCCGCGCAGCGCCCGCCAGGCGGAAAGGAAAAACGGCCGCCCCGCATAGGCAACGGCGGGCAGCGTGATCAGCGCGGAAAACCAGTGCATCATGTCCCGCGTCGCGCCACCCATCTCCGCACGGCTGGAAAACCACAAGGCAAGGGAAAAAACCATGATATTCCCCGCCGCAAAACCCGCCGCCGCCATGCAGCGCAGAATATCGCGGGTTTGCCGCTCCGCCGCGGCTTCGGCATCGCGCAGGGGGGAGAAGCGAAAGCCCAGCTTTGCCGCTTCCCGCAACATGTCATTCGCGCGTTTTTTATCGCCTTCCCAGACCAGCGTCAGGCGGCGTTCCGTGACGTTCACGCGCGCATTCACGCCCGCGTGCGCATTCAGGCATTTTTCGATTTTAAAGGCGCAGGCCGCGCAATGCATCCCCTCCACCGCAAGGCGCAGGCAATGCTTATCCGCCGCCGCTTGCGGGCGGGCGTGGCCGGAATAATCGATGGCCTGTTCCGCGATCATTCAAACACCATCCTTTTGCTGGTCTGATATTCGACTTCCCCCGCTTTCACCAGAATGCGCGCTTCCCACAGGCCGCGCTGCGGCAGGTTGACGCGGGCGGTGTAATGCCCCGCCGCCTCTTCCGTCATGGGCAGGCGCAGATCCATGCCCGCCTGCACGGGGCGGAAAAGCCAGAGCGATGCCGCCGCCCCTGTCACCGCCGCGCCGTTCTGATCGGTCAGAGCAAGGGTAACGCTGTCCATCGCATGCGTCACGCCCGCCTGCCAGCCCAGCGCCTCCTGTGCCTTGGCCTTGGCGATTGTGGCGTTGTAATCAACACCCTTTTCATAGGCATGCTGCGTGACCAGCCCCGTATAGGAACTGCGCGCAAGATGGATGAACCAGCCGAACAACACCGCCAGCGCCACAAAAAAGGCGACGATGTAATAAGGGATCAGCCGATCCGCGCTGCTGTCCTGCCGTCCGTTTTGCATTAGCGGCCTCCCTCGCTGATAAAGACGGTTTCGCTTTCGGCGGAAAGTTTCGGGTTTGCATTGTCAAGCCGCAGAATGATATCGCGCCGCCCTTCCTGCGATTTTTCCGCCGTCAGCATGACGCGGAAAGCGGCAACGCTGTCGGCCAGCACCTGCAACTGATCCGCCGTCAGATTGCCTGCCCCCACCACGGCAATGTTTTGCACCTCCATACCCGAAACCTTCAGCGCGAAAACCTGGTCCTGATGCGTTTTATTGACGATTTTCAGCGTATAGGTATTGCGGATGCTGCCCTCGGAAAGTTTTACAAACAGCGGATTGCGGTCGTGGATCACGTTCAGTTCCACCGCCGCGCGGGTCAGAAAGGCATAGAGCATCAAAGCCGACAGCAGCCCGATGACCGCCGCATAATAATAAGTGCGCGGGCGTAGGATGGACAAGCGGCTGACAAATTCCTGCCCCATCGCGCGCGCGAGCGTGCGGCGTTCGTAATTATACTGCGTATCATAGCGGATCAGGCCGCGCGGTAGTTCCATGCGGTCCATCACATCATTGCAGGCATCCACGCAAAGGCCGCAGGCGATGCATTCCATTTGCAATCCGTTGCGAATATCAATACCCATGGGGCAGACGATGACGCATTGGGTGCAGTCAATGCAATGCCCGCGCCCTTCCCAGCTGTCGCCCTTTTTATGCTTGCCGCGCGGCTCGCCGCGCTCGCGGTCATAGCCGATGATCAGCGTATCCTTGTCGAACATGGCGGACTGGAAACGCGCATAGGGGCACATATAGGTGCAGACCTGTTCGCGCGCGAAACCTGCCATGACATAGGTAGAGGCCGTGAGGCCGAACATCCAGCCGCCGACCATCCACGATATTTTCCCGTGCAGCAGGTTGTCCATCAGCGTCGGCGCATCGGTAAAATAAAACACCCATGCCCCGCCCGTGCACAGCGCAATGACCAGCCAGATGGCATGCGTCAGCGCTTTTTTCCAGACTTTTTCAAAAGACAGCGGCGCCTTGTCCAGCTTCATGCGCGCGTTGCGGTCGCCCTGTATCCAGCGTTCCACCGCGACGAAAAGATCCGTCCAGACCGTTTGCGGGCAGGCATAGCCGCACCATACGCGCCCCAGCAGGCTGGTCACCAAAAACAGCCCCAGCGCCGCCAGAATCATGATGCCCGCGAAGAAATAGACTTCCTGCGGCCACAGTTCGATATTGAAAAAATAGGCGCGGCGGGCGGCCATGTCGATCAGCACGGCCTGATCGGGCACATGCGGCCCGCGGTCCCAGCGCAGCCACGGCACGGCATAATAAATGCCGAGCAGCACAACCATCGCGATCCATTTCAGGCGGCGGTATTTACCCTCCACCTTGCGCGGGTAGATTTTTTTCTGCTTTTCGAAATAGACAACGCCGTCACTCATCACCGTCCAGCACTTCTTCCTGCCCGCCGCCGAGCGTATGCACATAAACGGCCAGCGCCTTGATCGCATCGGGTGAGAGACGGCCCTCCCATGCGGGCATCACGCCGACATGCGCATTGACGACCGTATTGCGGATGGACGCGCGGTCCCCGCCCCAGAGCCAGATTTCGTCATCCAGCCGCGGCGCGCCCATTTCCATGTTGCCCACGCCGCGATCGCCGTGGCAGGCCGCGCAATTGTCGGCAAAAACCTGCGCCCCGCGCGTATAGGCGGGCGTGATTTCCGCCTTGTCGCCTTCATGCAGTTTTTCCACATAGGTCACGACATCGTCGATCTGGCTGCGGGTCAGCAATCCGTCGCGGCCGAAAGCGGGCATCAGCGTGCTGCGCTGTTCGTCATGGCCGGAATTCACGCCCACGCGGATGGTTTCATGGATCTGCGCCAGCGTGCCGCCCCAGATCCAGTCGTCGTCATTAAGGTTCGGATAGCCCTTGCCGCCCGCCGCGCCCGTGCCGTGGCAGGCCGCGCAGTTTTCCTTGAACACCGCCGCGCCCTGCACGCGGGCGAAGGCGTATAATTCGGGGTCGTTGCGCACTTCCTGCATCGTGGCGGCACGGAAGCGTTCCTGATACCGGGCACGCAGCGCGTCAATTTCCCGCTGGCTTTCGGCAAGCTGCCCGTATTGCGTCCAGCCCATGCGGCCCTTGGTCGCGCCCGTCAGGGTCGGCCATGCGGGATACACCACCCAATAGCCGACCGACCAGATGATCGTGACCACGAAAACCCAAAGCCACCAGCGCGGCGCGGGGTTGTTCAGCTCCTTCAGCCCGTCCCATTCATGGCCGGTGGTTTCCACGCCGCTGATCGGATCTTTTTCTTTCATCTTGTCATCCGTCATCATTCCGTCTCCCGAAAGGGGATATCGCGGTGTTGTTCCAGCCGCGCGCGGTTGGCCGGGCGATAGGCCCAGAGCACGATTCCCGCAAAACCCGCAAAAAACGACACCAGCATGATATGCCCGCTATGCGCCGTGATCCAGTCCAGCACCGTTGCCATCATTCCGTACCTGCCTTATCCCCTGCGGTCTTTTCTGCCGCGGCGGAGATATCGGGGTTATAGGATTTGAAATCCACCATGGTGCCCAATGCCTGCAAATAGGCCACCAGCGCATCCATTTCCGTGACCTGATGCGGCTGGCCGTCGAAATCGCGCACGGCCACCTTGTCGCCGTAGCGTTCCCACAGGCCGGAGGCATCGCTTTCCGGCTGGCTTTGCGCATACATGTCGCGTTCGGCATGTTTGATCATGTCATCCGTATAGGGCACGCCGACGGCACGCAGGGCCTTCAGATGCTTCCGGATCGAAACGCTGTCCACGCCGCGGCGGGATAAAAAGCCGTAGGACGGCATGATGGATTCCGGCACCACGCTGCGCGGATCGGTCAAATGCGCCACATGCCATTCATCGGAATATTTGCCGCCGATGCGCGCAAGATCCGGCCCCGTGCGCTTGGACCCCCAGAGGAAGGGGTGGTCATACATGCTCTCGGCCGCGAGGGAATAATGCCCGTAGCGTTCCACCTCGTCCCGCAAGGGGCGGATTTGCTGGCTGTGGCAGGAGCTGCAATTCTCGCGGATGTAAATATTCTGCCCTGCCAGCTCCAGCGGCGTATAGGGGCGCATGCCCTCCACCTTCTCGATCGTCGTATCCATGCGGAACAGCGGAATCACTTCCACAAGGCCGCCGATGGAAACCGCAACGACGGTCAGGATCAACAGCAACATGGAGTTGCGTTCAATGGTTGCGTGTTTATGCAGGGGCATATTCTACCTCCCGCGTGCCGGCTTGCGGCGCGTCGGACTGGATTGTTTTGTAAATGTTATAGACCATCAGCAAAGCCGCGCCGAGGTACAAAACCCCGCCCAGCGCGCGCACGATATAATAGATATGCAGGTTCGCCACCGTTTCGATGAAGGAATACTGCAAGAAGCCCATGCTGTCGTAGGTGCGCCATTCAAGCCCCTGCAAAATGCCCGCGAACCACATGGACACGATGTAAAGCACGATGCCCGTTGTGGCGAGCCACAGGTGCATGCTGACCAGCTTTTTGGAATACATGCCCTTTTTGCCCCAGAGCACCGGCACCAGATAATAGATCGCGCCGAAGGAAATAAAGGCCACCCAACCGAGCGCGCCGGAATGCACGTGGCCGATCGTCCAGTCGGTATAATGCGACAGGGCGTTGACTTCCTTGATCGACATCAGCGGGCCTTCAAAGGTGCTCATGCCGTAGAAAGACAGGGCGACGATCATGAATTGCAGCACGGGATCATCGCGCAGCTTGTGCCAGGCGCCCGACAGCGTCATGAGGCCGTTGATCATCCCGCCCCAGCTGGGCATCCAGAGCATGATGGAGAACGTCATGCCCAGCGTTTGCGCCCAGTCGGGCAGCGCGGAATACAGCAAATGGTGCGGCCCTGCCCAGATATAGATGAAGATCAGCGACCAGAAATGCAGAATGGACAGGCGATAGGAATAAACAGGCCGCCCCGCCTGTTTGGGCACGAAATAATACATCATGCCCAGAAAACCCGCGGTGAGGAAAAAGCCGACGGCGTTATGGCCGTACCACCACTGGATCATCGCGCTTTGCACCCCCGCATAGACGGAATAGCTTTTGGCATCCAGCCCGATGGGCAGGCTGATGTTATTGCCCAGATGCAAAATGGCGATGGTGATGATGAAGGCGAGATAAAACCAGTTCGCCACATAGATATGCGGCTCCTTGCGGTTTTTGAGCGTCATCATGAAAACGACCAGATAGGCAACCCAGACCACGGTCAGCCACAGGTCGGCATACCATTCCGGTTCGGCATATTCCTTGCTCTGCGTCACGCCCGCCAGGTATCCCAGCGCCGCGATGACGATAAAAATCTGGTATCCCCAAAAAGTAAACGACGCCCAGCGGTCTCCCCAGAGCCGCGTCTGGCAGGTGCGCTGCACCACAAAATAACTTGTGCCCAGCAGGATGTTGCCGCCGAAAGCGAAAATCACCGCCGAGGTATGCACGGGGCGCAGACGGCCGAAGGTGAGAAACGGTTCAACGTTCAGTTCGGGAAAGGCCAGTTGCAGCGCGATGATCACGCCGACCAGAAAGCCTGCAATGCCCCAGAAGACGGCCGCAAGCGTGAACAGCCTGACAATATCGTCGTTATATTTCGGTTTGGCGGCATCCATGTTTCCGTATCCTTGCAAAGACGGGGGCGGGCGATAAAACCCTTGTCTGCTCTGGATATCGTGCCGCACGGCGGCTGTAATTGACTTTAGTCAAATCGATGAAAATACAAATCACTACCGCCTGCTTTTGCCGCTTTATGACATGTGCCTTAAAAAAATATCCCCCCCTCCCGTGACCCTTCAGGCAACCCCCTGAAAGGTCATGCTTGGTGCGTTGCAACATGCGGGGGCGCGCATTTTTCCGTATAAATTGGACGGTTTTATTTGCATATGATATACAAGATGCTAGCTTAACCACAAAATTCGACCCCTCGCGCAAGGGGGCTTTGTTTTAACCAGCAGCGGTATGTGTCATGACAAAACACAATCACCTTCCCGACCGGGACATTTCCGTTTTCGGCAATATTTCGCCCGCAGCGGAAGCGGCCTTTACCGAAAAGGAAAAAGAGATCGCGCGCATTGCGCGCGCGCTGAATGCGCGTTTCCTGCCGCAGTTCGAGCGCCATACCTTCACCTATACGCATCATGCCGACAACATGAAGGCCTATCTGCCCGAAGGGCTGCATGGCGACACCAACCTTGTCAAAACGCAGGAAGTCACCCTTTCCTATAACGTCTGGAAAGCGCGCAACAACCCCGAAACGGCGGAGACCATCATCTGCCTTGGCGGGATTTACAACGCGGCGCGCCGTTTTGATTTCTTTGCCGAAGGCGCGGCGGAAAATTTCAACGTCATCGCGCTCGACTATCCCGGCAAGGGGCACAGCGGCAATTTGAAAATGCCGAATGACTACACCTTGTCCACCTATGCGAAAATGGTAACGGCGCTGATCGACCATATCGCGCCCGAAGGCAAATTCCACATGCTGGGCCATTCCCACGGCGCGAAAGTCATTTACGCCATGGTGGAGCAAGGCTTCAGCCATCCCCACTGGGCCGGCACGGTCATCGGCGACATGCCGCCGGAAACGCCGGAAGGGCCGAAGCTGCGCCGCGCCTGGCGCAACCGCGAACGCCCCCATTCGCCAACCATTGAGGCCGCCGTCAGCCGTCTGGAAAATTTTCTGGCCGGCCATGGCGCGCCGGTGGACCGCAATTTCGTCATCCACGATTTCAACCACGGCTTTGCGCATTTCACGCGCGAAGGCTACGGCTGGGCTTACGACCCCAATTCCATGGTCGGTTATGCGGATGAATATTTGCAGCCTTACGATAAATGGAAGGCCTTTGAAAAAATCCCCACCCCCATGCTTTTGCTGGCGGGGGAGAAAAGCAATACCGCCACGCCCGATGTGGTCAAGCGCATGCTGGACGTGCGTCCCGATATGTCGCTGATGATGTATGAAGGCGTCGGCCATTATCCGGAGCTGGTGACAGCCAAACGCATTGCCGAAGTATGCCGGTGGATCAAAACGGCAGACAGCCTGCCCGCCCCGATCCGCGCCACCGTGCCCGCCGATCCGCAAAAGGACATGGTGCTGCATATCGTGCAGGACAACAGCCCGCAGGCTGCCGCGCCCGCCCCTGCGCAAAAGCGCAACGGCACCGGCGGCCCGAAAGCATAACACCGAAGGCCGCGCCGCATGACTGTCGATGCTCAAACGCTTCCCATTGTTTTTGTCCCCGGCGCCTCGTCGGATGACACCGTCTGGGATGCGCAGAAAAACCATTTCGCGCAAAAAACCACGGCCATCACCGTCAATCTTACGCAATATGACAGCATTGCCGATATGTCGGCGCATGTGCTGCAGGCGGTGACGGGAGATTTCATTCTCTGCGGCACCTCCATGGGCGGCTATGTCGCGCTGGATGTACTGAAAAAAGCCAAGGAGCGCGTGAAAAAGGTCATTTTCTGCAATACCACCGCCCGCGCAGATACGCCGGAGAAAACCGCGCAGCGCATGGCGGAGGTCGCGGCAGGCCCCGATGCCTACATCGCAAACCGCGTGGATGACGCGCATTACAAAACTTTCCTCAGCAACAAATCTTTCGAAAACAAGGAACTGATCCGCACCCTCCGCGCCGTCTCGGAACGCGTGGGTTTTGCCTGTTTCAAAAACCACCAGATCGCCTGCGGCGGGCGGCCGGATTCCATCGACTTCCTGCCGCAGATCGACATACCGGCGCTGATCATCGGCGGCACGGAAGATATCGTCACGCCGCCGGAACGGCAGGCGGAAATGCGGGAAAAAATCCCGCACGCGCAGCTTGTCATGCTGCCCGATGTCGGGCATATCGCGCATATGGAGGCGGCGGATGCCGTCACCCGCGCCCTTGACGATTTCATCAGCAACGATCGCGCATAAAGGAGCCACCGCCATGACGCAGCCTGTTATCAAGGAAGTGTTTTTCGACTGGGACGGCACCTTTGCGAATACGGAGCCCGTCAGCCTTTCCGTCACGCGCCGCGTGCTGTCGGATTACGCGACCAGAACCTTCGGCCGCCCGATGACGGCGGAAATCGACAGCCTTGACATGCGCGGCAAGGATTTCGGCCAGATCGCCCGGCAGTTTCAGGACAACATCAACGCCCTGCTGCCCGCAACGCAGCAGGTGAACATCGATATCGAGGATCTGCGCATCAACCATCTGCGCCCCGCCACCAAAACCGCGCTTTTGAATGCCGCGCTGGCCGATGGCATCGGCGAAGTCGTCACGGCGCTGCAAGATGAGCTGAAGCTCGGCGTTGCCGTTGTCAGCAACAGCCCGCGCATGCGCATCCAGCCGCTGCTGGACAAGCACGGGCTGGATACGCGCATCCCGAAAAGCCGCGTTTTCAGCGCCTTTGAAGATGCCGCAAAGCTGAAGGAAGATCCTGAGATTTACAACATCGCCGCGCAGCGCCTTTCCGTTGCCCCCGCCGAAGCGGCGGCGGTGGAGGACAGCGTCACCGGCATGCGCGCCGCGAAAAGCGCCGGCATCGGCCTGCGCATCGGCTTTACGGGCCTCACCGAAGCCGAAAACCGCGCCGAAATGGAAAAGAAACTCGTCGCCGAAGGCGCGCACGTCGTCATCAACGACATGCGCCAGCTCCCCGCCGTCATCCGCAGCTTCAAGCCGCAGCCCTGATGTATTGCGCGTATTGCTGTTCTTCGCTTAACCGAAACCCACCATCTTTTTTTGATCTTCGTCCCAAAGGGCGAGGGTAAAGCATTTGGGAGCGTCGCGCAGGGTGCGTTTGGGCACGTTTTGCAGCTCGGGAATAGCCTCGAAACATTCGCGCAGGCGATAGGACGGCACGCGGAAGCTGAGGTGGTGGATATGGTGCAGGTTGATGTGGTTCACCAGCCAGTTGACCACCTTCGGAAATTCGAAATAGGAACTGCCGTGAAAGCCGGCATTGAAGTAGGACCATTCCTCCCCCGCCTGCCAATAGGTATCTTCATACTGGTGCTGGATGTAAAAACCCGCCACGCCGAACATGCTGCCCAGAAAACATACGGGCAGATAAACGCAAAACAGCGCCTTCCAGCCGCACAGCAAAACAATCATCAGCACCAGCACGGCAATGCCGGCATTGGTCAGCATGATGCTGGTCCATGTTTTAAAGGAATGGAACGGGTTGTCGAGCGGCAGGCGGTGCTTCAGCCCGAACAGCAGGATCGGCGCGCCGAGCAGGATGAACACCGGATGGCGATACATGCGGTAATAGGCGCGTTTCAAAAACGGCAGCGCGTTATATTCGCGCACCGTCAGCGTATCCACATCGCCGATGCCGCGGTGGTCGAGATTGCCCGAATAGGCATGATGCGCGCTATGCGTGCGGCGCCAGTAATGATAGGGCGTCCATGTCAGCACGCCGAGTGCCTCGCCCACGCGGTCGTTGACGAATTTGGTGGTGAAATAGGCACCATGGCCGCAGTCATGCTGGATGGTGAAAAGCCGCGTTTGCAAAATCCCCGCAAGCGGCAGGGCCAGCAGCGCAAGATACCCCCAGCCGCCCAGCGTCACGCCCCAGACCATGAACGCGCAAAGCATAAGGCACAGGCCCAGCGTTGCGCCCAGTTCTATGATTGCCGTTTTGTTGCTGGATTGGGAAAATGCGTTAATGCGTTTGATCAAATCACGCTGCGCGGCGATGTCCATCTGTTCCTGAACCTTTGTCGGTATCCGTCCGCGCGGCAGGTGCCGTTGCGCGTCTCTTTGTCCAGCATACCAAGATATGGCCCGTCCGCCAAAGGCGTATTTTTTAAGAAGCCTTTTGTTTTCAGGGCTTTCCGCACGGCCCGCGCGGGTTGACACCCCCTGCCGCTTTCCCTAAAATGACGCATTATTCAAACGGATCAGATATTTGCGACATAAACCCGCTGCCCCAGCACAGGAGACCCTTTATGCTGTTCAGAAAGAAAAAAGCAGACAAACCCGCCGCACCGGCCGTGAATGACGACGCCCCCGTCGGCGCTGCGCCCGCCAAGGCGGAAAAACCCGGCTTCAAGGACAGACCCCGCCCGTTTTCCGTTTTCCGCACCGAAGCGGCCAAGACGGAAGCCGTGAAAAAGGAAAGCACCGCGCAACGCGGCATTGTCGATACGCGCCTGAAAGAGCTGCGCGACAGTTATGCTCCCACGCTGGAAGCGCATGACAAGGCGCTGACCGAAGCGGGCGAAGCGCGCATCAAGGTACGCCGCGAAACTGTGCATCAGCTGATGGAAGAAGTCGGCACGTCCAAAGCCCTGATCGCCGAGCTGGAAAAAAGACTGGAGGAAGAGCGCGCGAAACTCGCCCGTTCACAGTCCAGCCTGAAGGCCGCAACGAAGGAGCTGAACGACGAAAGCAGCAAGGTCGCCAAGGAGCATAAATCCTCCATGCAGGCGAAGAAAAAGGAACTGGGCGGCGAAATCAGCAAAGCCCGCAAGGCGCGCAGCACCGTTTACAGCCAGACCGGCAAAAAACTGCGCAGCGAGCGCTGGCACACCTTCTCCCGCACGACCAAGGAAACGCTGGCCGTGGTACCCGACCTGACCGCCCGCTTCATGAAGGCGGCCGCGCGCGGCACGTGCGAGATTTTCACCGTGTTCAGCCGCAGCGCCAAAAGCGCGAAAAAGGGCTTTGACGAGCCGACCCTGTTCAGCATCCGCCGCGAGGCGCCGCTGAACCCGCCGGAAAAGCCGAAAAAACCGAAAGCGCAGCCGCCCGCCTCCCCTCAATAAGCGGGTGTGCCGCATAAAAAAAGCGCCGGTATGATGCCGGCGTTTTTTTTGCGTCTATTTTGCGGGGAACAGCCGCGTCGATGCCTTGCCGCGCATTGTCCAGCGCGGATTTTTGGGCAGCGCCGGTTTCTTATCGGCAGGATAACCCAGCGCCAGCCCGTGCTTTGCAGGGTCGAATGTCTGCCACGCGCCTTCCGGCTGGGCAAGGCGGTCGATCACCGCCGCAATCGTCATGGGGTTGAAGGTCATGCCCAGATGGCTGCCGTAAACCTCGATATTCTCCGCCTGACGCGCGCGGGGGTTCAGGCTCGCAGGCCAGTTCACCACGCCGTCGTTGCGCGAATAGATGGATGTCGTCGGCACGGGCGGCGGCGTTAAACTGCGCGGGCCGATATCGGCCTTGTTGAGCGGCCCTTCTTCGGGGTGCAGCAGGTTATAGATTTTTTCCAGCGGAATGCCCGTGGCATTGTCCAGATCGTCCAGCTTCGCAAAGGGGGTGCCGAGCGTAATCACCCCGCGCACCATATGCGGAAATTCCCGCGCCAGTTCGCGCGCGTATATGCCGCCAAGGCTGTAGCCGACCAGCGATACCTTGCGCCCGCCGTTTTCTTCATAGACTTCCTGCAAACGCTGTTTCAGGTGTCGCGCCAGACGGTCGTCATAACCGAGATTCAGCCCGTATTCCCACGTATAGGTTTTAAACCCTTTTTCCGCGACGCATTCGCGGATTTGCGACGTATAGGCATCCGTGGTCAAAAAACCGGGCAGGAACAAAACGGGGTGGCCGTCGCCTTCGGGCAGCTTCGGTTTCAGCAAACGCCAGCCCAGTTGCAGGCTGCCGAATTCCAGCGCGGCGCGATGCGCCTCCGTCGCCGAATTGAATATTTTGCGAATCTTTTTAAACATGGGCCTTTTTCTTTTGCATATATACCATCATGCGCCTTTGTGCGGCAAAGGGCAAGGGTGCGGCGGCAAGCCCCTATCCGCCAATATATATCGCGCGGAAATCATTCACATTGGTTTGCGTCGGCCCGGAGACAAGCGAGTCGCCGAGCGCGCCGAAAAAACCGTGTCCATCGTTATCGGCCAGCGCGGCCGCCGCATCTCTTCCTGCCGCGGCGGCCCGCGCCAGCGTATCGGGCATAACAAAAGCGCCCGCGATGTCGGCCATGCCGTCCACGCCGTCGGTATCGGCGGCAAGGGCGCAAATCCCCGCCGCGCCCTGCAAGCCAAGCGCGAGCGCCAGCGCATATTCCACATTCCGCCCGCCGCAGCCCTTGCCCGTAACCGTCACGGTTGTTTCTCCGCCAGACAGTAAAATGCAGGGCGCGCGGTAAAGCGGATGTTTGCCAGCGGCAATATCGCATGCCAGCGCGGCATGCGCGGCGCCGAGCTGCCGCGCCTCCCCCTCCAGCGCATCGCCGAGAATATGGACGGGCATGTTTTGCGCCGCCGCCACATCGGCCGCCGCCCGCAAAGATTGCATGGGCGCGGCCACAATATGCGTTTCGACATGTTGCAGGCGCGGATCATCTGGCGAAACGCTTTCCGTCAGCCATGCGGCGTCATAGGCAATGCCGTATTTATCCAGCACCGCGCGCGCATCCTCTACCGTTGTCGCATCCCCCGCCGTGGGGCCGGAGGCGATTTGCGCAGGATCGTCTCCCGGCACGTCGGAGATCAGCAGATTCGTCACCCGCGCGGGAAAACAAGCCGCCGCCAGCCGCCCGCCCTTGATGCGCGAAACATGCCGGCGCACCGTGTTCATTTCCGATATGGTCGCGCCGGCCCTCAGCAGTGCGCGGTTGAGGTTTTGTTTATCCGCCAGCGTCATCCCCTCTGCCGGCAGACACAAAAGAGCGGAACCGCCGCCCGAGATCAGGCACAGCACATGATCATCCGCCGTCAGGCCTTCGGCCAGCGCCCCTATGCGCTCTGCCGCCGCCACGCTGCGCGCATCGGGCACGGGATGCGCGGCTTCGACAATCTCTATATGGCGGCAGGGCGCGGCATAGCCGTCGCGCGTGACCACAAGGCCGGAGAGCGGGCCTTGCCAATGCGCCTCCACCGCTGCGGCCATGGCGGCGGATGCCTTGCCCGCACCCAGCACCACCAGCCGCCCGCCCGTTTGCGGCAAAAAACGCGGCACGACGACCTGCGGCTGCGCCGCCGCCACGGCGGCGCGGAACATTTTTTCCAGCAGTGTTTTGTTTTCTTCGTCCATCCCGTCCTCGGGCTCCGATTCACGGCTTTCCACAGGGCTTTCCCCTACGGTATAGTAACGGAAATATTGAACGACGAAATGGATTTTCTATGAAAAACCCTATTTGGCTGCGCCTTTTTACCCTGCCCTTTATTGCCGTCGGCGTCTGGATGCTCTATTCGATCACCACCACCCTTCTCACCGCAGCGGACATGAAAACATGGAAAACCGTGCAGGCACAGGTTTTGAAAGGCGGTTATACCAGCCATCAGGGAAAAGATGCGAAAACCTACGAGGCCTATGCGACCTATCGCTACCGGTACAACGGGCAGGAATATGAAAGCACGCGCATCGCCATCGACGATACGCCCGATAACATCGGCAGTTTTCATCAGGATATGGGCAATAAACTCTCCAATGCCGCCGCGACGGGCGCGCCTATCGACGTTTTCGTCAATCCCGGCAATCCGTCGGAAGCGGTGATCGACCGCGATATCCGCTGGAGCATGGTGGGCTTCAAACTGATTTTCGTCATCGCCTTCGGCGGCGCGGGCTTGGGATTGCTGGCTTTCACCTTTGTGGAGTCGCGCGTCGAAGACCCTGCGCTTTATGGCGACAAGCCGTGGATGGCCAAGCCCGAATGGGCGGAAAACCGCATCGTCTCCGGCACGAAAATGACGATGTATTTCAGCTGGGGCTTTGCCGTGATCTGGAACGCCATCTCGGCCGTCGCGCCCTTCACCGCCTATGATGAAATACAAAAAGGCAATCACGCGGCATGGCTCGCCTTTCTTTTTCCGCTGGTGGGGGTCGGGCTTTTGGTCTGGGCGGCGCACAGCACGATACAATGGCGCAAATTCGGGCAGAGCCATTTGCAGCTCGACCCCTTTCCCGGCAGCATCGGCGGGCAAGCCGGCGGCACGATCGAACTGCATTATCCCTATGACCCCGCGCATAACTATATCGTCACACTATCGAGCCTCCACAGCTATGAAACGGGCAGCGGCAAAAACCGGCGCCGGTCGGAACGGGTGAACTGGCAAAGCACCACGGTCGCCCATAGCGAGGCGGGCATTTACGGCACGCGCCTTGTTTTTCGTTTTGACGTGCCGGAAGGACTTCCCCCTTCCGATGTAGCGCCGGAGAGCAGCGACTATGAACTCTGGCGCGTGAATGTCAGCGCCGCGCTGCCCGGCGTGGATCTCTGTCAGGACTACGAAATTCCCGTTTTCCCCACCGCGCAAAAATCCGGCCTGTCGGGACGCGGACTGGAGGAAGCGGCGCGGAAAAACGCGGATATGCGCGTGCAATCCGCCCGCAGCCGCATGAACATGCGCCACGGCTCCGGCGGCACGGCGCTTCTCTATCCCATCGGCCGCAATGCGGGCATGGCTTTCATGACGCTGTTTCTCGGATTCATTTTTACGAGCGTTTTTCTTGTTCTGACACTGGTCGAAAAGATTTATTTCTTCGGCGCCGTGTTCGGCGTCTTCGGCGTCCCGATGATCCTGTCCGGTTTTTACATGGCAGGCAATTCACTGCATGTGCAAAAGGATTCCAACGGCAATATTGTCTCCACCCGCTACCTTTTCGGCCTGCCGGTACGCCGAAGACATATCTACATGGGCGACATTCGCCGCCTTGAAAAATCCAGCCGCTTCGCCACGCAATCGGGCGCGCGGCACATCAAGCATTACAGCGTTTTTGCCAAAACGCCCGACGGCAAAAAAGTTGTTTTCGGCGAGGGCTTCCACGGCGAGGAAGAGGCCGATGCCGCCATCGGCATCATCCGGCAGAAAATGGGCATCGGGGCATAAAGCGCCGCCTTAATCCAGCAGCGGCGAAAGCCATTTTTCAGCCTCCGCTTCGCTGATGCCGCGTCGCGCCGCATAATCGGCCAGCTGGTCGCGCCCTATGACGTTTACGCCGAAATAATAACTGTCGGGGTGGGAGAAATACCAGCCGCTGACCGAAGACGCGGGCCACATGGCAAGGCTTTCCGTCAGGCGGATGCCGGTGTTTTTCTCCACATCCATCAACTGCCAGAGCGTTTCCTTTTGCGTATGGTCAGGGTTGGCGGGATAGCCCGGCGCGGGGCGGATGCCGCGGTATGCCTCCGCAATCAACCCGTCCACATCAAGCTTTTCATCGGGCGCATAGCCCCAAAGCTCGCGCCGCACCTTGGCATGCAGATATTCGGCAAAGGCCTCGGCAAAACGGTCGGCAACGGCTTTTGCCATCATGCTGTTATAGGTATCGCCCGCCGCTTCGTATTCGGCCACGATATCATCCAGCCCGTCGCCCGATGTCACGGCAAAGGCGCCGATATAATCCGGCACGCCGCTGTCCACGCTTGCCACAAAATCGGCAAGGCAGTAATTGGGCTTGTCGTTATCCTTTTTCAATTGCTGGCGCAGGCCGTAAATGCGGGCGATTTCCTGCGCGCGCGTATCATCGCGATAAACGATGATATCATCGCCGTCGCGCGCCGCCGGCAGCAAAGCCGCCACACCGCGCGGACGGATGCGGCCGCCGGTGATAAACGTCTCGATCATCGCCTGCGCATCGTCATACAGCTTCCGCGCTTCCTCGCCGATTTTGTCATCCTCGAAAATTTTGGGGTATTTCATCATCAGGCCCCAGGTATAGAAAAACGGCGACCAGTCGATATAGGGACGCAGTTCCTCAAACCCGATATTGTCAAAGACATGCAGGCCGGGCTGTTTCGGCTTCGGCGGCGTATAGGCGGAAAAATCGGGACGATAGGCATTGGCCCGCGCGGTTTCCAGCGGGATCAGCTTCGTATGCCGCCCCTTGGTCGCAAAACGCTCCCGCGCGGCGGCGTATTTGGCGTTGATTTCCGCCATATAGGCATCGCGCTGCGTATCGCTGAGCAGCGCACTGACCACCCCCACCGCACGCGACGCATCGGGCACGTACACAACGGGATGTTCGTAATGCGGCGCGATTTTGACCGCCGTATGGATTTCCGACGTTGTCGCCCCGCCGATGAGCAGGGGGATGGTAAAGCCCTGCCGCTGCATTTCGGCGGCAACATGCGCCATTTCCTCCAGCGACGGCGTGATCAGGCCGGAAAGGCCGATGATATCCACATTTTCCGCCCGCGCGGTTTGCAGGATTTTTTCGCACGGCACCATGACGCCGAGATCAATCACTTCATAGCCGTTGCACTGGAAAACGATGCCGACGATGTTTTTGCCGATGTCATGCACATCACCCTTGACCGTCGCCATCAGGATTTTGCCCGCGCTTTTGGCCTGCGTATCCTTTTCCGCCTCCATGAAGGGCAGCAGATAGGCCACCGCCCGTTTCATCACGCGCGCGGATTTCACCACCTGCGGCAGAAACATCTTGCCCGCGCCAAAGAGGTCGCCCACCACGTTCATGCCCGCCATCAGGGGGCCTTCGATCACATCCAGCGCGCGGGTGCTGCGTTTGCGGGCTTCTTCCGTATCGGCTTCGATAAAATCGGTAATGCCCTTCACCAGCGCGTATTCCAGACGCTTGTCCACGGGCTGGCTGCGCCATTCTTCATCCGCCTTGTCGGCGGCCTTGCCGCTGTCGCGGTATTTTTCGGCCATTTCCAGCAGGGATTCGGTCGCATCTGGGCGGCGGTTCAGGATCACATCCTCCACCACATCGCGCAGCTCTGCCGGAATGTCATCGTAAATGGCAAGCTGCCCCGCGTTCACGATCCCCATATCCATGCCTGCGCGCGTTGCGTGATAAAGGAAAACGGCATTCACCGCCTCCCGCACCACGTTATTGCCGCGCAGGGCGAAGGATACGTTGGACACGCCGCCGCTGACCAGCGCATGCGGCAGGGTTTGCTTGATCTGCCGCGTCGCCTCGATGAAATCGACGCCGTAATTGTTATGTTCCTCGATCCCCGTCGCGACGGCGAAAATATTGGGATCGAAAATAATGTCTTCGGCGGGAAAGCCCGCTTTTTCCGTCAGCAGCTTATAGGCGCGGGTGCAAATGGCGACTTTGCGCGCAATCGTATCGGCCTGTCCCGTTTCGTCAAAGGCCATCACGACAACGGCCGCGCCATAGCGGCGGATCAGCTTTGCCTGCTGCAGGAAAACCTCTTCCCCTTCCTTCAGGCTGATGGAATTCACAATACCCTTGCCCTGAATGCATTTCAGCCCCGCCTCGATCACCTCCCATTTGGAGGAATCGATCATCACGGGCACGCGGGCGATATCCGGCTCCCCTGCGATCAGGTTCAGGAAGGACTGCATCATCGCCTTGGCATCGATCAGGCCTTCGTCCATGTTGATGTCGATGATCTGCGCGCCGTTTTCCACCTGCTCGCGCGCCACGGCCAGCGCTTCGTCCAGCTTGTTTTCCTTCACCAGTTTTTTAAACTTGGCGGAACCGGTGACATTCGTGCGCTCACCCACGTTCACAAACAGCGAATTGTCGTCAATGACAAAAGGCTCCAGCCCCGACAGGCGGCAGGCCTTGGCGATTTCCGGCACGCGGCGCGGCGCCAGCCCTTGCACGGCTTCGGCAAACACGCGGATATGCGCGGGCGTGGTGCCGCAACAGCCGCCGATGATGTTCAGAAAACCGCTGCCGACCCATTCGCGCATTTCGGCGATCATTTCCTCCGGCGTTTCGTCGTATCCGCCGAAGGCATTGGGCAGGCCCGCATTGGGATAGACGCAGACATGCGTATCGGCAATGGCGGAGAGCGTTTCAACATACTGGCGCAATTCCTTCGGCCCCAGCGCGCAGTTCAGGCCGATGGCGGCAGGCGCGGCATGGCGCACGGCGTACCAGAACGCTTCCGTCGTCTGGCCGGACAGCGTGCGGCCCGAGGCATCGGTAATAGTGCCGGAGATCAGCAACGGCAGGCGGATGTTTTTATCATCAAAATATTTTTCCACCGCGAAAATCGCCGCCTTGGCGTTCAGCGTATCGAAAATGGTTTCGATCATCAAAATATCGGCCCCGCCCGCGCAAAGCCCGTCCACCGCTTCGTAATAGGCATCGACCAGCTGGTCAAAAGTTACATTGCGCGCGCCGGGATCGTTCACATCGGGGGAGATGGAAGCCGTGCGGTTGGTGGGGCCAAGGCTGCCCGCGACAAAACGCGGTTTGTCCGGCGTTGCCGCCGCATCCGCCGCCGCGCGCGCCAGACTTGCCGCCGCCTTGTTCATCTCGAAAGACAAATCCTGCATCGCGTAATCCGCCAGCGAAATGCGGTTCGCGTTAAAGGTATTCGTCTGGATGATATCCGCGCCCGCGGCAAGATACTGGTCGTGAATATCGCGGATGATCTGCGGCTGCGTGAGGCTGAGCAGGTCGTTATTGCCCTTCAGGTCCCGCGGCCATGCCGCATAGGCCGTGCCGCGATAGGCGGCCTCGTCCAGCTTGTAACTCTGGATCATCGTTCCCATCGCGCCATCCAGCACCAGAATGCGGTTTTTCAAAGCCGCATAGAAGGCGGCGGCGCGGTCGGCGGCAGTCATAAATCCCTCTTGTCCGTTATTTTATGCATGTCATCGCCCTGTAACATGACATGCACCCGCCGGAACGTCACCCCTTTTTTGCCTTTTTTGTTCATGGTTTGAAGGATTTAGATATTGCCCCACATGACATAATCCACTTGCCAGATTCTGAATAATCAGCTAGGCTGCCCCCATTCCATGACCTCTGTTTTTCAGGATCGTTTGTATGATGCCGTCTTCATCCGGCGCAGCGCCACAGGATTTACGCCGCCGCTTTGCAAAAGCGCAATCACCTCTGCTGGTGAAAGCCATTGATAAAGGCACGGATATCGACCAACTCCGGCAGATGCTGGACAGCGGCGCCGATCCTTGCATGCCCGATGCCAAAGGACGCACGCCCGTAGATGCCGCCATGGAACGGTATGCCTATGACACCGTGTTGCTGCTGATGGATTACGGCGCGCCGCCGCCGCCTTATGAAGGCGACCCGAACGGCCCGCCTGCCTATAACGGTCCCATTGCCGATTTCCAGCGTAACCTGGAGAAATATACGGCGCTGACCTATGCCATCAAACGGGGCAACAACTTCCCCCATATCTTTACGCTTTTGTGCAACGGCGCCGATGTCAATCTGGCGGACAAGGAAGGCAGCACGCCGTTGCAGGCCGCTATGGACCGCCCATGGCCCTATGTCGCAACGCAGCTGGTCAAGGCCGGCGCATGGCGCAACCCCGCCGCGCCCGATATCAACGAAGTCGTAAACACAAAAACCGGCATGACGCGCCTGATGGCCGTCATTCTGGAAGGGCGCGACGGTTTTGCCGTGGGAAGGCTTTTGGCAGCAGGCGCGGACCCCGACAAGCCGGACAGCTACGGCATCACGCCGCTGGCGCTTGCCCGCGCCGTCAACTGGCCCTATGTGGAGGATTTGCTGCGCCAACACGGCGCACGGGAAACTGCCTTTCCCGATCCGAACCGGATGTGCGACGACCAGACGCTGCTCGGCTATGCGATCAGCTATCAGGGGGCGCACGGCAATTACGCTTACGGCCTGCTGAAGGCAGGCGCCGATCCCGATGTCAAAGACGGAAAAGGCAAAACCGCCCTGCACTGGGCCGCAATTTTCGGCAAAACGCGCCTGTTCACCGACATGCATGTCCTGGGCGCGGATATCCGCGCATGCGATGCGCAGAACATGACGCCGCTGCATTTCGCCTGCCTCAACGGGTGCACGGATATCGCCCGTTATATTCTGGATCAAACGAAAAATGCGGATATCAACGCACCGGCAGAAGGCGGCACAACACCGCTGATGCTCGCGGTGCGGCGCAAGGGCGCGGAAGATCTTGTCTCCCTGCTGATCGAGCGCGGCGCGTTTATCAATGCGCAGGATGACCGCGCGCGCACCGCATTGAAGGAAGCCGTTTCCGCACGTGATCCCGATATGACGCGCCTGCTGATCGTCAACGGGGCGGATGTTGCCAAAGAAGCCCCGCCGCCCGACGAGGAAAATATGCCCGCAGGCGTGTTCCCGTATAACCCGCCGCTTTTCGGTCTGGTCAACGGCGGGGGTGTAAACGTATTGCCTCTGGCGCGTCTGCTGCTGGATGCGGGGGCAAATCCGAACGCCGTCGCCATCGCCAGTTACAACGGCCCGCAAAAAGGCGACAGCCTGATCCATTTCGCCATTGCCTATCGCGCCTATGCGCTGGCCGACATGTTGCTGGAGGCCGGTGCCGACCCGCACGGCACGGCGCATGACGGGGAAACCGCCCTGCATCATTGCCTGCATCTGCGTCAGGTGGATGGCGTCAAGCTGCTGCTGAAACACGGCTTCGACCCGCAACGGCATTTTGACTATACGCGGACATGGAGCAGCGGATACAAGGACCGTCATGTGGGCAGTTGTCTCGACGAAGCGCGAAAACTGGTAGAAAAATTCGGCGCCGATACCGCATACGGCCAGATGCTGGAACTGATCGAAGCGCATATCGCCGCGCAGGAAAAACAGCCCGCCGCAGCCCCGCGCAAGCCCCGCGCCAAAACACCCAAACACGGCTAACCCCGGCGTTTTTCCGCCGCCTGCGCAAGCGGGCAGCCGCGCCGCTTGAAAATTTAGAACATTTAAGGTATAAATAAAGAACAAAAAGAGATTAAAAACCTTAAACCGCCAAGAAGATCAAGCATGTCGCCGCCGAATGATTCGACACCCCCGCCCGGTTTGCGCGCCGGATGCCTGCGCTGGCTGTATGTGGATTTCAACAGCTACTTTGCCAGCGTGGAGCAGGAAATGAATCCCGCCTTGCGCGGGCGGCCCGTGATTGTCATTCCCGTGGAAAGCGACAGCACCTGCGCCATTGCCGCCAGTTACGAGGCCAAGGCCTGCGGCATCCGCACCGGCACGCCGGTTTACGAAGCCAAACAAAAATGCCCCGGCCTGATCTGCGTCATGGGGCGGCACGAGATGTACAGAGCGTATCACGAGAAGCTGAGAGAGGAAGTCGAGCAGCATATCCATGTCGATGACGTATGCTCGATTGACGAGTTCGCCTGCCGCCTGATGAACAACGAAACATCCCCCGCCTATGTCACCGCGCTGGCGCAAAGGATCAAGCGCGGCATTGCCGAAAATGTGGGCGCGCATATCCGCTGTTCCATCGGCGTTGCGCCCAATCGCTATCTGGCCAAGGTGGCAACCGATTTGCAAAAGCCCGACGGCTTCACGATTTTACCGGCGGAGGATTTGCCGCACCGGCTCTTCGGCCTGTCGTTGCGCGATCTGCCGGGCATCGGCGCGAATATGGAGCAACGCTTGCACCGCCACGGCATTACGACAGTGGAACAGCTTTTCCGCTATGCCCCCAAACATCTGCGCGCCGTCTGGGGCAGCATCTGGGGAGAAAAAATGTGGTATCTCCTGCGCGGCATCGAGCTGCCCGAGGAAAAGGGCGACCGCCGCAGCATCGGCCACAGCCATGTGCTGGCACCCGAACGGCGTCCGCCGGCCGCCGCCTATGCGGTGGCGCGCCGCCTGACCGTCAAATGCGCCAGCCGCCTGCGCCGCATGGCCTATCACGCCACGCGCTTCAGCCTGTCAGTACGCCTGGAAAACGGCCCGCGCCTTGGCGCCGAAGTGCCGGTCACGGCGGCAGATGACAATTTCACCTTTCTGGCCCGGCTGGAGGCGCTGTGGGATGCGCTGCTGCAACAAGAGGGACACAGGCGAATCAAGAAAGTCTCCGTCACCCTCACGGGCCTGATCCCCAACGGGCAATTGCACCATCAGGGCGATCTTTTTGCTGCCGCCCCCGATCCGGCCGTACAGGCCGCAAGGCAAAAACACAGCAAAATCTCCGCCGCCATGGATGCGCTGAACAAAAAATTCGGCAAGGATACCGTGGCCCTCGGCATGCTGCCCGAAGCGGGGCGCAGCTTTTCCGGCACCAAAATCGCCTTTACCCGCATCCCCGATATGGAGGAATTTCTGGAATAACCTCGCCCCTGCGGTCCGCCCGCAACGCTGCGCCGCAACATGACCGGCGGCAGGCCATGTTAATGAATTATTTTACTTTTTCAGGATAATATAAAGTGAACATTGATCTGACCCCCGAGGAGGCGCCAGAAGGCAGTCCATGTCCCATCCCCGTCGCACATCCCGCGCCACCGCCCTTGCCCGCCGCGATGAACGACCGCAGCCGTTGTGGCTGGCGCGACTTTTCGGCCTGATGCTGGCGAGCCTGATCTGTCTGGGCATGGCGGGTTGCGCCGGCACCCTGCCCGGCGGGACGGAAACCGTGAACGAAAATCTTTTCGATGATATTCATACCCTGAAGGAATGGGTGGACAGTCTGGAGCCCGGCATGAGCAAGGGCGAGGTTTTCGCGCGGCTCGGCCGACTGGAGCGTGATTTCACCCGTCTGGACCGCAGCCAGATCATCGGCGTTATTTTCGGCGGGGAGGATGCGGGCATTCCCGCGCATTTCAAAACGGACGAGGATATCCTCCACTATCTTGAATCGCTGGAAGGCTATCGCGTGCAATACCGCCGCGTCAAACGCAAGCACGGTCTTGCCTCCATCATCCGTCTGCAAACGGATGAAAGCGGATACGATTACAGCCTCAGCCTGATTTTCAAAAACGGCGTGCTGTACCAGAAACCGTTCCTTGCCGGCGGTCTGGTCAACGATACCGAAACGCAAACGATCTTCGATTATCTGAGCCCCGGCGCCATTATGGACCGCGCCATTGACTAAATCGCCAATGAATAAATAACGTATCGGCGTTTAAAACTTCGGACCGTTGTGCGGGCGCGGCTTCGGGGCGGCTTTGACAGGCGGCGTATTGTCATTGCCGGCGGGGCGAACCAGACGCTCCAGCAAATCGGGCAGATCGCCGAAATCGCGCATGATGTTTTGCACGCCTGCCGCCGTCATTTTTTCGCGTTTTTTATCATCCGCCGCAAAACCGGCAAACAGCAGCCCCGCATCCGCCGCCGCTTGCGCATCGGCGCTTGAATCCCCGATCACCAGCACGGGGGCCTTCCCGTTGCCGGGACGGCTGCGGAAAGCAGCGACGATATCCTGCAACTGTTCCGCTTTCAGTTCGCGGTTGTTTTTGCCCGCATCGCGCGCATTATCCTTGCCGCGCACAAAGGCACGGTCGAAAAAGGCGCCGATGCCGTGATAGGCCAGCTGCGCCTCCAGCGCATCTTCGCGCGTACCGGTGTAAATACCGAGCGTGACACCGCGCAGCGCCAGCACCTCGATCGCTTCGGCAACATGGGGGTAGAGATGTTCTTCCCAATGCGGTTTGGTCAGCAGCGCATCGCAGGCGGCATTGCAATCGCCCATGAATTTTTTCTTGTCGTTTTCAGGAAGCGGGCCGAGGAAATGGTCGGTAATCTGGCTGAGGTTTTTATTGCCCAGCATTTCGCGCAATTCCTCGGCGGCGGGCGCGGGCTTGCCATAGGCTTCGCATACATCGGCAAAGGCCTGCACATAGCGCGGCGCGGCATCCGTAAGCGTGGATACCAGATCGAAAATCACCAGAACATTCTCTTTGCGTGATGCCATAATGTCCCCCGTGAAGGGGACTGTAGGAAAACGCGCAGCCCTTTGTCAACCTTTGCAAAAAAAGCTATGATTATCACCCCTTTAGCCTCCTTCCCGCCGGTGACATCATGCCGTCTTCCCCTTCTCCCGCCCCGCTGACCGTTGCGATCACCCGCGGCGACGGCATTGTCGAAAGCCGCCATGCGGTGCATGCGGTGATCCTGTCAGGCGAGCGGCAGATCATCGCGCAATACGGCGATGCCGAACGGATGACGTTCAGCCGCTCCACCTTGAAACCGCTGCAAGCCATCGCCCTGCTGGAAAGCGGCGCGGCGGCGACCGCCGCCTTATCGGATGCCGAAATCGCGCTTGCCTGCGCATCGCACAACGGCGAGGCGTTACATGTCGAAGGCGTGGGCGCCTGGCTTTCCCGCCTCGGCCTTGGCGAAGACGATCTGGAATGCGGCGCGCAAGTGCCCTATGGCGATCCCGCAGGCACGGCGCGACCGCTGGCCAATAACTGTTCCGGCAAACATGCGGGCATGCTGACGCTCGCGCGGCATCTCGGCGCGGAAACCAAAGGCTATACCGACATTCGCCACCCCGCGCAGAAAATGATTTTGCACATTGTCGGCGAAATGTGCGGCGCAGAAACGGCACCCGGCTGCTGCGGCACGGATGGCTGTTCCGCCCCCAATCCCGCCATGCCGCTGCGCGCGCTGGCAACGGGTTTTGCAACCTTCATGCACCCCGATACGCTGGGCTTTGCGCGCGGTATTGTCTGCCGCCATATCTATCAGGCCATGGTCGATCACCCGCTGCATGTCGCGGGCAGCAAACGGCTGGACAGCGTGCTGATGCAGGCGGCGCAGGGGAAAATCATGTGCAAAATCGGCGCGGAGGGCACCTATATCGCCGTCATCCCCGAAAAAGACACGGTCATCGCGCTGAAGGCGGAAGACGGCGCAGGGCGGGCAGGCCAGGCGGCCCTTGCCGCGCTGTTGCAAAAACACGCCCTTTGCGATGACGCGGTTTTCGCGGCGATCAAACCCGTCGCCCTGCCCGTCATCAAAAACTGGCGCGGGATCGAAACGGGCGAAACGCGCGTCTTGTTTGATTAAGTCAAACCTTGTGATCGCCGAAAAGGAAGTCGCGGGTTTTTTCGTACACCTGACGCTGCGTATCCGTTGCCGTCGGGGTGTTGTACCGCGCGATCACGACAAGGCGGTACAGCGCCATGAGTGACGAGAGCGAGAGGTTAATCTCGTTATCGCGGATATAGCGCATGACCTCGATGAAATCTTCCATCTTTTCGACCGTGACGGGCACTTCCTCGAAGCCGATGACTTCATCACCGTCAATGGACTGCCGCGCGGCGAAGGGGATGGAACAGCTGCGCACCACGCCGACGAATTCCGGCTTGCCGCAACGGTCGATCCAGCGGAAAAAGCCGGTGATGAGCATGTTGCGCTTGATATCGCCCACCCATTCATTCATGCCGGTTTCTTCCGCCGCTTCGCGCGCCATGCCTTCGGCGATGACCTGCAACAGGTCATCCGTATCGCCGGCCCGCTCCATATCGCCGTAATCCAGCGAGCCGGAGCCGCCGAGACTCACGGAACGCGAGCCGACCGCCTTGTTCGACCCCTGAAACAGCATGGCAACCTTTTTGTTTTCCGTCAGGATCAGCGAGGTAATGCCGATGTGGCCGGAAACCTGTTCATGGAAATCGTTCACGAAACGCACGCCTTCGCGCCCGTCGATCATTTCCTTGTACACGGGGAAATAGGTGGAAAGGTCGGTAAAAACCTCTTTCTCCCCCTTCAGGTTGGTGCGGAAAATACGGCTGCGGAAGGCTTCGGCCGTCAACAGCGCGTCGAAATAATAGGATTTGCGCAAAGGCACCGGCCAGTCGGAGATCAGCGTATCCGCCATGCCGTTCAGCGCCAGCTTCACGCCGTTGGTCGTATGCTGCAATTTATCGGCAACGCGGATGGCGATATAACGGATCTGGTGGCGGGAGCGGATATAGCGCACCTCTCGCGTATCCAGACGATAGGAGATTTTCTTTTTCAGCATCAGCGTATCGTCAAAGGTGGGGCTGACCAGCGGGCTTTCCCGCGTCATGCCGATCAGCGCGGAGGGATAATGGAAACCGAGCATTTCCTCCACCACCGGCGGATAGACGCCCGACATCAGGAAGCTTTGTTCGTCATAGGCGATATGCGTGCCGGCCTCCACCGTATAGCGCACGCCGCCGTAGGACGGGCGGTAATCGCGCGGCAGAATGGACATTTCCGTGCCGAGCTGGAGCAGGATGATCCCCGCTTCCACCGCCATGGCGACAACATCCATCCAGCCGTCGATGTCATAGATGGAATAGGCCAGAAGAAAAAAGGCCATGATGGTGATGATCAGGTCCTTGCGGTAATCCGTATCCCAGCGGAACAGGAATTTCAGCAGGTCCCAGCGGCCCTTGATGTTCCGGTAAAGGTTCAGGTATTTCACAGACACGGCCATGCCCATTGCTCCATCCTTACAGCTCGACCATTTCCCCATAGGCGGGAATATGCGCATCCCAGCCCAATGTTTCGCCGATGCGCTCTTTCATGGCTTCGGCAGCGGCCATTTCACCATGGGTGATGAAGGTACGCCGCGGCGTATCGGAAAAATTGCCGAGCCATTGCATGATTTCGGCATAATCCGCATGGGCGGACATGCTGTGCAGCTGCACGATTTCGGCGCGCACCGGCCAGCTCTGCCCGTGGATCACGACTTCTTTTTCTCCGCGCACCAGAATGTCGCCGCGCGTGCCTTCCGCCTGAAAACCGGCAAAAAGGATGGTGTTGCGCGCGTCACCGATATAATGCTTCATATGGTGCAGCACGCGCCCGCCCGTTGCCATGCCGCTCGCGGAAATAATCACCTTCGGCATATTGTTGTTATTGCCGTTAATGGCTTTTGAATCATCGGTCGTCGTCGCATAGCGCACAACGTCCGATACGCCCTTGCACAGCTGTTCGTTCAGGCGGTGGTCGGCGGGGTGGCGCTGCAAAAGCGCCGTTGCCTTGATTGCCATGGGACTGTCGAGAAACACCGGCAGATCGGGGATCATGCGTTTTTGCTTCAGCGCATAGATATGATACATCAGCTCCTGCGCGCGGCCGACAGCGAAGGACGGAATGACGACCGAACCGCCGCGCCCCGCCGTGCGGCGGATGATCGCGCCGATTTCCTCCGTCGGGTCTTCGGTGCCGTGCAGGCGGTTGCCGTAGGTGGATTCCACCACCAGATAATCCGCACCCTGCAACTTGGCAGGCGGCTTCATGACAGGGCTGTGCATGCGGCCGATATCGCCGCTGAACAAAATCGATGTCATGCCGTCATCCACGCGAATGGCCGCCGCGCCGAGAATATGCCCCATGCGGTACATGGTGAAGCCGAGCAGACTGTCGCGCAATGCATAGCGCGTGCCGAAATCGACGGGGCGCAGTTGCTCCAGCGCGATTTCCGCCTCCGCCTGCGTGTACAGCGGCAGGGCGGGCTTGTGGCGCGAATAGCCGTGGCGGTTGGCGTTTTCGGCATCTTCTTCCTGCAAATGGCCGCTGTCGGGCAAAAGGATGCTGCACAGATCCGCCGTTGCCTCGGTGCAGTAAATCGGGCCGGCAAAGCCTTCCTTGACCAGCTTCGGGATATAACCGCTGTGGTCGATATGCGCATGGGTGAGCAGAACCGCGGTAATGTCCTTGGGGTTAAAGGGCGGCTTGTCCCAGTTCATTTCGCGCAAATCCTTGCGCCCCTGGAACAGCCCGCAATCGATGAGGATTTTGCGGTTGTCGTCCTCCAGAAGATATTTGGAGCCCGTTACCGTCCCCGCAGCGCCCAGAAAAGTAAGTTTCATGCCGACCGACCGTTCCTTTATTCGGTGTTATCCAGAGTGTTTTTCATGCGCCCAGCGGTCCATGACAACCGCCGCCGTCAAATCGCCCGTGACGTTGATGACGGTGCGACACATGTCGAGCATGCGGTCAACGCTGAGAATGATCCCGATCGCCTCGGGCGGTACGCCGAGCCCCGTCATGATGCTCGACAAAATCACCAGCCCCACGCCCGGCGTTCCCGGGGAGCCGATGGCCGCCCCCACCACCGTGACCGACAGCATAATCATCTGCCCCGTGGTCAGGTCAATCCCCATCAGCGATGTCAGGAACAATGCGACGATGATCTGGTACAGCGCCGTACCGTCCATATTGATGGTCGTGCCGAGCGGAATGACCAGCCGCGCGATTTCGGGGTCCACCTTCAGGCGGTTTTCCGCCGTAGAGAGCGACACCGGCATGGTGGCGGCCGAACTGGAACTGGAAAAAGCCAGCAGCTGCGCATCGCGGATATCGCGCAGAAACGCCAGCGGATTGCGCCGCCCCGCGCAGGTCACAAGCACGAGATAAAACAGTAAAATCAGCAAAAGCCCTGCCAGCACCGTGCCGATATACCACGACAGCGCGGCCAGCATATCCGGCCCCGTTTCCACCGTCAGGCGGAACAGAAAGCCGAAAACAGCCACCGGCGCCGCCATCATGGCGCCGTAAACGATTTTCATGCAAATGCCCTGCACGGACTGGCAGAACTTGAGGAAGGGTTCCGCTTCCTTCCTCCCCATGGACACCAGCGCCAGACCCGCCAGCACCGCCGCAATCACGATTTGCAGCATTTGCTGTTCCAGCAGCGCGACAAAGGGGTTGGCGGGGATCATCTCCGCAATCAACTGCGGCACGGATTTTTGCGCCGTGACCTGATGCGCCGCATCCGCCAGCGTTTCTATACCCGCCGTTTGCCCCGCCAGCCAACTTTCGGGCACATGCTGCGCGGGGTTGATTGTTTGCGTCAGCGTAATGCCGATCCAGACGGCCACAATCGTGGTGAATACAAAATAGAACACCACCCGCAGGCCCGTCGTGCGCAGGAAAGAAAAACCGTCGCTTTCCGCAATGGCCAGCAGGATGGAGCAAAAAACCAGCGGCATGACGATCATGGTGATCAGGGCGATAAACAGCCGCGCGGGCAACATGATCCATTCCGTCACCGGCACCAGAATATCGGGCGGGACGGCAAATATTCCCTCCGGCGCAACGGCCAGCCCTGCGGCCACGCCCAGCACCATGCCGAGCAGCATTTGCACCCACATGGGAATTGATTTGCCGGAAGTTTTTGTAACGTCGGTATCCATCCCGCCAGTCTAACGCAAATAAAAACCAAAATCGCCCCCGTTATCGGCGGGAAGGCTGCATTTTGGGGCATGAGGCGTTTTAAGTTAAACGGCGGCAGCATCCTTGCCGGTAAAAAGCCGCGCATAGGGCAAAAGGCAGGCCACCGCCGCGGCGGCTGCCGGATGCTTCAGCGTATGGCCGCTGACGGTTTGGCCCGCAATATCGAAAAACGCGGCGTCAAAATGCTCCAGCACCTTGGCGAGCAGGTAAAAGCCCAGTGCGTGCAGCAAATGCCGCATGCCGCTTTCGCGCGCAGGAAAAAGCCAGAGGATAAGGGGGATCAAAAGGATCGGCAGGAATTGCACCAGCGCGTAAAGACGCAGGTCGCCCGCCCCCGCCGCCTCGGTATAATCCCAGTAAAAAACGCTGCCCGTGCCGATGGCGAGCAAGGGCCAGAACAGCACAACACCCGCGCCCCGATGCACATGCCGCAGGATGACCAGCGCGAAAAGCGACATGAAGGCAATTGTCATGGGCAGACGGTCCCAGACGAGCGTGTGGTTATCCGGCGCCCAGTGGTAGTAGCCGGAGCCGAAGGCCACCAGAAATACGCCGAAAAAGAATACCTGCCACAAACGATAGGCCGCCGTATCGGCAAAGACGGATTTGATCCGCGCAAGCGCCGCCAGCCCCCAGATGCCCACAACGGCAAAAGGCGCATTGCCCGCAACATCACCGAAGTTCGGCATGCCCAGCCAGCTGCGTTTATCGGCAAAATCATGATAGGCCGGATCCTGCGCAACGGGCGGCATGAACAGGAAAACCCCCGCAATGGCCGCCGCAGCCGCCGCGCAGAGAATAACAATCTTTTTTCGGCGCGGCAGCGCGGGCGGGTGCATGATGCTTTCTTCCAACCTCTTACGTACCCGTTTTGGGCAGGGATTTTTGCGTATCATCATTCCCCGCCATCAGGATGGTGCGCGTGGGGAACGGAATGGTAATGCCGCCCGCATCCAGCGCTTCCTTGATCTGCTTGGTCAGCGTCCATTTCAGGCCCCAGTAATCTTCGCGGCGGCTCCAGAAACGGACGATCAGGTCGATGGAAAAATCGGCCATGGCGCTGGCCATGACTTCGGGCTTTTTGCCCTCCACATCTTTCATAACACGCGCTTCACCGGCCAGAATACCGCTGAGGATATCCATGGCCTTGTTGATGTCGTCGCCATAGCTGATGCTGACCTTGATATCCTGACGGCGCAGCGCGTTGCGCGAATAGTTCCAGATATCCGCGCCCCAGATTTTGCTGTTCGGCACAAAGATATAAACGTTGTCGGGCGTTGCCAGTTCGGTACCGAAAAGGCCGAGCGCCGTCACCGTGCCGCCCAAACCGCCCGCCGCCGACCTGAATGTAATCGCCGACATTAAAGGGACGCAAGACCAGCATCATGGCCCCTGCCGCCACGTTCGACAGCGTGCCCTGCATGGCAAGGCCGATAGCCAGGCCTGCCGCGCCCAGTACCGCGAGCAAACTGGCCGTCTGCACGCCGAACTGCCCCAGCACGGTGATGAGGGAGACGGCGACAATCGCGTATTTCACAAAGCCGCCGAAGAATGTGGTCAGCGTCGCATCCAGCCGCTTGATGCCCGCAATCCGGTTTTTGGCCCAGTTGCCGATGGCATAGCCCGCAACAATGATGACCAGCGCGCTGAGCAGGCGCATACCCCATTCGATAAAAAACGGCATATTGTCCTGAATGATTTTCAGCCCGTCGTTGAAATTCTGCGGCAGATCGGTATCCATTGCTTGATGCCCTCTTGTTTTCTTGTGGTTTCTGCGGAATGGCTGGCATGTTAAACGCAAGCCGCGCCGCTGGCAAGAGAAAGCGCTTATGCAAAGCCGCCCCCCGCCGGCCCCTTGTCTTGTCTTTATCACGGGCAGCCGATAGACTTTTGCCGTCCAGCGAAGGAGCGCGCCATGCAGCTTGAATCCCTTTCCCTCCCCCCTGCGCAACACGGCATCGCCGGCCTTGCCGGCGTCACGCTTGCCTATGCGTTTTTTCCCCCTGCCGGGGATGTGAAAGGCGACGTGGTCTGCCTGCATGGCCTGACGCGCCAGAAACGCGATTTTGATTATATCGCGGCGCCGCTGGCCGCCGCCGGATACCGCGTTTTTTCTTTTGATGCGCCGGGGCGCGGGGAGAGCAGCCATTTGCCGCCCGAATTTTACGACCTTTCCGTCTATGCCGATATTTTCCATGCCGCGCTGGCCGCCCTGCACCTTGGCCGCCCGCACTGGATCGGCACCTCGATGGGCGGGCTGATCGCGCTCACCATGGCGGCCAAAGGCTATGCGCAAAACTTCGCCAGCCTGACGCTGGTGGATATCACGCACAGGCCGAATGCCGCCGCCTGCGCCCGCATTGCCGATTATGTGGTGGAGGATCTGCCCATCCTGCCCGGCGTGGAGCAATACCTCGGCATCCTGAAAACCAACCTGCCGCTCGGCAATGTATCCGAAGACGTCTGGCGGCATTACGCCGAACACCAGCTGCGCGCAGCGGGCGACGGCTACAGATTCCATTTCGATCCGAAAATCGCGCGGCTGGCGCAACCTGCGCTGCGGCAGCAAATTGACATTACCGCAGGGGTTACGGCGCTGTCCTGCCCGCTGGCGCTGGTGGCGGGCGGCAAATCCGACCTTTGCACAAAGGCGGAGATCGAAGACCTGATGCGCCTGCGCGCCGATCTGCACCTGCATCTTTGCCCCGATGCGGGGCATGTGCCCGCGCTGGCCGATGCGCCGACGCAGAAATTCATACTCGATTTCATCCGTCACGCATAATCGCGCAGCGCATCGGGGCGGGAGGCGTTATCCACATTCGGCGCGCCTCTGCCCGCCAGATGGTCGGGCATGTGAACGGCGCGGAAATCAAGACTGAAGCGCGTGCGCCCGCTGCTGTTGCGCACCGTCCGGTGCAGATGGGAGGCGGAAAAAACAATCACCTCCCCCGCGCGCGCGTCAAAGGCGAAGGCTTTGTCGTCGCGTATTTCCTCCAGCACTTTGGGATAATCGATCTCCACCGCCTGCCGCACGGTTTTCGCGCCCTGCCAGCCGACCTTGTTCATCCAGACATCGTAATCAAACCCGCCGGAGGAATTTTCAATCGGTGCGTTGAAATAGGCGGGATAAAAAGTAAAGGTTTCCGCCGCCGTCACATCGAAAACAGGTAGCCAGAGGTTGATCTGCGCTTCGGGATTGCCGAACCACGTATCGCGATGCGCGGCATAGGCGCGTTCCGCCGCGGGGCTTTCATGCCCGTTATGCATCACGCAACGCAGGCGCAGCGCATCCAGCCGCATTTCCGGCAAGCCGAGCGCCGCAAGAATGCGGCGGCAGGCATCGGCATAAACGGGGCCGCGTTCCAGCGCGGCGCGGATATCGGCCAGCGACTGTTTCATATCGTCAAACGTCAAACGCGCATGCACGCTTTGCACATCGGGGCCGAAGGCCTCTTCCAGCATCGCGCGCACGTCTGCAACCAGCGCCTGCGTTTCCGCCGTCGCCGCGCATTTGAAAACCGCGCCGTCATAAAGTGCCGCCAGCGCGTTTTGTTCGGGCCATGTGGTGCGGATCATGTTTATTTCTCCCGTTTGCGTGCGACGGCGATACAGCGCGGGCTGCCGGACGTGTAATCCCCGCCCGCCGCGCTGCCGTAAAAACGGATATCGCCAAACCCTGCGGCTTGCAACAAATCCTGCAACGCGGCGGCGGTATAAAGCTTCGCGCCTTGCCCTTCGTATACCTGCGTGTGACCCGCGGTATCGGTGTAATACCAGGTTTTTTGCAACAGCGTCCCGCCCGCAAGCAGGCGCGATTCCCAACGGGAAAGACTGCCGTCCGGCAGGGGATATACATCCTCCACCACCTCCCGCCCCGCGAAGGCGGCAATGCGGGCGGGGGCGTTCATGTAATCCAGCGCAAAGAATCCGCCGGGTTTCAGCGCCCGCGCCGCGCTTTGCAGCATTTTGATGTTTTCGTCGTCCGATGCGCTGTATCCGAAACTCGTCCACCAGTTGAAAGCGGCATCGCAGGGCACATCGGGAACAAAAGCGCCCGCATCGGCGGCAACGAAGCGGCACGCCAGCGACAGATCCCGCGCGCGCTGCGCGGCTGTTTCGATATAGGACGGCATCAAATCCACGCCCGTCATGCGCAGCCCCCGCGCGGCCAGCGCAAGGCTGACATCCCCCACGCCGCAGCATTGGTCCAGCACCTGCATGCCCGCTTCCAGATGCAGCACGCGTTGCAGAAAATCCGCCGTTTCCGTCAGCGCCGCCGCATCGTGGCGCACCAGATGCACGGCCGCGAAAACATCGCTGAAAAAATCACGGCACCATGCCGTTGCGGGTGCGGCAGACAGCGCGGGCGCGGAAACTTTGGCGGCTTCGGACATGGCAATCCTTTCCCTTGGGCGAATCTTTTTTTATGCTCTATATGAGTATAATTATGTCATATATGAGCATAAATCAAGCGAAATCAGAAAAAACGCCCCGCTGTCACAACGGGGCGTTTTTGAAGGCTTGTCCGTCCGGATCAGGCCGCCGGATCAGGCCGCGTTGCGGCGGCGGGCGTTCTGGCGGGCGAATTTGCCCTTTTTCGCGCCCTGCGGTTTACCCTTGCCTGTCGGTTGACCCATCGGCTTGCCCGCAGGTTTCCCGCGCGGGCGGTCACTGGACGAGATGCCCTTGCCGCCGGCAGCCGTTTTTTTGCGGAAGGTTTTTTTGCCGTCCGCGCGATCGTCACGCCGGTCATCGCGGCGGTCGTCATAGCGCCCGTCACGATCCTGCGGCTTGCGTTTGCCGTTGATGCGGCGTTCCGCATAATCGCGCGCGCCGAAAGACTGGCCATCGGCACGGCGCGGCTTGCCCGCCGGCTTTTTGCCGGCAGGTTTGCGGCGCGTCAGCTCGGCATCGGCGCGTGCATTGTTTTTCTGCGATTTTTCGGAAGGGTTCATCAGATGATAAATCTCTTTCCACTTCGCGCCGTCTTCGGGCGTGATGAAGCAAACCGCCTCGCCCGCCTTGCCCGCGCGCGCGGTGCGTCCGATACGGTGAATGTAGTCTTCCGCCACCTGCGGCAGGTCGTAGTTGATGACATGCTCGATATGCGGAATATCCAGCCCGCGCGCCGCCACGTCGGTGGCCACCAGAATGCGGTGTTCCTTGTCGCGGAAATCGGCAATCACGCGGTCGCGCTTGCTTTGTTTCAGATCGCCGTGAATGGCTTCGGCGCTATGGCCTTCGCGCGTCAGGCGCTTGGCCATGCGGTCGGCACCGTGTTTGGTTTTCACGAAAACGATAACGGAACCCTTGCGCGCGGCAAGATGTTCCAAAAGCATTTTGTACTTGTCCGCCGCCGATACTTTAACCAGTTCCTGTTTGATATTGGCGGTCGGGACATGGGTTTCGCCCACGGCGATGCGTTCGGGCATATGCAGGTATTTTTTGGAGATCTGCACGATTTCCGGCGGCAAAGTGGCGGAGAAGAGCAGTGTCTGGCGCTCCTTCGGCATATGGCGCAAGATGCGGTCGATCTGCACCCCGAAGCCCATGTCGAGCATGCGGTCGGTTTCATCCAGCACGAGGAAACCCGTATCGCGCAGCTTCAGGCTTTTGCGTTCCAGATGGTCGTTGATGCGGCCGGGCGTGCCGACGATCAGGCGCGGATAGCCGCGCAGCTGGCTGAGCTGTCTGGTCATGGACTCGCCGCCGATCAAAAGCGCGGAGCGAATGCCCGCATCGGCAGGGATCATATCGCGCAGGGCTTTCAAAACCTGTGCGGCCAGTTCACGCGTGGGCGTCATGACCAGCGCGGTGGTTTTATCGGTTGTCATCAGGCGCTCGATCAGCGGAATGCCGAAGGCCGCCGTTTTGCCCGTGCCCGTTTGCGCGGAGCCGAGGATATCGCGCCCCTTCAGCGCGACGGGGATGGCCTTGGCCTGAATCGGCGTCGGCGTTTTGAAATGCATGCGCTCAAGACTGTTGAGCAAGGCGCCGGGCAAGCCCAGCTTGGAAAAGTCGTTCATAATTGTGTTTAGTCCTTCGTAAAATTTCGGCAAAAACAAACCCCTGCCCGCCCACCTTGGGGCCTGGCAGGGGTTGTTTAAGCCTTCAGCAAAAGCTGATTAAGCGGCGTCTGCCAGCTTAAGATCGGTCGCAGCGGTTTTGCCGCGCTCGGTCGCCAGCTCATAAGAAATGCGCTGGCCCTCGTTCAGGGTTTGCAGGCCTGCGTTTTGAACGGCGGAAATGTGTACGAACACATCGTTGCCGCCTGCTTCAGGCTGAATGAAACCAAAACCCTTGGTCGGGTTGAACCATTTTACAATACCGGTTGCCATCTAGAATATTCCTTCTCTTAGAACCGTTGTCTCCCCAGCCACCTTGGCCGGGTATCTTGATAGAGTTTTGTCGCAGTCTTGAAAGACCCTTGGAAACTCTTAATCAAACACAACGAACGTCCCAGAAGGAAAATCGTTTCATATCTTTTCGATATGGCTGGCCTGAAATATGCCGGCCAGCTGGATCGGCGAAGAGCACTCACGAAACTCAAGGACTATAAACCATATCCCGCATCAAAACACAAGGTAATTATGAATAAACCCGAAATATCCTTGAAGGATGCAGCCGGTATGGGATTGTTTTTCAAACACGCGGCCCGCCCGCACGGCGGCGCGGCGCGGCGGTCACCGCAGGGGACGGCGCGGACGGCAGGGGGCTGTGGAAGATCATTATATCGTTGATTTCTTTCATTTCAGCCATGCCCTCCGCCGGTTGCAGCCCTTCGTTTTTCAGGCGCCGGGCCAGTGTATCGGACAGCGGCACGGGTTCTTTTTCCGGCTTGCGGTTCAGCAAAAGCGCCACCGTGGCCGTCAGGGCGTCCGTATCCGCATCGCGGTATTCGATATGCAGGCCGATCAGCCTGTCGTTTTCCAGCGTGGTATGATTCTTGAACACCGCGCGGCAGTTTTCGATGCCGAGACTGTCATGCAATTCGTTCAGCGCGCGGATGCGGTCGCGCAGGTCGAGCACCGTGCCGCCGTTTTTCCGTTCCAGCTTTTTGTAATCATCGGGGCTGACCTGACCGCGGAAAACATGGTTCTGTTTTTCGTTGCAAAGTTCATAGCCCATCTGCATGTAGCAGGAATTGCCTGTCAGCAGCGCCACGGCGTAATCGCGGATCGACACCGCCGCCACCACATCATCGGGCCTGGCCGCCATGTTAAAGGCCTTGCGCGCGCTGCCTGCGATGGTGTTGTCGGTATCATGGTTGTCGGGCGAACCCGCCCCGCCGAATTTCGCCATGGCGGCCACGCGCGGCACTTCTCCCTTGGGCAGCCAGTCATCGCGGAAATTCCACCAATAGGTGCCGTGCATGCCCAGATCAAACGCGGGGCGTTCCTTGCCCGCTGCATCCCTGATTTTGGCCTTGGCCATGCGCTCGACCTTTTCCACTTCGGTCGTCAGCGTTTCGGCCATGAAAACCGCTTCGGAACGCTTGTCATGCGCGTAATTGACCAGCGCTTCCCAGCAATCGGGCGGGATCAGATAGGCCGCATCGCAGCGGAAATCGGTAAAACCGGCATCAAGGCACCAGTCGATGACTTTTTTGAAATAGGCTTCTTCCCTGTCGTCACCGAAAATGAAAAACCGCCTGGCTTCCGGTGATGAATAATTGATATGCGCGACATCCGTCCAGGGGTCTTCCGCAGGGCCGCCGATTTGCAGGCTGAGGTCATCCTTGCGGCGGAATTTGAAATAGAATTCCTTTTTCTCCCCGCCCTCGCTCCAGCGCAGGCCGATGAATTTGCCTTTGCTGCTGCGGATATGGTCGGGCGCGCCGTCGGCCTTTTTCAGGATCTCGGCAATGGCATCGTTTTCCGCGAAAACCAGCGGATGGTCGGCCGCAACATGGTTGCAGACAAGGTCGGCATAAAGATGCACGCCCTTTTCCTTTGCCTTGGCGGCGAAATGGCGCAGATGTTCCAGATCCGCCGCATCACCCTGTCCTGCGGAAAACTCGGGATCGAGTTTGAAATGATCTTTTACGGCATAATAGCTGCCGGAGAGTTTTTGCCCGTGGGAGATTTTCTCCACCCCCGTCAGCACGCCCATGGGGCTGAACCAGATGGCATTGAAACCAAGACCGGCCGCTTGATCGACCAGCCACGACGCGCCGTCCGCCTTGTCCTTGCCGGACCAGTCGGCGATGGAACCCGCCATGCGGGGCGGCACGTAATATATACGATGACCGGGCAATTTTATTTCCTTAATCAATTCGTATTTGTCATTATCATATCAAAGAAACCAGCGACCACAAGCGGAAAACACCTGTTGCAATGCAGCAAAATCACTGTTTTTAAAGGGTTTTTTATTTCAAAAAGCCCTCCATCTCCCTTTGACCCCGCGCGCGCGGATGTTTTATAACGGGTGGGGTGGCGGAAAGCCCTTTTCGCCGCCGGCGGGTCGCAAAATATCAGACATCCAGAGGAGTAGTGTTCGCATGTCTCAAGGCAACGAATGGTGGCGGGGCGCGGTTGTTTATCAAATCTATCCGCGCAGTTTCAACGACAGCAATGCCGACGGCATCGGCGACCTGAAGGGCATCACGGCCAAGCTGGATTACATTGCCGCGCTCGGGGTGGATGCGGTATGGCTTTCTCCCTTCTTCACCTCTCCCATGGTCGATTTCGGCTATGATGTATCGGATTACAAAAACGTGGATCCGATGTTCGGCACGCTCGACGATTTTGACGAAATGCTGCGCGAAATGCACAAGCGCGGGCTGAAGCTGATCATCGACGTGGTGCTGAGCCATACATCGGACAAACACCCGTGGTTCGTCGAAAGCCGCAAAAGCCGCGACAACGACAAAGCCGACTGGTACGTCTGGGCCGACCCGAAGGAAGACGGCACGCCGCCCAATAACTGGATGTCCGTTTTCGGCGGTTCCAGCTGGCAATACGACACCAAACGCGGCCAGTATTATTATCACCAGTTTTTGAAGGAGCAGCCCGACCTCAACGTGCGCAACCCCGTGGTGCAGGATGCGCTGCTGGATGTTTGCCGTTTCTGGCTGGAGCGCGGCGTGGACGGTTTCCGCCTTGATGCGCTGAACCACTGCATCCACGATGCGCAATTGCGCGACAACCCGCCGCTGGAAGGTTTCGACCGCAGCCAGCAAAGCGGCCGTCAGACGCACCCCTATTACTGGCAGCGCCACCTGTATGACAAAACGCAGCCCGAGATGATCCCCTTCATCAAACGCCTGCGCGCGCTGACGGATGAATACGAAGGCCGTTTCATGGTGGCGGAGATCGGTGACGATCACCAGATCAAAACCAGCGTCGCCTATACCGACGGGCCGGACAAGCTGCATACCGCCTATAACTTCGCCCTTCTGGGGCCCGGCGTTTACAACACCAAATCGCTGCGCGGCGCGGTGGAAGAATATCTGGCCGAAGGCGGCGATTGCTGGCCGTCCTGGGCCTTTGCCAACCATGACGTTGTGCGCGCCTCCACCCGTTGGGCCGTGGACGGCACGCCGGATCCCGAGCAATCCAAGCTTCTTGCCGCGCTGGTCACCACGCTGCGCGGGACGTCCTTTATCTATCAAGGGGAGGAACTGGGGCTGACCGAAGCGGATATTCCCTTTGAACTGTTGCAAGACCCCTTCGGCATTTTCCTCTGGCCGGAAGACAAGGGCCGCGACGGTTGCCGCACGCCCTTCCCGTGGGACGGGCAAAAAGCCAATGCGGGCTTTTCCGATGCCGCCACGACATGGCTGCCCGTGCCGATCGAGCATCTGGCCAAAGCCGCCGCGCAACAGGAAGCCGACGGCCATTCGCCGCTGCATTTCGTGCGCAACTTCCTGAAATGGCGCAAAACGCAGCCTGCACTGGTGACGGGCAGCATCCGTTTCTTTGATACGCCCGACGGCACGCTCGGCTTTGTGCGCAGCCATGCGGAGGGGGATGTGCTGTGCTGTTTCAACCTCGGCAATACGCCCGCGCATCTGACATTGCCGCAGGACAGCCAGCCGCTGGACGGCCACGGCATGTCCGCCATGCTGGAAGGCCGCACCCTGCACCTGCCCGCCTTCGGCGGTTATTTCGGCCGCATCTAAAAAGCAGCCGACAACAAAAACCCCCGTCATCTCTGGCGGGGGTTTTTGTTTATTCTGATCTCAAAAACAAAGCCCCCACACCGTGGGGGCTTAAGGTTACGCCATAACTAAGATTGTAATCTCTCCCTGTTATGGCGGCCCTTGGTAGGGTCTTAAAGCCCGATGCCTAAGCAGAGCGGGGTAACTTAATTGTACTCAAGAAAAGTTAACACTTCCTTAAACACATTTGTATTTATAGACCTATGCCCTTAGCAATGCAATGTCTTATTGCTTCAAGACTCTTTTGATCCACAACATATTGATAATACTTTCTTTTTCCATACTGATCGCGACCCAGTCTTATCAAGTTAATTCTATCGAAGCCAACAGCCATAGGGTGATCACAAATAACCCAGCAAGGGTTCGCCCCCAAGGAGAAAGCAAGGGCGAAGGTAGAGTAAGTTCAAAATGATAAGGCATAATTGTTGCGGGCTTTGTAGCACTTAGAGGCACAACTGTAATTAGATTGCCCCGACCTCTTAAACGTGGAGATACCACAATAACAGGCCTGGTTTTAATCATTTCAGGCACCCTCATATCGTTCGGATAATCACACACAAGGATTTCTCCAGCTCTGGGATAGTACTTTAAAGGCATTTTAAGATTCTCTTAATCTTTAATCCAAATACTTCAGCCCCTCCAGCCCCGGATAGGGGTGGGTGATGACATAGGCGGGGATGGGG